>SMVB01205417.1_pt1 | contig 39241 bp, 31 predicted proteins | sample 2456461 | NCBI WGS metagenome assembly SMVB01 (sample SAMN11095934, study PRJNA526329) | marine sediment metagenome | biome: Marine sediment; feature: Surficial sediment; material: Deep marine sediment; isolation source: Hadal surficial sediment | place: Pacific Ocean | collected 2014-05 | depth...
CCTCGTCGTCGCCCTCTTTGGCCGCGAGCTCCTGCGGGTTGAAACACATGACGCGGCCGGTCGCGGTGTCTCCATGGAGCTTCACCTGGATATTCGCGTTCAGATGCTGATGCGCCGGAAAGATCTTCATCGCCTTGTGTAGAAACTCGATCGTCGTTTCGAGGTCACCCTTCGAGCCACCGAAGGTCGAGTAGTCGATGAATGCGTCGGGGGTGAAGACATCGTCGCGGAGCTTGTCGAAATCCTTGGCGTCGATGATCTCGGAATAACGCCAGACGAGATCCTGGATTTCGAGTCGGTCGGAGATTTCCTGGAGTGAGAGCACGCGGATTCCTTTCGGAGGTGGGTTTCAGTCGAGCCCCAAGACCTGCTCGATTCGGTAGAGGCCGGGCTTGCGGCCGACCAGCCAGGCGGCCGCGCGAACGGCACCGACGGCGAAATGGCCGCGTGTCGCCGCGCGGTGGGTCAACTCGATGCGCTCACCCCGGCCGATGAAATAGATCGTGTGCTCGCCCGGATTGTCGCCGCCGCGGAGGGTCTGGATTCCGATCGCGTCCTTGGGCCGTTCGCCTGTTTCGCCGGCCCGTTCGAGGACGAGGTGATCGCGCAGATTCTTTTTCTGACCCGTGGCGAGGCTCTGCCCCTCGGCCACCGCCTCGGCCAGGAAGAGCGCCGTCCCGCTCGGTGCGTCGCGTTTCTGGCTGTGGTGGAGCTCGAAGAGTTCGGCGTCGTAGCCTTCCCCGAGCAGCCGTGCCGCCTCGCGGGCGAGATGACCCAACACGTTGACCGAGACCGAGAAATTCGGCGCATGCAGCACCGGGATCCTCTCCGCGAAGCGGGCGATCTCGGCCTTGCCCGCCTCGTCGAAGCCCGTCGTACCGGTCACGTACGCGACGCCCGCGTCCGAGGCGGCCCGCAGGTTCGCGAGTGTCGCGGCCGGAATCGAAAAGTCGATCGCGACGCCGCAGCCTTCGAGCGCGCGCTTCGGATCGTCGTGAAGCACAACGCTCTGCTCGCCGTCCTGGGCTCCGCCCTGCGAAGGAAGCGACTGACCGATCGCGTCATGCCCCGGCCGTTCGAGCGCGCCGACGAAGCGCAGGCTCGGTTCGTCGGCGAGTGCCGCACGAACTTCCAGCCCCATGCGCCCTTCGGCACCCACGACCATGACGCCGGTCGCGCCCGCGGTCTCCGGCGTCTGGGCGCCGGAACGAGAAGCGCCCGCGGCCCCCGGCGCGTCGGCGCCGGATAAAGAGTCCGTCATTGCAGAATCCCCAGGTCTTTCATCACGACCTTCAAGCGTTCGAGATTGGCGTCGGTAACCGGGGTGAGGGGCAAGCGGATCTCGCCGTCACACAAACCGAGCGCAGCGACCGCCGCCTTCACCGGAATCGGATTCGTTTCGCAGAAGAGCGCGTCGAAGAGCGGCAGCAGGCGATGATGCATTTCGAGCGCTGCAACCGAGTCGCCGGAGGTGAAGCGGCGGACGAGCTCGCGGACGTCGGCGGGCGCGACGTTCGACGAGGTCGAGATGACGCCCTTCCCGCCGACCGACAGGAGTGGCAGGGTGAGCGCATCATCGCCGGAAACGACCGAGAAATCGGCGGGGCAGCAAGCCACCACGTGGGCGATCTGGTCCAAATCGCCCGAGGACTCCTTCACGCCGATGATGTTCTCGATGCGCGCGAGTCGCCCGATCGTCTCGGGCAGGATATTGGAGGCCGTACGGCCGGGGATGTTGTAGACGACGAGGGGGAACGCGGTTTCTCGTGCGACCGAAGCATAGTGTTGAAAGATGCCTTCCTGGGTCGGCTTGTTGTAGTAGGGCGAGAGGAGCAGCGCGCCGTCCGCGCCCGCCCGCTTGGCATGCAGCGTGAAGTCGATCGCCTCACGGGTCGAGTTCGAGCCCGTGCCGGCGATGACCGGAACGCGCCCGGCGGTGGCGTCGATCACGATCTCGACGACGCGATGGTGTTCCTCGTAGGAGAGCGTCGCCGATTCACCGGTCGAACCGCAGGGTACGAGACCGTCGATACCGGCTTCGATCTGGCGTTCGATGAGGCCACGGAGAGCCTCTTCGTCGAGCTCTCCATTTCGAAACGGCGTGATCAGAGCCGTCAACGTGCCTTCCAACATACTGTTCTCTTCCTCTAGGAATTCGACTTGCGGGCGTCGAACCGACCGGCCCGGGCGCCTCTGTCTCGGCCACATTCTGGCAAACCGAAAACTGCTTCGGCCCTGTTGGTGTATTAGGGAAGTCAGTCCTCGTCTGCGACGGGCCAGACCCCTTCGAATACGGTCGTCGCGGGACCGGTCATCCAGACCGGGGAGTTCTTGTCCGCCCAGGCGATCTGAAGCTCGCCACCGCGCAATTCGATTTTGACCTCGCGATCGACGACGTCACGCAGGATCGAGGCGACGGCCACCGCGCAGGCCCCCGAGCCGCAGGCGAGGGTCTCGCCCGTGCCGCGCTCCCAGGTTCGCTGTCGGATGCGGTCGCGACCCGTGATTTCGATGAACTCGACGTTGACGCGATTCGGGAAGGCGACGTGATGCTCGAGGGCGGGACCGACGCGGTCGAGGGGAATCGAATCGAGATCGTCGACCTGGATGATGCAATGCGGATTGCCCATCGAGATGGAAGACACGCGTAACTCCTGCGGCGCGTCGGGCCAGAGCCCGTCGGGAATCATGATCGGGACGTCGAGCACCGGTCCGGCACCGGTTGCGAGTGTCGTCGGAATCTTTTCTGGGATCAATACGGGCAGGCCCATGTCGACCTTGACCCGGCCCTCGCCGGCCCACTGGGGTCGAACGATCCCGCCGAGTGTTTCGACTCCGATCACATCGGCCTTCGTGTGCCCGACGTCGCGTAGATATTTGTAGAAGGCGCGAATCCCGTTCGCGCACATCTCGACCTGCGATCCGTCCGCGTTGTAGATATCCATGCAGAAGTCCGCGGATTCCGAGGGCCGGACGACTAGCATCTGGTCGAATCCGACACCAAAATGTCGGTCCGCGATCTCGCGGGCCAACTTCGAGAGATCCCTCGGGAGATCGTCGCGGATTCCGTCCAAGAGGACGAAGTCGTTTCCGGCTCCATGCATCTTGATGAAGGGAATGGGGCGGCTCATCTCTCGGCTCTCATTCTTCTGACTCTCTTCGTGGGTTTCGCTTCGGATCGCCCGTGGACCGAATCGTTGCGGCGAGCGCGACGGGTGGGGCCGCGGTCTTCGCAGCCGTCTCCATTCGCGTCAGCGCCGCGGGCGCAATCGGTCGTTTGGGTGGGCCATAACGGCCACAAGCGGACAGCGTGCCGACGAATAATGTGCCGACGCATAGTGTACCGACGAATAGGCTACGCACGAATCGTGTACCGACGAATCGTGTACCGACGAATCGTGTGGTGACGATCGGTCTACCGACGGTCGCCGGGATCGTGCGCAGAGAGACGCGTGCGTGCGCCGCGTGCCTGCTTGCGTTTCGACCCATCACGCACCTCCGGCGGATTCGGCTTCGAGCCGGTCGATTTCGGCACGTTCCGCGTCCAGCTCGGCCAGGGTCTCCGCCAGGGCCGCCTCGACGCGCACCCGCGCCGTCCCGCCGATGAGCGAGCGACTCTCGAGGCTCCGCTCGAGATCGAGCAGCTCGTCGGCCCCGGCCTCGAAGGCTTCGTGGAAGGACTGCATGTCCGCGTGGCTGAGTGAGCGGAGGTCGATCTGCTTGCGCGTCACGTGACCGACGATCCGGCCGACCACCTCGTGCGCATCGCGGAAGGGCACACCCGCGAGGACGAGGATCTCGGCGAGATCGGTCGCCAACAACATCGGATCCGACGCCGCTTCGGCCATCCGCTCGCGCTTCACGTCGAGGGTCGCGATCGCCCCGGCCATGACCTCGAGCGAGTCGCGCAATGTCTCGACGGTATCGAAGAGCGGTTCCTTGTCTTCCTGCAGGTCGCGGTTGTACGTGAGGGGCAATCCCTTGAGAACCGTGAGCAGCGTGACCAGGTTGCCGATCGCGCGCCCGGATTTCCCGCGCACGAGCTCCGGCACGTCGGGATTCTTCTTCTGGGGCATCAAGCTCGACCCCGTCGAATAGGCGTCCGCCAACTCGACGAACCCGAATTCGGCACTCGACCACAGGACGAGTTCTTCGGCGAGCCGCGAGAGATGAACCATCGCGATTGCCGCAACCGACAAGTACTCGAGGGAGAGATCCCGCGAGCCGACGGTGTCCATGCTGTTTCGGGTGGGCCCGGCCTCGAAGCCGAGTTCCGCCGCAGTTTGTTCGCGGAGCAGGGGCAGTGTCGAGCCCGCCATCGCGCCGGCGCCGAGGGGACAGCGTGAGATCCGCGCGCGTGCGTCCCGAAAACGTGAGGCGTCGCGGCCGAGGGTCTCGATGTGCGCGAGCCAATGGTGAGCGAGTCGCACGGGCTGGGCGCGCTGGAGATGGGTGTAGCCGGGGAGCACCGTATCGACGTGCTCCCGCGCACGTTCGAGCAAAACGCCACGCAGGGCGAGCAGGCCACGTTGGGTTTCGAGCGAGATGTCTCGTAGGAAGAGTGCCGTGTCCGTCGCGACCTGGTCATTGCGCGAGCGCCCGGTGTGGAGCTTGCCGGCCACCGGACCGAGCTGGGTCCGAAGCCGCGCCTCGATATTCATGTGGATATCTTCGAGGGCCGGGTCGAACGGGAAACTTCCGTCGGCGATCTCCGCCGCGATCCGGTCGAGGCCGCCGACGAGCCTCTCGGCCTCGTCGGAAGTGATCAGTCCGGCCTGACCGAGCATGCGCGCCTGAGCCTTCGAGCCGCGGATATCGTGGCGCGCGAGGATCTTGTCGAAATGGATCGAGGCGGAGAAGCGTTCGACGGTTGGATCGGTGGCTTCGCTGAATCGGCCGCCCCAGGGTTTGCTCGCAGCCTGTTCTTTTCGGGATTTCGACCTCATGGCGCCCTACTCTCGCGGTTCGGGCGCCGACGCACAAGATGGCCCCGGGCTCGAACTGCGTTTTTTGTGGCATCGGCTTCTTCCCAGGGATTTCCGGAGGAACGGCGCGGGGTTCGGCGGTTCCCTGGACTACGCGCCGATTTTGTCGGGACGGCGACGCGCGATCGTCGGCGACACTGTCGGTGATGGGTCATGGGTCGTGTCGTCTCGTGCCGGGACAGGTGGCGTCCCGTGGGGTATGCACCCGACCGGCTGCGTGACGCGGTGAGTCGGGCGATTCGGGGGGATCGGGATCAGCATGGCCAGGGCCAGCAAGAAGAAATTGACCAGGAAGCCTGCGAAGGCCCGGAGCCCCGCCGCTTCGGGTCGCCGCGGGGCATCGCCGCGGGGCTCCCTGGGCGCTCGCCGGGTGGGGTTGGTCGCGATCGGACTCGCCTTCGTCGCGGGCGTCTGGACGGCAGGCTGGCTTCTCGAACTCGACTCCAGCGTGGTGTCGCGCTTCGAAGGGCGGCGTTTCTCGGTGCCGTCGCGGGTCTATGCCGCCCCGATCATCATCTATCCGGGTGTAGACTGGCAGCGCCTCGATCTTGCCGGTTGGCTCACGCGCATGGGCTACCGCGAGCAGAACGAGGCCGGTCCGCTCGCGATCGGCCGCTTCCGCTGGCTGCCGGGCCGGCTGCGCGTACATCTGCGCGGCTTCGAGCATCCCCAGCTTCCCGAGCCCGACCGGAAGATCGAGTTCCGCCTCGAGGGAGGGCGCGTGCGCGAGATGCGGGACGAGCACGGGGCGCCGCTCGATGTCGTCGCCCTCGAACCCGAACCGATCTCCTCTTTCTACGGCTCCGAGCGTGAACAGCGTGACCTGGTTCGGATCGAGGAGGTCCCCAGCCATTTGATCGGGGCGATCTACGCGGTCGAGGACCGACGCTTCGAGGAGCACCATGGGGTCGACCCGGTGCGCATCGCGGGCGCAATGCTCGCCAATCTGCGCGCCGGTGAGATTCGACAAGGCGGCAGCACGCTGACCCAGCAACTCGTGAAGAACTTCTTTCTGACGCCCGAGCGGACGTTCCGCCGGAAGATCACCGAGGCCGTGATGGCTCTGATGGTCGAGTTACGTTACGAGAAGAAGCAGATTCTCGAGGCCTATCTGAACGAGATCTACATGGGTCGCCGGGGTTCTACGGCTATCCATGGGGTGGGCGAGGCGTCGCGTTTCTTCTTTGGCAAGCGCGCAGCCGATCTCACGGTCGACGAATCGGCGATCCTCGCAGCGGTGATCGCGAGTCCGAATGCGCTCAGCCCCCACCGCCATCCGGAGCGTGCCCGGAAGCGGCGCGATCTCGTGATCGGGCTGATGGAAGCACAGGGCCGGATCGACGCGGACGTGGCCGATCGCGCGCGTAGTCGCAAGATCAGTCTGGCGGCGATTGTGCTCGAGTCGGGTCAGGACCGCTATTTCCTGGACCATCTCGCCAAGCAGTTGCCCGAGGTCTACGACGAGGACCTGCTCTCGGTCGAGGGCCTGCGCATCTACTCGACGCTCGACACCACGATCCAGCGAGCGGCGATTCGCAGTCTCCACGACGGCCTGGAGGCCCTCGAGAAGAGGATCGGGATAGCGACGGCGGATGCGCACGGCGAGGGTGCGGACGACGACGGCGAGCAGGCCCCGGTTCTGCAGGGCTGTCTGCTCGCGATGCGTCCGCAGACCGGCGAGATTCTCGCGATGGTCGGCGGGCGGAACTATGCGACCTCACCGTGGAATCGCTGCACCCTGGCCCACCGCCAGGCGGGCAGCGCCTTCAAGCCGATCGTCTATTCCGCTGCTCTCTCGCCCCAGTCGGGCCCGCTGATGACGCTCGCGACGCGCATCGACGACGAGCCGCTCCAGATCGAGACGTCCGAGGGGCTCTGGGAGCCGGTCAACTACGACAAGAAGTTCCGGGGGCCGGTTACGGTCCGCGAGGCACTCGAGCGTTCGCTGAACGTGCCCGCCGTGCGGATCGGACAGGCGGTCGGGATCGGGAAGGTCATCGAGATGGCGCGCCGGCTCGGGGTCGAGAGCCGTTTGCCCGCCGTGCCGAGTCTGGCGCTCGGAACGGCGGAGGTCTCACCGATGGAATTGGCGGTCGTCTATTCCACTTTTGCCAACGGCGGGTTGCGCCCGACCCCTCGAAGTTTCATCGGCCTGCTCGACGACCGGGGTATCGGCCAGGAGCAGTGGCCGCTGGCCGCCGCACGCCGGGTGCTCGACCCGGGGACCGCGTACCTGACGACGTCTCTTCTCGAGGGTGTCGTGAATCGTGGGACGGGCGCGGGGATTCGGGCGCGAGGACTGCGTGGACCGATCGCGGGCAAGACCGGCACGACCGACGACGAGTATGATCTCTGGTTCGTCGGTTACACGCCCGAGCTCGTCGCGGTGGTGTGGGTCGGGTACGACGAGCCACGAGAGATTGGCGTGCCGAGCAGTCGCGGGGCCTTGCCGATCTGGGCGGATTTCTTGTCCGAGGTGTCCGGCAATCAGGTTCGCGGGGTGTTTGCCCGGCCCAGCGGCGTCGAGCGGATCGACGTCGACCCGAAAAGCGGTGCCCGCGCACTCGCCGGCTGCCCCGATCGCCGGCCGGAGTTCTTTCTCGAGGGGACCGGTCCCGAAGAGACCTGCCCGACGCGCGCGCCGGGGGGGCGTGGCTTCTTCGAGCGATTGTTCGGCGGCTAGCCTGCTGCGCGGCGTGCGTGACCCAGGCGAGAAGCGGGCTCATTCGGCTGATCCGACTCGCCACGTGGCTTCCGATCGGGGGATGTGCGAGTTTCGCCGGCCGTGGCCCAGCACTTTCGCAAGACGCTTTCGATTTTTCTCGCAACGTTGTTCGTCGCGTCGTTCGCCGGCTGCGTGGCGGGTGGGCGATTCGGGCCCGGGCTGGGCCCGTCGACGACTCCGCTGACCGCCTCCGGGGCGATCGGGCTGGATGACTCCGCGCGGGATGCTTCGTTGCGGCTCGTGATCTCGGGGCTCGACGAGGATACGGCCGGTCGGCCATCGCGTGCGATCGCGAGCTATCAGCGCGCGGTGCGAGTCGATCCGACCAACCCCTTCGCGTTTCTCGCCCTTTCGCGGTATCACCTCGAGGGCGGTTCACCCGACGAGGCGTCCGCCTTTCTCGATCAAGCGCGCTCACTTTTCGAGTCACAACAACGACTTGGACCCCCCGTCGATGTCTGGGGACTGGGTCTTCGCGCGGGCATCGATCGCGCGGAGGGTCGCGACGATCGCGCGGACGCGCTCTTCGATCGGGCTCGCGCGCTATCGCCGGAGATCTGGGGCGACGAGCGGCTGTCTGCGGCCGAGTTGCGATAGTCGTCTGATGGGCACGAAACGCATCGCGTTCCTTCTGGTGGCCCTGCTTGCGGTGCTCTTCGACCAACTCGGAAAATTCCATACGACCACGACCCTCGAAGTCGGAGCGCGGAGGCCGCTGGTCGGCGATGTCCTGGTCCTGACACATGTCCCATCCATGGGAGGTGCTTTCGGGTTCTTTCGGGACTGGCTGCCGGGGGCGCAACTGATTGGCTTCGCGTCGCTGGCGCTGTGTGCGACGGCGATCATCGTTTCGTTCTACCGCCATCTGGCCCCTCGGGAGCAAGGCAGCGCCGCCGCGCTCGGCGCGATGCTCGGCGGAATCGTAAGTCACACTTTGGATCGGCTTCGCTACGGTTCAGGCCTCGACTTCCTGCATCTCGGTCCGATCACGTCCAACGCTGTTCCCGATTTCAATCTCGCGGACGTCGCGATCATATTGGGGGTCGTGACCCTCATCATCGAACTCCTCGCGAGTGAGATGGCGGCTCGCGCCTCGGAGCGCCCGCGCTCCTAGGCGTTTCACTTTCTTGCGGCTTCCGGACTGGCCTCCCCCTATTAGTTCCCATGCTCCCGCGTCTGCGCGAGAGCTTCGACTTCGCTTATGGCGCAGACATTCTTCGCGCGCCTCGAAGTGTGATCGGGGTCGCCACTTTCTCGAACCATCCCCGCTCGGCCCGAGAGGATCGAAAGCTCTTTACCGCCGCAGGCCTGTGTCCGATCGGGCCGACACCAAAATGTGTAAATCGGTTTTTTATGATGGGACAGCGGTTTGAATTCGTTGACATGTCTCGGACGTTTGCGTTAGAAATTACCGAACCCCCGGGCCTCATGGATCGACACTCCCCGACGCTGTCCCCCGAAACGTTTCAATTCCTTTCGTTCGCGGCTCAGTATCCCCGATCGCCAATCCTGTGGTCTCTGCCGAAGCGCGATGCCGTTCGGGTTTCGGTCGAGTCACACGTCGGTGTGTTCGAGATGCGAAGAACGAGAAGAGTACGAAGAGTGAGAAGAAGCGGCGCATCAGTCTGAACTCGAGTCGGCGCCGGAAGTGCGGCCCGATGAAGTTTTTCAGCCGAGCCACGAATAGCTGGAACGTAGATTGCAGCAGATCCTGGAAGCGACGAGTCGGAAGAGGCGAGGAACAGCAATGCCGAAGAACTCCAGTAAGCCGAAGAGTGAATACGCGATTCAAACCGTGACGAATGCGTTGCGTATGTTGGAGGTCTTCCACACCGAATCCGAGATGGGTGTGAGCGCGCTCGCTCGCGCGCTCGGTCTTCACAAGAACAACGCGTTCCGACTGCTCGCGACCCTCGAACTCGCCGGATATATCCAGCAGACGCCCTCGACCGAGCTCTATCACCTCGGGCCGCGGTGTCTCGAACTCGGCCATGCCTTCGCTCGATCGCATACGCTGATGAACCAGGCGCGGCCGATCCTCGAGGAACTGGCGCGCGACGTCGGCGAGACCGCTCATCTTGGCGTTCTGCGGGGTGGCCAAGTCGTACATCTCGACGGCGTCTTGCCCGATCAGCTCGTGTTGACGGGATTGCGAGTCGGCGAGCGGCTCGACGCCCATTGCACGGCGATTGGCAAGACGCTTCTGGCTGGCGAGATCACGAGCCCGGACGCCTCCGCGGAATTCGAATCGGACTTCCTGGGCGGCAAGCTCGAGCGGTACACCGCGGCGACGCTCGACGATCCGGCGAAGCTGATGGACGATCTGCGTGCGACCCTGCTGCGCGGCTACGCGACGGACCTCGAAGAGTTCGCAGTCGGACTGCGATGTGTCGCGGCGCCGGTTCGCGATTCGAGCACACGCGTCATCGCGGCCCTGTCGCTGTCCGGCCCGAGTGGTCGACTCGGCGAGGAGGCGCTCCACGGCGCGGTGGCCGAGGCGGTCAGTGCCGCGGCAAGCCGACTCTCCAGCGAGCTGGGATCGCCGATCTAGCTTCGATTCATCCGCGATCGGAACCCCCGATGGACTTCGAACTCGACGATGCCCTCCTCAGCCTCCAGCAGACGGCTCGGCGCTTCGCCGACGACGAGATCATCCCGATTGCCGCGGGCTGTGATGTCAGCGGCGATTTCCCGATCGCCGTGCTCGAGAAGGCCTGGGAGCTCGGTCTTTCACACACCGGGATTCCAGAGGATCTCGGGGGTGTCGGGTTGTCGGTGGTCGCAGCCTGTATCGGCGTCGAAGAACTCGCGCGCGGCTGTGCGGGTATCACGACCTCGATCATCAGCAACGATCTCGCCTTGAATCCGATTCTGCTCGGCGGCTCGGACGATCAGCGCCGCGAGTGGCTGGGCCAATGTGCCGACGAGTTCAAGCTGATGGCGTTCTGTCTGTCGGAGCCCGGCGCCGGTTCGGACGTCGCGGGTCTCACGCTGCACGCGCAGCGCGAGGGAGACGCCTATATCCTGAACGGGACCAAAGCCTGGATCACGAACGGGGGGTATGCCGATATCTATACGGTCTTTGCGACCGTCGATCGCTCGACGCGGCACAAGGGCATGTGTGCCTTCGTGATTCCCAGCGGTACGCCGGGCCTGACGCCTGGCCGCAAGGAAGACAAGATGGGTCAGCGTGCGAGCAACACGACCCTCGTCCACTTCGATGACGTGCGCGTGCCCGTGAGCCAACGCCTGGGTGCCGAGGGCGAGGGCTTCAAGATCGCGATGGCGACGCTCGATCGCGCCCGACCCCAGGTCGCCGCGCTGGCGGTGGGGATCGCGCGACGCGCGCTGGAGGAGAGCCTTGCCTACGCGGGCGAGCGAAAGGCGTTCGGCCAGAAGATCGGTGATTTCCAGGCCATCCAGTTCATGCTGGCGGACATGGCCAAGGGAATCGAGGCGAGCCGATTGCTCACGATGCAGAGCGCCTGGCTGCTCGACACCGGTCGGCGCGCAGCCAAACAGAGCGCCATGGCAAAATGTTTCGCGACGGATGTCGCGATGGAGGCCACGACCGACGCCGTACAGATCTTTGGTGGCAACGGTTATACCCGGGAATACCCCGTCGAAAAGCTCATGCGCGACGCGAAGCTGATGCAGATCTACGAGGGCACCAATCAGATCCAGCGTATCGTCATCGCGCGAGAATTGACTCGGGAATAACCCCAGGGAACGCCCGTGGCCCGGTCTGCCGGGCCCTTCTGCCGACGCGCACGCTGCCCCCTGCGCACGATCGTGGATTCGGCCGACAGGGCCCGATCTTGGACCCTCGAGCTGCTTCTCGAACTCGAAATCGCGCTGGCAGGATTGTCGACAATACGCAATTTTCTGAATACGGCGCTGCCACTTCCGTCGACGCAGCGCCAACACATTGATAGGATCGCAAACCCTTTCGCTCGTGCCGTGGGAATAAATCCGCGGCTTTGCGAACTTCATTCACGTCTGCCGGAGACCAGCCGAAGCGAGCGGTCGGTCGGATGCAGCGCCCAGAGCCTGGAATCGCTGGTCGCCTCACGGGTGATTCAGCGTGCAGGGCCAGGAAAAAGGATGCCGTTGTGAGTCTCAACGAAGATGCCCTCGAATATCACGCGAAGGGTCGAGCCGGAAAGATCAAGGTCGTTCCGACCAAGGCTTGCGTGACCGCCGACGACCTTTCGCTGGCCTACTCCCCGGGCGTGGCTGCCCCCTGCCTCGAGATCGAAAAGAACCCAGAGGACGCCTACAAGTACACGGCCAAGGGCAACCTGGTCGCCGTGATCAGCAACGGCTCCGCCGTACTCGGGCTGGGCAATATCGGCGCGCTCGCCGGCAAGCCGGTGATGGAAGGCAAGGGTGTTCTCTTCAAGCGCTTCGCCGATATCGACGTCTTCGACATCGAGGTCGACAGCCAGGACCCCGAGGAGATCATCAAAGTCTGCGAGCTGATCTCGCCGACCTTCGGTGGCATCAACCTCGAAGACATCCGCGCCCCCGAGTGCTTCGAGATCGAGGAGCGACTCAAGGCGTCCCTCGACATCCCCGTCTTCCATGACGATCAACACGGTACGGCCATCATCTCCGCCGCAGCGCTGTTGAATGGTCTGTTGATCCAGAAGAAGAAGATGGAAGAGGCGAAGATCGTCTTCTCGGGGGCCGGTGCGGCGGCGATTTCCTGCGCGAAGCTCTACAAGGATCTCGGTGTGAAAGCCGAGAATATCCTGATGTGCGATAGCCGGGGCGTTATGTACGAGGGTCGGGGCTCGGGCTTCAACAAGTACAAGGACGAGTTCGTCGCCAAGACAGAGGCTCGGACGCTCGAAGACGCGATGGTTGGCTGCGATGTCTTCGTCGGTCTCTCGCAGGCGGGTGTCGTCACGAAGGACATGGTCAAGTCGATGGCCGATCGTCCACTGGTCTTCGCGATGGCTAACCCCGATCCGGAGATCACGCCGATCGACGCGCAAGATGCACGTTCCGACGCGATCTGTGCGACCGGCCGCTCGGACTACGTGAACCAGGTCAACAACGTACTCGGCTTCCCCTTCATCTTCCGTGGGGCGCTCGACGTACGCGCGAGCAAGATCAATGAGGAGATGAAGCAGGCTGCGGTGTACGCGCTGGCGGAACTCGCCCAGCGCGGCGAAGCCGTTCCGGAGGCGGTCAAGACGGCCTACCCGGGTGAGTCCTTCGACTTCGGCCCCGGCTATATCATCCCGAAGCCCTTCGATCCGCGCGTGCTGCTCTACGTGGCCCCCGCGGTCGCGAAGGCGGCGATGGATACGGGTGTCGCGAAGACGCCGATCGATTTGAAGGAGTACGAAACGAAGCTCCAGCAGATGCTCGGCGAAATCGCCTCGCTCTAGCTCACGGTATTCTTCAAAGCAGTCTCGAGAACGTCAAAAGTGTTGAAGATCAGCGGCCGGTCGCCTTGTGAGGCGGCCGGTCGTTTCGCATCTTGGGGTGGCCTCCGGGTTCGTCGCGCGAGATCCTCTCGCGGAGTGGAGGCCTGGCGGGGGAGTCGATGTTCGAGAAGATCCTGATCGCCAATCGCGGCGAGATCGCGGTTCGCGTGATTCGCGCGTGTCGTCTGCTGAAAATTCGTTCGGTCGCGGTCTATTCCGAGGCGGACGAAGACGCGCTTCACACGCGGCTGGCGGACGAAGCGATCTGTTGTGGTCCGGCGCGCGCGACCGAGAGCTATCTCGATGTTGCGAAGATCGTCGAGATTGCGAGCCGGGTCGGCGCGGACGCCATTCATCCCGGCTACGGATTTCTTTCGGAGAACGCCGGGTTTGCGCAGGCGGTGACCGACGCCGGAATTGCTTTCATCGGGCCGACGCCCGAGGTGATCCGGGCGATGGGGCTCAAGCTTGCTGCTCGCGAGCGGATGATCGAGGCGGGTGTGTCGGTCGTGCCGGGCGGCGAGGAAATCACGGACGCGGAAGAAGCGCGAGAGGCCGCGGCGGCGATCGGGTATCCGGTGCTCGTCAAGGCGAGTGCCGGCGGCGGTGGGCGCGGAATGCGTCGCGTCGAGGAGGAGTCGGAACTCGAAGTGGCACTCGAACGCGCGTCGAGTGAAGCCGAGTCGGCATTCGGAGACGGCGCGATCTATCTCGAAAAATGCCTGATCGGACCGCGGCATATCGAGATCCAGATCATGGCGGATTCAGCCGGCCACACGATTCATTTCGGTGAACGAGAATGTTCCATTCAGCGTCGGCATCAGAAGCTCGTGGAGGAGGCGCCGGCCTTCGGCATGACGCCCGAGCTTCGAGCGGCCATGGGCGCCGCCGCCGTCCGCGCGGCGCGCGCGGTCGGTTATGTCGGTGCGGGGACGTGTGAGTTTCTGGTGGATGCACGCGGCGAATTCTTCTTTCTCGAGATGAATACGCGGATCCAGGTGGAACATCCGGTGACCGAGGCGGTGACGAACGTCGATCTCGTCGATCTGCAGATACGCATGGCGGCGGGCGAGACCCTGTCGATCGCACAGGAAGATGTTTCGATCTCGGGGCACGCGATCGAGGCGCGGATCTACGCGGAGGATCCGGACAAGAATTTCATTCCGTCGCCGGGTCCGATCGTCGCCTGGGCGGAGCCGGTTGGGCCGGGCCTTCGCCTCGACTCGGGCTTCGAGGGCGGTCAGACCGTTACGTCGCATTACGATCCCATGCTCGCCAAGCTGATCGCGTTCGGGCGCGATCGGGAAGAGGCACTCGGGCGACTCGCGGCGGCACTCGAGGAGTTCTCGATCGCGGGGATTCGAACGGGTCTTCCGTTCCTGCGGCGCCTGTGTGAGAACGAGGTCTTCCGCAAGGGCGCCTACGACACGGCCTTCATCGAAAATGAAATGGGCGAGGGCCCCCCACCGCTTGACGATGCGCTCGGCGATCTCGTTCTGGGGCTGGTGGCCCGACGTGCGGCGGCGGCCGATCCGGAAGGGCGCACGTGCTTCGATGTGGCGCTTCCGAAGATTGCGAGTGTTCGGGCGGAGGTGTCGGGTAACACCGACGACAATCGGGTGCGGCTCGGAGATCGAGAGATCACGATCGACGTGTCCAGCGATGTGGATGCGATCGTGACGCTCATGCACGACGGCGCGGCTCTTCGCTTGACCGTCGTGGCCCGCAAGAAGGGCGGCTTCGAAATCGGACTACGAGATCGGGTTCTGCGCGTGAAGTGTGCGCCCGTAGATTAGCCCTCGAAGCCGACACGAGAGAGCATCGAAATGGGCAGCCTCGTCGTCGACCGGATGGATTTTGGGGTCGGTGCGGGCCGGTTCAGTCTTCGCGTTCCGTCACGGTGCTGCCGGCTTTCTTGGCTTTCTTGGCTTCCTGGGCCGCTCGCCGCTCCGGATCGAAAATCCAGGCGACCCCCACCCCCGCCAGGTACAAGAAGACCATCGGAACCGCCAGGAAGAGCTGGCTCACGAAGTCCGGTGGGGTGAGCAGCGCGCTGAGAATGAACATCATCAGGATCGCGTAGGGGGTGGCCTTGAAGAGCTGCTTCGCACTCAAGATCCCTGTGATCGACAAGAAGAACACGAAGAGTGGCAGCTCGAAGGCTACGCCGAACGCCAGGAACAAACGCGTTGTCAGGCCGAACACTTCCTTCATGGTCCAGGCCGATATGACCCATTCGTTGTCCCAGCTGCTGAAGAACTGGAAGACGAGCGGGAAGACCATCGAGTATCCGAAGAACGCGCCGCCGGCGAAAAGTGCCGACGAGAAGAATACGAAGGGGAGTACCGCCTTGCGTTCGTTGTCGTAGAGGCCGGGCGCGACGAAGGACCAGAGCTGATAGAAGGTGACGGGCAGCGTCAAGATGAAGCCCGAGAGCAGTGCGCACTTGATGTAGGTAAAGAAGATCTCGGTCGGGGCGATCGCTTGAAGCTGGCTGCCCCTGGCGCCGAGGGCGTCCGTCGCCGGTGCGAGCAGGAAGCCGAAAATCTGCTCCGCGAAGTTGAAGGATACGATGGTGCCGAGTACCAACGCTCCGATCACCCACGCGAGCCGGTTGCGCAGCTCCCTCAGGTGATCGGTGATCGGAAGCGCGCGCTCATCCACGCTCGTCGTCCGTGCGCCCGGGCGATCTAGAGGGTGTGGCTGACGCAGGGGGTGCAGGCGTCGCAGTTGATGTCGGATCGCCCGCAGGCGCACCGCCGACCGGTATGTTGCCGAGCTGCGAATCGGCCGGCGTCGCGGTTGCCCGGGTCGCCGGCTCTTCCTCGACGTCGTGATGGGCGTGGGGGTCGTGGTCGGGCGGCAGCTCGCCAGGCTGAGTTCGTGTCACGGCCGGGTCATTCTCCGGGGTGTTGTCCGGAGTCTGGCCCGGAGTGTTGTCCGGAGAATCGCCGGCGTCCGCGGCGTTCGTTTCGCCGCCGGCTTCTGCCGGGTCGTCCTGCGAGTCGGTCGCCTTCGCATCATCCGTCGCCGGCGCGAGGTCGTCGCCGGCTTGCGCGGGGCGGTCCTGGTCCGGTTTCTTGATCGTGTTCGTGCCCGCGAGCCCCTGGCGCAGATCGTTCTGGAGATCATCGAGCGCGAGACTCTGTCGCAGCTCGTTGCTCGCGCGTCGGAGCTCGCCCAGCCCGCGACCGATCGTGCGCGCGAGCTCGGGCATGCGCTTGGGTCCGAGCACCAAGAGTGCCACCACGAGAATCAGCACGAGCTCCATCGGTCCGATGCCAAACATGGTTGAAGAATCTAGCAGGTTGGGGGTGTCGGTTGGCGGACCAGTCAGGGTGTGAGGGCGAGACCGTGGCAACCCCCCCGGATTTTTCGCCACGATCTCGTCCCTCAGCGTTGACCCTTCGTGCTCGCGTCCCGATCGGACCCTAAGGACTGCGAGAGAGAAAGAGGAAGCGGAAGCGGCCCAGACCTCGGTATGACTCAGCGGGACCCGAGCGTCTGCGGAGTGGAGACCGGTCGGGGAGCGATCCTGCCGTGTCCGCGGACACGCATCATCGGCCGCTGCCCGTTCTCGCGAAGGATCGAAACGCCCGCACGGGCTCGTCCTTCGCCGTTCGGCCTGCACCAGACGACCCGGGCAAGGCCGTCGAGGTCGATCTGGCCATCGATGTCACGGACCGTCACGCGAAGCAGCTCGCCGGGCGTGACGCGCTCCGGGAGATCGAGTCCGAGCCCCGTCTCCGAGCGGTCCTGGGTATACGCGATGCGGCGATTCTCGGAGGCCAGGCGACGTGGGTAGCGGCTGTACTCGACGACGTGGACGACGCTCTGGCGCGCCTCCAGACGCAGTGGAACTCCCTGGGGGGAGAGCTCGGCGGAAACGGTCATGCAGCACCTCGGTTGTCGAAGGGATGGCCGAGCGGGTCGCTCAGGCGGAAGTTGTCGCGCTTCTGTGGAAAATCCGAGGCGAAATCAGGCGTGCTGGACAGGGGTCCCGCCTCGCCGACCGCGTCGGTCGCGCCACTCGTGACGAGCTCACAGAAAAGGCCGATCAGGCTGGGGTCGAATTGGCCGCCGGCTTCCCTGCGCAGTTCGACCAGCGCCTCGTCGCGGGTGCGGGCGCGTCGATAGGGACGCTCGCAGGTCATCGCATCGAAGGCATCGGTGATTCCGATGATCCGCGCGGCCAGTGGAATCGCGTCGCCCGAGAGACCGTCGGGATAGCCCGCGCCGTCGTGGCGTTCGTGGTGGTGACGCACGGTCGTTGCGATCGGAGCCTCGAGGCCGAGAGGGAGCAGGAGCTTCTCGCCGACCGTCGGGTGGCTCTGGATGGACTCGAGGCGCTTCGGTTCGGGCATGACGATCCCCGCGAGCAGATCGCTCGCCGCCCCGACCTTGCCGATATCGTGCAGGAAAGCGGCCATTCGAACGTGGTTTCGTTCTTCCCGGGAGAGACACAGGCTGGCTGCGAGCAGGTCCGAGTAGAACGCGACCCGACGAGCGTGGCCTCGCATGAAGAGGTCTCGGCTCTCGATCGTCTCGGCCAGGACCTCGAGGAATTCGATCGTGCTCGGTCCGCCGACCCGGGCGTTGCCCGATTCGGGTCCGAGGACCGGTTCTTCGAGAACCGCGCGGAGTCGCTCCTGGGCCAGCGGGCTCGCATCGAGCTCGTCGAGTACGAGTCCCGAATCGCGGTTGCGGCCCAGCACGCGGCTGATGCCTTCGAGGAAGGAGACCATGCGCGCACGGCTCGCACGTCGCTCGAGCGCGCGCTCGACGGAGGCGGTGACCTGGACGACGTCGAAGGGTTTGGTGAGGTAGTCGAAGACACCGTGGCGGATGCCCTCGACGGCGGTCTCGATCGAGCCGCAGCCCGTGATGATGATGATCTCGGTCTGGGGAAACTCGGCGCGGATCGTGCGCATGAGCTCGTCGCCCTTCATTCCGGGCATGTTGAGGTCGACGGTGACCAGGTCGATGGATCCGGTTCGGAGCAGGTCGAGGGCCTCGGTACCGTTCTCCGCGGTCGAGACCGCGTAGTGACTCGACAGGATCATGCGCAGCGATTCCCGCGGTCCGCGTTCGTCATCGACGATCAACACGCGGGAACGGCTGCCGCTCGCGACTGACGCGGGCAACTCGTCGCGGGTCTCGAAGGGTGTGATTTCGCTTGCCATGCGGCCTGTCAAAGCAAGCGGCGTGCCATTGGACAGGTGCTGACCGAAAATTCCCTAAGTCGTTGGTATTACATCGAAAATGACTCAATAAATCTTTGGGAACAGGGTCGCATAAACCCCGATCCGATCGGTCCCGTTCCGGCAGGAGGGCCGGTATGGATTCGTAACTCTCCGATTTTGAAAGGAAAACGGGTAGGTACCGATCGGTACAGCGATTCCGGTCGATCGGTACGACGAGGAACGGACCAGCCCTCGAGACGACGAGTCTGCGCACGCCCGGCAACCCCGACGCCGCGCCCGATCGGGGTGCCGGTTTCCCGTCCGCCGTCCGACCGGAGGGGGGACTACGAGCCGGACTCTGGGACGGGCTTCGAAGGGGACTCCGGGAGGGACTCCGGGAGGGAAGAGTCCGGCGCCTCGATGTCGAGTTTGTCCATCTTCAATTTGAGGACGCGGCGCGTGAGACCCAGGGCGCTGGCAGTCTGCGTCTGGTTCCAGTGGTGGCTCTCGAGGGACTCGCGAAGGATATCGGTCTCGAAGCGCGTCACGGTCTCTTCGAAGCTCCGCTCGCCCTGGCGCCACTGCTCGCGAAGTGCCTCCGCCTGGCCGGATCGCCCGATCGAGATCGGGAGGTCGGACTGGTCGATCGTCTCCCCCTCGCACAGGGCGATCGCGTATTCCATCGCGTTCTCGAGTTCCCGGACGTTGCCCGGCCAACCGTATCCCTCGAGCGAACCGAGGGCGGCGGGCGTGAGCTGCTTATCGCTACCCACGCGGGTCAGGTAGGTCCGGGCGAGCAGTCGCACGTCCTCTCGGCGTTCGCGAAGGGGCGGGAGCGCGACCGGAACGACGGCGACGCGGTAGTAGAGATCCTCCCGGAAATTTCCGTTCGCGACCTCCTCGACGAGGTTCCGGTTGGTGGCGGTGACGATCCGGACGTCGACCGAGATCGATTGACTCGAACCGACGCGTTCGAAGCTGCGATCCTGCAGAACGCGGAGCAGTTTGACCTGTACCGAAGCGTCGAGTTCGCCGATCTCGTCGAGAAAGAGTGTGCCGCCGTCCGCGGCTTCGAAGCGCCCTATCCGGCGCTCCGTGGCGCCCGTGAAAGCGCCTTTCTCGTGGCCGAAGAGCTCGCTCTCGATCAGGCTGGTCGGGATTGCGCCGCAGTTGACGACGATGAAGGGTCCCTCGGCACGCGGTGAGTGATCGTGGATCGCGCGGGCGACGAGTTCCTTGCCGGTTCCGCTTTCGCCGGTCACGAGCACCGTCGCCTTGGCCTTGGCGATTCGCTCGACGGTTCGGAAGATGGTGCGCATGGATTCGCTGCGCCCGACCATCCCAGCAAATTGCTGACGGTCCTCGACTTCATCACGAAGCCGCTCGACCTCGATCTGGAGTTCGCCCTTCTCGAGCTTGTCGCGAACCTTGATCCGCAGTGCGTCGAGTTCGAAGGGTTTCGTCACGAAATCCGCGGCGCCGCGTTTCATGGCCTCGACCGCCGCATTCACGGTATTGGTCGCCGTCAACACGATCACCGGCACCCGCACACCCCGCTCCTCGAGTTCGGCGAGCAGGTCGAGTCCGCTCCGCCCGGGCATCACGAGATCCAGCAGGATCAGGTCGGGCGTCGCGAGCGAGATTTCGCGGAGCGCCGCCTCGACATCTCCGGCGATCGACACGTCGCCCTCGGACTTCAGCAACATGCGCAGGGATTCCTGCACGCCGGGCTCATCATCGACGACGAGAATACGAGGCATGCGCCGAGCTTATCACGCTCGTTGCGGATCGGGGCTAATCGGGTGTTTGAAGATCGACGAGGATCAGCGTTTCCCGAGCGTCCGTGGAATCGATCGTCAGGGTTCCGCCACTCGATTCGACGATCGTTTCGGCGAGCACATATTCGAGGACGTTCGCAGCGGAGCTGAGCTCCTCGAGTCCGGAGCCGTCGAAGGCGGCGAGCTCGGGGTTGCGGTAGCGCAGCAGCACGCGTAGCCGCGGCCGGCCGTCCGCGGCGCGCTCGATCCGGCGGGTCGCGACAAACAGGTCACCGCGCTCGGGCAGCGATGCGAGGGCGCGGTCGAGCAACCCCGCCAGCGCGACTTCGAGGGATTGGGCGTCCGCCCAGGCAATCGGGACATCGCGCTCGAGTTCGCGAAGCACGAGCAATCGGTCCTGGGCGATCTGGTCCCGGCGCTCATCGAGCAGGCCCTCGATCATCGCGGAGACATCGACGCGGCTGGCTTCGTGGTTCTCCCGCTCGGCCGCACGGGCGAGTCGGGAAATGACCTCGTCGATATGCGCAACGTCGCGGCCGACGAGTTCCGTGAAGCGCTCGCGAAACGCGGGGTCCGCGAAATGTTCGGGCAGAAGCTCGGTGAAGGTCCGGATCGACACGAGCGGATTGCGGATCTCGTGCGAGAGGCTTCGTGCGAGCCGCCGCCAATCCGCATTTCCCCTCTGCTTGTCCGGTGCAGAGACATCCAATGGACTCGTGGCGGGCTCGCCGTCGCTCTCCTCGCTGGGGTCTGCGGCTCGGAAGGATGCTTCGCTCATCTCCGGGGAGATGTCGCGAGCCGCCGCCGGGCTAGGCATTGGGGAGTCCGACAGGGGGTGGGGCCCCGCAGCGGGCAGACCGTCGAGAAACGCGCGCTCGAATTCGTCGAAGGAGGCCGCTGGCGGATCGGGTTCCGGAGGGACGCCGCCCAGCGAACCCGGGGCCGTATCGGCGGAGCCTCCGGCGGGTTCTACGAAGACCGCTTCCCGGATGGGCTGCAGCGCCTCGAGGCGGCGGTTGTCGGTGCTTTCCGATTCGGCGCTTCGGGTGGCGAACGATGCGTGGCCCGAGGTGAGGTCGACTTCTTCGATCGGATCGTGTGATGTGGCGGCGAGAGTCGATCGCAGCACGGCTTCGACCGCAGCACGATCCCCGGACCAGGCATGGGCTTCGAGGGCTTCGAGCGCGCTCGCGCCGATCTGGCGCGTGCCTCCACCGCCGATGTTCGCGATCCATTCACAGGCGACCTGTTGGGCGAAGGGGGCGAGCGCATCGGGATGATCCGCGAGCGAGGGGACGAGAATCGAGAGGGCAGCGAACGCGCGCTCGAGATCGGATTCGAGACCCTCTGTCAGGCCAGCGGGCCCTGAGGTCGCGACCCAGCGGAGTCCCGTCCCGACGGCGCTCGTCGGTGCGGTGTCGAGTCGGATCCACTCACCGATGGCGCGTTGAGCCGAAAGTCCGAGCGAATCGATTTCGTCGATCCAGACCGTTCGATAGGCCATCAGGCCGGCGTGTTCGCGCGCCAGGAGCCGGGAAACGAGGAACTCGGTGTCCGTGACCTCTCGTGCGTGGATCCGCAGGGTGGGTCCGGCGGCTCCGCGCGCGCGGAAGAGTTCGGCATAACGCGCGAGCAGCGTTCGCCCACTTCCGGGAACGCCACGGACCAGAAGGGGTAGACGCGCGCGCGTCGGGTCGAGGGCGCGCAACAAGCCGGGGATTTCGATGTCGCCAAACCAGCTGGTAAAGCGATGGGCAATCCGCTCGCGTGCGCGCCGCTCCGCGAGGGGCTCGGCGTTTCGGTGCGCGACGGCGGAGAGGACGAATGCGCGGAGCGCTCGCTCGCTCGGGACGCTGTCGAGAATCTCCTCGGACGAGGCACCGAAGAGTCGCTGGACTTCGTCGACATCTTCGGGGGCCGTGAGGAATAGACGCTTGCTATGTTCGAGCAGGTCGCGGTGGCGATGGAGGAACTCGAGTTCGAGTTCGAGATCGCCTTCGACCCCGATCAGAATCGCTGCGGGTGCCGAAGCCGAAGCAACCGACGAAGCCTCGGAGGGCTCCGAGGAAATGGCGAACGCGTCGCCGGTCGGCCCTCCGCACACGAGGTCGGGCGCGGCGAGTCCCGAGAGTCGGGCCAACGCGTCGAGACGACGTGGGTTGCGATGAACGATCCAGAGCTTCGACATGGAATTCAACTCGAGGGGCAGCAGCGTCGAACGAAGGGGTCCGCCTACCCAGACTACCGCGTTCCTATGGGCGCAAGCCACGCGCCAAGGAGCAGTTCTGGAACCCGTTCTGCAAGCGGAGTGCAGCTCGGGGTCTTAAGCTGGCGAAAAGGATCGTCTTCGGTCGCGCTTTCACCGGCGGAACTCGCAGCGAGCTTCGGTTGCGCGGTCCGGATCGTGGATCGGAAGGGAAGTCGAAGGGCCTGGCCAGGGAAAAGATTTTCCGTTCGCCGGATGGCGGGCTGAGGGGGTGAGGTGATGGACCAGGGTCGAGTGCGAGTCGCTCGGATGCAGGAGATCGATCGCGTCGCCGCGCTCTGGGCGCTGATCACCGAACACCACGCGGGCCTCGACCCGCTTTTTAGGATGCGTCGAGGAACTGTCGCGGAAGGCGAGCTTCGCGAGCTGCTGCGCGCGCTCGCGCGCGACCCGGACGCCGAGATTCTCGTCTTCGACCCCCATTCGGAGACGCAATCCGGTGACTCCGGGACCCTCGAGGGCCTCTGCATCGTCCGAATCGATCGGGCCCCGCCAATACTCGAGGAAATCGAGCGGGCGGAGATCACGGATCTCGGGGTGCGGCCGGCTCGACGACGCCAGGGGATCGCGCGTCGGTTGGTCGAAGAGGCGATGTCCTGGGTGCGCGATCACGGGGTCGAGCGAGTCGAGATCCAGGTCGCTTCGGGCAACCGGGAGGGCCAGGCCTTCTGGCGTGCGATGGGATACACCGATCTGATGGACGTGCTTCATAAACGCCTGTAAGTTCCGGCGCCCGCGCGCCCGCGCCCTTTCCTCATGCTCCGGACCCGCCATGCCCGCCTCATTCCCGCACAAGACGAATCCGATCGCCCAATCCCTCAACGAGAAGCTCGAAGAGGCGGCGCCCGAAGTCCTCGCCATGCTGTCGGAGTACGGTCGCCGACTCTACTTCCCGAAGGGCATCATTTCCCAGACGGCCGAGGCCAAACAGAAGGCCCATCGTTTCAACGCGACGATCGGGATCGCCACGGAAGACGGCGATCCGATGTCGCTGCCTTCGATCTCGAGCCATTTTGGCGACATCTCGGTGGCGGACGCTGTGAGCTATGCGCCGCCGGCGGGACGACCGCTCTTGCGCGAGCTCTGGCGCGAGAAGCTCCTCGTCGAGAATCCGTCGCTTGCGGGCAAGACCTTCGGCCTGCCGATCGTGACGAGCGCGATTACCCATGGTCTTTCGCTCGCAGGGGAACTCTTCCTCGATCCAGGCGACGTCATGCTGCTTCCGGACAAACTCTGGGGCAACTATCGCCTGACCTACGAAGTCCACCACGGCGCCCGGATCGAGACCTTTCCTTTCTATCGGGACTCCGGCGGTCATCGGGGCTCCGGCGGTCGGTCGGAAGGCCGCGGGATGGACACCGAGGCCTTCGCCGCGCGTCTGGGCATTTTGGCGCAGGGTCGCGAGAAGCTCGTCGTTTTGCTGAATTTCCCCAACAACCCGACGGGTTATATGCCGACGCCCGAGGAAGGGGATGCGCTCGTAAACGCGCTCGAACGTCAGGCCGAGCGGGGAACGAAGCTCGTCGTGATCTTCGACGACGCGTATTTCGGACTCTTCTATCACCTGGATGGCGAGTCGATGACCGAGTCGCTATTCGCGAAGCTCACGGGTCGGCATCCGAATCTGCTTGCGGTCAAGCTCGACGGCGCGACCAAGGAACTCTTCGCCTGGGGGCTGCGCTGTGGCTTCATCACGTTTGGTCCCGGTCGACCGGAGACCGCGCAGGTCGTCTGCGAAGCCCTCGATGCGAAGACGCGTGGGGCCATACGCGGCGGTGTGTCGAACGTGCCGCAGCTCTCGCAGACGCTCGTCGAACGCGCGCTCGGTTCCGCTGATCTCGCGGCGGAGCGCGACGCGAAGTGCGAGACGCTGCGGCTTCGCGCGGAGCGTGTCTTCGAAGTCGCGAATCAGCCGAAATTCGCCGAGAGCTTCAGTGTCTATCCCTTCAACAGTGGCTACTTCATGTTGGTGAAGGTCGAGGGTGTCGATGCCGAGAAGCTGCGGATCCACCTGCTCGACGAACATGGAGTCGGTCTGATCGCAACGAGTGCGACGGATATCCGCGTGGCTTTCTCCTGCCTCGAAGCGGGCGATGTCGAGCCCCTGTTCGAGGCTCTGCATCAGGCGATTCAGCAACTTCGTTAGTTCTGGATCGGGCCCGGCTCCGGTCCTCGCGTGCGCCTTCTGCCGCGCAGACTCCTGGCACGGCCGATGCCTCGAAGGGCGTCGCTCTACTCGGCAGCCTCGATTGCGTCGAATGTGCGCACGAGATCGATCATCAGCCGGATGCTCTCGGTGAGCGTTTCGATCGAGACGCGTTCGTCGGGGCCGTGGACGCGACGGGCTTCGTCTGCGGTGAGCGCTCTCGGGACGAAACCGTAGGCGACGATGCCGAGTTCCCGGAACCAGTGGGCGTCGGTGAAGCCGCCGATCATGCGCGGGACGACGAGGCCCGGGGTCGGCTGGCGGGCGGCGACTTCTTCGATCGCACGGAAGAGCGGCGTTTGCGAGGTCGAGGCGCGGGCGGGAAAGCTCAGCAACTCGCTGATCTCGATCGAGGTGTCGTCGATCAGATCGGCGAGGGCCTGCGCGAAGGTGTCGCAGCGTTCGCCGGGCAGCAGTCGCGCGTCGAGCTGGGCGCGCGCCACCCCGGGCGCGACGTTGGTCTTGGAGGCGCCTTCGAGCACGGTGATCGACACGGTATTGCGAACCAGGGCGTTCTGGCCCGGATTGCCCAGGAAGCGGCGTCGAAAACCCTCGTTCGCTTCGAGCGTGACAGCGAGGTCCGCGAAGCCGGCGCGGTCCCAATCCGAGGCGACCGGGACCAGGGCTCTGAACATCCGGTCGACCACGGGCGTCACACGGACCGGCGATTCTGCGCGGCGGATGAGATCGAGTGCGGCGACGAGCCGAGGGACGGCGGCATCGGGCGTCGGGGCGGAGCTATGACCGGCACGACCCCGTGCTCGCAGTTCGAGCCAACACGGGGCTTTCTCGGTCAGCGCGACGCCCCAGATGGGTTGACGATCCCCGTCGCGCTCGCGCGACAGCTGGATCCCACCGCCTTCGGTCAGCAAATAGCCGACCCCTTCGACGAGTTCCGGATGGTTCTGGACGAGCCAACCGGCCCCCAGCTTGCCGCCGGTCTCCTCTTCGGGTGTGGCGAGGAAGACGAGGTCGCGTTCGAGACCGATGCCGGACTCGGCGATCTCGATCAAGCTCATCAGGTGGCTGACGGCGATGCCCTTGGCGTCGAGTGCGCCTCGGCCCCACACGAAGCCATCCCAGATCTCGCCGGCGTAGGGGTCGACGCTCCACTCGCTTGCGTCAGCCGGGACGGTGTCGAGGTGGGACAGGAGTACGAGGGCGGGACGTTTGTCGGCCTGCGTGTTGGCGCGGTCGCTCCGGTTGGCGCGAAGCCGGCCCCAGACCGCGGCCCGCATCGGCCCGCCATGCGGGCTCGGCGTTGCGATGACGCGGTTCTCGATCCCGGCTCGGCCGAGGGCCGCGGCGAGCTTGCGGGCGAGAGCACGTTCGTTGCCGGGCGGATTGAAGGTCGGTGTCCGGATCGCGTCGGCGAGCAACTCGGATGCTCGCTCGGCGAGCGGAGCGCGATCGAAGACCCGGTCGAAGGGCCAGATCGCCTGTGCATCGTCGACGATGCCCCCCGAAAACGCCAGCAGGACGACGAGCACGAGGCACACGCCCAGGGTCGGAGGGCCGCCGAGTCCCAGACGCAAGCCGCTGCTGCGGATGGGGATACGAAGGGGCCTTCGCGGCACACGTCCGGGCCTTTTCGAGGGTTGGTCGCTGGATGGCATTCGACTCCAGTATGGCGGCTGTGAGCCCGCCTGGGGAGCGGTCTCGAGCAGCGCGTGCGAATCGTCGGGGTCGGGGTCCGGACGTGGACACGTACGAGGGGGGCGATGCAGGGAAATGGAGGGAGTCGGGCTGAGATGAGAGCCGAGAAAGCGAGGGGAATTGGCTTCGTCAAGCAATATCGGATCGATAGCGCCCCATGCAGAAGCAGGCGTGTCGGGCTAAACATTGCGCCGGAGTGAGAGCCCCCAGGAGCCATGTGATGAACCGCGATCCTTCCCATCCGGAAGGTCTTTGGACCTGTTCGACATCGGACCGAGATGAGCGAGTGGGCGATCCCGATCGACCCACGGTCGCTCGCGCCAGTCTCGGCTGGTCGCTGGTCGTGGTCGTCATCCTGATCGGATTCGGGGTCGGGAGTCGTCCCGGCGCAGCCGACGATCCTTTGGAAGCCCCGGCGCTCGAAAACGTCGAGCTCCCGGCGGTCTCGGCGGGCGGCCCAGTCGCCCCCCCGACCCGCCCCGTGGCCAAGGCCCCGGCCGTCACGCCGGCGGCGTCCGTGCCCCGTACGCTGCTGGCCGTACGCGAAACGCGGGATGCGAGCGATGCGAAGGCGCCGATCGCGCTGGCTTCCCGAGCAAGCGTGGTTCTGATCGCGAAACTTCCCATCTACCGCGAGCAACCGAAGCCGACTTCAGCCGAGTCACTCACGATCGTGACGCGGGGCAAGATCCGCAGCGGTGAGAGCCTGGGATCTTCGTTGCGACGTCAGGGCATCTTGCCTGGAACGGTTCATCTGGTCGCGTCCGAGATGCGAGAGATCTTCGACTTCCGTTATTCGCGACCGGGCGATGAATATCGACTCGGGCAGGACTTGGAGGGTTGGGTCCTCGACTTCCGGTACTCCCAGAACCCTGAAGAGAGCTTCTCCCTCGCGTGGAACGGCACGCGATATGTCGCTCGTAAGGAAATTGCCGAGCTTCGCCCGCAGATGGCCAAGATCGCAGGCGTCGTCGATTCGTCCTTCTACGGTGCAGTCCTGGCACTTGGGGAACAGAGCGTACTCGCCTCCGAATTCGCCAACATCCTGGCATGGGATATCGACTTCAGCCGCTCGGTTCATCCCGGCGACGAATTCCAGATCCTCTACGAACGTCTCTACCTCATCAACGACGACGGCGAAGAGGTCTACGTTCGACCGGGTCGCATCTTCGCGGGTCGCTACGACGGACGCAGCGGGGAACACACGGTCGTGTATTTCGAGGGTGCCGACGGCCGGGGCGCGTATTTCCGGCCCGATGGATCTTCGGTCGAACGCGCGTTTCTGGTCTCGCCGCTGGAGTCGAGCCGGATCACGTCACGCTTTACCTGGGCGCGCCAGCACCCGATCCTGAAGATCACGCGGCCGCATCCCGGGATCGATTATGCCGCGCCCCTCGGCACCCCGATCTGGTCCGTTGCCGACGGCGTCGTCGAGTACAAGGCTCGCGCCGGCGCCTCGGGCAATCTCATACGCGTTCGACACCAGGGTGGCCTGACCTCCCACTACGCCCACCTGGCAAGCTTTGCCCAGGATCTGAAGGTCGGGGACCGCGTCGAACAGAAACAGATCATCGGATACGTCGGGAGCACCGGCCTATCGACCGGTCCACACGTCTGCTTCCGTGTGAAGCGGGACGGCCGATACATCGATCCGATGAATATTTCGGCGCCCGCTGGAGAACCGGTGGATGTCACGCGGCTCGCGGTTTTCCACTCGGTTCGAGATCAGCTGCTTGCGGATCTCGGCCCGGGCCCGCTCCACCTGGCCGACGAAGCGCTCTAGCCTGAGCCGCCGGTCCGCCCAGCCGCATCAATTCTCGAGAACATGAGCCAGCGAACGATGAGCGAAGCGGATTCCCGTAGGGCCTTCTGTCTGGCAGCCTCGCTTGAGCGTGCGCTGGCGGGAGACGTCGTGCGGGTCGGAACCGAAAATCGCGCGAAGCTCGAAGCGGTGCACGATGCCCTGGCCCCCTTTGCGGAGGCTGCGAGCGACCTCGTGATCGTTCCGGTGAAGGTCGCGAGTGACGTACCCGAGCAGCCCATCGGTTGGAGTGAGATCGTGGCCGGTGCGCGCAATCGTGCACGGGCGGCCTTCGCCGCCGGGGAGTGCGCGCTCGCGGTCGGGATCGAGGATGGATTGGTCCGGTTGTCCTCGGAAACACCCGAAGTGGACGGGCGCGACTATTTCAACGTGGGTTGTGCCTGGCTGACCGACGGACAGCGCGAGGGCCATGGCTTCTCGTCGGGCTTCGCCTACCCACCCGGGAGCCTCGAACCGGCGATTCGGAATCAGGCACCGATCGGGGAGCTCTTCGATGAATTGTGGCGGAATCACCGATCTGCGGCCGGTCCGTCGACCACCTTGGAATCTGTTCCGGTCTCCGCCGGAAGGCCCTCGCGACCGGCAAACATCGCGCCATCCGGGCGAGGCGGCGGCAATATCGGACTCCTGACCGGCAGTCGTCTCGAGCGTGCCGCCTACGGTTCCCAGGCGGTCGTGTGCGCTCTGGTTCGCTTTCTTCACACAGATCTCTACGATTAGCGCGCGCGCCCGTCGCCCATTGGAATGGCCAGTCTCGATCGCAACGTGCCTACGATCGAAGGTCATGACTCAGCCGGGATCAAGACCAGGACCAAGGAGCACTCCGCATGAATCCCCAGGACCAACCCATCGAGGGCGTGGCAGATCTGCTCGCGTATTTTCGCGAAGCCGAAACGCCGCGAGTCGATTGGGCCGTCGGCACGGAGCACGAAAAGGTCGGTGTCTACGCCGATACGGGGGATCGGGTTCCCTACGAGGGTCCCTACGGAATCGGTGCGCTGCTGGAGAAGATCGCGAGCGCCACCGGTTGGGAACGCATCGAAGAGCGCGGGCGGATCATCGCGCTTTCCAAGGACGGCGCGAGTATCACGCTCGAGCCCGGTGGACAGATCGAACTCTCCGGCGCGCCGCTCTCGGAGAGCCGCGAGACCTGTTCCGAGTTCAATACCCACGTCGATCTCGTGAAGGAACTGTCCGACGATTTCGGGATTGCCTGGCTCGGCTTGGGAATCGACCCCTTCCACGAAGTCGAGAACATCCCGACGATGCCCAAGGCGCGCTACGACATCATGCGTTCGTATCTGCCGACGCGTGGTGGTCTGGCCCTCGACATGATGCACGCAACGGCGACCGTGCAGGCGAATCTCGATTTCTCGAGTGAAGAGGACATGATCCGAAAGCTGCGTGCGGCGCTCGTCGCGACACCCGTCATCTCGGCGCTCTTTGCAAACTCGAGCATCTCAGGGGGCAAGGAGAACGGTTACATCTCGAAGCGGCTGATCATCTGGCGCGATACGGATCCCGATCGCTGCGGTTTGATCCCCTTCGTGTTCGACGACGACTTCGGGTATGCAAAATATATGGAGTGGGCACTCGATATACCCTTGTTCTTCGTCATTCGCGACGGCGCCTATCACGTCGGTGACGGCACCACATTCCGACAATTCATGTCGACCGGCTTCGAGGGATTGCGGCCGGTGCAGCGCGACTGGGACACTCATCTGACCACGCTCTTCCCCGACGTTCGACTGAAGCGGATCATCGAAGTGCGCGGCGCGGACACCGTACCGCGCGAGTTGATCTGCGCGCTGCCCGCCGTCTGGAAGGGGATCCTCTACGATGCGGACGCACTCGCGGAGACCTGGCAGCTATTGGGAAGCATGACGCCCGAGGCACTCGACGTCGGACAGCTGGATGTGGCGAAGCGCGGCCTGCGCGCGGAAATGGGTGGGCAGAAAGTGCTCGATCTGGCGCGTGAGCTGGTCGCGATCTCGAGTGCGGGTCTCGGGCGGATCAAGCAATCGGGCTTCAGCGAGAACGATGAGCGAGGCTTCCTGGATCCGCTGCGGGAGCAGATTGCGAAGGGCAAGAGCCCGGGCGAGGAGGTCGCTCTGTCCTGGCGTGGAGAATGGGGCCGAAATCACGAGCGCTTGATCGCAGCGACGCGCTACTGATTGACGGGCGATTGATGGACAGCCTGACGCTGACCGAGTGCCCGGATTAGAGAGACGATGAGCGAAGCCAAACGACCGCGAATCTTGATCGTTGACGACGAGGAAGCCATCCTCGAGACGATGACGTTTACGTTCATGGACCTCTACGAAGTCCTGACGACGTCTGATCCCACCAGGGCCCTTCAGATCATGCAGGACAACGATCCCGTGGCGGTCGTGATCACCGATCAGCGAATGCCCGGCATGACGGGGGTCGAGCTGCTGCGGGAGATCTACGAACGCTTCCCCGAATCGGTTCGCATCATCCTGACCGGGTTCGCCGATTCGGATGCGATGATCCAGGCGATCAACGACGGCCATATCTATGGGTACGTGAACAAGCCGTGGGAACCGGAGGAGTTGAAGGCGATCGTTCGGAGGGCCGCGGAACTTCACGAACTCAGTCTCGAAAATCGCAGGCTGGTCGACGATCTGCGCGATGCAAATCTCTTTCTCGCGGCGGTGATGGATCGACTTCGGACCGGCGCGATTGCGCTCGACCGCGATGGGGTGGTGCGTGCGGTCAACAAGCCGGCCGTGGCCTTCATCGGTCTCGAAGAAGATATCCGCGGTCGCTCGATCGAGGAAATCCTCGCGCGCGACGAGCTCAAGGACCTCGGTGTCCGGATACGCGCGCTGGCCGAGGAGCCGGGCGGGAGCTTCGAAGAGGTCAATCTCGACGTCGGAGCGGGTCATCGTCTGCGCGTCTCGAGTCAGGCGCTCGCGGACGAAGACGGCGAGACGATGGGCCGGGTGATCCTGTTCAAGGAGATCTCTCATGAACCGCTCGCCCGCGAATTCGAAGAGATCGTCGGTCGGGTTTCCGAGACCCGGTCGAGCGAGCAGGGTGTCTTGCGCGACGTACTCGAGACCGCGCTCGGCGATCTGGCGGGCCTCGCAGAGCGGGTTTCCGGCGCTGGAATCGAGTCTGCGAACATGTCGGAGCTGCGCGAACGCGTGTCACGGACCCAGACCGCGATCGGCAACTGGCTCGACACCGACGACACGCTGGTGGGGGAGGATTTTCCCGATGCCCAATTGCTTCGGGATCGGCTGAACGTGGCTGCCCCGCGCTGGCCGCGATCCGAGTCGCTGCCCGAAGCGGTCGTCGCACTCTCGAAGGCGGTCGAGGACTACTACGAAAGCGGCGAGAACGCTCGCCAGCGGATCCTCTAGTTGGCCGGCGAGTCAGGCGGTGCCGCGCCTTCTCGAGCGTCCGGCGGCGCTGCGACGGTCGCCCTGCCGCGACTCGAACTGCGTGTCGAGCGCAGCCAGCTGACCTTCCGCTTCACGCTTGCCTTCCACGCCCGCGAAGTCCGTTTCGAGATTGCGCACGGAGACGCGGGCTTCGAGCGGATCTTCCCCGAGACCTTTTCGTTCCACGCCGCGCGCCACGATCCGACCGAGCTCTTTCTTCAGCTCGATGACCTGTTGACGAAGACCCGGCTCTTCGGACCGGGTGCGAGCCTGCGGGACGTGCGCAATTTGATGACGCGGATGCTCGCGGCCGTGCCGCGCTATCTGGACGGGCTCTGCCAGCATCTCGAGGATTCCGACCGACTGCGCGCCGACGCGCGGGTGCGCTTCCATCAGGACGTCGCTTTGCTTGCGCAGATCCTGCTGCGCTTCATCGAGACCCACGAACTCGAGGCTGGGCGCCAGCTTCGGGTCGCGGCTTTCTCGTTGCGCCGGCGGATCTACGAGTCGCTCCGCGTGCTCGTCGAGGAACGCGTCGATCCCGCCTACCTCCAGTCGTATCTCGACGGAGAGGTCCAGCTCGTCGATCCGGGTGATGACCCGACCGAGAGCGGATTCTTCCAGGTCCTCGAATCCGGGGAGCCCGAGGCGGTCAATCGAATGATCATGCGGATGGCCGAGCGCTCCTTCTATCTCTGGCTCGAAGGCGTGTGTCTCGACGAGGACAACCAGGCCTTCGAGAAGGAGGATTCCCCCTTCGCCGATCGCGAAGAGGAAGTACTGCACGCGATCACGGTCGCCCGGTCGAGCAGTTTCGAGCGGAGAAGCGATCTGATGCCCTTCCTGCGTCGTTCGGATCGAAACTGTCTGCGGATTCTCGGCAAGCTCGAACGCTGGTTCCTGCGCGTCTACGATATCCGGCATTCGTCGTCCATCATCAATCACCAGGCGGGCCTTCGGTCGGGCAAACAGACCGCCGACCGCAGCCTGACGTGGCATAAGCCGAAAATCCACGCTGCGGCGCTGCTGCTGCTCCTCCTGCCCTTCATCAGCGCCATCTTCGCCTACGAGCGCGCACCCCGCGTCTTCGATCTCATCTGCTCGGCCGAGGTCTTTGCGGTGAACTCCGTGGCGATCTGGTTCCTGCTCTACCGCTTCTGTTGGAAGCGCGAGCTCTCGTTCTTTCACGCCTCGGTCCCCCGAATCGGCGCGGGGATCATCGTCGGCTATCTGCCCGTGTTCCTGATCGACGAGGTCTGGGACCTGGCGAGCCGCCCGAACATCGCGCTCGACTCCGTCGCGCTGTTGCTCGGACTGGTGACGCTGCTCTATGTCTACGTCGAGATCGCGCGGCGAATCTCGGACACGACGATCGCCTTCGCGCGCGCGCGTGCGATCTTTTTGATGGGGGTCGTCGAGGCTTTCTGCGTGGGGCTCGTGATGACGAGCCTGGTGGGGCCCTTCATGGTCGCGCGGAACTGGTCGCCACCCGCGAGTGAACTCCCGATCGAGGTATTGCGCGAGAGCATGCCGGTCATGCTCGGGCAGCTTCCGTACATCGTCGGCATCGCGCCACTCTATGTCTTCCCGTCGGCACTGCTCCTGATGACCTTTTTGTCGTTCTTCATCGGCATCTTCCTGCAGCTGATGTGGGAAGAACTCCCGATCACCGAACCTCTCTAGCGTTGGGCTGAAGGCTCTGACCCCATGGCCTTCGAAATTGGCCCACAGGGAGATGCCCTTGCGGGTAGCGGGTTCCCGGACCGATCCGTAGACTCCCGCGACGCGTAGGGATGGGGTGCCGCGCGGCGGTGTCCCGGGTCGCGTATTTCCGGCCCACGAGCCGGCCCACCAGCCGAAAGGAGATCGTATGGAGTCCGAGCACCGTCGAGTGCTCATCATCGGAAGCGGACCGGCGGGCTATACGGCCGCCATCTATCTGGCCCGCGCCGGAATCGAGCCGTTGATGCTCGCGGGTCTGAATTTCGGCGGGCAGCTGATGATCACGACCGACGTCGAGAATTATCCGGGCTACCCGGACGGCGTGACCGGGCCGATCATGATGGAAGAATTCCAGAAGCAGGCCGAGCGCTTCGGGACCGAGATCCTTTTCGAGGATGCGACCTCCGTTTCGTTCGGGTCGAGGCCCTTCAAAGTTTCGACGGACAAGAAGCGGTACACCGCGGATGCCGTGGTGGTTGCGACGGGCGCCACGGCGCGTTGGCTCGGTCTCGAATCCGAGCAGCGGTTGGTCAACAACGGCGTCTCCGCATGTGCCACCTGCGACGGTGCGCTCTTTCGCGACAAGCCGATGGCGGTCGTGGGCGGGGGTGACACCGCGATGGAAGAGGCGCTCTTCCTGACGCGTTTCGCGACGAAGGTCACGCTCGTCCATCGTCGTGGCGAGCTTCGGGCTTCGAAGATCATGCAGGAGCGCGCGCGTTCGAACGAGAAGATCGATTTCGCGTGGCACTCCGAGGTCGACGAGGTCCTCGGCGACGAATACGTCACCGGCGTTCGACTCAAGGACACGCGAAACGGCTCGACCCGGGAGATCGACCTCGAAGCGCTCTTCGTCGCCATCGGCCATCAGCCCAACACATCGCTTTTCAAGGGCCAGCTGGAGATGGATGACGCCGAATATCTGGAGGTTCGGACCGGATCGACGAATACGTCGGTCGAGGGGGTCTTCGCGTGTGGTGACGTTGCGGATCCGACCTACCGGCAGGCGGTGACCGCCGCGGGGACGGGTTGCATGGCCGCGATCGACGCCGAGCGGTGGCTGGCCGAGCAGGGAATCGCCTGAGTCGGTCGAATGAGTCGTGGTGGGTGGCGCCAGCGCGGGGGTCGGGGGCTACAGTCTGGCTGTCGGCTGCATGGAGAGAGCGGGCCGCGGAGGAGCGCTGACGAATGACTCTCAGCCGGGAACACTTCGAAGAGCTGACGAAGCGCTCGCCGGACATCATTGTCGGGACGGATCGCAAGGGTCGTGTGGTCTATTTCAATGATGGCGCACATGACTGCCTCGGCTATGAGAGCGAAGAGGTGATCGGCGAATTCGTCGGCCTTTTCTATCCGAGCGTCGAAGAGGCTCGGCGTGTGGGCGATGCGATGCGTGCCGACCACCACGGCGGTCCGGGTGTCTGCAACACCCTCGAGACCCGATTCGTCACGCGTTCTGGAGAGGAAATTCCCGTCGCGATCTCCGCGACGATCCTCTACGACGAGAATGGTGAGGAGGACGGCACGATCGGGTTCGCGAAAGATCTCCGCGAGATCCTGAACAAGGACAAACTCGCGACCCTCGGTGAGGTCGCAATCGGCCTTTCCCACGAGATCAACAACCCCCTCGCCGTCATCATCAATCAGGCCACCCTGCTCGAAAATGATATCGCCCGACTAGCGAACGAACGTGATTGCTCCGTCGAGAACGAACGGCTCGACGCGATCCGTCGCGAAGTCGCACGCATCACCGACCTGGTGGACCGGCTGGGCGAGATGGTGAAGAAGGAGAGCTACGAGACGATCCACTACGTCGGTCCGTCGCGAATGGTGGACCTGCGCAGTGAGGATCGAAAGCGATACGAACCCGATGATCGGCTCCGGGGCCTGCGAATTCTCGTCGCGGATGATGACGCGGGGATCAGCTACACGCTCAAGGAGATGCTCGAGGCCGACGGCTGTGAGGTCGAGACGGCTGAGAATGGTGAGCAGGCGCTCGAAGCGCTCGAGACATCCCACTTCGACCTGCTGCTCTCGGATGTCGTGATGCCCCGCATGGATGGCCACGAGCTCTATCTGCGAGTGCGCGAGTCCTATCCCGACCTGCCGGTTCTGATGATGACGGCCTTCCATTACGACAAGGACCACATCATCAAGCGCAGCCGAATGGAGGGTCTCGAAGGCGTGATCTTCAAGAAGCCGGTGGATCCGGATCGGCTGCGCCGGACGATCGTGGATTCGATCCGGAAGGACTCCAGAGCCGAACTGTAACGGCGTGAGGGATATCGGCCCTTCACGCGTTATTCGGCTCTGATGAGGACCTGGATCCGGGCGTGGAAGGCGTTCATGGCTTCGATGCATTGCCCGCCCGTCGGTCCGCCCCGTCGGTCCCCGATCAGCCGCCCGGGGCGTTCTCCGTCCGGTTCGTAGAAGAGGATTTCGCCACCGAGCGTGTTTGCGAAGAACTGCAATTTGGTGACGACCATGCGTCGCTCGCGGGTTTCGAAGATCGAAAAGGGAACGACGACGTCTCCGGCGCGAATGCGCGCCTCGAAGAAGGTGACGCTTCGCGGGGCCGCATCTTCGGGATCCTCCGACGGAAGGATCAAGCACGAGTTGGGGTCGGCCTGATCCTCCTGATAGTCGACTCCTACGCTGCCTCCTTCTCTTCGTCCGCCCGATCTGATTGCATCGCGCGCTTCGAAGGACAGGGATTCGATGTCGAGACGCGTCGACGTGAGCACCAGGATCGCGTCGATCGGTGCGCGGGCTTTTTCGATCAAGATCTCGACTCGATAGGTGCCGCGAAGATCACTCTGGCTACACGCGGTCGATACGAGCCCGATCAGCAGGCAGGCGAGTAGACCCGGCCGCCAAGAGCCCATGAACGTGCGAGGACTCGCGTCTGCGGGTGCGCGGGTCATGTCGGCCCGCCGAATACCCGTAACACGCGGAAATCGAGGTGGGTTTCGATCGAGGTTGCGCCGAGCCCGCTCGAGAAAGGCGTCGCGACCCGAATCGCGGGACGCGTCGAATGGGTGGGTTCCGGCATGGTCGTTTTCTCTCCGTTGCGGTTGGTGGTGCGAGGTTTGGACACCCGGGATCTCGAACTCGTCGCGGGGCGGAACGATCGGGTTTCGCGGAGCGGTTAGGCTACCTTGCTCCGAGCGGTCGCGGTGGAGAATCGTAGACGGGTGCGGCCGGATTCGAAGAGTCGCGCCCGAGGATGGATCGAAGATGGCACTGCAACCTCCTCGGACCGGGTCTGGACGGCGCGATCCGTCCCCACCCCGCTCGATCACCGTGCGCCAACCGCGCATCGATCTGGTGTCCTCCGCGTCGAATGCCGGTGGGATTCCGCGCTTCTGGTGGGGCGGTGACCCGTTCAAGACGCATTTTCTGGATGCGCTCTCGTCGACCTTTCCATTCGGGGAGTCATTTTTCGTTCGCTCCGTCCGCTTCTACGCGGATCGGATCGAGGATCCGACCCTTGCGGCGGAGATGCGGCTCTTCGCCGGCCAGGAAGGGCAGCACAGTCGACTCCACGACGAGCACGTGAAGCTGCTCGTCGAATACGGCTACACGGGACTCGAGACCCGCAATCGGGTGATCGATCGGATCCTGCGCTGGCAGAATCGTCGTAGTCCCGCCTTCTCACTCGCGGCCACGGCCGCGCTCGAACATCTGACGGCGATCCTGGCCCGCCAGGTCCTTCGCGATCCGGCTGGCTGGCTCGAGGACATGGACCCCGAGATGGCACGCCTATGGCGTTGGCACGCGCTCGAAGAGGCGGAACACAAGGCCGTCGCCTTCGATGTCTTGATGACGGTGAAGCCCGGTCGCTTGCGGCGGAATCTGGCGATGGCGCTCAACACCGGCGGGCTCGTCCTCGAGGTCGTCGATCGCATGGCCTACATGTTCTGGAAGGACGGGTTGCTCCTCCGCGGCTCGATCTGGATGCGGGGCTGGCGCTTCCTGCTCGGACGCGGCGGCTTTCTGCGTGGCGTCGGTCGTGAGTACCGCGCCTGGTACCGTCGCGACTTTCACCCCGATCAGATCGATGATCGAGAGCTGATCGCGACGAACGAACCGCTCGTCACCGCCGAAGTGGGCACGGTGATCGAGAAAGACAACCCAACCCAATCGACCCGAGTCCCCTCCTCACCCGCGTGCGGTTGATCGGTCCGGAGTCAGGGGACCGTCGTGTTCGAAACGCTGAATGTGGAGATCCGGGGTGCAATCGGAGAACTCCGGCTGGATCGTCCCGAAAAGCTGAACCCTCTTTCGGTACGAACACTCGAGGAGATCGCCGCCGCCTGTGACCTGAGGGTCGCAAGCGAAGATACCCTCTTCTCGACGAAGCGGCACGTGAACGCCATCACCGAGCAGATGCTGGGGACGAACCGGAGTTGGTCCGACGCCGACGGGCTGGTGGCCGCGTTCCAGGACGAGGAGTCGAGACAGGTTCGGCGCGACTACCTGGCCGCGCGAAAGAACAAGGCCGGAAGCAAAAGGTAAAACTAACATCTCGTATGCCGCGCGTTTCATCGGCTTCGCACGAACCGTTTCGGAAGCGTGGCGGCGAGGGTGAGCCCCCGGACCTCGAGGGCGCCGGCCTCGAGCAGCGCGTCCGCGGCCGCTTCGAGTGTGCTTCCCGTCGTGAGCACATCATCGACGAGGCCGATCCGACAATTTCGATCGAAGTCGCGTGAGGCTCGAAATGCGCCCCGGACGTTGTCGATCCGCGTCACTCCGGTGAGCGAAGCCTGGGGTGGAGTTTCTCGAATGCGTTCGAGGGACTCGGGGGACCAGCCAAGACCGAGCTGCTTCGAGATCCGACGAGCGATCGGATCCGTGTGATTGAATCCGCGTCGGCGTCGACGTCGCGGGTGGAGCGGGACGCTCACGAGAAAATCGAGCTCGGGGCCGCCGTCGCCTAGCAGACGATTGCCGAGTTCCGTTGCGAGATGATCGATCGCGCGGGTGACGGCAATGGCGGGGCCGAAGGGATTGGTCGCGTTCTTGAAGGCGGGCAGCCAGCGCCGAATCGATCCCTCGTAGCGAAGCAGCGCATGACACCGGTGAAGCGAGCTGCCCCGCGACAGACAGCCCGGACAGGCGTCGCTATTTCCCGCGAAGGGATCTGCTGTGAATCGGCTCGGCTTCGTGGAGGGCGCCTCGGTCCCGCATCGCGGGCATCCATCGGCCCGCCGCCACCACGGTAGAGCGAGGTCGCACACGGGGCAGAGCGGCGGCGGGCTCGTCTTCCGGGTCGGGACGGGCGGAACGCGAATACCACATTCCACACAGTGGTTGGGCAAGAGGACTTCCAACAGGTCCTGCCATCGCGAAGACATCGTCTGCAAGTCGGGCCCCACGCTCGAACTCACGATCCGCAGGTTCGGGGCGTGCATGGTTCGGGACCGGGTGTTTGATCGGCCGAGTCGCAGAGGGGGATCTCTCGCGAGAGGCTTGTCTCGCTCTCGCCCGTGGAGGCCCAGGGGTTGCCCGGCCTCTTGGCGAGATCAAGCCGCGGGATCGGGCAGCTCTGCTTCGCCAAGGACCTCCGTCATCGATTCGGGGTTCGGGTCGACGCCTTCGATTTCGAGGTCGAGACGTGGCGCATCTTGCCACAGCCGCTCGAGATCGAATTGCACCCGCGTCTCGGGGTCGAAAACGTGGACGATCACCTCGTTGCAGTCGATCAGGACCCACTTTGCGTCTGCGAGGCCTTCGACGCCGAGGGGCACATCTCCATCTGCCTTGAGGGCACGGATGATCGAATCCGCGATCGAGCGGACCTGACGATCCGACGCGCCCGTCAACACGATGAAGCAATCCGCGTACGACGTGAGCACCCGCATGTCGAGGGCGACCGGCCGCTCCGCCTTCACGTCGAGGGCCGCTTCCACGATCAAGCGCGACTTTTCCGTGGGATCAGGAACCTCGAGCGGACCAGGAGCCTTCAGCCTGTCAGGAGCCTTCAGCCTGTCAGGAGCCTTCAGCCTGTCAGGAGCCTTCAGCCTGTCAGGAGCCTTCAGCCCATCAGG
>SMVB01388956.1_pt1 | contig 39225 bp, 42 predicted proteins | sample 2456461 | NCBI WGS metagenome assembly SMVB01 (sample SAMN11095934, study PRJNA526329) | marine sediment metagenome | biome: Marine sediment; feature: Surficial sediment; material: Deep marine sediment; isolation source: Hadal surficial sediment | place: Pacific Ocean | collected 2014-05 | depth...
CAGTCGCAACCCCTGGAACACAAACTGTACGCCGGGCGGTTCCAGCGGCGGTTCCTCTGCGGCTGTAGCCGCCGGTATAGTGCCGCTGGCGCACGCCTCAGATGGTGGCGGTTCTATTCGTATTCCCGCCTCCTGTACCGGTCTGGTGGGTCTCAAACCGAGTCGTGGCCGGGTTCCTACCGGTCCGCTGAAAGCGGAGGGATGGGGCGGACAGTCGATCAGTCATGTGGTCAGTCGCACTGTTCGTGACAGCGCCGCCATGCTGGATGCCACAGCGGGTTCGGAAACAGGCGAGGCCTATGCGGCACCCCATACTGCAGGCAACTTTCTGGATTGCGTGTCTCGTTCTCCCGGTGCCCTGCGCATTGCCTTCAGCAGGGAAAAATGGGGACGGGGTGACTATCAGCCTGAGGTGCTGGCTGGACTGGAGCGTAGCGTCGCCCTATTGCAGGACCTGGGTCACACCGTTGAAGAGGCCAGGCCTGATTTAGATGGGGAGGCCATGGGTGCGACACTGTTTACCATTATTTCCGTCAATACGGCCCTGGCCGTGCGACAGCAAGCAGCGGAGCTGGGCTGCACCGTAGCCCAACTCGATATGGAAGAGGGTACCCGTTTTACCGCCGAGCTTGGCGATAGCGTCAGCGGGGCAGATTATGCCCAGGCCATACAGTCTAACCAGAGTGCCGGGCGTGTTATGGGCAATTTTCTTGAGCAATACGATGTGGTGCTGGCGCCGACTCTGGCCAGTGAGCCGGTAGCGGTGGGCCATATCAGCGATGCGCCGCCTGAGGAATACGCTGATCGCCTGTTTGCCTTTATGGGTGATACCGGCCTGTACAACCAGACTGGCCAGCCCTCGGTGTCGCTGCCACTACACTGGAGTGATAATCAGCTGCCGGTGGGCATGATGTTTACGGCCGCCTACGGCAATGATGGCTTGTTGCTGCAATTATCCGGGCAACTGGAGCAGGCCTGTCCCTGGGCAGAGCGCAGGCCACCCATTTAACCGGCGCTGGTTTTTATCGCTTCACTTGCCACCTTCAGTATAAGGTCGGCAAACTCACTGCTATCGTAGGCCGCTTCAGGATTGTCGCGTACCGCTGCGTCTATGGCGTGCGCGTCCTCGCCCACCAGGATGCGCCACTTTTCCTGTTTAACACCATCGAGAATAATCGCGGTTGCCTCTGCGGCTGACAGCGGCGCTGCGTCGCGAAACTGATCGGATGCTTCGCGCATCACGCCGGCCTCTTCAGGGTCCAACTCGTCCACGCCGTGGTGCATGGAATTTTCAATAATGGCGGTACCTATGTGACCGGGCATAACCACCGACGCTTTCACATGCGGGGCGTTACAACGCAGATCAGTTATCAATGCCTCGGTAAATCCCTTTACCGCGAACTTGGCGGCGGAATAGGCCGTGTGGGGCCGGTCGTGGCCAAGGCTGGCCCAGAATCCATTGACACTGGAGGTATTGATGATATGCGCTTCATCGGCGGCGGTGAGCAGCGACAAAAAGGCCCGGGTGCCGTAATAGACGCCACCCCAGCAGATCTGGAAACAGCGATCCCAGGCTTCGCGGCTGTCGGTGAACAGGCTGCCGCCGCTGCTCATACCGGCGTTATTAAACAACAGGTTGATATGATCGGTCTGGTGCTGTTCTACCACCTCGTCGCGAAAGGCGAGTATGGCGGCTTCGTCAGAGACATCGCACAGGTGGGTAGTAATGCGAACATCGGGCGCTGCGGCCTGCGCTAATGCCAGCGTTTCCTGCAGGTTTTCCGCGGAGAGGTCACAAGCGGCGACATGGCAACCTGCCGTCGCCAGCTGTATGACCAGTTCTCGCCCCATACCACTGCCGCCACCGGTGATGACGGCCAACTTACCGCTGAAATCTTTCATGTTTGTGTCTCGTGAGTGTGTATCGAATCAGCATACCCAGCCGCTGCCGTATCGGCAACTGTCGGCCGATCTCACCGCAGCGCTGGAATTTTTGGCGGACGATAATGTACTGCCAGGTAAATTCCCCGAAATTGTTAGAATCAGTCCATGAATACTTACAAGCGCCACCGGCTCCCACGGCTACGCGCCCCGCAGACATCATTAGTTACGCCATTTGGTTCTATTACAGATTCAATCTTAGTCATCGCTGCAACCGCGCGCCGGCGGATAGCTGAGGCGATCTGGATCAGCGCCGGGGTCGCAAATACAGGAGTTCCTTGTCCTGATCAATCTCGAAGCGGTAGTTTCGCAGAACATTCATGCCCAGCAAGCCGTCGGCACCGTGGGATGACTGGTAGTCCAGGACGGCTATATCGACGTTGTTAATCCGCCTGTCTCCCAGTGCCAGTGAGGCGGCCCGGTAAACACGACCCTGGACCCGTCCATTGGCGGTATTGAACACCCGTGAACCACGATAGACATAGTTCTGGCTGGTAAGTGCCGCGAAACTTTTCTTTGATAGTGTTGTTATGGAGGCGCCGGTGTCGATCATCAGCGTGACCTTGTCGATGCCGTTGAGGGAGGCTTCCACCAGGTAGTGATCGCCACGACGTGTTACCGAAATCGCATCCTGCGGCTGATCGCCAGTTCTCGTTTCTGGCGTATTTATTGCCAGCATGCGGTGCAGTGCGGCGGTCCAGTCGGAATTTATACCAGGGTCGTTGTGCTGTAACTCCAACAGTAATTCTCGACTGGACTGTGACTCGCCGACGGTCTGATACAGGGAGGCCTGGCGTAACAAGAACTCGGGCTTGTCCAGGTCTATGATGTGCAGGTACTCGTAGAACCCCAATAACTCGATCCAGTTTTGTTGCCGGGTGAGGTTTTCATCGGTGGCTTTCACCAGATGCGCCACGGCGGCGTTCACAGCTTCCTGTTGACGCACCTGCAGGGCGTAGGTCGCCGCTATCTGGAGCGTACCGGCAGCTTCTTCCGGGTAGCCCCGTAAGCGCTGATGCTCAGCGAGCAGCAACAGTACTGGAATATCCTCGTAGTAGTTGGCCAGCCAGCGATCCGCCAAACCCGCAAAGATCCCATCGACGCAGTTATGAAGGCAGCCTTTCAAATAGGCTTCAAGTTCTGGTTTGAGTTGGTGTTGATAGCGGTCATCCAGCACCAGGGCTTGCTCGTAATACACCAGCGCCTGGTCAAAATCCTGTTGCTGCAACAACTGGCGAAATCGAGTGGCGGTGGGCGGCGTGTTCGTTGCCGCAGGAGACGCAGGGGTAAATTTCCCGGCACCTGCCGAAATCGGCAGTTTTTCTCTCGAAGGTATGACCTTGGTGAGAGCCGGGACAGTAGCCGGGGTTTGTTGTTGGAGGGGTGCGGGGGTGAATGTTGTCTCACGTAGCCACCACCCGAACAGAACGCCAACAAGTAAAACACTGGCACTTCTAAGCAGCGGTATCATAAGTGCATTCTAGTCAAAACCCGCAGGGTATTCAAAGTTGCCGTTCGCATTCGCTGGGGCACTCAATCCAGATCAAGTCTATAATCTCTGTTAGCAGTTTTGAGCCACTGTTTATGATCCCAAATACGCTACTGGGCATCGCGGAGGTTTCAGCAGGATTTATTGGTTTTAGTGCTGTCGCGACCATATTTTGCCGGGAAAAATCGGGATTGAACAACTTTTTATTCCAGGGCATTGTGTTGATCTGTCTGATTAATATCTGGGGCTGCTTCGTTCCCTTCTGGACGTATAGCCATTTTGAAGGTCAGTCCACCTGATTTTAGATTACCGTGATTTGCCCCGCACCTGCCAATAGTGCCCTGGTTATTCAGCAAGCTCAGAGCGATAGGCATGGTCGGTCTACAAGTCATCGGTGCCGGTAACTACCAGCGTATAACCGGGTTGCTTGTTTATACTCCCTATACTTTCGGCAACAGACATCGATCTGGATGATCCCGTATCTATTTGTGGCTAAAGCGCGCCTGTGGGACGCGAATGTCGCAGTCAGGCTGGAATTTTAGCGGACGATAAGATTAACTGGTAGTCCGACAGGCGCCCCAGGGCAGGGAAGACGGATGCTGGAACTGATTGAGGTGAGTAAAGTTGTTGATGGTGAGACCACCATCGACGCTGTCAGCCTGTGCCTGTCTGACGATGGCATCAACATCCTGTTGGGCCCAACACTCTCGGGCAAAACCTCGCTGATGCGAATAATGGCCGGGCTGGATAAGCCCAGTGCTGGCGATGTGCGGTTCGAGGGTGAATCGGTATTGGGTGTGCCCGTGCAGAAGCGCAATATCGCCATGGTCTACCAGCAATTTATCAATTATCCCTCCCTGACAGTATTCGAAAATATTGCCTCGCCTTTGCGGGTTGCGAAAATGACCCGGGCTGCGATTGAGCAACGGGTGCAGGAAGCGGCGCAATTACTACAGATTGATGACTTGTTATCTCGAACGCCGGAGCAGCTGTCCGGTGGCCAGCAGCAACGGGTTGCCCTGGCCCGCGCCTTTGCCAAACGTGCCCGGTTGGTATTGTTGGATGAGCCGTTGGCCAACCTGGATTACAAACTGCGTGAAGAGCTGAGGTCAGAGTTGCCGCGCCTGTTTGCAGAGCAGGGCGCGATACTGGTGTATGCCACCACCGAGCCGCTTGAAGCGCTGCAACTGGGTGGAAAAACGGCACTGTTGCACGAGGGCAGGGTTGTTCAGCACGGCACTACCATCGATGTGTTCCAGCGACCGGTGGATATGTGCGCAGCGGCAGCCTTTTCTGATCCGCCGCTGAATACTTTGTCGGTACAAAAATCCGGTGCCCGGCTCAGCCTGGCCGATCAGCATTTCACGCCGGGCAGCCACGCTGCCGGCCTGGCCGATGGTAGCTACCGTATCGGTATCAGGCCGCATCACATCAGTTTACAAGCCAGTGCCAGCCATCGGCTTGCTATCACTGGCAGGGTGACGGTGAATGAAATATCCGGCTCCGAGAGCTTTGTTCACTTTGATTTCGCCGGTCAGGGCTGGGTGGCGCTGGTGCCGGGCATACAGGCAGTCGATCTCAATGAGAGCCTGCGTCTGTACCTGGACCCTGAAAAATTCTATTACTTTCACGAAAACGGCCAGTTGGCCCTGGCGCCGGAGGCTTAGCGCCAATGGCCAGCATAAGCCTGGATGGTATCGCCCACGCCTACGAGCCCAATCCCTCGGGGGACGCGGACTACGCACTCAAGCCCATGCATTACCAGTGGGAGGATGGGGGTGCCTATGCGTTGCTGGGTCCCTCCGGCTGTGGCAAGACCACCCTGCTGAATATTATTTCCGGCTTGCTTCGACCCAGCCATGGCCGGGTATTGTTTGGTGGTCAGGATGTGACGAACCTGCCGGTGGAGCAGCGCAATATTGCCCAGGTCTTCCAGTTTCCAGTGGTCTACGAAACCATGACCGTGGCCGAAAACCTGGCCTTTCCATTGCGCAATCGTGGTATGTCCCGGCTTGAGAGCAAGCAACGGGTGGCAGAGGTGCTGGACATGCTGGGTATTGCGTCACTGGCGCAGCAAAAAGCCAGCAGTCTGGCTGCCGAGTTTAAGCAGATCGTTTCGCTGGGGCGCGGCCTGGTGCGCAACGATGCCAGCGCCATACTGTTTGACGAGCCATTGACGGTTATTGATCCAACCCTGAAATGGGAGTTGCGGGCACAGCTGAAGAAGGTGCACCGGCAGTTTAATCACACCATGATTTATGTCACCCACGATCAGACCGAGGCGCTTACCTTCGCTGACAAGGTGGTGGTGATGCGCGATGGTGAAGTACTGCAGGTAGGTACACCGCAAGAATTATTTGACGCCCCTCAACACACCTTTGTGGGCAAGTTTATAGGTTCTCCCGGCATGAATATTCTGCCCTGCCAGGTGCATGGAGATTGTGCCAGCGTAGCGGCGCATCGAATTCCGCTGGCGGCAAGCTATACGGCCCTGCCGGGAAAACTGGAACTGGGCATACGGCCTGAGTACATTGATTTGGTGGAGTGTGGAACGAGCGACAATGCGATCCCGGTAAGCCTGCTTGGCGTTGACGACCTGGGCCGCCACAAGGTTGTGGCGGTGGGCCTGGATGGTCTCACCGTGCAGGCATTGCTGCCGGAAGGAGCGTCATTACCGACAGCCCCGGCCATGGTTTTTCGACCTGGGCATGTGAAGATCTATAGCGATTCAGTGTTGGTGAGCAGCCTGTGAAGAAGTGGAATAACAGGGCCTGGCTATTGGTGTTACCGATGTTGGTGCTGGTGGCATTCAGTGGGGTGATCCCGTTGATGACGGTGGTTAATTATTCACTGCAGGACAGCTTTGGCAACAACCAGTTTTTCTGGGTTGGCACCGAGTGGTTCGAAGAAGTGCTGCACTCAGAGCGTTTTCACAATGCGCTGGGACGCAACCTGCTTTTTTCAGGCATCGTACTGGCAATTGAAATTCCACTGGGTATTGCCATTGCCCTGGCCATGCCGACGCGGGGTATAGGCGTTTCGATCTGCCTGGTGCTGATGGCGCTACCGCTGTTAATCCCCTGGAATGTGGTCGGTACCATATGGCAAATATTTGGCCGTGTTGATATCGGTTTGCTGGGCCACACGCTGGCGCAGTGGGGGTCGACTACAACTATGCCCAATCACCGCTGGCGGCCTGGATAACGATAATAGCGATGGATGTGTGGCACTGGACCAGCCTGGTGGTGCTGCTGAGCTATTCGGGGCTGGTAGCTGTGCCAGATGCCTATTACCAGGCCGCCCGCATCGATGGTGCCTCGCGCTGGGCCGTGTTTCGCTATATTCAGCTGCCGCGCATGAAACGGGTGTTATTGATTGCGGTGCTGCTGCGTTTTATGGATTCGTTCATGATTTATACCGAGCCCTTCGTGCTCACTGGCGGAGGGCCGGGTAACTCAACCACCTTCCTGTCCATCGACCTGGTGCAGATAGCTATCGGCCAGTTTGACCTGGGCCCGGCGGCGGCCATGTCGCTGGTCTACTTCCTGATTATTCTGTTGCTGTCCTGGGTGTTTTACACGGTAATGACCAAAGCTGACGAGGAGGCCTCATGAGCGCGACTTCCGGCTCTCGCTTACGCTGGTTGGTGCCCACCCTGTATATATTTTTCCTGATGGTGCCGCTGTACTGGTTGCTGGTGATGAGCTTCAAGACCAACCAGGAAATACTGTCCACCTTCTCGCTGTGGCCAGAGGACTTCACGCTGGAAAACTACCGGGTGATTTTCACGGATCCCAGTTGGTACAAGGGCTATATCAACTCGTCAATTTACGTGATTCTCAACATGCTGATTTCCCTGGCGGTAGCACTGCCAGCTGCTTACGCCTTCTCACGTTATCGATTTCTCGGCGACAAGCATTTGTTCTTCTGGTTGCTGACCAACCGCATGGCACCACCGGCAGTTTTTGTCTTGCCTTTCTTTCAGCTGTACTCAGCCTTTGGCTTGATTGACACGTATATTGCCGTGGCACTGGCGCACTGCCTGTTTAACGTGCCACTGGCGGTGTGGATACTGGAGGGCTTTATGTCGGGTGTGCCGCGCGAGATTGATGAAACTGCTTATATCGACGGCTATTCTTTCCCGGTATTTTTCGTGAAGATATTTATTCCGCTGATTCGTTCCGGCATTGGTGTCGCGGCTTTCTTTTGCTTTATGTTTTCCTGGGTGGAGCTATTAATAGCCAGGACCCTGACCGTCACTGATGCGAAGCCGATAGCTGCCATTATGACCCGCACGGTCTCGGCTTCGGGGATGGACTGGGGCGTGCTGACCGCCGCCGGTGTCCTGACGATTATTCCCGGTGCGCTGGTCATCTATTTTGTTCGCAACAATATTGCCAAGGGCTTTGCCCTGGGCCGGGTGTAACGCGCATGGACTTTGCTACTGTAGATCTGGCGTGGATGGCGTGGACTACACCTAGCGCGGTGTTTTTCTCGACCATAGGTGGATTGATACTGGGCATGTGTATCTGGGAGTATTTCAGCCCGGGTGGCAACCCCAGGGCAGGGGTGTTGGGATTGACCACCAGGCGCGGTGACCGGCTGTTTATCTCCTTGCTGGGCAGTGCCTTTATCGCCCTGGCCTGGCTGGGACTTGTCAGTTTGAGCCTGTGGTGGTCGCTGCTGGTATGCCTGGTATTTGCTGTATGGGTTTTCCGGTATTGCTAGTACCGCGATTACTGCTTGCAGCTGAGTAATCGCCTTCAGTATGTCACTGGCCAGGCGCTGCTGTGTGCAAAGCCAGCTCAATCACCAGAAAAATCGGGATCAATCCAGATATTCATCCAGTCGCAGTATGTAAAGTGCATGGGTTTGTGGACAATAACGCCCATCACAGACATAGTAATTGCCGTTAAAGTTCCCCTGGCTGTTAAAGAACAAGAAATTTCCTATCCGAACGAAGTCCAGGGGGTCGGAGCTTTCTTCACCCACTACCACATCTGCGAGTAGCTCAACCGTGCCTTCGAACGGATTCAGGATATGAGGCTCAGAACCGAACTGTGAATGTAGTGCTGTCCCGACATACCTTTCGCCATCAATACTGGTAGGATCAATGGATTCGATTCCTTCGAACGCAGCCAGAGGGAACACTGAGTCGGGGGTATAGAACTCCTGCCTCGTGGGCTGACCAGAGCGTTTGATCCAGTACCTTGCAGTGTCAGTTTTTGCCGCCTCACGTACAGCCTCACCATTCTCGCTGACCTCAACAAGTGTTGCCTCTTCCGCGTCAATGCGCCAAATACGCCGGACGTTTCCGGGTAGTATAGCCACCACAATGCCATGTGGGCGCGCCAGCGGACCGAAGTCTGGCACAGCCTTGATATAGTCGGCATCCGGGTCCGGCAGCCCCAGCGAAGTGATGGAGCCATCTCTCAAATTGACGCGATTAATCTGGGGGCGGCGCCGGACATTGACCAGTTGTACTCCCTGTACCAGGTAATAGGCGAATCCGTTCTCCGTGAGCAGCAGCGTCACTCCGTCAGGAATATCCGTGAGCGCGGCCGTATTGTTGTCAGTGAAGCTTGCTCGATAGATTTGCCCCCCGGTCTGATGGAGGGCGATTTCGTTTTCCTGCGCGAAAATTATTTCCGCTCCTCGCAGATACCCCGTCTTGCGAACCGCTGCCGTGTTCCGATTCCATTCCACAATTGCGGTGCATCCGATCCCGGGATCGCCTTCTTCGGTCTGACCGCAGCCGAAAACTTCGGCAGCTACATAGACCTTGTTCTTATTGCTGCCCAGATAAGAGAAATTGACCCGCTCTTCGTCAAGATTCGGGTGGTTTGAGAAATGTACACGCAGGTCTTCTTCGCCGAGTACCCGCTGAGTACCGCAGTGACTGCCATCGGTCACCCAGAGCTCACTCTTCCAATGGCGCGGAAGGGTAGAGTTCTCTGGTACGTACTTATGGAAAAAGTACTGCCCCGCATTGTCACCCCGGCCTTCGTACAGAGGAGCCGCAATGTTTGCCGACGCGGGCGTGGTCGAGCCTGTGGAATATTGACGCGTACTGGTACGGATATTCTCGCTGAGAACACTGCGGCTCTGTGCCTCGGTATCAATGGATACGAGTTGATAACTGGAGTCGGGTGAAGTGTCAGTTCTTTCGGCGATGAGCAAGTATTTGCCAGCACCGTAGATCAGGTCTGCAAAGTCACTGAGTGTGCCCGGAGAAGTTTGCAGGTCAATAGATTCGCCTTGAGGTTCTATACATGCTTGCGCATCCGCTTCTTTCGGCGAGGAAAAATTGTCGCTCCCACCGGAGCACCCTGTGATCCACAGAGCCACTAAAGAGGAGATAAATAATTTATGCATAGGTGTTCCGTCGAAATTCCTTTTTCCAGGCAGCGGATACTAACTGGTGATGCCATCGAGCAAGATGGCCAGGTGCGCCATGAGCATGGCTGAGTCCGCCATTGTGCCGTCAGTGGTTCGCAAGATTGACGGTCCACCACGGGATATATTCCCGTGCGTCGCTCAAAAATTCGCTCTCGTTAAAACATGGCGTACCAGGCTATGTCTCTGGCGCCGGTGGCCATGACATTTCAGTTCCTCTCCCTGTTCTTTCTGTTACTAACGCTGGCCGCGTGTTCAGATGGCGGGGGCAGTTCAGGCAGCTCGACCACAGTAGGTGCCTACACCTCGGGTCCGGGAATGGGTAGAAGTAGCGATGCCAGAACTCCAGGCAGGGCAGAGAGTAACCAGCTTTCCGTTGCCGACATTGCTCCGAATAGTGTCTATCTTGGGACGCGCTTGGAAGAGCCTTTCGCCTATACCTATGCCACCCGGCTCTATGTCAGTCACGACCGCGGAGTGGTTTGGGAGCAGCTTTCACCGATAAAGGATGGCCCCCTGATGAAGCCGCCCATGGCCGGGCCGTCTACCTGCTCCCCCATAGCCCATCTCCGGTTTTTATGTCTGTATGCGGTGAGTTATTGGGGAGGCTATGGAAGTGGGCTCTATGTCTCTTACAGCTACGGTCACGAGTGGGGACCGTTAGATGGACCCAGCTCCTGCCCCACACTACAAATAGATCCGCGCAATGGCACCGATTTCTTCGCGACAGTGTCGGGCCATCACATTAGTGGCTTCCACTTCTCCAAGGACGGCGGGCAAAACTGGCAGAACTCGGGATACGGAGACGATGGAATACACTGGGAGAATATTGGCATGCCCGAGCAAACGATAATACAGATGGCAATTACCCAGGATGAGCTTTGGGTGCTTGCCGAGAATGGATTGTGCGTGGGTAAGTTGGAAGCCTGATAACATTCTTCAAGCCAGAGTAAATACTGGGTTTTGCTCAGATCTCTGGATATCGCACAGTGTCTGTACTCGCCCGCAGGCAACGACCAGATACACGTTTGTGCCCTGGCATGCAAATTGATGATCGGTTAGGTTGCCAGCGCCCGTTGTCATAGTCGAGCATCTCGAGAACTACTTCACACTTCCTACTTATGCAATCGAGTCAGTAAGCGTGCCCGGCTATTCTTCTCATTGGGAAGTGCAGGAGACGCACATGCTGCGGGAGCTCTCGGCAGGCTAAGCCTACTATGCTTAGACAAAGCCGGTCCTATGAGAGAGTTACAGGCGCTAGCACCTGCTCTATCAACTCCTCAGCTTCGCCCATTTCCCCGAGGACGTCAGTTGCCGAAATACGTCTGTCATCAATCCTTGCTTCAAATTCACTTGAGCGAAGCAGTGACACGAATTGCCAAGGGCTTTGCCCTGGGCCGGGTGTAGCGCGGATGGACCTCATTGCTGGGCAGTGCCTTTATCGCCCGGGGCTGGCTGGGACTTGTCAGTTTGAGCTTGTAGTGGTCTTTGCTGCTGTGCCTGGTATTTGCCGTTTGGGTTTTCCGCTATTGTTGGTATCGCGATTATGTGGATTGGCATCCAATATTTGCCACACGGCATCGAAGTCTGAAAGGTAAATTTCCAAATTTGGCCCGCTTATCAATAGGCTGGGGAGTCGGCAGTGTGGTTGCTACGGTGCCTATACTGGCGAGTATTGGACGCCAATCCACAGATAGCCAAAGGAAGCGGCGCGCGAACAAAAACACAGGTTTTCGTTGGTGGCGACCAGGTAATAGCCCATGTTCATATGGTGGTTGTAGTCAATAGTTTGTTGTGCGGCATGCAGGAATCTCTGAAAGTGTGAACCAGTCGACAGACCTGGTCCATCAAGGGTGATCGCGCACGCATTCTGGGACACAGAGCTACTTTCTTCAGTCCTAAATCGGTACGGTTTGTGGTATGGACTATTTTGCAATTACTTCAATTTCGGTGTTACTTGTGGGCGTGCTCGTTGGTGCGCTCTTCAACATACGCCGGCAAAACATCTCCATTGCGCAATTGCTGCAGACCAATTCTGACCAATTGCAGGTTTCGGAAGAAGAGCTCAGGCTGCTCTCTTTCTATGATCCCCTCACCGGTCTTCCCAATCGCCGCAGGATTCTCGATAGCCTGGACGAGGAAGTAAATGTTGCTGATCGCTATGGGCGTTGCGGGGCGTTATTCTATATCGATATCGATAATTTTAAGAATATCAATGATACCCTGGGGCATGAGCACGGTGACAAATTGTTAACTGCGCTAGGTCGTCGCTTGAAAGAGAATATACGCCGTGCTGATACGGTGGCCCGTCTGGGAGGGGATGAGTTTCTGATTCTCATGCGAAGCGAACCCGCCTCCGAAGATGTGGCAATTCAAAAGGCAGATAGTTTGGCGCGCAAGTTGCTGAGCTTCTCCGAGCAGCCATATATCATTGATGAGCATAAGCATTTTGTTTCTATCAGCATTGGTATCACCCTGTTTCGCGGACAACTGGATACCCCGCTGGAGTTGTTGAGGCAGGCTGACACTGCACTTTTCAAGGCCAAGGGCAAAGGCAAGAACACGGTGTGTTTCTTCCATCGGGATATGCAGGAACTGGTGGAGAAAAAGTTAGCCATGGAGCGTGAGCTGCGAGATGCGCTGGAGACAGACCAGTTGTCCCTGGTCTATCAGCCGCAGGTGGATGCCAACGGAACGGTTCAAAGTGCGGAAGCACTGTTGCGCTGGACGAAGCCGGATGGCACTAAGGTCAGTCCGGCGGAATTTATTCCGGTAGCCGAAGATACCGGCCTGATTTTTGCTATTGGCAACTGGGTGCTGGAGACGGCCTGCCGGCAAATGAAGGTCTGGACAAATACGGGTTTACCACTGCAGTATGTTTCGGTAAACGTGAGCCCGCGACAGTTCAATCACGAGGATTTTGTTGCCCAGGTGCGTCGTACGCTGAGCAAATGTGGCTTGCCAGCTAGTTGCCTGATGATTGAACTAACCGAGAGTGTGGTGGTGGACAATTTCGCCGAAACCAGGGTCAAGATGGAGCAACTGATCAGCTTGGGCGTAAATATATCTATGGACGATTTTGGCACGGGTTACTCCTCGCTGTCCTACCTGACCGAGTTGCCGTTTCATGAGCTCAAGATAGATCAGAGTTTCGTGCGTAACCTGTTCAATGGTGAGAAGAATTCCGCGGTAGCAAAGGCGATTATTGCTCTGGCCAATAGTCTGGATATGTCTGTATTGGCGGAAGGGGTGGAAGAGCAGGCGCAACTGGACTTTTTAAGCGAGCATGATTGTTCGAGGTACCAGGGCTACCTGTTCAGCCGGCCACTGCCAAGCGGTGAGCTCGAAGCCCTGCTGGAACATGCAGTGCGCAGCAAACGCAGCATCGCTGCGCAGGGCTGATACTGTCCATGTATACCTGGGAGTATTTCAGTCCGGGTGGGGCTGGCCAGTTTGGCGCTGCGGTGGTCCTTGCTGCTATGCTTGGCTTTTTCCGTTTGGGTTTTCCACTATTGTGAGAATCTAGTAGGCAGCGATTGGGCGTGTGGAGGAATTCATCAATTCAGGGTGTATTTTTCTAGCTCTCTATTGCTCGCTAGGCCGTCGCTGTCTTCTCCGTGCCCTTGGCTTTCGGCTTTACACCTTTCACGGCAACCAGGCCTTCAGCGGTTACCTGGCGCGTTGGGGTCCAAGATTCAAGTTCAGCCTGGTATCTGGCCAACGTGTGATTGGCTTGCATCGCCATCCAGCTCTCGGCCGAGCGCCCGAGCACCTTGCTCACCTTCACCGCCAGAGTGGGAGACAAGTCAATCTTTTCATGAATCAGGCGGCTCAAGGTGGATTCTGACACTTCCAGCGCATCGGCCAATTCGGTTGCCCGAAGATTCAGCTCGTCAATGTAGTTGCGCTTGATGAAGCCGCCTGGGTGTACGGTGATTCTAGTCATCAGTGATAATCCTCATAATCCACGACATACGCATCGCCGTTTTCAAACTCGAAGGTCATCCGCCAGTTGCCGCTGACCCAGATGGCGTGCCGTCCTTTATCCTGTCCCTTTAAGGGGTGTAAACGCCACCCCGGCAGATCTATATCCGCAATGTCCGTGGCGGAGTCCAGGGCGGCTAACTGGTCGCGCAGCTTGTCCTCATGGTCGGAATTGATGCCCCGGGTATCATTGCCGCCGCTGTTGAAAAAACGCTTCAGCCCTTTATGCCTGATGCTCTTGATCAATACCCACTGTTCCTTTCGAATGCGTAGCTAGTTTACATAAAACTTGCATGTTGTGCAAGATGCAAGAAACGTAGTGAAAGAGAGACCGCAAGGTTCAGAACATGGTTATCATCATCCACCCAGTTCAGGCCTTACATTTGACACTGCCATTTGCTTAGGCCCTGCCGTTTTTACCCTGTGGTGGGCGCTGTTGACATGCCTGGTATTTGCCCTACAGGTCAAGCTCAGTATCCCCATTCCCAGCAGCATGGCTATGGCTGCCGATAATAAAAGCCAGTGGGGACACCAAATATCTGGTTGACACACCCACGCCAAACATTACGCTACACCAGTTAGTGGAAAAACGTGCGCAGGGCATGAGGCAGCGATTGTTGGAGTGTTACGATTAAATTGCCTTGGTGCATCACCTTCAAATACAAACGTGGTGAATTCTCTGAGGTTTGCATTGAAAATTATCATGGAGGCTAATTATGATTTCTAATCCCTCACCGCTACACCCCGGCAAAGTACTGTCCGAGGTGTATATGTCCGAGTTGGGTCTTAACCAAACGACGCTTGCCCAGCGGTGTGGCTGTGCAGCGCGTAAAATTAATGAGATCGTTAACGGCAAGCGTGGCATCTCGCCTTCATTCGCCATTGTTCTAGAGTCAAGCATCGGCACCAGTGCTGATATGTGGGTGCGAATGCAAGCTGATTATGACTTGTGGGAAGCACGGTTGAAGGTGGCATAATATAACTAAAATTCTAATTTATTCAATAGCTTACAGATTAGCCCTCAATCAGTTAGGCTTGTCTTATCGACCCTGGGAAACACCAAAGACTCAAGCCGCAACATGACATCTTTACCCAACCAGAAACGGGAACGCTTTTTCCTCGGCTTTTCCATGGCCGCCTTCGGTGGCGCAGCCCTGCTGTTCGGCCTGATCACCTGGTTTCTGTGGAACCAATCCATAGCTACAGAAGAAGCCCGTGTGGAAGGCCTTGCCCGCGATCTGGGCCAGCGCACCGAACAAATCATCGTCGATGCCCGCGATATGTTGAAAACCTTCAACGACATGCCCACGCAGCGCTGCTCGGAGGAACACGTCAGCGCCATGCACAAGGCGGCAATCGCCAAGCCCTATATCAGGGCTATCGGCTACTGGCGCGCCGCGCAACGCATCTGTGGTGTGGGTTTTATCCAGGCGGTGGAGTTAAAACCTTCCCGCGCGGACCGCATTTATGATTCGGGGGTAATTGCCTGGTGGCCCAGTTCACAGACCTCAGTGAGCGGCGTGCCACTATTCCTGATGCGCTATGGTGATCACGATATCGCCATAGATCCACGCATGTTGCTGGAACCAAAACTGGTACAGGACCGGCAGGCCGGCTTGTGGGTGGAGGGACTGCCCATGGCAACCACCGCTGGAGATGCTGATATTCCAGCCCCCGATACGGTGCCAATTGGGCTGACAGTGGATACGCGTAACAACCGTCTGGTCTCACGTTTTTCACTGGGCACCATTTTTCCTATCGATATAGTCGCCGTGGAGGCTATCGATCATTTCTGGAACCGATACATGCCCATCCTGTTGGCTGCAGCTGCTCTGGGGTTGGTACTCGCGGCGTGCTGGGTTTACCTGGTATTGCGTTACTCTCGCCATCGCCTCAGCCTGTCTACCGAGTTGCGAGAGGCAATCGCCAACGGGCGGGTCCTGGCGTACTACCAACCTGTTATCGAACTTGCCAGCGGACGCTGTGTGGGCGCAGAGGCGTTGGCACGCTGGATACGTGAAGACGGTGAAATGATTCCACCCGATGTATTTATTCCCCTGGCGGAGCAAACAGGATTGGTACCTAAAATTACCCTTGCCATCGTTGCAGCAATACTCAAAGACCTCGGCGATCTGCTGAAGGAAAACCCCCACCTGTGTATCAACATCAATCTCGCCCCCGAAGACCTGACCAGCGATACTTTCAGTCACTCCCTGGCGCGCAGCCTGGCCGCCGCAGGCGTGGCACCGGGCAGCATCAAGCTGGAGATCACCGAGCGAGCCATGGTAAATACCGACATATCGCGCCAGCTGATTCGCGATTTCCGGCTGCGTGGGCACCAGGTTGCCGTGGACGATTTTGGTACCGGTTACTCCAGCCTCGCTTACCTTGAGACCTTCGAGCTGGATACGCTCAAGATTGACAAGTCCTTCGTTGACGTCATAGGTACCGAGGCCGTTACCAATCATGTGATCGGTCATGTCATCGACATGGCCAAGTCCTTGCAACTGGATATTGTCGCCGAGGGAATAGAATCAGGCTACCAGGCCGACTGGCTGATTGCGCAGGAGGTCGAGTACGGCCAGGGCTATCTTTATAGTCGCCCTGTGCCATCTGCTCAATTTCGTGAATTTTTCCACCAGCACAACAATTCAGGTAGCCAAAGTATGCCTGATAGGGCTAACTTGCTGGTTGAGCAATAAATCCGGGAGCAGGCAGGCATGTACAGGACATTCATGAGAGTTGGCGCTCTGTTCGCCCTGCTTTCGCTTGCGGCCTGTGCTAGCACTGGGCTCGAACCCGAAGCGCAAGCGACTGCCGAGGTCGAATCTGCGACCCCCAGTTGGTCCCGCTCAAAGCCCGAACCGCTGTTGCAAACCGAGCATAAATCGACAGCCGCCAGCGCTGTTGAAGCTTCAGTTGCACTGGCAAAACCCGACGACCTCGAGAATACCCGTATCGCTCACAAGCAGGCACTGCTGGATAGCGGCGACTACATGTCTAATGAAGAAGTGGGCTATTACATGGACACCCAGGAGGCGCGCTTCATCCAACTGGTTCGCGACGACCGCGTGCACATGCAAAGACAGGACAATAGCATCTCCCTGACACTCTCCGGGGCCGATTGTTTCGCCAGCAACAGCTCCCGACTGCTACCGCAAATGGAGGGCGTCCTCAGTACTATAGCCAGCGTCGTGGTTGAGTATCGCGACACTCGCATATCAATCTATGGCCACACCGACGATGTGGGTGAGGAGGACTACAATCAGCAATTGTCCGAGCGGCGCGCCCGCTCGCTGTCGCGCTTCTTTATCAAATCAGGTGTCGCCGCCGCGCGGATCGTGATAATCGGCCATGGTGAATCCAGGCCTATTGAAGATAACAGTACCGCCGCGGGGCAAGCGGCGAACCGGCGCATCGAAATTTCGCTGGAGCCACTAGCCCAATAGTTTCGGGTGTCAGGTTCTAAATGGGAAGGCTATCGTTGAGGCTGTTTTCTGCGTGGAGCTGTTGCTAACACCACTATTATTAGTACTATGCGCGACAACAATAACTATTAGGAATAAAAATGCTGAGACGTTTAGCCTGTTTGCTAGTACTCACCGTTGCTGCTGGCAATGCCGCCGCTGATATCAACGACGCTAAAACCTGGCTGCCTGAGTTTCAGCCTTCCACCCTGACCGAACAGCAGCAGTTGCAGGAGATGCAATGGTTTGTCGACGCCGCCAAACCCTACCGGGGCATGCACATCAAGGTGGTTTCTGAAACCATCACTACCCATGAATATGAGTCCCGGGTGCTGGCCCGGGCATTTACCGAGATTACTGGCATCGGGGTTACCCACGACCTGATTGGTGAGGGTGATGTCGTGGAAAAGCTACAAACCCAGATGCAGTCCGGTGAAAATATCTACGATGCCTACGTCAATGACTCGGACCTGGTGGGTACGCATTTTAGATATCAGCAGGTGCGTAACCTCACCGACTGGATGTTGGGGGAGGGTAAGAATGTGACCCTGCCAACCCTGGACCTGGATGACTTTATCGGCCTGTCGTTCACCACCGGCCCCGATGGCAAGCTCTATCAACTGCCCGATCAGCAGTTCGCCAACCTCTATTGGTTTCGTTACGACTGGTTTACTGATCCAGCGATAAAGGCACAGTTCAAGTCTCACTATGGCTACGAGTTGGGAGTGCCGGTGAACTGGTCCGCCTATGAGGACATTGCCGATTTCTTTACCAACGTGGTCAAGGAGATTGATGGCGAGCGGGTATACGGGCATATGGATTATGGCAAAAAGGATCCCTCACTGGGTTGGCGTTTTACCGACGCCTGGTTGTCGATGGCGGGTGCCGGGGACAAGGGTCTTCCCAATGGTTTGCCAGTCGATGAGTGGGGTTTGCGGGTTGATGGCTGTCAAACCACGGCTTCGACCGTAGAGCGGGGTGGCGCAACTGATGGCCCAGCGGCGGTATACGCGCTGACCAAATACATCGATTGGCTGCATAAATATGCGCCACCCGAAGCGGCGGGTATGGTGTTTGCAGAAGCCGGTCCCGTACCGGCCCAAGGGCATATCGCGCAACAAATATTCTGGTACACCACATTTACCGCAGACACCATTAGGCCGGGCTTGCCGGTGATGAATGCCGACGGCACACCCAAGTGGCGCATGGCGCCATCACCCCACGGTGCCTACTGGGAAGAGGGTCAAAAGCTGGGCTACCAGGATGCCGGTTCCTGGACGCTGATGAAGTCTACGCCGACAGATCGGGCCCAGGCGGCCTGGTTGTACGCGCAGTTTGTTACCTCTAAAACGGTTTCCCTGAAGAAGAGCCACGTGGGCCTGACCATAATTCGTGACTCTGATATTCGCCACGAAAGTTTCACTGAACGGGCGGCCGAGTTGGGTGGACTGGTGGAGTTTTACCGTTCTCCGGCGCGGGTGCGGTGGACGCCTACCGGTACCAATGTTCCCGATTACCCGCGACTGGCCCAGTTGTGGTGGCAACACATTGGCGATGCTGCCTCGGGTGCCAAAACACCCCAACAGGCCATGACGGCGCTGGCTAACGCGCAGGAGCGCTTGTTGAAACGCCTGCAGCGCGCCGGTGTGTTAGGTGATTGCGGGCCAAAATTGAACGAGAAACGCAGCCGCGATTACTGGTTGTCGCAACCGGGTGCGCCCAAGCCAAAACTGGCCAATGAAAAGCCAGCTCCGATTACGATTGATTACGACGTACTGGTGCGTAGCTGGCAATAAGCTCATTGGCCTGGCTATCCTGGGCCGCACAGACCTTCTCGATAGGGCAGGTGATCACGGTGACCTGTTCGTAACCCATGCGCAGTAGTTGCTCTGCGGCCAGCGTAGCGCGCGCACCACTGGCACAGTGCAGGTAAATCGGTACGTCAGCTTCCTTGATTTGCTCGACCACTTTCATTTCCAGTATGCCGCGCGGAATATGAACCGAGCCAGGTGCGGGTGTGTGCTGCACTTCAGCGGTTTCGCGTACATCGATGATGACACCGCCTCGTTCTTTGGCTTCTGCCACGGCCAGGGTGGCCTCGAGACAGCGTAGTTCGGAGCGGGCTTCGGTAATGAGTTCGGGGATGGTTTTCAGCATTGTTATACCTATAGATAGTGAAGTCATGACTGGGGGGACTAATATACATTAGAACATTATATAAATCTAATGTACCATTTACTCACTGCATTGCAGCGTTTTTCCGTGATGCAGATTATACTGATGCAGAATGTTGTCAATGCGGGTGCAAAGCGTATCTGTTCATCACTGTGTAAAAGGAATACTACATGTCACGAATTTTTATAGCGGTTGTGATAGCCGCACAACTGCTACTGTCCGCCGGCAGTATGGCAGCGGGTACCATGGCAGCGAGTAGAACAGCTGACGGTGCGGTGTACTGGATTGATGTGCGTACGCCCGAGGAGTATCAGCAGGGGCACGTTGCCGACGAAATCAATATTGAATACCAGGATATAGCCGCCGGTGTAAAAGCACTGGGTGCGCAACCGGGTGACACAATCTACTTGCATTGTCGCAGTGGTCGTCGCTCAGGAATCGCCCTGGATACCCTCAAGTCCCTGGGCTACACCCATGCGGTTAACCTGGGTGGTTACGGCGATGCGGAAAAGTTTCGCGCCAGCTACAGTCAGCCAGCGCGATAACAAGACCCGCCCGGACCGCTATTCGTAGTTATCTTTGAGTACGAAAAACGCCGCGTACAGCAGCGCGGCGCTGAAGGGGATGGCGATCCAGATACCATTGATCCCCAGCATGGACTCCAGAGTCACCTTGCCGTAGTTGGCCGGTTCGATAAGAGTGGCCTCCAGGTAGGGGAAAGACAGCGAGAACAGGAAGGCTCCGGTGAGAGCGCCCAGCACGGTAAAAACGGCATCCTTCTTGCCTTCGGAGGCGCCGACGATGCAAGTGCCCGGGCAGTAGCCCGACACCGCCCAGCCCACGCCAAAAATCAGGCCGCCGATCAGCACGCCCCACACGTAGACAGGTTTGATGCTCATGTTGGCCAGGCCGCCCAGATCCAGCAGGTAGATGCCCAGCGATCCAACGCCGATTGCCGTCATCATCAATTTAATGACCAGCATATCCTTGAGGAGCAGGGTGCCGATAATTCTGCGATAACTGGAAGCGCCACCTAGAAAGAGAATGGTGCCGAACGCACAGCCGATAAGAAAACCAATCAATAAAGTCATGATTATGCTCCTCTGCCACGGTACAGAAATTTGGCCATCAGTATGGCTGCACCAAAAGTAGCGATACCAAAAATAAACGAGCTCACCGCCAGTTGAGAAATGCCGCTAATCATGTGGCCGCTGGTGCAGCCACCTGCCAGCCTGGCGCCAAACAACAGTAATACACCGCCGCCAAAAGAGGAGGCATAACGTTTAAATTGCGAGGTGCCAAAGTTCTGCTCCCACATTTGTGGCATTGAGCCTTTGTCGACCTCGGGTTGTTTCTTTCTCATCAGGCGGGCGCTGACACCGCCGCCGACGAACATGCCGAACACCAGCATCCAGCCGTAGCCGATGCCCCAGTCGGTTTGTTCACCGTACTTTGACAGGTAGGTATTGTCCTCGGCGAACTCGGGGGCAAGGGTGTGTACTACCGCGGCATCTGTTACTACATACTGGGTAGAAACGCCCAGTGGTTTTACCAGTGCTGTGGCGAGAATGAGTAGTAGGCCCAGGGATATTCCTGCGGCCTTCCAGGAGATGATAGATTGATCCTGCATGAGCTTCTCCAATTGTTTTATTATGGGAGTGTGCTGCGTATATTAGCACATTAGTATATTAAGTAAATCTTAATTATAAACAGGTAGGCTGCCGTGAAAAATAGTCCCCGAGTATTAATCCCCCTGCTATTGCTACTTGTAACGCAGTGGCTGAGCGCAGCGGAGCTCGCAATTACCCAGGTAACCGATAGCGTCTATGCCGCGATCGGTGAAACCCTGCCGCCCAGCTATGAAAACGGCGGGCACAACAATAACCTCAGCTTTATCGTCACCACGGATGGCGTGTTGGTAGTTAATGGGGGTGATAGTTACCTGCTGGCGCAGGCGCTGCACCGGGCGATCCGTGCGCGCACCGATCAGCCGGTACGCTGGGTAGTGAACGAAAATGGCCAGGGCCACGCGTTCCTGGGTAACTCCTACTGGGTGGAGCAGGGCGTGCCTGTTATTGCCCAGCGCCAGGCCATAGAAGAAATTCAGTTGCACGGCGAGGCCGTTCTGAACAACATGCGCAAGCGCAACAAGGAGAAAGCAGCGGGGACCACGGTGGCGGTGCCCGGCCGCGCTGTGGATGATCTGCTGGTGCTGCAAATGGGCACCACGCGCATCGAAATACTTCGCTTTGGCGCGGCTCATTCACCGGGTGATATATCGGTGTGGTTGCCGCAGAGTAGGGTGTTAATAGCCGGTGATATCGCTTTTCACCAAAGGCTGCTGGGCATATTTCCCGACACCGATGTGGCCAGCTGGATCGAAAGTCTGGGCAGGATGGCGGCATTAAAACCGAAGATTGTGGTGCCCGGTCACGGTGCGTCTACGACTATGCAGGCCATTGAAGAGAGCACGCTGGGTTACCTGCTATTTTTGACGGCGGCAATGGAGCGCATCCTGGATGAAGACGGCGATCTGTCCGATGCCTACGCTATCGACCAGTCGGCCTATGAACACTTGAATACTTTTGAAGAGCTGGCCGGCAAGAATGCCGGCCGATTATTTCAGACCATGGAGATGGATAGTTTCTGAGTAGCTGAGCCGCTTACCAGGAATAGCTGAACTCGACCTCATACTGGTACATTTCTATCCTGATATCCTGGGTGGGATCAAAGGTGTTGGGGCCTCTTTCTTTCACCGTCGGCGCATACATAAACGACATGCTGAACTCGTTACCACCGTCAAGTTCACGACTAAATCCTGCCGTAAAGTGCTGTTCGACCACCGCCGGCGCGAGAATGTTTACCAGTAGCTGGCTGGACGGAATGGGGTGGTCACCAAAACTGTAGCCGGCGCGGAATGTCCACTTTGGCATGCTGGCCATGGTCCAATCCGTGCCGACCTTGTAGATGGTCATGTCGTCCCAGCCAAAACCGATACCGTTGCTGCCACCGATGCAGTAAGAAACATCGCTACCGCCGAAGCCAGCAGTGGGGCACTTGACAATGCCATCTATGGGGTTTGCGATGGAGTCGATATCACCGTAGAAGATATTTTCGACGTCCAGGTGCACTCTCACCGTGTCCAGCACCTGCCAACTAATGCCCGCTTGCAGGGAGGCTGGAATGTTGAAACTGCCGCCCTTGGCAAACAGATCAGCGTAGTCATCGAAATCTGTCATGTACATCTCTGTCTGGTAGGACAGGGCCAGGCTGAGGGTGTCGGTGGCCTCATAAATTACCCCGACTTTGGCACCGTAGCCATAAGACCACTCAAAGCCGTTACCAGAAAGATTCGGGGGAAGTTGGGTACCTCCGCTGGCGGCGAAGGTTTTGGTGAAGCCAGCGAAATTGCTCATGCCATCAATTTTGATGCGCTGAATGGCAATAACCGGGGCGATTCCCCAATTCAGTGCACCCATCTTGCCCGCGTAGGCCAGTTCAATAAAGAGCTGGCTGAGATCTACACCGAGGTTGCCGTCACCAAAGGAGCCGGGCGCTGTGACGGTTCCACTAGGACCGGGACCATCCGGGTCAAAGCTGGCGGTGCCGCCCTTGTAATCGGTGCGCATACCGCCGCGGCCAAACATGGTAAACGTTAATCCTCTATCGTTTTCCAGCGCCCAGCCCTTGGCAAAATAGGGGATTGGAAAATAATCCGCATCGCTATCGATATCGTTGGGCCCAACTGTGAAAGAGCCAAACTGGCCGTTAATGAGACTGTCGGTGCTCTTGTATTTGCGGCGCGGCGAGAAGATGGACAGACCTGCATCCATTCGATCACCCACCATAACTGCTGCTGCGGGATTGTTGGCGGCATCAATTGCCTGGCTTGGTGAGGCCGTTCCGGCGCCGGCCATGGCTTTGTTATGGGTGCCGATACCGTGAGTGAAGTATCCGTTGGTGGCCTGGGCAGTTGCTGCAAACATCAGCGGTGCGGCACAAACCACAGCTTTTAACGGGGTAATTTTCTTCATGGGTAACCTGCTCTACATTATTATTAGAAAAGTCAATCGTGCCTGAGAGTATATCGAATAGTTAGAATATACAAATATTAAAATATAAAAATAACTAGCTGTCCTCCGCACAATAAAGTTCGTACAACAAGCCAACCACTTGCGTGACTTTTTCTCCAGAGATTGAATAGTAAATGGTTTGCGCTTCACGGCGGCTTTCAACCACGCCTTCATGTCGCATGCGTGCCAAATGCTGTGACAGGGGAGATTGCTTGATACCCAGGCTTTCAGATAGCTCGCCCACGGATTGTTCGCCCATCTTGAGCTGGCACAAGACCATGAGACGGTCGGGATGGCCCAGCAACTTCAACAGATCCGTTGCTGCCTTGGCCGATTCCTGCATTTTGTCCAAATCCATTTCTGAGTCTCTGTTTTGTTTGAAGGTTGCTTTATATGCGAACTTTATAATATATTAATAATACGTTGTTAGGAAGCCCCATACATAATAAGGATTTGGCATGTCGAAACAACAGGAACTGGATGCACTAGTGCAATCCATTGCTGCGTCTGGCGATCAACTTCCCGCCATGGAGCGCAGAAGTTTTCTTAAAAATGGCCTCACTCTGCTGGGAGCTGCCGGAGCAGCTGCTGGTGCCGGTAGCGTGGGCGCGGCTGAGTTGGGTTCGCCGCCCGCTGTTCCAGCCTGGACCAAAAGCCTGGGCTCTGGCGTGGTTAGCAATCCCTATGGCAGTCCCTCTCCCTTTGAGGCGAACGTAAAACGCCGCACGGTAGAATGGCTTACCGCCGATAAGCTGTCCTCTATCAGCTTTACCCCGCTGGCAGACCTCAAAGGTATTATAACCCCCAGTGCTGTGGTATTCGAGCGCTATCACGCGGGTTTGCCGGCCATTGATCCCAATGTTCACCGCCTGATGATTCACGGCATGGTAGACAGGCCCATCATTTTATCCATGGATGATTTGATGCGCTTTCCTTCCGTCAGCATGATTCGCTTCCTGGAGTGCCCCGCCAATGGTGGTATGGAGTGGCGTGGCGCACAGATGGAGCGCCTGCAATTCAGCCATGGCATGCTGGCCTGTTGTGAATGGACCGGTGTGTTGCTGTCCACGCTGCTGGCCGAGGTAGGTGTCAAGCAGGGCGCCCAGTGGGTCCTGGCCGAAGGCGCCGATGGCGCCCACATGAGCCGCAGTATTCCCATGGACAAGGCGCTGGATGATGCCCTCATTGTCTATGCGCAAAATGGCGAAGCGCTGCGCCCCGAGCAGGGCTACCCGGTGCGCTTGATTAACCCTGGTTGGGAAGGCAATACCTGTGTGAAGTGGTTGCGACGCCTGGAAATCGGTGACAAGCCCTGGTTTCAGAGAGAGGAAACTTCCAAATACACGGATTTAATGCCCGATGGCTCGGCCCGTGAATTTACCTTTGTGCAGGAATGTAATTCGGTTATCACCAATCCCTGTCCGGAGAATCCGCTCAAAAAACCCGGCAAACTATGGGTTGAAGGCCTGGCCTGGTCTGGTCGCGGAAAAATCAAACAGGTGGATGTTTCATTTGATGGTGGTGTCAGTTGGCGACCTGCACGTTTTACCAGCCAGGTGCTGCCGCGTGCCTTGACCCGTTTTGGCGTGGAATGGGACTGGAACGGCGGACCGGCCATGCTGCAAAGTCGGGCCATTGACGAAACTGGTTATGTGCAGCCTACCTATGGCCAGTTGCGAGAGGTGAGGGGAAGCTCGTCTATCTATCACAAGAACGCTATTCATACCTGGAAGATAAACAACGATGGGAGTGTGGCCAATGTCCAGATTTCCTGAGTGTATGGGGGCTGCTTTAGTACTGTTGCTCAGTGCCGGGCTGACCGTTGCAGAGCCTGCCAAACCGACCGGATACTACGGCTACGGACAGCCCGCAACGGCGCAGCAGATAGCCGGCTGGGATATTGATGTCAGGCCCGATGGCCAGGGTTTGCCACCCGGTTCCGGTTCCGTACAAGATGGTGAAATGCTTTACGAAGAGCAGTGCGCGGAGTGTCATGGGTCCTTTGGTGAAGGTGAAGGACGTTTTCCCTCGCTGGCGGGTGGTGAAGGTACGCTGCAGGAAGCGCGGCCGCAAAAAACGGTTGGCAGCTACTGGAAGTACACCAGTATCCTGTGGGACTACATACACCGGGCCATGCCGTTCACCCGGCCTGAGTCTTTAACAGATGACGAAGTCTATGCGGTCACTGCCTACGTGTTGTACCTGAATGAACTGGTAGAGGACGATTTTGTGCTGACCCAGCAGAACCTGGTCGATGTTCGTTTGCCCAACGAAGCGAATTTCGTGCCGGATCCACGCCCTGACGTGCACAACAAGCGCTGCATGAAAAACTGTCGGGATGCCCGGTCGATTACCATTAAGTCCCAGGCGCCGCAATATGTGCCGGAGCCGGCCGTAGCACCTGGCTTCAGTTCTGCCGGCTCCAGCCCTGTATCAAGCGCAGGAAAAAATGTGTATACACAAAGCTGTGCCCTGTGCCACGACAGTGGTATTGGCGGTGCGCCAGTGGTGGGCAACGCGGATGACTGGTCGGAGAGAGTTGCCGCGGGAGCCAGCACGTTGTATACACATGCTATCGACGGCTTCCAGGGAGAAGCGGGCATGATGCCGCCCAAAGGTGGTTTTGGTCAATTGTCGGATGCAGAAGTCAAACAGGCGGTTGATCACATGATGGAGCAGAGCAAGTGACTGAACAGTACGGCGAGGGCAACAGGCACATGAGCAAACTCTTTTTGAAATTCGCTGTGTTGTATTTACTCTTGCCGGTGGTGCACAGCACAGCATGGGCGGCCGATATTAGCCAGGCAGATATTGACGCCGGTCGGGCTATTGCCGCTGATCGCAAGCTTGGCAATTGTTACTCCTGCCACCATGTGGAAGGCGTAGAGCTGGCTGGCAATATTGGCCCGCCGCTCATTCACATGAAGGCCCGCTTTCCGAATCGAGCGGATCTTGGTGAGCAGGTATTTGACCCGCGTATACGCAACCCCAACACGGTGATGCCCCCCTATGGGGCACACGGAATACTCACGGAGCAGGAGTTGAACCGGGTGGTCGACTATCTGCTCTCGCTATAGATTTACACTCTAAATTTGTACACGCGATTTACAGGAGTTTTTGATGAAACCAGGTTTTAACCGTCGCCGCCTGCTGAAAGGCATGCTGGCGATAACCGCACTGGCACTTGCTCCCCTGCAATTGTTGGCCAGAAATGTACCGGCTTTCAAAGCAAGCAGTTCAGCGGATGCGCTGAAGGTCCTGTTTGGGGACAAACCCGTTATAGAGTCCGACCAGGTGAAACTCAAGGTGCCTGACATTGCCGAAAACGGCGCTGTGGTGCCTGTTACGGTAAAGACCAAAATGTCAGGTGTGAAGAGCATTACTATTATTGTCGTAGAGAACCCCAACCCACTGTCAGCCAGGTTTACCCTCAGTCCGAAGGTGGCGGCGGATATTTCAACTCGCATAAAAATGGGCAAAAGCTCAGACGTGTTGGCTGCGGTAGAAACAGAGGATGGCATCTACGTGGCCAGCAAAAATGTGAAAGTCACTATTGGCGGCTGCGGCGGTTAGCGCGCGAGTTGAAAGGAGAATAGTCATGGCAAAACCCGTAAAAATGCGTGCCAAGTTAAAAGGCACCGTGGCCTCGATAAAAACCCTGATGCCCCACCCAATGGAAACCGGTACCCGGCAAGACGCAGACGGAAATCCCATCCCGGCACATTTTATCGAGACGGTCACCTGCAAGCACAACGGAGCAACGGTGATCGTTGCAGACTGGGGCGCATCGGTATCAAAGAATCCGTATTTCGCCTTCAAGATTCTGGATGCCAAGAGCGGCGATACCATTCAAGTGAGCTGGGTCGATAATCTGGGTGAATCATCCAGTGGTGAAGTGACCCTAAAGTAGGCCTGAGACGGATTGATAACATGAAACAACTAGTGGCTAGCGTGGTTCTTTCTCTCTTCATGGCGCCTTTGTTTGCCAGTCCGGCGGAAGATCTGACGGCTTTGCGGACCTTCTACGAAAAACGTTTTCCAGAGGTGCCCCTGTCAGCGCACAAAGATGGTGCCTACGCCTTGGACGAATCACTACGTGAGCAGTGGTTGGAGATGGAGGATTTTCCTCCCTACGAAATCGCTGTGGATGAGGGTGCCGAATTCTATGAAGAAGCTTTTCCCAACGGCGGCAGCTATGCTGATTGCCTGGGAGAGAATGCACCGGCGGTGATGAATGAATATCCCTATTTTGATCTTGTTGCGGGCACGGTTGTCACCCTGCAGCAGACGCTAAATGCCTGCAGGGTGTCGAATCAGCAGGACCCACTGGACTACCTGGGTGAGGAGATGGCAGCGCTGACAGCCTACATTGCCATGCAGTCGCGCGGCCAGATAACCCATGTAATCATTCCCGATGACCCACGGGCAATGGCAGCCTATGAAGACGGCAAGCGCTTTTTCTACCAGCGTCGTGGCCAGCTCAATTTTGCCTGTAGTTCTTGTCACCTGCAAAATGCCGGCATGATGTTGCGAGCAGAGTTGCTCAGTTCCGCCCTCGGGCACACCACGCACTGGCCCGTGTATCGTGGCAAGTGGGAACGGGTCGGCAGTCTGCATATGCGCTTTCAGGGCTGTAATGTGCAGGTGCGAGCCGAACCGCTTCAGGCGCAAAGCGAAAGCTACCGCAACCTGGAATATTTCCTGACATATATGAACAATGGCATGGAGCTAAACGGCCCATCGTCGCGTAAATAGGCAGCGAGGCTAGCAGATGTTTAAAAACCTATCGGCACTTCTATCGGCACTTCTATGGGTACTGCCACTGGCCGCTGTTTCAGTTGCCGGTCAAGTTGCCAGCGTATCCACGCTGGAGGTCGCGGCGGTTATAGAATTGGCAGAAGCAACCCAGCAGCGCGCACGAGACAGTGAGTACGGCTGGACAATCACCCAGGATTATATCGCTATAGCGCGGGCCCAACTGGCAGAGAATGAACGTGAAGCAGCGCTGGCGTCTGCCCAGCGTGCTTTATTTACTGCCAACAGAGCCATTGAGCAAGTAGGAAATGAGGCCAGGACGCGCACCTGGCAAGCTCGCGTTCCCACCCTCTGAAGCCAGGGAATTGAGCAGTGAATAGGCGCGAGTTTATAGAGCTTCTTATGCAAAGTGCGGTCGCGACCGGCCTGGCCGGATACGCGGGTTCGCACGCAGTAGCCAGCAATCGATTGTATGAGCTGACGCCCTTCGGGCAGGCCAGGTTGCTGCACATGACTGACACCCATGCTCAGCTGTTGCCCATTCATTTTCGTGAACCCAGCGTAAATATCGGTATAGGTGCCGCCAGGGGCCAGTGGCCACACCGGGTCGGCAAAAACTTGTTGGCGTCGGTGGGTGAACTTTCGCCGCGTATGACGCATGCCCTGACCTACCTGGATTTTACCGAAGCAGCAGAGAAATACGGTCGGGTCGGCGGCTTTGCCCACCTCAGTACCCTTATCAAGCAGATGCGCGGGCAGGTGGCCGATGGCGCCAGTTTGTTGCTGGACGGTGGGGATACCTGGCAGGGCTCCGGTACGGCCCTGTGGACGCGGGGTCAGGATATGGTGGGTGCCACCAACCTGTTGGGGGTGGATGTCATGACCGGCCACTGGGAGTTCACCTACCTGGAAGAAGAGATTCTTGCCAACGTCGATGCCTTCAAGGGAGATTTTGTCTCACAGAATACGCGGGCTACCGAAGATGCATTATTCGAAGGGGTGCCGGTGTTTGATGAAGACACGGGCCACGTCTTCAAGCCCTATGTGATGAAAGTTGTCAATGGCCGCAGGGTGGCAGTGATCGGTCAGGCCTTCCCCTACACACCTATCGCGAACCCCAAACGATTTATACCCAACTGGACGTTTGGTATTCGGGAGGGGGAGCTCGCTGAGCTGGTGGCGATGATTCGCGACGAGGAATCACCAGCTGCGGTGGTGCTGTTGTCACACAATGGTATGGATGTAGACCTGAAGCTGGCCAGCCGCGTACCCGGCATAGATTTTATCCTCGGTGGTCATACCCACGACGCGGTGCCAGTACCTGTTGAGGTAGCTAATCCGGGCGGAACAACGGTGGTTACCAATGCCGGCTCCAACGGTAAATTCCTGGGCGTTTTGGATATAGAGTTTGGCAAGCTGGGTGTGAGCGGGTATCGCTACCGGCTGCTGCCGGTATTTTCAAACCTGCTGCCTGCTGATCTTGAAATGCAGGCCTATATCGAGGATGTGCGCGCGCCTTACGCGCAGCAGCTGAACGAGGAATTGGCCGTGGCCGACTCGCTGCTGTACCGGCGTGGCAATTTTAACGGTAGTTTCGACCAGCTGATCTGTGACGGTTTGCGCAATGTGCTGGATGCACAGATAGCTCTCTCACCCGGTTTTCGCTGGGGCACGACCGTGTTACCTGGAGAAGCCATTACCATGGACCGGCTGCTCGACCAGACCTGCATGACCTATCCGGAAACCTACGTGCGCGATATGAAAGGCAGTGAACTAAAACTGATCCTGGAGAGCGTGGCCGACAACTTGTTCAATACGGACCCCTATTACCAGCAGGGTGGCGATATGGTTCGTACCGGCGGGTTACAGTATCGCTGTGAGCCCAATGCGGGGATGGACAGCAGGATATCAGACCTGACCCTGGCCAACGGCAAAGCCATCGAAGCCGGCAAGAATTACCGCGTAGCCGGTTGGGCAACGGTGGGCGCCCAATCAGCGGGCGCACCGGTGTGGGACGTGGTGGCTGAGTATTTACGGCACAAAAAAAATATCACCATCGACAAGCTTGAAACACCCGCTCTGAAAGGTGTTAAAGGCAACCCGGGTATTGCTGATTACCAGGGCAGCTTCTTCTAGCCGCGAAAATCACCAATCCATTGTTTCTGCGATGATCTCTTCCAGTAGCGCCTGAACAGGCGCGTATTCTGGCACTGCGGGATTGGGGGCTCGAATGCTCAGGTACACATGTTCCCAGTCAGTAGGTAAGGTATAGATCGAAATACTGTAGGGACACAGCGCAATGTTGTGCGGGTTCTTTATAGTGAGCTGGTAGGTGAGGTCAGCTTTGCAGAACAACAGGATATCTGCATTGTCATAAGCCTTGCCGATGGCGCCAACTGCAGCCGCTGTGCGCTGTAGCATACTGGCGGCATGGGCGACGTAGGAGAGGACAATGCCACGCGACTTGATGGCATCAACCAGGTCGGACTTCACATCGTGGAAATCACCTTCAACGCTGTACACCCACGCCGCGCCTATGGTTTTTGGCATGGGCGGAGCATCGCTGGCCTGCCCGGTCAGGCTGGCCAGTAGCAGGCAGGTAAACAATGTAATGCGGTTTAATGACATGCGGTAACTCTACCGAAACAACACCGTAGGGTCTAGGCGACCCCGTGGAATTAATTCGACCGGGACCCTGGCAAAATAGGGGACAGACTTAAGTCTGTCCCCAGTCACGGGGTGATAACCGCGAGATCTTCGGCAAAGCTGACCGGCCCCTGGTAATGCTCTCGAATAAGCCGCAGGGTGTCGCTGGTCTGGCCCAGCGTGCGGGTCATTCGATGTGAGATCAACAACTGTTTGGCCTTGGCATTGTGAGCGATTCTGCCGATTTCAGATGGACGCATATGCAGTTGCGTGGCAACCCCGGCAGCGCTCTCGGGCACGGCGTTGTGAATTACCAGCAGGTCGGTATCCAGGGCCAGGTCGGCCAGTGTCTGGTATTCGTTATTCATGTCTCCGGAAAAAGTCACTGAACACCTGCCAACATTCACCCGCCACGCCACCGCAGCGATGGGGCCGTGGTGAACGGCGACACTGCTGGCAGTAATTGCAGGGGACAGGGTGTAGTGATGCACCTCGCGGTCATTGATGGGCGCATCTGTGGGAACGACTTTATAGGCGGATTGTTGCCCTGGTTGTAAATAGTTGGCCAGGTAGGGGTAGGCACCGGTCGGGCCGATCTGTCTGTCTACAAAGATGCTGGTAGCGGGCATCAGCGAGTTGCCGGCTGGCCCCAGTACCGTCAGGTCAGTATCGCGCGCGGTGAAGTAAGAGCCCTTGATGTAGCTGGGAAAATCAGCGCTGTGATCCACGTGTAAATGGGTGAACAGAATTGCCTGCAGGTCTTCAAAATGAGCGCCGGACTTTTCAAAATTGCTGGCGCTGCCCGGCCCAGTGTCAATCAATACCCGTGCCTGTCCATCCTGCCACAACAGGTAGCTGCTGGAAGCGCGGCCATCGTCCAACTCCGGGCCGCCAGATCCCAGTACCTGCAGACTGATGCCATCACAGACGGTGGCGGCCAGGCTGTTGTGGGTGCACAGGGTCAAGGCGAGCAATAAGCAGCAGTATTTCATGGTGATGGCTTCCTCAGATAATTTTGCCGTCCCGGCATACGATCATCTGGTTCTCCTCAAATGGTCGCCAGTTTTCGTCCGAGAGGGGGACGCTGGCAAACAGTACAACCTCCTGGGTTGCGCCGCCAGTGGCTGTTTCCAGTGCCATGCCTTGCAGTGCGATGGTGGCTGTCTCAATGTCTTGTTCGCAACGTCTGCACAGGTAGTAAAGGCCGGGTGGTTTGACCACGCCGTCGCTATTTTTCCGTTTGTTAGCGTAGGCGTACAGATATTCGCCATCGGCGTAGAGAAAATTGGCCTGGCCCATTGTGGCCAGCTCATCAAAGAAGGGTTTTAGCAGCGCAATTCTGCGCTCCAGCGTGGGTGCCCCGTCCGACCAGATTTCTTCCGCTCTATCCATCAGGCAACAAAATGCGTACTCGGAATCTGTTTCGCCAATGGGCTGGTGGTGCCGGGTCTGCATGCGCTGGAAGATATCTTTGAGGTCACCGTTGTGGCAAAACACATGGCGGCGGCCGCCCAGTTCCCGCGAGAAAGGCTGGGTATTGCGCAGGGCGGGTTCGCCCTGGGTGGCCAGGCGAATATGTGAAATAACACAGGTGCTGCGCTGTTGATTACTCTGCAGAAAACGCATCCACTCGCTGGCTGATGCCGCCTCGGGCTCTCGGAAAATTTGTGCGTAGGCACCGTCGTAGAAGGCCAGGCCCCAGCCATCCCTGTGGGGGCCGCGCAGGCCGCCGTGACTGGCGAATTGCTCCAGTGAGAATGTGGCCTTGGTGGGTAGGGCGCTGGACAGGGCGAATAACTCACACATTGTTCAGAACTCGCCGTCGGAATCCAGATCGGTGATGGCCAGGTGCTGAGACAGGTAGACATTGCCGGAGAGTTTTTTGATAAACTCGGTCTTCTCCAGGCAGTCCATAACCGGACCTTTGACTTCACTGAGATGTAATTGCACGCCGGCTTCCTGCATTCGCTCATTGACTGACTCGAGCACCGCCAGGGCGCTGAGGTCTATTTCATTAATGGCCGTGCACATCAACACAATGTGTTCCAGCTCGGGGTTGTCTGCCAGGATTGCGTACAAGCGGTCCTCTACAAAACTGGCGTTGGCGAAATAAAGGCTCTCGTCAATGCGCATCGATACGATGCGTGGGCAGGTCTTGACCTGGTGGCGATTGATATTGCGAAAATGCTCGGTACCGGGTACTTCGCCGACAATGGCGATGTGCGGTTGACTGGTCTTGTAGAGGTGCAGGGCGATTGAGGCTGACACGCCACATATCAGCCCCAGCTCGATACCAAACAGTAGCGTCACACTAATAGTGGTGGTGATAGCGATGAAATCTGACTTTGAATATCTCCAGGCGCGGGGGATAAAGGAAAAATCAATCAGCGCGGAGATAGCCACGATAATAGCCGCCGCCAGGGTCGCCTTGGGAAGAAAGGCCAGGTAGGGGGTGAGTACCAGTGCCGCGATGGCAATGCCGATGGCGGTGAGGATGCTGGCCATCTGGGTGACCGCGCCCGCTTCGAAGTTGACGACGGAGCGGGAGAATCCACCGGTCACCGGAATGCCACCGGACAGGGCGGAGGCGATATTGGCAGAGCCCAGGGCTATCAGTTCCTGGTTGGCATCGATGCGCTGGCGGCGTTTGGCGGCCAGGGTTTTGCCTACCGATACAGACTCGACGTAACCGATGATGGAAATCAACAGTGCGGCGCCGGCCAGCTCACGCCACTGTTCTGCGTCAAATTTTGGCAGCCCTATGCTGGGCAGGCCGCGCGGAATATTGCCAACCAGCGCTACCGCGTGGTCGCCGAGATCAAAAAACCAGGCCGCCACTGTGGTCATTATGATGGCCAGTACCGGCCCCGCCTTGGCCATGCGGCCGGCGTTTTCGTCTGAGATTCCACAGGTCTGTAGCAACGGCCGCAGCCACCGTCGGGCCCAGATCAGAAAGCCCAGGGCGAAGACGCCGACCCCAAGCGTATAAGGGTTGGTAGCCGGTATGTTCTGCAACAGGCTGGTGGTCAGCGCAAAGGCGTTTTCCCCATGGGCACTGATGCCGAGAATATACTTCATCTGGCTGAGTGCGATGATCAGGCTGGAGGCGGTGATAAAGCCGACCACTACCGGGTGGGAGAGCAAATTGGCAAGCATACCGAAACGCAGTAAACCCATGGCCAGCAGCATGCCACCGGAGATGAAAGCCAGCGCAATGGTGGCACTTAAATACTCGGCCGAGCCCGGTTCAATCAGTTTGCCCACGGCTGAGGCTGTCATCAGCGAAACAATGGCCACCGGACCTACCGACAGGGTGCGGCTGGTACCAAATAATGCATAGGCGATCAGCGGCAGTATGCTGGCATACAGGCCCATTTCCGGGGGCACTCCCGCCAGCATCGCATAGGCCAGCGATTGCGGTATGAGCATAACTGTTACCACGATGGCGGCGATCAAATCGGCGCTGAACGTCGACGAGTTATAGTCTGATAACCAATCGCTGGCCGGTAACAGTTTGCTCAATCGACTCATTCAGCTGATCCGCTGTTGTTATGCTGCGGTGTGACCATCCATTCGCGACCCTTGAGCATGGCTTTCCAGTATATGGGCGGCAGGATTTTTTCCTTCAATAGCCAGGCCAGCCGGCTGGGTTTAGTGCCATCAATGAGCCAGCGCGGGAAACTGGGCAACAGTTTGCCACCGTAACCGAACTCGGCCAGCAGGATTTTTCCACGCTCTACCGTCAAGGGGCAGGACCCGTAGCCGTTGTAGTGCGCACTACCACGCCCCAGGCCCATGTCTTCCAGCACGTTGCTGGCGACTACAGGTGCCTGCATGCGCGCAGCGGCGGCAGTCTTGGCATTGGGCGCGTTCATCACATCGCCCAGCGACCAGACATTACTATAGCTCTTGTGGCGCAGGGTATTCTGATCTACATCCACCCAGCCACCGTCTCCGGCCAGGGGGCTGGCACTGATGAAATCTGGTGCGGTCTGGGGTGGGCATACGTGCATAAAATCGAAAGACTTCTCCACCAGTTCAGGCTCACCGCTTTCGCCGGTAATCTCAAACCAGGCTGTTTGTGTGTCGCCATCCACACGCTTCAGCTTATGTCCGAAGCTCAGTTCAGCGCGGTATTTTTTAATGTACTCCATAAGCCCCGGCACGTATTCCTTGACGCCAAAGAGCACGCCGGCAGCATTGCAAAATTCGATATCTATATTATCCAGGTGGCCGCTGCGCAGCCAGTGATCGGCCGATAGGTACAGGGCCTTCTGGGGCGCGCCGGCGCACTTGATAGGCATCGGTGGTTGGGTAAATATGGCCTTGCCCGCACGCAGGTTTGAAACCAGCTCCCAGGTATAGGGCGCCAGGTCAAAGCGGTAATTGGAGGTAACGCCATTGCGGCCCAGGGTGTCTACCAGTCCTTCGACGCCGTGCCAGTCCAGCTTTAAGCCGGGGGTAACTATCAAGCGCTGGTAGCCCAGCCGCTGCTGGTTTTCCAGTACCACCTGGTTGGATTCTGGCTCCAGCCCCATAACCGCGGCCTGTATCCACTCGACGCCGTTCGGGATCAGTGATGCCATGGTTTTGACCGTGTCCTGGGGGTTAAAAATTCCGGCCCCCACCATGGTCCAGCCCGGTTGGTAATAGTGAACCTGGGCGGGGTCAATGATGCCAATTTTCGCGCCGACGTGACGCTTGAGAATACTGGAAGCAACGGCGATGCCGCCAGCGCCCGCGCCGACAATAAGAATATCGTACTCGGCCCTGGATTCTTTCTTGGTGCGGTAACCGCGCATGCGGGCTGCCAGCCCACTCATGTCGTAGCCAGCCCTTGGGCAGCCTGTAATACCTGCTCGGTATCAGTGCCAGTCTCGGCCTGGTGTAAAGACCACAGCGTGGTAGAGCGCGTGCCGGTGCGACAGTACGCCAGGGTCGGTTGTGGCGCCGCCAGTAAGATTTTTGAGAAATTTGCGCGCTCCTGTTCAGAAATACTACCGGAACTTACCGGCAGGGCGTGAAATTCAATGCCGCAGGTGGCCGCCGCCTGTTCGATTTCGGCCATATTGGGCTGGTCTCCCGCCTCGCCGTCGGGCCGATTGCAGATAATCGATTTGATGCCGGCGGCGGCGATGTCGGTCATGTCGACAACACTGATTTGCTCGCTGACATAAAAGTTGGGCGCAAGTTGCTTTCTGCTCATGGGTAAATCCTCGGTATTATTATGGCGTTATTTAAAGGCGTTCACTGGAAGCTTCAGGAATATGGCACCGGAGTCATCTGCCGGTGGCAAGTGTCCCGCGCGCATATTTATTTGCAGCGAGGGCAATATCAGCTGTGGCATACCCAGGGTGGCATCCCTGGTTTCGCGCATCTGTACAAAGGCATTCTCCGTGGACGATTCGCCGACATGGATGTTGAGCTTCTTTTCCTGCTCGATTGTGGATTCGTATTCCACGCCGCGGCCATTGGGGCAGTAATCGTGGCAGACGAAGACGCGATAGTGAGCGGGCAGATCCAGTATTCTCTGTATGGACTGGTAGAGAACCCGGGCGTCGCCACCGGGGAAATCCGCCCTGGCGGTGCCTCCATCGGGCATGAACAAGGTATCACCGACAAAAACGGCGTCGCCGATGACAAAGGTCATACAGGCGGGGGTGTGACCCGGCGTATGCAGGACCAGTACCTCCAGCTTGCCAATTTTCAGCTTGTCACCATCATTGAGCAGTTGGTCAAACTGTGAACCGTCGCGGTGGAATTCCTCACCTTCGTTAAAAACGCCGCCGAAAGTTTCCTGAACCGTCGTTATGGCACTACCAATGGCCTGTTTGCCGCCCAGGTGTTCCTGGATGTAGGGGGCGGCGGAGAGATGATCGGCGTGCACGTGAGTCTCCAGGATCCAGTTCAGCTCCAGCTTGTTGCGCACAATGTAATCAATCATCTGGTCGGCGCCTTCCTGGCTGGTAGTGCCCGAGGCCTGATCGAAGTTCAAAACGGAATCTATGATGGCGCAGGCCTTGCTGTCGGGATCGGACACCACATAGGACAATGTGCTTGAGCTTTCGTCGAAGAAGGCTTTGACGGTGGGGCAGGCGGTTTCGGGGCTTGCTGAGAGTTGGGCGCTTGGCATGTGGATGTCCTTATTGCTGGCAGGTGTAATTGTCAAATATGGCACACCATGAAAATTATTGCGCGCGATACCGATACCACCATAGCGGCCATGCTCGACGCTGGTACCAGGCCGGCGAGCTGCGTTATTTTGTCGAGCTACTGAAACCCCTGACCGCAAAAAAGGTGGCTAAAACCGCCGGTATCAGCGTGCGGACCCTGTATCGGAAATTGCAGGAGCTGCCGGTAGGGCAGCAATGAAATCCACCGCGTGCTCCACCAGTTCATCCGCATAGAGGTCGCGAAAAAAGTGATCGGCACCGTCAATTTCAATAACCCGGGTGGTGGGTTGGCGCGCTGCCACGCCTGCAAATGCCTGCTCCACATTTGGCACCACAGTATCTTCACTGCCACCGATTACCAGCACGGGTAAGTCGTTAGACTCCAGTAAGGTGGGTGTATGCTTGCGCGGATCCTCTCCGTAGTAGGAAATAATCGATGCGGCAGAGGCCGAAGTGGCGGGGCAATAGAGAAAATCAACTTCGGCTAACAGGGTATCTCCCCCTCCGGACTCAAGCAGCTGATGGGCTTTTTCGACCACTGGGGCCAGTGGAACCTGGTAGCTGCGCTTGTAGGATGTAGCCGAGGCTGCTGAATTCCACAGGGCCGGCGCCACCAGGATCATAGCCTTTACCAGTTCATTGTTTTGCTGTGTGGCAAACCAGGCGGTCTGGTTGCCGCCGCGGGAATGACCGAGTGGAATCACAGTTTCCACCTGTTGCCCGGACAGCCACTGTAGCCAGGCGTCGAGTTCTGACACAGCATCTTGCAGCTGGTGGCGATGTGGTATGGCGCAATCGTAAGGGCCGTGGCGGTTATCCAGGCCCAAACTGAGGTTAATGGCCAGTGAGCTGATGTCATACTCGAGAAAGAGTGTTTGTAGCGTGCTGATAATCTCGCTGCGATTGTGCGACAGGGTGCCGTGGGTAATCAGCAGGGTAGGGCCGCTGGGCCAGGTAGCGCTCTTCTCAAGTTGGGCGTTGAGTTGCAGCCCCTCATGCTCGATGCTGATTTCACTGCCCACGACGCTGGGCGCGCCCAGTATCAGGAAAAGAACAATTGTCAGGAAGAGGTGCATAGTCGTTATATCAGCCCTGTTGAAGCGCGAGTGTACTACACTGGACCACTGGCAGGTCTGAGCCTTGGGGCTGGAAACGATACAAAATACGCCTCACGTTAAGGAAGGAATATAAATGAATGTAGAAATAGCCAACGCCCAACAAATTGAATACTGGAACGGGGACGCGGGCGCCAACTGGAGTGAACGCGACGCCGAGATGGACGCCATGCTGCGACCCCTGGGATTGACAGCAATCGACATTGCAGCGCCGGTGGCTGGTGAGCAGGTGCTGGATATTGGCTGCGGCTGTGGGTCTACCAGCCTGGTGCTGGCGGAACGCGTTGGCACCGATGGCGCGGTGCTGGGAGTAGATATTTCTGCACCCATGTTGGCACTGGCCGAAGAGAAGCGGGCTTCATTGCCAGGTGATCAGCGTTCGGCAATAAACTTCTCACAGGCGGACGCCGCCTACTTTGAGTTTCCTGCTGCGAAATTCGATCTGCTGTTCTCTCGCTTTGGTGTGATGTTCTTTGAAGATCCCACCCTTGCTTTCACAAATATGCGTACGGCATTGAAGCCCGCTGGGCGACTCGCCTTTCTGTGTTGGGGCCCGGTAATTGAGAACGAATGGATTACCGTTCCCATGCGCGCGGCCATGACTCTATTGTCGCCGCCAGAGCCGATGGACCCCCGTGAACCGGGCCCATTCGCTTTCTCCGACCAAGACTATGTAAGCGACATTCTCAGTACTGCTGGATTTGTTGATGTTAGCTTCGAGGCAACTACACCCACTATGAAAATGGGCAGGGGGCGTACCGTTGAGGAAACTGCGGAATTTTTTATGGACCTTGGCCCGGTGTCGCGGGCCCTGGATGGACAGGAGGATTCGCGGCGCGTCGCTGTTCGAGATGCAATCGTAGCAACTATCAGCGATCGATATGTCGGTGATGCGCTTGAGTTGCAGGGCCGTTGCTGGGTTGTTACTGCCGCTGTACCGAGCAATTAGGATTGTGAATATGATTATAAATACAGGGCTTAAACTGGCTGTAAGTGCTGCAGCATTGCTAC
>SMVB01303302.1_pt1 | contig 39098 bp, 38 predicted proteins | sample 2456461 | NCBI WGS metagenome assembly SMVB01 (sample SAMN11095934, study PRJNA526329) | marine sediment metagenome | biome: Marine sediment; feature: Surficial sediment; material: Deep marine sediment; isolation source: Hadal surficial sediment | place: Pacific Ocean | collected 2014-05 | depth...
CGGTATGATCGTCAGCGTGGTGGATCTTCAGGCGCAGCCGATTCCGCCGAAGTTGGCAGCATCTGATCAAGCGCCGTCCGAGTTTCGGGGAATTCAACCAGATACCGAGCGACCACCGAGTGGCCCTCCCAGCCAGGCTCAGCTGGTTCAGGTTCTCCAGCAGCGTGGCGTATCCGTCGATGCTCAGACGCTGGCGGCAAATCGTGGAAAACGAAAGTTGCGGGGATCGTCACAAGTGCCTTCAGAGCTTGGGCAGCCGGACGACGGGCGGGCCAGGCTCCAGAGACCTTCGCAGGCGGCTCTCTTGCAACGGATGCGCCAGACTTCAGAGGGTCGGGCGAGACTCGATGAGGCTCGCCGGCGTGGAGCGCCAGTGGGAACGACCACCGGACAGGCACCGCAGGGCGGGAGAAGTCTCGGCAGTCCAGTAGCCGACAATTTGATGCTTGCTTCCATTGCAGGTCCTACCTGGGGCCTGTCGTCGAGCGAGGTGTCTCCGACGAAAGAGTCCGGTGACTGGTCGGTTTTTCTCAGCGTAGACGTCGGTGGCGACACAGGTGGTTCGTTACACCTCTCAAGGGCTCATGTGAATTACCAAACCGTGTTCAAAATGCGAGCTGGCGGTTGTGCAAAGATGCTGCTGAAAATACCGACTGATGGATGGTACATGGTCTGGTACATGGTGAACATTGCTTCGCAAACGCAGTGGGTTGTGAAGGCCGGCAACACTGTACTAGCTACGTTTACCGGCAACGGGACACCGTCGTTCTACCCGCTCGTCCTGGAGATGGGAAGAGGCAATCATTGGATCAATGCCTGCAACCCCAGCAGTGCCAATTACGTGAGATATTACATGTCAGGCGCCTACGACCTTCCTTGAAGGTTCGGCGCCGTTGTAGCTAACCGCCTCGGGCGGCCCGCGTCAGCCGGAGTGGTCTTCCTACCCTGCTGGTTCGGGCCGCAACGCCGGCTACCGCTTCGATTGAGGTCTCGGGAGCGAGCGGAAGTTCCAGCTCTACATCAATTCGAAGTCAGCCGCCGTGCCCACGAACCGGCCACCGGCACCTCCCACTCGTCGCCTTGCCACGCCCGGTACATCAGGTACAGCCACAGGACCAGCGAGGCAGCCCACATCCCGAGCGACAGCAGAAGGCCGATCAACCACCCCAGAATGGGTATGAAGCTGATCACGCCGGCGATGATGCCCAGGACGAAGGACAGCCCTATCATCGCTACCGTAACCGTGATCGCCTGCATCGCATGAAAACGCACGAACGATCGCTTGTCGATCACGAGAAACAGGATCCCTGTGATCGCTCCAAGCAGATAGGCGAGCGCACCGGCCATGTTTGCGTCGAGTCCGGCTCCGTCAGTAGTAGCCTGCTCGGTCACCGGTATCTCGACCTGTGGCGGCGTCTCCTGCGTATCCCCTTCCTCCGGCGCTCTTGCTTCCGTCTCGTAGTCCATCGCAACCTCCCAGACCGTTGTTGTCTAACGTCCTATCTGTAACCCGCGGGACCACGTGATCGCCAGATCCAGCACCTTGAAGGGATTTGCCGTCTCACCGGCAGGATCGGTCTCGGACAGGCGGTCGCCGTAATTTCGGGCCAGCTCGATGTTCGCATTGGCCACGGAATTCCCGGGTGGAAGTGAGCCTGCCAACGTGCTGGAATCGTTCCAGGCGCGTCGCAGTGCGCTGCCCGTCCACATGTACTCGTTCAGTGACAGCCCTGCTCGGTCCAACGCGTGAGCCAGGTGCACCCGGGAGCCGACGAATTCGCTCGAGGCCCGTATGGTCAGGATGGCTTCGCTAAGCCCTCCTTGCTCGTCGGCTCGGTCGGAGAGCTTCGCCATGTCTGACATCAGCGGCCGCAACTCGACCCAGGCGAGATCCGTCGCCTCAAAGAACCGCTCCGCCGATTGAGGAGCGATCCGTCCGTCGCTTGGGGGAGTGAACGGGAATTCCATTGCCAGACGATCAAGAATCGTCGTGGCCTCCGCCTGGGCTTCCACCCGATCCTCAATCCCGCCTACGAGTTTGTCGGCTTTTCCTTTGAGCCAGAATCCGCCCGCGCCGAGCACCACGGTGAGCAGGGCGATCGCTGCGAAGAACACCACGATGCATCCGATCGCGAGCTTCATCCCGGTCGGCATGGGCCGCTTCGCTGGTCCCTCCGGACGCACGTCCGAGTCCTGCGTCATGGTTGACTCCAGGTCTGGGGTCAGTTGCGCGAGGGGAAGATGCCAATCAGCGTAATTATGTGTCGGAACGTCGGCGCTTCATTGTGGCGCGCCATCTGCCTTTCCAGGGGCCGAAGGTCTGGAAGGGCGAATGTTGCCCGCCCATCTCCGCCATACGTCTTGCCAAGAAGGCTGAACAGGGACTGATACTGACTGACGCTCAACAACTGACCCTCGCAGAATGCCCAGCCCCGCGGGGCGAAATTGTAGGGAACCTGGCTGATCTCACCAATGAACGGCTCGACACCTCCCGTGAACGGCTCGACACCTCTCGCGGCGGACGCGGCTCGTGGCGTGAACGAAGCGCCCGCGAGACCCCCGACCAGGACCGCCGTGATCCGGCCGATCAGGGTGCGTCGGTCGCACTGACCCGAATTCTTCTGTGTCATGGCTGACTCACCTCGTCGTGTGGAGACGCCTGCATGGCCCGGAGCGCAATCAGGAGAAACATCTCTCGCGTAGTTCTCGGGTCGATCCGGACGGGTTCCTCCAGAAACTGTGTGGCGCTCTCATCCGCATCCAACAGGGCGTGGACTGCATCCCGGAGGTGCGGGTCCGAGTCTGCCCGTCGAATCACGAAGTCGAGCCGTTCTTCGGCTGGCTGTTCCAGCGCTTTGCGAAGAAGCGTATCGATTTCCATCCACCTTGAATCCACAGTAGTGATCGGAATTCGCGGCTATAGCCGCACCAGTTCCACGCGTCGGTTCTGTTGTTTGCCTTCTTCGGTGTCGTTGGGCGCCACCGGCACCGATTCTCCATGACCGACGGACTCCAACCGGGACGGGTCGATGCCGAAGCTCAGCACGAGATGATTCCGCACGGCGGCCGCCCGCTGCTCCGACAGAGCCAGATTATGGGCCTCGTCACCGTCGCCATCCGTGTGTCCTTCGATGGATAGACGCAGGTCCGGATGATCCTTCAACATCTGGCCAATTTCGTTCAGGGCGGGAGCTGACTGAAATTGGATAGTGGAGCTGTTCACATCGAACAGGATGCCGCGTGTCGTGACACGGCCCTCCGACTCGAGAACGTCGTACAAGTCGGCCCCTCCACCCGCGATGCGGATCGGTCCCACGAACATTGGATTGTCATCGGTGGCGTCGGCGATCACGAAGTAGACGTGGTCGGACCTGCCCAGTTCTACCTGCGGGATGTTGGCCACCCGTCGCTCATCGACGAATACCTTCACGTGGTCCCCGTCAGCCATCATCCGGATCGTCGCTGGTCGATCCGTAAACTCGGCCTTGGTCAACGAGAACGGACCGTCCTGGTCGATGTCTTGAATCCCGGTCCTCCGCTCATCGATCTGGAGGTGTGCCCACGTGTACCATCCCATGCCGCGTGGCTTGACGGTTCGTCCTTCGGGGTCACGGAATGTCACGCGCATCCACTGGCCCGGGTGGCCGAAGAAGACCGGGAATTCGAGCGTGAACTTGTCGGGCAGCACGCGAGGTAGCTTGACCGCGAATGCCGATCCAGCCGTAGCCCGAATCCACCGGCCACCAGTCCACTCGACAACCTCCATATTGCCGTTCAGGAACTTTATCTGTCGGGGAAAGTCGCCCAGGTTGGACGCCAGGTAGTCCTCTTCAAACAGGACATTCTCGCCCTGGACGAATTCGAAGTTGGACACGGCGTCGCCGGCGGAGGGGAAGTCATCCATCATCGGCGGCTCCTCGCCCATCATCGTAGCCGCTTCATAGGGGTCGTCGACCGGTTGCCCGTCGTCGTCGAACAGGACATCGCCGTCGTTGTCCGTAAGCACATAGTCCTGGCCCGAGTCCTCTGCGCCCTTGATACACTCAAAATCGTTGAACACGCACTGAACCTGCCCGCGAACCATCTGGTCCACGCCGGCCAGCAACTCATCTTCAGCGGCCTGCTCCACGGTATCCTTCAGCTTCTTGATGAACTGGCCGTGTACCACCTGAGGCGTCGCGAACACGAGGGCGATGGCAGTGAACGACAGGGAAAGAAGGGTGCGGCGGGCTCGTCGAGACATGCTCATGAATTCCTCCAGGGTCGTTGCTCATTACGGCTACGGACTGAAGAGCGAAGAAACACGTTGTGATCCGCCACGCTTCCCGGGCGGCCGGTAGCGTTCAGGGCATCCCGACTGCGGGCTGGCTCAGCTCGAGCGGTCCGGGAGGGCCCTGGTTGACGACGATCTTGTTGACCTCCACCAACATTTCCATGGCACCACCCGCGACCAGCTTCTGCATCTGCTCGATCTGCGGTCCCATGCGACTCATGATCATCCTCCGCTGGCTCTCCGGCAGCGCCTTCAGCTGCTCTTCCATGTCCTCCATCTGCCGCATCGCCTTCTCCATCTCCTCCCGGTCGTCCGGGTCCATCGCGCCCATCAGGCCCGAGACGCGCAGCACCTGGCGGAACGATTCGTACAGCGATCCCACCCGGCGATAGTCCTGATCCAGTTTCTCGATGGTGATGGGCTGGTCGCCGTCGTCCGTCGTTACCGTGCCGTCCACCGTGAGGCGGAGTGGTACGTATTCTCGGGAATCGATCCACAGGCTGACGCTCTCGATCGTGAAATCCTCGCCCGATTGCGCCTCCGGAACGGAGTCCAGGTTGTCGGCCCGCAGCAGGAATGCCTCTCGATCACCGACGCTCTCTCTGCCTACCAGACGGGCGTATCTGGCGAACGCGGCCATGCCGGTTACGTCCTTCGCAGCGTTCGCTTCCCCGTCGTTTTCCTGGTACGCAGCACCGGCCCGGAGGAAGTCGGCCATCCCGCCGAGGAACTGGCTTGGATCCCCCATGGGAATTCCTCCCTCGGGCGTCTCGGCCTGCGCCATCATCTCACCGAGCATGTCGTAGCCGGCTGCGGCTTGCTCCAACTCTTCGGGAGTGAGCGGCGTGAAGCCCATCGTTTCTGCCTGGTCGCGCGAGATCTCCGCGACCGGGACCATGCGGAACGCGGGGTTATTCTCATCGCCCCCGATGCTGAACCTCTCGAAGTAGACCAGCGCCCGTCTGCCAAGCATCGTCTGATCCACCGTGTAGTTCTGCACGCCCGCCCATCGTTCGACTTGCTTCGCGCGGACGGTCTCCAGGATCGATTTCGCATCCTGCTGCGCGCCCACCGACAGGGCGGAGATCAGGGCCAGGGCGGGTAGGGCGAGAGCGTTCAACATGGGTCACTCCTTCGCATCAGATTACGGTGGCCCCGGAAACCGCGGGCGCGTCGAGACATGCGCATGAACTCCTCCCGAGATCCGTTGCTGGTGGGGGCGACCAACTGAAGAGCGAAGAAACAGGCGGTGGTCCGCCACGCTACACGGGCCGTGTGTGGCAGTCAGCCCCCCGGAAACTCTCCGTAGCAAGGATTCCTATCGTCCACCATGAGCGCCCGATGTCCAGGAGTTATCGCCCCGTCGGCCGCGGCGAATAGGCTGTCCGCCCGGGACTCTTCTCCCGTGGCGCGCAAAGCGAGCGCGAGAATGCACCGTTCGTACTGTGAAGGGCTATCGACCCCGGACTCAGCAACTGCCTGGTGGCTCTGACGAGCGTCCGAGAGCGCCCCGGAGAGATCTCCGATCTTGAGCCTCGACCAGGCTCGTCGGGCCTGCATCCCGGACACGTCGAACACCTGGTCGCCCGCTTTGGCGGCAGTCATCGCTTCCCCGTACGCCTGCACTGCCTCTTCATAACGACCCGCCGCAAACAGGGCATCTCCCAACCCTCGGGCCGTGATGAAATACCAGAAGCCCCGGGTGCCATCCCGCTCCGCGCGGCGGTCGAGCGTGGAGCGATAGGCCGCGGCTGCATCGTCCGGCTCGCCCATTGTCACCAGGCGCGAGGCGAGCGCATGGGTCGCCCTGATCGTCATGTCATGGGTCCGTCCGAGCTGCTCCTCGAAGACAACGATGGCGTCCTCCAGAATTCGTCTGGATTCGCCAGGATCGTCATTCGTGCGGGCCAACCAGACTCGGGCAGCCCACGTACGCACGTGTTCGGGTCCGTAGGATTGCTCATACATTTCGATCGCCTCCGAACCGATCACCGCAGCCTCCGGCCACCTGTCGCTTGCGGTCGAGACTAGCACACGCCCCAGCGTCATCAGCGCTTCCGCCAGCTCATCGGACGCTTCCCAATCCGACTGGCGCAGCTTGCGGATCACGTGCATCAGGGTGGGCTCGGCGGCCGGAAAGCTCGTGCTGTACAAGTGCGCTCTTGCGAGAGCAATCTCGGCCCGGGCGGTCTCGAGGTGATCCTCACCGAATGCAACGCGGGCTACGGCCACGGCCTGTACCGCGATAAGCACGGCGGAATCCGCCACGCCTGCCACGAGACGCGCGCTGTGGATCGTCGGTTCAACCAGCCGGCGGAGACCGAGTGCCGCCTGCGGCGAACCGTAGCCGAAGGCTGACGCTGCTATTTGATAAGCCTCGTCTCTGAGCGACCGGGCCCGCTCCGGATCCCCGAGCCCGAGGAACACGTCGCCGATCGTGCCCAGCATGAGCGATTCCAGTTCGGGTTGGTCGGCGAATTGGGTCCGCGCCCGATTGGCCCCGACGTCCATGATGTCCGTCACGAGAACGTCCTGCCGACTCTCGGACACTGCGGAAAACGGATCGGCGCTTTGAAACAACCCCACGAGAAAGTCCTGTGTGGCCGTCGCCTTGGCGGTCTCCCGCTGCGCGACGTTGCGTTCGAATTCCATCTGGTTGCCGTGCTGGATGAGCGTTCCGATGTACAGTCCCGTCGCGCCGGCCAGACCGGCCGCCACCGGTATGATCCAGGTATTCCGCTGCAGGAATTTGCGGCCGCGATAGATACGCGAATCCTGTCGGGCAAGTATGGGCCGTCCCTGGAGGTGACGTCGAACGTCGTCCGCCATCTCCGAGGCGGAACCATACCTGCGGCTGGGATCCTTGCGCAGTGCCTTGAGGACGATCGTGTCCAGGTCGCCTCGCAATCGGCGCGCCAGCTGCTTTTGGTCAATTCCTACGGCCGGGACCGGGCCGTCCGTGCCGATGAGTTCACTCGGCTTGACAGGTCGAGTCTCGGTAATCGCCTCCTCCAGGGCCCTCCGGTTCTCCAGGTTGCTGAACGGGCGGCGGCCAGTCAGGAGCCGGTAGAGAACGAGCCCCAGTTGATAAATGTCGGACGCGGTCGTGATCGGCTCGCCCGATACCTGTTCGGGGCTGGCGTACTCCGGAGTCAGAGGGCGGAATCCTGTCCGTGTGCGCGGTGCCCCACCTGGCAACGCCGACGGATCGAGTATTTTTGCGATCCCAAAGTCCAGCAGTTTCACCTGGCCCTGGTCGTTCACGAGGATGTTGGACGGTTTCAGGTCACGGTGAACCACGAGGTGGACATGGGCGGACTGAACGGCGCGAGCTACCTGACCGAACAGGTCCAGACGCTCAGATATCGACAGGCGATGGTGCTTGCAGAAGTCAGTAATCGGTTGGCCGCGTACGTATTCCAGCACTAGGTAGGGCGACCCATCGTCGGTCGCCCCTCCATCGATCAGCCTTGCGATGTTCGGGTGATTGAGTCCGGACAGAATCTGCCGCTCGGCGCCGAAGCGACGGAGCATGTCGTCCGTGTCCATTCCCCTACGCTGGATCTTTACCGCTACCCGTTGCTCGAACTGCCCGCCTTCGCGCTCGGCGAGGTAGACATCGGCCATGCCACCCCGACCAATGAGTTCCACGAGCCGGTAGGATCCGATCCGTGATCCCACCCGATCGTCGGGCGGTTCCGGGGATTCCAGATCGTTACCCTGCAGCGCGACATCCAGAGCACCATCGATCGCGCCGGCTGCTCCCGTCTTGAGGAAGTCCGACGAAGCACCGCCGGCCGCCAACAGGGTCTCCACCTCACGTTCGAGATCCGGATCATCGGCGCACTGCTCCCGCAACCACTCGACCCGTTCAGGCTCCGGCAGTTCCAGTGCTTCGACGAACAACCGGTCGACTTGCATCCATCGTTCGGTAGGGTCGTCGTGCCGACTCACGCTTCGCCATTTCCTGAGACTTCATCCGCCAGCTCGCGATACAGATACGCGCGGGCCCGAGTCCAGTCCCGTTCGACGGTTCGAACCGAAGCGCCCAACGCCTCCGCCGTTTCCAGTACGCTGAGCCCCCCGAAGAACCGACACTCGACGACTTGCTCGAGCCGAGGGTCGTGCAGGGCCAGCGCGGATAGCGCCTCGTCCAGGGCCAGGAGATCTACGTCACGATCCGCGGTGTCCGGATCGCCAACCATGTCCTCGCGGAGAGGAACCCGGATCACGCTCCCGCCTCGCTTCAATGCTCCGCGCTGCCGGGCATAGTCGGTGAGTACATTGCGGATGACCCTGGACGCGATCGCAAAGAAATGCGCGCGGTCTTTCCAGGTCTGATCGGCCGATGAGACAAGACGCAGATACGCTTCGTGCACGATGGCGGTCGTATCCAGCGTGTGCATGCGTCGCTCCCCCCGCAGTCTCCGGTGGGCGATGCGCCGCAAGTCATCGTACACGAGGGGCATCAGGTGGTCGAGCGCCGTCGCGTCACCTGTCGCGTGCGCCTGAAGAAGGCTTACGATCTCGCTGACGCCAGCCCGGCCGTTGTTGCCTGTCACGTCGGCATGATGCGTCAAGCCAGAGCCTCCTCCGGTTGTGGCCTCGGTGCTGAATACGCCGCGGGCTGATCTTCCGGCCCTGGCGACGCACCTGAAGAATACGAAGATCGGCACCCTGACTCAAAAAACACACCCTCATGAGGGCCTTCGATCGAGGTCAGAAGCGTTCCCATTCGGGATTCGTGTGGCGGGTTATCAGCAGAAAATACGCTGGACTCATGGGAGAATTCCGTGACAAGCTTCGCTGAGAGGCGCAGACGTCAGGAACGACGACGGCTGTTTCCCGGAGGGCTGAGAAGATGTGGAAGGCACTATACAGGATGACCAGATCGGGGATGGGACTAGCGATAGTTCTCACTCTGGTGCAGGCCGGGGTGTGTGTGGCCCAGGAAGCGGTGCCCGAGACCGAGGACTGTGCGCCGAACTGTCAGCAAGCCGCGGTGAGTGTGGAACCGAAGGACGAGGATCCTGTCGACCTGCGGGACGCGGAGACGGCCGACGAACCGATCCGGGAGGCTACCGACTCGTTCACTGGAGGCCCGTTCGTCGACTTCGCCGAGTCCGCACCGGATCTCTCAAGCCCCACGTTCCGATCTTCCCGGCAGGCTGCCCGCATATTGGAGCCGGCGGGCGCCGTGTTGGCCACGGCCGAATCGTTCCGGTTGTTGACAGTCCTCTCACCGTCGGTGCTGGCAACCTGCAGCTCCACCCGTCCCGACCTCCCCGACAGCCGAATCCGGCCCGAAGAGGTGGCAGACCGCGTCGGCACGCTGACCGTCGCCGTGTTCAGCGAGTCCCAGGTGAACTTTTCGTTCAGGACGACGGACCACAGCCCCGAATACGCGATCAGCGTGAATGGCTTACAAGCCCGCGATATTCAGGTATCCGATGATAAGTCGGGCGAACTTGTCGCCCGTGTCCTCGGAGCGCACATCATGCTGATCCGGGACGCTACCGAGTTCTTCAATTGCACGGGAGGCGGTGACTACGAGGTAACGCTGGGCAGGTAGGCGCACTACGCGCAGCTAGTACCACTTGCAGGGCCAGCCCTCGTAGAATGCCAACCTGCCCGCTGCGGCGTCGGCCGAGCTCACGCCAATAGCCAGAATCGGCACATTCGATCGCCTGGCCTCCTCGGCAGCGAGTTTCACCAGAAGAGCGAGAGGTTTCGCGTTCCTGCCGTTCTGTTCGTCGTGGTTCAGGATCATCGCGTTGCCCAGCTCGATCGTTGAGGGCTCGAGTCTTCGGATCCCGGACCCGTCCAGAATCCCTCCGTATCGTCGGTCCTCGCACACATCCGGCAAGGCGGTCCGCCGGCCTGGAACGACGGACGTCAACCCGCTTGTGCACTGGCTCAAGACATCCCCATCAGGGGATACGAGCACGCTCATCAGCAGCACTTCGATCGAACGGGAATCCTTGCTCTCGTAGGAGATGCTGAGGCTCTTCCTCAAGACCTGGCCCAGTTCCTCGAACGTCTCGAACTCGGCCGGCTTCAGAGGAGCGATCAGGGTCAGTTTTCCGCCGGATTCGGGTACTCCGTCCTGGGCGACGGCTGAGGCCATGGGCGACAGCATGAGAGCAAGACCCAGACTGGCTATCAACCAGCCGGCGTGCAGTGGTCCCTTTGACATCTGCGCTCCTCCATTGGAGTGAGACATTCGGCTTTCGGTATGGAAAGCGCACGAGCGGCCCCCTTTCCGCCAGATGAGCGCGAATGCGAGCAACGACCCGACCCCTGAAATGGAGAGCGCACAATCAGGACCAGGCGGGTCGCTAGCTGAGCGTATGGCAAGTCTCGGAGAGCTTGCGCAAGATCCGGAGCAGGTTTCTGATCTCGGCCTCAGTCAGTCCGGACACGATGTCCTCTTCCATCCGACGCTTGTCAGGGCGCACCGCAGCAGCTTTCACCTTTCCCTTCCTGGTGAGCCGGAGAATCGCTCGGGAGCGGTTCTTGTCGTCCACTTCCCGTGTCGCGAGGCCGGCTGCTTCCAGACGGCGAATAAGGCGCGACAGATTGGAAGCGTCCACGCCGAGACAAGTAGCAATCTCAGACGGCGACTCCATGCCCAGGTCCATCCGAATCAATAGGTTGGCCTCCATCGTAGTCAGGTCGTGTGACGACACCGCTCGGGCATTGGCACTGGACAGTTCGCGAGCCACCCTGTTGATCCAGCAGGCAATGTTCTCTGTTTCGGTCAACTGCATCTCGCTCAACATCATGCGCCCCTCCTCCATTCGTCAGTCCAACCGACGCCCCACTGGTCATCGACGGCTACGGTAATTGACGGGTCTCGTCAGGTCAAGCTGCATCAAGTGTTTCTACGCATAGTCTTGACATGACCAGTATTTAGGTCTACGCTCTCAGAAGCGAGTGCTGGGGGTGGGCACCTGAAGTCCATCGAACAGTATTGAGGAGTCTACAAATGGTACCATCAGCCAACCGCAGACCACTGGACAACAACGAGCAGTTCCCTTCGATCCGCGGCTCATCCGTTGTACTATGGAGAGATCTCCTTGCCGGAGTATACTGCCGGAAGCTGGAGTGTCCTGATCTTCTACCGGGGACATTGGTGACCGTATTGCAATCGGCAGTTGGCCGATTTCCAGCTTCGCCTGGGCAGACTGGAGCAGCTTGGAGCCAAGCCGATCGCCCTGTCCGCCCAATCGAAGGACAGGGCAGAACTCATGATCCAACGGCACGGGCTGACCTACCCGATTGTGTATGGCCTGGACCCGGAAGAGATGACTCAGAAATTCGGTTGCTCAATCTCACTGGATGAACCGATACGTCTCGAACCCACTGGTATCGTGCTTCGGCCCGACGGAACGATTGCGTGGAGCGCATATGCAAGTGGGGCGATCGGCCGACTGACCGGCGACGATACCGCTGCGATCATGGATTTCTACCAACAAATGGGATACTGACCTTGCAGGATTCACCTGGACCTACTAACGGGGAAGCGCGGCAGAGACATGGCAAGAAAACTGGAAAACAAGGTAGCGATCATTACCGGTGGAAACAGTGGAATAGGCCTGTCTACAGCAAAGCTATTTGAATCCGAAGGAGCACAAGTAGTCATCACTGGCAGGCGGAAAGATGTCGTTGATTCTGCGGTCACTGAGATTGGGGGAAATGCTATCGGATTCAAGTCTGACGCTTCCAAACTTGATGATATCGCGGCACTGTATGAAGACATAAAGCAGCGGTTTGAAGCAATCGACGTGCTTTTCTTGAATGCCGGCGTTGCCAGGTTTAGCCCTCTTTCTGCCGTTGATGAAGCTACTTTCGATGAAATGGTAAACATCAATTTCAAGGGCCTGTTCTTCAATATTCAACAAGCTCTTCCCATACTCAATGAAGGTGCTTCAGTGATTCTTACAACATCTATCGCCAACCAGAAAGGCTTTCCCGACACAAGTGTCTACGCTGCCACCAAGGCAGCCGTTCGATCTCTCGCAAGGACGCTTTCTGCGGAGCTTGTAGATAGGAAAATCAGGGTTAATGCCATCGCACCTGGGCCCATTGATACGCCCATCTTTGAAAAATTAGGGGTTCCAGAAGAGGCAGTCGGAGACGTGAAGGATGGTTTCAAGAGCATTATCCCCATGAAAAGAATGGGAAGTCCGGATGAGATTGCCAGGGCGGCCCTGTTTCTAGCCTCTAATGATTCGTCGTTCGTGATGGGAGTTGAATTGGTCGTTGATGGCGGGGTTGCTCAACTCTAGCCGAATATGTTATCGGCGGCGCGGTGCGTTGATTGGACTGACTTTCGCCGTCGTCATCGTGACCTGACCCCCTGAAACGAGACCGACCACAAAGTTAGTGTCTGCGCACGTGCGGTGCCCCCCCTAAACTGACCCCGAATCGGCGAAAGTCCGGCGGATTGTTCGGGGGGGCGGCGAAACGGCAGAGTTAACGCAAATCCATTAACCGGTGCAGCTACTGCAGTTAATCCGATCGGGGTGGCGAGAATCGCTGGCGCCTCTCAGACCCTTCGCCGCAGGCGAAGCACTCGCGACTTCCTGCCGTCGAGCTGCGCAGCAGCGAGACCCTGAGCACGCGTCGCGTGCGAACCACCCCATGCCGGTATTGGGCGTCCTCCAGTGTCCGTGGGCGTCGGAATTAGCCTGTCTTGGGACAAGTAACGCTCGTGAGCGTCAGCTGGCGTCCGTGGGTGTTGTAACTGTCGCTGACACTGTTTGCGATCGAGTATTCCGGGCCACGCAAGACCGCTCCCGGTCGAACCCTCGGGAGAAACGCGCTGATCTAATCAGTTACCACTACGCTTCACGCAATCTTCACACAATCACGGCGGGGGCTTGAAGCTTCAGCCTACTCGTTTCGATAGTTTAACTTCAGCGTCGGCTGCCGGAATCCTATCAGTCAGCTTGCGGTCGTTGTCTGGGCAGAATGTTGGGTTAGCACGTTCAGGCGCCTGCCAACTACAATTATGGAGTCGAATGAAGACGGCCAGAAGTGTTCGCCGGAAGATCCTGTTGTATTTCTTTCTTGGGATTGCCACACCCAGCATTCTGCTGGGATACCTCGCCTTCCGTGGCATACAGAATGACCAGGCCTTGGTTGAACGCGAGCGCAGGAACGAGCACGATCGGATCGCGGAACTTGTCACGGAATCGTTCGACGCGGCGCTGGCAGAGGTGGAACATGCGTTCGACAGGGTCGTGGCTGACGTGCGGGACCCGACGGACTCTGGCTCAGTCACATCGATCCGTCACTTATTGGGGCACCAGCCGCTGATCGAAGCCGCCTTCACCCTTGATGGCGCGAGTAGCGTGCAGGTGATTGCCCCGGTACTCCTCTACTCTCCGGACCCGGGTCAAGTCTCGCGACCGGCTCGGGCCATACCGGCGGACGTGGAGCGGAGAATCGAGACGGCGCGCGGCTTCGAGTTCCAGGACGGCGACTACCCGCGAGCCCTCGCCGCGTACCGACGAGTTCTCCCGCTCGTCACGGATGAAGGCGGTCAAGGACGAATTCTGATTGCCATCGCGCGGCTCCAGGTGAAGTCCGGTCTGTTTGGCGAGGCCGCGGTCTCTTATGAGAGGATTTCGACTGAGTTCGGACACGTCCGCGCAGAGGGTGGAACTCCACTCGGTGCCGCGGCCGAGCTGGAGTTGGGCCGGGCGCGCCTGCAAATGGGCGACACACTGGGGGCGATGTATGCGTCCACGAGCCTGTATCGCAAGCTGCTCAGGTCCGAGTGGGATTTGACGAGGCCGCAGTTCGACTTCTTCATCGGGAGGACTCGGGAGTTTCTCGACACGATCCTCTCACATGGCGAACTGCTCCCGGCAGTAGCGTCGTACCGTGACACCGTAGTCTTCTTAGGCGAGGAAGAGCAGCGGAATCGGGAGCGCACCGAGAAACTTCTCGCCTTCCGGGAGTTTGCCGGCGGTCCCTTGTTGAGCCGTTCACCGCGCGGTTTCGAGCCGCTTGCAGGCGAGCACCTCCGAACGACCGTCGAGGTGGCCGGTTACACTTTCCAAGTTTCGGTCCGCAGCCCCGTATCCGTCCTCACGGATGACGCGCCGGTGGTCTGGGGAATCCTCCTCGACGACGAACTCTTGCGAACAGACTTGCTCACGCCGGCTCTTCAGAAGCATGCGGCTTTAGCGGAAGTCGACTGGTTCGTGAAGGGTATGGGTGGCCATGCAATGTTGGCATCGGAGGAGACGCCTACAGGCCTTCCTTCGGTGACGTCGGAACTGATCGGGAACTTCCCGCCCTGGAGGATCGAACTCTATCAGAGAAACCCGGGACTCGTCGAGACTCTACTCACGTCCCGCCGAAGCATTTACTTCTACGCTTTCCTACTGCTGTTCGGGATCCTGGGATTCGGGCTCACGCTCACGATTCGGACGGTCAACCACCAGCTTGAACTGGCACGCATGAAGTCGGACTTCGTCTCGACTGTCTCACACGAGTTCAAGAGCCCACTCACGGCCATCCGGCAACTCGCCGAAATGCTGAGCTCGGACCGTGTACCTTCCGAGAAGCGCCGAAAGCAGTACTACCATGTGCTCCTTGAACAGAGCGAAAGACTGTCTCTTCTCATTGATAACGTGCTCGACTTCTCACGGATGGAAGAGGGCCGACATGAGCTCGAGCTGGAGTCAGTAGACCTTGAGCAGCTATTGGAAGAGATCGTAACGGCCGTTCAGGACAGGGTGCGCCACGACGGTTTCGAGATCCGCGCTGAGATCGCGGAGTCGTTGCCGCCCGTTCGGCTGAATGCGGACGCCGTGACACAGGCCACCACCAACCTGATCGACAACGGTATCAAGTACTCAGGCGAGTCACGAGAGGTCATCGTTCACGGATCCCTCGAGAACGGAGAAGTCGTGATCGCTGTTCAGGACTTCGGAATCGGAGTGAGCGAGGCCGATACGGACAAGGTATTCGAGCGCTTCTACCGCGGCGGCGATGAGCTTACGCGCACCGTCAAGGGGACGGGGCTGGGACTCACGCTCGTCAAGCAGATCGCCGAAGCACACGGGGGGAGAGTCGATGTGGAGAGCGAGCCCGGACGCGGCAGCACGTTCTCGATCCGAATTCCCTTTAAGGAGGATCGATGGAGCGAATCCTGATCGTTGAGGATGAACAAAGCATTCTTATGGCTCTCGAGGACGATCTCCGCATGGAGGGCTACGAGGTCGAGACCGCCTCCGACGGTCTGGTTGGACTCTCCCTGGCGCTGGAGGGTAGTTACGACCTGGTCATCCTGGATCTCATGCTGCCGGCGATGGACGGGTTCGAGGTGTGTCGGAGGCTTCGCCAAGCCAGAGTCAGCACGCCGATCCTTATGCTGACCGCGAAGAGCCAGGAGGTGGACAAGGTGCTCGGACTCGAGCTAGGCGCTGACGATTACGTGACGAAACCGTTCAGCCCGCGGGAACTCGCTGCTCGAGTGAAGGCGATTCTTCGGCGCGGCAAAGAGCCGATCCAGGAGGTGATAGCGTATCGATTCGGAGACGTGGAACTCGATTTCCGGAAATACGAAACGAAGAAGGGCGGACACCCGGTCGATTTGACTGCTCGTGAGTACTCACTGATGCGTTTTCTCATCGAGCATCGCGAGGTGGTGGTAAGCCGGTTCGATATCCTAGCCGCGGTCTGGGGTGAACCGGGATCGGTGTTTCCCAGGACCGTGGACACGCATATCGCGAACCTCAGAAAGAAGCTTGAAGACGATCCCTCGGTCCCCCGTTTCCTCGTCGGCGTCCGGGGCGTGGGCTATCGCTTCGCGGGCTGATGGCTCCGCGGGAACTTCATCGAGGCTTTGCACGAGCTTGGGGCAATGGCCAGAAGTCCCGGCTAGGCTGACCTCCAAGTGTACGATTTCAGACAGCCGCCGCCGGAGGAGAATCATGAAACTTCAAACGATCCTGTGCACTGCCGTCGCAATCCTGTTCGTGGCAGGAGGGTCTGCGTATGGGCAAGAACGTCCCGAGGATCTGTTTCAATCGGGTCTCTACCAGCAGGAGGTCGCTGGAGATCTGGAGGCGGCAATTGGGATCTACGGCAGTATCGTTCGCGACTTTCCTCAGCACCGGGGCGTCAGCGCCCGAGCTCTGCTCCAGATGGGACGAGCCCACGAAACACGAGGTAGCGAGGAGGCGCAACTAGTCTTCGAGCGACTGCTTCGGGATTATTCGGATCAGCAGGAACCCGCCGCCGAGGCGCGCGCTCATCTCACGCGAATCCGGCGCGCTGTCCTGGCAGAGACACGGGACGAGGGCTTCAGGATTCGGAATTTGTGGGACGATGATCAGTCGACCCACGTCCAGAGCCTGTCTCCAGACGGCAGATATGTGGCGTTCGTGGACTGGGTAAGCGTCGACGGCAACGCGGACCTCACCCTGTTTGACATTCGGACAGGCGAACGCAGTAAGGTAACCCACCGACCTTCTTGGGATTACGCGGACACCTACGTTGGCAGCCCGATTTGGTCGGCTACGGGGACACAACTCGCCTACAACCTGTGGAACGACAGTTGGTCGCATCAGGCACTGCACGTCGTGCGGCCCGACGGAACCGGAGATCGGGTATTGGTCGCGAATGACCAGTACCCCCACATCTCTCCCATGGCCTGGTCCAAACGAGGCGACTTCATCGTCTGTCTGATCAGCGGCTGGGATGATATCAGGAGGATTGCCACCGTCTCGGTGGAGGACGGATCCGTTAGGATTCTGAAGACGCTCGGAGAGCACAATCCCTGGCCGCTTTCTCTGTCTCCGGATGGGAAGTACATCGTTTACGACTACCATCAGGATGACGTGTCAGAAAAGCATGACATTTTCATGCTCGCAACGGACGGCAGCAGCGAGGTGATCCTCGTCTCCCACCCCGCCGATGACGAAGTCCCGTTCTGGACTCCTGACGGTGACCGCATCGTATTCCTCAGTGATCGGTCCGGCCGGCGGAGCCTGTGGACCATTCGCGTCGAGGCGGGCGGCCCTCAAGGAAAACCCGAGCTTGTTCGGTCTGACGTGGGACCGATCAGCCCACTGGGGTTCAGCCAGGACGGCAGCCTGTATTATCGCTCTCCCGTGCGGGTCAGCGACTTACATCTGGCCGAGTTCGACGTGGCCGGGAGAGGTTCGCTTGGCACTCCGGTACCCCTGACCGAGCGTTTCGTCGGCACCAACCGCTTGCCAGCCTGGTCACCGGATGGTGGGCGGATCGCCTATTTGTCTTCCCGTGGCACGGGGGGATTCGGAGATCCACATCTGGTCGTCAAGAGGCTAGACACGGGCGAGGAGCGAGACTACCCGCTTTCGTTCTCGATGACCCGGAACAGTACTTCTCTATCGTGGAGCTCCGATGGCGGCCACGTCCTGATCGGTGGCGGGACGAGCTTCTTTGTCCGCCAATCGTATAGCGTGGATCTCGCTTCGGGTGATGTGATCCGCGAATCCTATCTCAGGGATCACACGGGGATGGGGGGCGGGCCGGGGAGGTTCGCATCGGGCGTTCAGGAGGAGTTTCTGCGTTCCGAGGGGTTGCGTCTCATCGGCCAAAGAGACCGGCAACAGTTCGAGTCGGGTGATGCGTCGCCGAGACCGGACGAGGAACTTCTGTGGATCAGGAACGGCGTCAGTAGGATAACCTCCCTCGCGCGACGTGAAACCGAGAGGTTAGTGCCGGGAGGGCACATGCATGCGTGGGAACTGTCGCCCGATGGGACCCGTATCGCGTTTTCGATCGCCAGCGACTCGGTCCGACTAGTATCCGACGTGCTCCATGTCATGCCCATCTCCGGCGGAGCCGCGCACGAACTCGCCCGTGTGGTTGGTGACCAGAGCATCATCGTAGTCCGTTGGATGCCCGACGGAGAGAGTCTCCTGTACAAGGTGGCGAGTGAGGAGAGCCCCGACGATGATCAAATCTGGTGGGTGAGCGCCGCCGGTGAGACGCCTAGACGGCTTGAAATCGAGCTGGATCAGAACGAGCTCTGGAGTCTGACATTCGCCCCCGATGGCCGCCAAATCGTGTATTCGACGCAAGACAGGCATGGCGAGATCTGGATGATAGAAGGCTTCTCGTGGCAATCCGAACCACGGCCGTGATTTGTTGGAAGACCGTGCGCCGGCACGGCGTAGCGTTCCTCGTTGCAGGGGCTATCGGCCTCGTCGCCCCTGCAACCGTCAGCGGACAACTGACGACTTTCCAGGACATACCGGCCGGCCTGGACTATTACATGCCGGCCCCAGAGAATTATCCACCGGCCGGCGAGGCTATGATTGCTCTCGGCAGGCAGTTGTTCTTCGACCCGATGCTGTCCCGCGATTCATCGTTGGCCTGTGCCTCCTGCCACATTCCCAGCCGGGCGTTCACGAACGCGCAGGCTGTAAGCCAGGGGGTGTTCGGGCGCCCCGGTCATCGCAACGTACCGACGCTCATCAATCGTGGATGGGGCCAATCCTTCTTCTGGGATGGACGGAGCTCGACACTCGAGCATCAGGTGCTCCAGCCGATCCAGGCGACTACCGAAATGGACTTATCCATCGAGGAAGTGGTGAGGCGGCTTCGCGATGACCCCGAATACGCCATTACGTTCGTCGATGTCCTCAATCGGGCTCCAAACCGTGAAGGTCTGGCCCAAGCACTCGCAGTCTATGTCCGATCGATTCGCGCTGGCGATTCCCCTTTCGACCGGCTCGTCGACGGAGATCTCGAAGCATTGACCGAACGCCAGCACGTGGGGCTTCGGCTCTTCCAGGGGCTGGCCGGCTGTTCTCGGTGCCACAACGGCCCGCTGTTCACAGACGAACGCTTCCACAACACCGGGGTGGCCTGGCGGGACGGGGAGCTGATCGATCAAGGGAGGTTCGTGGTCAGCGGGTCCGAGGAGGACCGAGGCGCATTCAAGACGCCGACCCTCCGCGAGGTCGAGCGGACGGGGCCATACATGCACGATGGAAGCCTTGCTACGCTCGAAGAAGTGGTTGAATTCTACAATCGGGGAGGGAACGCGAATCCACATCTCGATCACGCGTTGCGGCCGCTCGATCTCACCGACGATGAAAAGGAGGCACTAGTGGCCTACCTGCGGTCGCTGAGCGGTCGTGTGCTCGAGGGAACAGCTGGAGTTCCGCCCAGCTGATAGGTGCACAGTTTTTTGTCACTGTTACAAATGACAAGAAAAACGACCCTGCCATAACCATCGACAAAGCCGTCACTTAAACCAATCGGGGCGGCGAGATTCGAACTCGCGACCTCCTGAAACCCATGCCGGTGGCAAGCGTCAGCCAGCGTCCGTGGGCATCAGAATCAGCCGGTTTTCGGGGTGACTCTACAGAATCACGGCAGGGATCGCTGCTTAGGCGAGCGCCTCGCCGCACTGCTTGCAGAATCGCGCGTCGCCATCATGTCCGCCGCTTCCGCAGGCTGAGCAATTCCGCGACTGGCGAGCCTGTCGCGTGGCCTCGCCGATCTCGACGGTGACGATGCCTGTAGGCACCGCGATGATCGCGTAGCCCATGATCATGATCACGGAGGCGAGCGCCTGACCCAGGGAAGTCTGCGGTGCGATATCGCCGTATCCCACCGTCGTCAGCGTTACGATCGCCCAATAGACGCTCCGTGGTATGCTCGTGAACCCGTTTTCCCCGCCCTCGATCAGGTACATCATCGACCCGAAGGTCACCACGATCGTCAGCACACTGACCACGAACACCGTGATCTTGTGGCGGCTGGCTTGGAGGGCCTGCGTGAGCACGCTGGCTTCCGACACGTAGTGAGCGAGCTTTAGGACGCGAAACACGCGCAACAGCCGCAGCGCCCTGACCGTCAGCAGTGCCTGGCCCCCCGGGACGACGAGCGTCAGGTAGGTGGGTAGGATCGCTATCAGGTCAACAATGCCGAAGAAGCTGCGCGCGTAGCCGCGGGCGCTTGGCGCACACCAGAGCCTGAGCGCGTACTCGATGGAAAACACGATCGTGAACGCCCACTCCGCACGCCTCAGCCAGAGCCCGTACTCGAGACGGAAGCCGCGCACGCTCTCCAGCATCACCACGAGCACGCTGATCAGGATGAACCAGATCAGGATGACGTCGAACGCCTTACCGGCGGGCGTATCGTGGCCGAAGATGACAGTGTATACCCGGCCTCGCAGCGAGTCGGGTGAGGACGATTCAGTTATCGTGATGGGTTGCTCCTCACTATGGTGGTGTCGGAGTTGAGAATGTGGCGGGCGGGCGGGCCGAAGCCAAATCTGACTCACTTATGACTCACATCTGGAGCCGTGCAAGCTGTTGCATCTATGGAGTCGACCGGGATCGAACCGGTGAACTCCTGCTTGCAAGGCAGCCTGGGGACGACCGGAGGAAAATCGGCCCACCGGTTAGTTATGCAGGCGCGCCCGCGCTGATTTCCAAGGCTTCCTAGCGGGTCAGTGTCAGCAACAGCGACGGACAAGTAGCAACCCAAAGTAGCAGCGGGCCCGAAGCCACTGGCGCCGGACCCACAGGTATCCAATCAATTCAACGTTTTCTGCAATCGGGGCGGCGAGATTCGAACTCGCGACGTCCTGAACCCCATTCAGGCGTGCCGCGCAGGCCCTCCGTCACCCACCACCGCCAGCTAGTCCCCCACCCACCCCACCGCCACCCGCACCCGGTTCTCGTCGGGGTCGGTCCAGGCGACGATGACCCGCTCACCGTCGAGCGTCAGCACGGGGAACCCGGAGGCGCGCGCAATGCTGGATGTGCCCACGGGAACGGACGGCGACGTCTGGCCGGCTGAGTTGATGATCCGGGCGCGCACTTCGGCTCCCTCGCCGTCCCCCGCCGCTTCGAGCCACGAGACGAGCGTGCGTCCGTCGGACAGCGCCAGAGTTCCCACGCGACCGATCGGCCGGCCTTCGTCGATCCGGATCCGCGGGCCGAACGTCGCCCCCGCGTCGTTGGACACAGCGGCATACACCCGGCCGGAATCTGCGGCCACCGTGAACCAGGCGACCCGAACGTCGGCGCCGGTGGCCACGATCTCGGGCCCGTTCACCGGGCAGGCGGGAATGTACCAGCCGTCGGCGTGCACCAGCGTCGGTGCCTGCCAGACACCATCCAGGCGTCGCACGACGTAGATGTCGCGGATCTCGCCAGTCGTTCTTCCTCGATACGCCGCGATCAGGCCGCCGGGTATCGGCGCCACGCTCGTCTGGCAGCAATCGCAGGTGCGGGCGTCGAGCAGCGATTCTTCACCTACGGATCCGTCCCCTGCCACCACAACATGCCGAAAGCTCATCACCGCCGAGTCCAGCCCGTTCGCGTAGTCCCGGCCATCGAGCCAGAACACTTCGACTTCGTCGCCCGCCGGCACGAGCGACACGAATCCGTGCTCCGTTTCCGTAACGTTCTCGTGCGGGACAAGGCCCTCGGACCACGTGATTCCCCCGTCCGAAGAGAAGACCAGACGCACCTGGTAGGCATAGGTGCCGGCCCCGTTGTACTGGAGCCAGTGAGCGGCGAGTCGCTGGTCGCCCAATTCGATCACGGACGGAAAGTCCGCCCAGTTCACGAACAGGTCACTGCGTTCGACGACGGTTACCGGTTCCGACCAGGCCTCGCCATCCAGTCGCGAGAAATTGAGCACGTACGAGTCGACATCCCCTTCGTCATCCCCGTCGGCGGAAGGTTCCAGCCAGCTCAGAATCGGGCCACGTGACTCGGACGCCGCCAGGTGCGGGGTCTCGCTTCCCACGCCCGCCGGTGAGGCGATTTCCGTGAACGGACCGGGGGTGGGCGGAAGTTCATTGGGCGAAGCGGCATCCGTCCCGCTTCCGCAGGCGACCAGCCAGGCGGCAGATGACATGAGTGTGACGACTCTCGCTACATTGCGCGGCAGCATGGCAACAAGATAGCCGGACACCGGGACCCGGCAATTCCACTTGCGCCTTCAGGTGTTCGATCGCTCTTATGTGTGACCTCGAATAACAACTTTGCGGCTCGTGGTTTTCGCGTCTGTGTGTGCCGCAGTGGAGATGGAGATATAGCATGATGGTACGCACGAGATTCGCAATCGCCACCCGCGTGGTGGCGTGCGAGGAGGCCGTTTCGTGAGCGATCCACGACATGTACAGCTTGCAAAGACGCTGATCCACTATTCCTGCGACCTGCAGCCCGGCGAGCACATTCTCATCGAGGCCGTGGACATTCCTGATTCGTTCACATGCGAACTCATCAAGCAGGCCCACGCGGCGGGGGCGCATCCAAACGTCTTTCTCAAGAGCAAGACCGTAATGCGCCAGTTGCTGATGGAAGCGACCGACGAGCAGTTGGATGCCATGGCGATCACAGAGCTGGCCGCAATGGAGCAGGTGGATGCCTACATCGGCATGCGTGGTGCGGCCAACGTCTTCGAGCTGAGCGATGTGCCCGGCGAGGCGATGGAGCGATTCGAGAAGAAGATCTGGCAGCGCGTGCATACGGACATCCGCGTGGCAAAGACCAAGTGGGTCGTGCTGCGCTGGCCGACGCCGTCAATGGCACAGCTGTCCGGCAAGTCTACGGAGAGGTTCGACGAGTTCTACTTCCGGGTCTGTACGATGGACTACGGACGCATGTCCGAGGCCTTGAAACCGTTGCTGGCGCTCGTGGAAAAGACCGATCGAGTTCGGATCGTCAGCCCGGGAACTGAGCTGACGTTCAGTATTGCCGGCATACCCGCCCAGCCCTGTGATGGAAAGCACAACATTCCGGACGGTGAAGTCTACACGGCACCCGTGCGCGACAGCATCAACGGTGTGATTCAATACAATACGCCCACGCTGTACCAGGGCGTGTCGCACGAAAACGTGTTCTTCCGATTTGAGGACGGGAAGATCGTCGAAGCAACCAGCAGCAATTCGGAGCACCTGAACCGTGTGCTCGATTCCGATGAGGGCGCTCGATACATCGGCGAATTCGCCATTGGATTCAATCCGCACATCCTCGAGCCGATGCGCGACATCCTGTTTGACGAAAAGATTGCCGGAAGCATCCACCTCACGCCCGGTCACGCTTACGACGTCGCATGGAACGGCAACCGCAGCCAAGTCCACTGGGACCTCGTGCTGATTCAGCGACCCGAGTATGGCGGCGGTGAGCTCTGGTTTGACGACGTGTTGATTCGGAAGGACGGCCTGTTCGTGCTACCCGAACTCGAGCAACTCAATCCGGACCGGCTCCTGGCAGACTGACCGCCGCCCTAGCCAGCGACCAACCCTAGGCGGCGGCTTCTGCTCCCATGCTCTTTCCGAACCACCAGCCGAGAACCATCCCGTAGACGGCATGGCCCATGAGAGATCCCACGAGCGCCATCATCTGCTCCGGATGGTTGGCGCTGAACATGCCGTAGCCGGCCATTGGCATCACGACGAGCTGCGCGATCAACCACAGCGCCACGCCAAACACCAGCCCCTTCATCCAGCCACTGCCGCCAGGCAGCTTGTCCCACAGGACCATGGCGAACACGGCAGGCAATGCGACGGCGCCGATCAGGAAATGCGCCAGCATGCCACCCCTGGGACCCATGCCCATCATGTCGCCCAGCATCGTGGCGATATCCAGCGGGCCACTCATCATCATCGGGGCGACGTAATACATCAACAGGGTCATCAAGATGGTACCGGCGAGCCCGCCGATAACTGCTTGAGTGAGTCTGGGCTTCACGTGTGCCTCCATGAGAGCGAGGGTCGCATTCGGAGCCGGCAGGACGATTCCGGCCGTTCCAGGGTCGCATTAGTGTACTACGGACACCGCGGAGCGCGGTAGACCCTGCCCTATCAGAGCTCGCTGTCCCGGCGAAGAAGTTCCAGCGACTCCGCCAGCTGTCGACGCAGTTCGAGCAGCCAGGTACGCAGGTCACTACGCCGTCGAAGGGCGACATAGCGCTTGACGTCCATGCAGGCATCCACCCACATGTCGCGGAATCTGTACGTGACAAGGGCCAGTGGAAGTGACGCGATCATCACGGCAGCCGCCCAGATCCAGCTGATCAGGACTCCCACCGTGATCGCAATGAAAAGCGCCCAGACCAGGTACGACAACGTGCCGGCCATGATCTTCCAGGTTGCCCTTTCGTCCTGATCGAGACCCGGTTGGTCGGCGACCCATCGCGTCAGGCGATACGGAACGAATAGGAGAATCGAGCCTGCGGCGGCGATCGGTCCCCCGACGACTAACAGCGCAGTCCGGCGGACCGCCCAGGCGAACGCCGTGCGCAGCCGGGGCACGGTATCGAGTTCGGCCGCGCCGATCCCAAGGGCCTCGAGCGTGCGCGAGAACTGTTCCACGGAGCGATACAGATCTTCGATGCTCGCCGGATCCGAACGTCGAAGCCGTGAGAGCGTCTCCGACATCTGTCGCAAGCGCCGCACGCGGTCTCCAGGCTCCTGCTCGAGGCCGAGTTCGGCTGCGTACAGGGCCTCCGCGCACTGAAGAATCGGCAGGTCCTCCCAGTTCTCCACGTTGAGCGTTACCTCGCGCAGCGCGGCGTCGATTCGGCGTGTCAGCTCACGCACTGCATCGACGTCATCCTCGCCGCAGCTACGCAGGTCGTCCCAGTTGACCGGCTCGCCCACGAGCGCGTACGCCTCAGAGCGAAAGCGCTCCTTTTCCCTGAGGATCATCCCGACCGGAACGATCGGAAAATCGTGACCCATCCGACCGGCCGCCCCGAGCGATATCCGGGCGGCCCCGGTCCGCAACTCGGCCATGGACGGCTCGCTGTGGCTGAGTCCTTCGGGAAAGATGCCGACCGCGGAATCCTGCTCGAGCGCCTGGTGGACGGCCTCGAATAAACTTCGATTCCGTCCCATGAGCGCAGGATCATCCTGCTTGCGGTACACGGGAATCGAACCGCTCGCCCGGATCAGCCAGCCGATCATCCGATCGGTGAACAGGGGGGCCTTTGCCAGAAAACGCACGGGCCTGCCTGCTGCCGCGGCCACAAACCCGGGATCGACCAACGAATTCGGATGGTTCCCAACGAACAGCACCGGGCCCTCGGCAGGCGGCGTCGCCCCTTCGACCCGGAACTGGTAAAAGGAACGCACGGCCGTCGACGCCACCCGCGACAGAACGGGCAGCAACCAGGTCCGTGAGTTGGAGCGTGCTTCGCTCATCTTCCCTTCCACTCGGTGATGGGACACCTTTCAATGGCCTGGGTCCGCCGGGCAGACCAAATCGCCCCAAGCTGGGAGACCGAACCCTGACCTCCGGATCGTCCCGTCCTCTCGCACTCATCACCGGCGCCAGCGCGGGAATTGGACAGGCCTGCGCTCGTCGCTTCGCCGCGGAGGGATGGGATCTCGCCCTGTGGGCCCGCCGCGCCGATCGGCTCGACGATCTCGCTACCCGCCTCGAGGAAGATCATGCGATCGGGGTGCATACTGCCAGCGTGGACGTACGCGATCGCGATGCCGTTAACTCCGCGGCTGCTGCGCTGATCGATGCAGCCGGCGTCCCGGATCTCCTGCTGAACAACGCCGGTCTCGCGGTGGGACGGGACTTCCTGCACGAAGGATCGGCTGACGACTGGGATCGGATGATCGACACGAACCTCAAAGGCCTGCTCAACGTGACGCGCGCGATCCTGCCTGGCATGGTGGAGCGGGGCTCGGGTCATGTGATCAATATCGGCAGCACGGCGGGTCACCAGGTGTACCCACGCGGCAACGTCTATTGTGCGACGAAATTTGGCGTACACGCGCTCACCAAGGGGATGAACGTGGACGTGGCAGGTAGCGGCGTGAAGGCATCAAGCGTGGATCCGGGGTTTGTCGAAACCGAATTCTCGATGGTGCGCTACCATGGCGACCAGGTGCAGGCCGATGCGACGTACGAGGGATTCCAGCCCCTTGCCGCTACCGACGTCGCCGATGCCGTGTGGTACGTGGCCAGCCGTCCGGCGCATGTGAACGTATTCGACCTGATCATCATGCCGACGGCGCAGCGGGACGCGTTCATCGTCGATCGTGAGGAGGCCCCATGAAGCCGCGGGCCGACGGACGCCCTGGACGGGACGGGCGCGCAAAGCGCGCTGGCAAGCACGACCGCACGGGCGGCTTCGCCCTGGCCCGGGTCGAAGCATGGGTGCTGCCGCGGCTGGCCGGCATGCTCCCCGCCCGCGTGATGCCGGACCACATGACCGCGCTCGGGCTCGTCGCATCAACGGGTATCGCCATAGCCTACATGTTGTCCAACCGGAACCTGAACTGGTTGTGGGTGGCCAGTGGATTGCTCGTCGTGCAATGGTACGGCGACAGCCTGGACGGCACGCTAGCCCGCTACCGGAAGATCGAGCGGCCGCGCTATGGCTTTTACCTCGACCATCTAACGGACGCCTACTCGACGCTGGCCATCGGCCTCGGCCTCGGATTCTCGCCGGTCATGCTGCTGTCGGTCGGCCTGGCGATCTCGATTGCCTATTTACTGCTGTCCGTAAACGTGTACCTCGAGACCCACGTGTTCGGCGAGTTCAAGCTCGGACACGGGGCACTCGGACCCACCGAAACCCGGCTGCTGCTGATCTCGCTGAATTCCCTGGCCGTACTGCTCAGCCCGCTGCCCTTTCGGTTGCTCGGGGTTCCGTTCACCGCGTTCGACGTCGTCGGACTGGCTGCCGTGGGGGCGATGCTGTTCCTGCTACTGGCCCGGGCGTCGGCCAACCTGCAGAAGCTCGGACGCATGGAGCCGCCGGGAGTGCGGAAGGAGTAGGGTATGGCACGTGCATTAGGTATCGGAGGCGTTTTCTTCAAGTCGCCGGATCCAAAGGCCCTGGGAAAGTGGTATCGGGATGTACTCGGTGTACCGTTTGACGACGAATGCGGCGGAAACTTCCCGGTCGGCGATGCGCCTACCGGCTCCTTCACGGTCTGGGCACCGTTTCGTGCGGATACCGATTACTTCGCGCCGACGTCTTCGCCGTTCATGATCAACCTCATGGTAGACGACCTGGACGGCGCTCTCGAGCAGGTCGAGGCCGGCGGAGCGACGATCGTGGGTGACGTGGAGAGCTACGACTTCGGCCGATTCGGGTGGTTTCTGGATCCTGACGGCAACAAGGTCGAACTCTGGCAACCGATGGTGGCCGCCTCAGAGGACTGAGACCTCCGACGAGGCTGGCTCGTTCTCGCCAATCCGCCGGATGTCGACCTGGCCACCGCCTGATTCCGTTTCCTCCATGATGCTTGTGAACCGGGCGCCGAATAGCACTTCGTCGGGTACATACGACGTTCGGGCCCGCACTGTCTGCGAATAGACTTCCGCGAACCCGGCGACCTGGACCAGGATTTCAGCGTGCGTGGCGGCCAGACGGGCTGCGTCCCACCCTCGGAGCGGGCTCTTCTTGTCGATTGGATGAACGACTGTCCAGGTCAGCGGAAAAAACGTGACGTGTGTGCGCTCGAGCTCGAGGGTCTCGAACCGACGCCGGCGTTCTCCTCCCTCGCTTTCGAGCCACGAGAATATCACCCGCACCGACACGTCGACGAGTTCACCGCGGCTTCCGTTCACGATCCGGAACATCAGGCCGGTGATGTCGTGATACGGAGCGACGATGGCATGGTCACTGAACCGGATGTCCGCGATGGGCCGGGAAAGCCGGGCAAACAGCAGCGCCGCGAGAACAGCGAAGCCGGCCATCCCGACCAGCGCCTCGACCGCGACGACCAGATTCGCCGCCGCCGTTGCCGGTGAGAGCGACCCATACCCGACCGTAGTCACGGTATGGACGCTAAAGAAGAAGGCCTGCGCGAATCGATCGAGCCCGGTGGAACCGACCAGCCCGGCGATCGCGTCGGGACCAAGAGCAAAAAAAATGCCCGCGAAGAACACGGCGATCGCAACGTACGCGACCAACGTCAGCAGATAGAATTTGCCCCAACTGATCGCCGTCAGGTGCTCATAGATCGGAATCGAACGGAGCAGAGACTGACCGTGCCGGCCCGAGTTGAATGTGCCGTCCTGGTTGAGCAGCCGCTTTCGCTCGTTTCGCGCTACCGCCTCACCGAAGCCGAGGTCGCGCACTTCATCGGGATCAAGCGCGAACGGATCGTGTTCTGCATCCATCGGGGCGTCTCCTTCGAGGATCCGCTTGGGGCCAATGCTGACGACGAGGAAAGTCCAAGAAAGACCAATGCCGGCAGAATGAATCGCAGCAGGTGGCGCATGGCGTCCCTTTTTCCGCAGATGCCTGGGGGCGTCAGACGTTTACGCGGCGTTCGAGGCTAAGCTGTGTGGTCGTGAGTATAGAAGAGCGGTTGAGCTCAATCTGCCCGTTCGCCTGCGCTGGTGATCAATTCCGGCTAAACTGCGAGTCCGGTTCCGCCAATCCCCTGCATGGAGGAGCACGTGCGATCACTCGTCACGACCATCATGATTCTCGTCTGCCTCACTAGCGTCACAACGGCGATCGCGCAGGAAGCTTCTAGTATTGGCGAGGTACACTTCGCCACGTCCTGCGACCAATCCGTCGGCGCTGACTTCGATCGGGCCGTAGCGCTGCTCCATTCGTTCGAATTCGCCGAGTCGAGGCAGACTTTCGAGGCCGTGGCCGAGGCCGATCCCGATTGTGCGATGGCTCACTGGGGCGTCGCCATGACGTATTACCATCCTCTCTGGGCGCCCCCGAGGGCGGGCGATTTGGAGGCAGGCGGCACCGCGGCCCAGGCTGCAATGGCGATGCCGAGTTCGGAGCGAGAGTCGGGATTCACCGAAGCGATCTCGACGTTCTATCGCGACTACGAGAACCTCTATCATCGGACCCGCGCGATCGCATATGAGGCAGCGATGTATCGGGTAACGGCGGAGAATCCGGATGACCCGGAGGCAGCGATCTTCCATCAGCTGGCCGTGCTGAGCAACGCGGATCCGACCGATGAGACGTACGCGGTTCAGAGAAGAACCGGTGCGTTCTTCGAAGCGATGTTCGCCCAAATGCCCGAGCATCCCGGCCTGGCTCACTACATCATCCACAGCTACGACTACCCGCCGCTCTCGGCCATGGCCGTGGAGGCCGCACATCGCTACCTCGAGATCGCCCCTTCGCTGGCCCATGCCGTGCACATGTCTGGGCACATTTTCACGCAGGAGGGAATGTGGGATGCGTCCATCGACGCGAACACGCAATCCGTGTCCAACGCGCGTGAGGCAGCCAAGCAGGCAGCTACTCTGGTTCAGGCGCAACGCGGCGAGATGCACGCTCTCGACTACAAGGTTTACGCCTACCTGCAACAGGGACAGAACGAAGCGGCCCGCGAGATCGTTGCTCACATCGACGCTTTCGACGGACTCCATTGGGAGGTTGGCGTTGTTGCTTTCAATGCGTCTGCGATCCCGGTGCGCTACGCGCTGGAACGGCACGCCTGGGAGGAAGCGGCCGCGCTACCGGAGGCGACCGGGGCCCAACAAGCCAGCGACGCGTACCAGAACCAGACCGCCGCTGCCATGCGATACTGGGCTCGCGCCGTGGGCTCCGCACGGAGCGGTGACATCGATGGAGCCCGAGGCCAACTCGCGCACGTAAATGAATTCGCGGCTGAAGCCCGCGACCACCCTAATGTCTGGTTCCGGAACACGACCGAAGTGTTCCGCCTGCAGGCCGAGGCCTGGCTGGCCCTGGCAGAGGATCGCGATGACGAGGCGCTTCAGTTTATGCGCGAGGCCGCGGCCCTCGAGGACCAGACCGACAAGAGCTCGGTGAGCCCCGGACGAGTGCTGCCCGCGCACGAGCAGCTCGGGGACATGCTGATGGAACTGGGGCGCCCGGACGAGGCGGTGCGGGAGTACGAGATTTCGCTGACTCACGCGATTCGCCGCTTCAACAGCTTTTACGGTGCGGCGCGCGCGGCTCGTGAAGCCGGCCGGTCTGATGTCGCCAGAGAGTACTATGGCCGCCTCGTGGAACTAGCCGTAACAGACAGCCCCCGCCCCGAGCTGGCTGAGGCGCGCGAGTATCTCGCCGCCGGGGACTGACCCTGACCCCGGCCTATTCCAGCGAGCGGTACACGCCTTCCCGCCAGGCCGGCGTGCAGATGCAGTAGAAGATGAAGTCTTCGGTGCCGGTGTTCGTGACCCGCTGAGAGGCATCGGCGGGAACGAACACAAAGTCGCCCGGGCCGACTTCGCCGAGTTTGCGCCCATCGACTTCCATTTCGCCTGTCCCCTGGGTGATCAGGTAGCGCTCGGCGACCCCATCGAGTACGTGCAATTCCGTCGTTACTCCTGGCTCGACGCGAGCGCGGGCGACCGAGACTCCCGGGTCCCGGGCATCATTCCACGTTTCGAGTATGTGGCAGCGCTCATCCGTGAAGAACTCCGCGACCTCGTCGGGACGGCTGACTTCCGGCGTGTCCGTGCTCACGCCGCTTCTTCGTCGGCTTCTGCGCCCGCCTCAGCGTCTTCGTCGATCGGCACCAACTGGGGGGTGTCGATCGGATCGTCTGCCTCGTCTGCAGCGACGATGCGAATCCGGACCTCGTCGCCCGGTTCGAGTTGCCGCGCGATCTCGCCCCAGTGCACATGCGTGAGATCAGTGGCAACTTCAGGATCTTCGCTGATCGGACCATTCACGCGGTAACCGCTGACGGTCAGCGAGGTATGCGGGCCGGGCTGCCCGCGGGGCGAAGAAAGCATCTCCGGCGTCAACTCGATCCAGTTGAGAATCACGTTGATCACGCCGGTGGGATCGAGTCCCGCGCGACAGTAAGGCTCACCGTTTACTTCTACGTCAAAACAGATCATCAGCCGTAACTCCCCGGTAAGAGGATGCTAATGGCCAGCGTCCAGACAGGACTGAAAACATAATCGAACGAGTACCAGGCGATCAGGATGCCCATCCAGGCCAGACCAGGGCGGCCCCAAATCAGCTGCTGGTACTTCGCTGTCTGCTCGTCGTTAAGCAACAGCGGCACCGCACCGCTTCCATCCAGTGGCGGAAACGGCAGCATGTTGAATACCGCGAGCAGAAGGTTCAGCGAAAACATCGCGCTGAGGAAGAACGCGACGCCGACCCACATGCCGGAAGCGGTCGTATCGACGAGGTGCGAGAATCCGACCCGATCGGGTCCGGTGAACACACCGACCCTTAGCAGGGAAAAGATCGCGATGCCTGAGATCAGGCACAGAAGCATGTTGGAGGCCGGGCCCGCGAGGGCCATCCAGGCGGCACGTTTCGGGTGGCGCACCGCCCAATTCGGATCGTACGGAGCGCTGGCGAATCCGAACGGCCAGCCGATGGTCACCACGGAAAGCAGCGGTAGAAGGACCATTCCAAACGGCTCGCGCTTGATGTGCGGACGAGGGTCCAGCGTCACCTGGCCTCCGTGGTATGCTGTCGGATCTCCGAGTCGGAGAGCCGCCCACGCGTGCGCCGCCTCGTGGAGCGTGACGGAGAACAGGAATACGACATAGAACAGGAGGCCGTCGACAAGATTAATATCCATCGGGTGTCATCCACTGCCTGTCGGTTTCGATGATCAGAGGGACTGCGACGAGGCGTACACGAAACCGGCGCCACGCACCCGGCAGCACGCAATCACTGATCAACAAGCGTCATCTGATCATCAACCGCCGACGGAACCTCGTGATGCCGCCGACACCGCGCTTCGTAGGACTCGGCTCCGCCGACGTGGATCGTCGGCCCTTCAGCGGCGGCCGGCTTGCCGTCGATCAACCGCTGATTCCGCGTCGCCAGGTCACCGCACACCACACAGATCGCATGCAGCTTGTCGATCTGCTCGGCGATCGCGAGCAGCGGTCCGATCGGCCCGAACGGAAGCCCCCGGAAGTCCATGTCTGTGCCGGACACGATGACCCGCATGCCCCGATCAGCCAGATCGTTCACGATGTCGATGATCGAGTCGTCGAGGAATTGCACTTCGTCGATCGCCACGACCTGAGCGTCCGGATCCACCCCTTCCGCCACCTGTCGTGACTCGTTGACCGCCACGGCTTCGATGTGCCGTCCGTCGTGAGAACTGATCGACATGATGCCGCTGTAGCGATCGTCGAGGTGGGACTTGAACACCTGCACCTTTCGGCGCGCGATGAGGGCACGGCGCACGCGGCGTAGAAGCTCCTCGGACTTGCCGCTGAACATTACGCCTGTGATGACTTCGATCGAACCATCGCGTCCGTCCCGGGCCACGGCCGGTCAGTCGTTCGGGATGCTGTCGGCGAGGGCGGCTCGCAGATCGTCGTCGCTCATGCCGATGAGCGCACGTTCCGCAGCTGCGACGCTCCCGCTCTCATGGTAAATGAATCGGGCCCTGTTCATCGGCGAGTCCAGGCAGAGAAAAAAGATCCGGGCCGCCTTCGCGCTACCGGGCTGGCCACCCGACACGTAGGCCTCCCAGTTGGCCATGTCGTTATCCATGAACTGTCGCGCCACGTCTGCCCTCCCTTAGCCTTCCTAGACCCTGACCGACGTCGCGAGCATTTCGCGCAGGTCGTCGTCGGTGAGCTGGTCGGCCGCCTCGTCCGGCACCTTGGAGAAGCCCGCCGGCATCAGCGTGTAGCGCTGCTCCACCTTCGGATATTTCGGGTCGCGGAACAACACCATCAGCCGCGGCGCCTGGGCATCGGTGCCGGAATGGAGCGAGAGTTCCGCCTCCCAGCGCCGGCCGGCCGCGCTCGTGAAGTAGACCTTCTTGCTGTCGGCCGCGCCGTCGATACGGAAGATGAGTTTTCGAAGCAGGCTGGACTGCGTTTTCGCCATGTCGATCCGCTGAGAGGTCGAGTCTATGCGTGCCTGGCAGGTGTCATTCCCTGCGCTCGGAACAAGCTAGAACGAGGCCCCGTGCTTTACAACCGAGCCAACCCACAGGGGTGTGGCCGGAACGCTGACTAAGACCGTGAAACCGTGGTCGCGCCGCCACAGTCAAAATTGGTGGAGAAAACCGTTGATCCGAACAAACCAGTCCTTGCCGACATCGTACATTCACAACAGTAGTGTTTGCAACGTTTTACTCTATTGCAAAACGCCGCACACTTCACTATCCACCGATTCCCGAATCGCCCCGAGCCGGGTATGTTTCTTGTACCCTGCACCGGGCTGAAGTAGAGCCAGACGGGCCGAGCGCGCTTGCCGGTCCGAGCGCAGGAACCGCGACGGGATTGGAATCTTGGGGCTGACATTCTCGATCAACGATAACTGTACCGCCTGCATGGCCTGTGTACGGGTGTGTCCGGTCGAGGCAATTTCCGTCTCACTGGACGAGCTGCACATCGTCGAGGACAGCTGCATCGAGTGCGGTCTTTGCGTGCCCGCATGCTTCCACGAGGCAATCGACGTCCAGGGAGACCTGAAACGCTGCCGGGAGGCGGTTGAGGCGAACCGTGCGGCCCTCATTCTCCCGACCGAGGCCATCGTGTTCTTCTATCCGGCGACGCCGGAGCAGTTGATCAACGCGTGCTTTGCCGCCGGCTTCGAGCGCATCTACTTCGAGACCGTGGGTGACGAGCTCGTCGCGGGCGAGTACCTGAGTCTGTGGCGAGACAGCGACCGACGTTCGTGGCTGCGTTCCACGAGTCCGATCGTGGTCAACTACTGCCGAATGAAACTGCCGGAGCTGCTCCCATTCCTCGCGCCCGTCGTGACCCCGGCCGTAGCCCTGGGCCGGTATATCCGTGAGCTCGAAGGATCCGCCGTCGAAATCATTTACGCCGGCGTCGGCGCTCCGGGAGTGAACGGAGACCAGTCAGCGATCGACATCTGCATATCGTTCGATGAGTTCGAGACCATGCTCGAAGATGCGGACGCCGCACCGCTGAATCAGCCGTTGACCGTCAGCCGGATACCGCCTGACCGACACCGCCATCTGTCAGTGGCGGGTGGACTGCCCGTGGAGATGCTCGATGAGCAGAAGCAGACCTCACGGCGATTCAAGAAGGAGCGCGGGCTGGCGTCACTTCCCGCCGTGGCGCGCGCCGTCATCGGCGACGAGAATTCGCTCGGTTTCGTGGACGTGCTTCCCTTCGAGGGCAACCTGGGCCATCCGGGCCTGGGTCTCCTGGAGGATCTGTTCTGGCGAAAGGACATCGCCGCACTCGCCGAACCGACACGATCCGAGGAGCCCGTCGTGGCGGCCCTTCCCATCGATTTGAACATGCGCTACGAACCGCGGCACGATGTGATTACCGAAGCGGATCCGGAAGAAGTGCGGAGGATCCTGGAGAAGATCGGTACGACGCCGGAGGGCAAGCCCTGGAATACGGGATCCTGTGGCCACGAAACGTGTCTCCAGTTCGCGATGGCGGTGGCTCACGGCCGCTCGACGATGTCGCTCTGCCCGATCTTCCTGACGCGCCAGTACGAACAGGCCGCCAAGGATGCCCTTCACGACGGGCTCACGGGTGTATTCACCTACCGCGTGCTCGAAGAGCGCTTGTCCGAAGAACTGTCGCGTGCCAGCCGAACCGGAACTTCTCTTGCCCTGCTGTTCGTTGACCTGGACGACTTCAAGCCGGTAAACGACACCTACGGTCACGGCGTCGGTAACCAGATCTTGCGGGGTGTGGCGGAAATCCTCGAGGATGCGACGCGGAGCACGGACATCGTGTGCCGCTATGGAGGCGACGAGTTCGTGGTGATTCTCGTGAACCCGGATCGCGAGGGAGCCGACCGGATCGCCACACAGATTCGCACGGACACGAAAGCCCTGCGCGTACCGGTTTCGGGCGGTGATGTGGGGGTTACCTTAAGTGTTGGGGTGGCGTATCATTCGGGCATCATCGGGACAAAAATGACCAGCGAGGAATTGATGGCCGAGGCAGACGCGGCCCTGTACGTCGCGAAGGCGCAGGGCGGCAACACCGTGCATCCGACAGTGGGAGGCGAACTCGTTCGATGAGCACCGAGGGGATGGGTCAGGAGTCGATCGCCGGTCTCGATCCGTGGGGAATGAAGCGGATCGAAAAGCTGCTCGTACAGCTGGAAGGCGTCGGCTCTATCAAAATCGTCGCGGATGGACACGGCGGAATCGATGAGATTCACGTCCTCAGCAACTCTCCGCTCGGGCCGAAGCGTATCGTTCGCAATATCGAGTCGGCACTCCTCGCAGAATTCGGCCTTCAAATCGACCACCGTAAGATCTCCATAGCACGCACCACTCAGCCCGAAATCTCGCCTGATCCAGCAACGTTCGCACAGGCAGCGGAAGCTGCCGGGGCGGCACCGGCCGTCCAGTCCCAGACCGCGGGCGCACCACGAACGGTACTCAAGACCGTGCACATGGAAAGGCAGGCTGGCCGTGAGTTCTCGTGCCGGGTCGAGCTGGTGCGGGGCGAAGACACGTTCAAGGGCGAGGCGGAAGGCCCTGACTTCGAGCGCAGCCGCATCGAGGTCGCGGCAACGGCCGTGCTGGAGGCGCTACTGCAGACATGCAGCGACGATGACGTGCGTCTCGGGCTGCAGGGCGTATCCGTGCTGGAATCGCTGGGCCGCAGATTCGTGGTCGTGGTGGTCGGCGTGTCGGTCGGCAGGCAGGCCGCGACGCTATCCGGCATCGAGACCGTGAACGATTCGGTCGAAGAAGCCGCCGTATTCGCCAGCCTCAAGGCGACGAATCGATGGCTCGAGGGCCGCTGAACTCAAGTCGCCACCGCCGCTCCCGGGGATGAATTCCTTGCGCGTTCTATTGCTGGGCGCGTCCGGCGGGATTGGAAGCTGCGTAGGCCGCCTGGCCGCCGAGCGAGGACACGACGTCACAGCTCTCATCCGTCCTCACACACCCTACGATCCGCCGCCTGGCGTTGATCTCGTACGCGGGGAAGTACTACAATCAAAGACTCTGGACGGCCTGCTCCCGGGACACGAGGTGGTCGTGTCGTGCCTGGGTCTGAAACGGACATGGAAGAGCCCATATGCCCGACTGTTGTCTCCGCCTGACCTGGTAGCGACCGTCACGCGCTCGCTGATCATTGCCATGCATGCACGCGGAGTGCCGCGCCTGATACTGGTCAGCGCCGGCGTCGTCGGGAGCAGCCGCGCCCGGACTTCCTGGCTCGTGAGACGCCTGATCGACGCCGGCAACCTTGGCGTCGCCTACGCGGATCTCGCCCGGGCGGAGGTGTATCTGGCCGATTCGGGCCTCGATTACCTGATGGTCAGGCCGGTGACCCTGACGAACGGAAGGCCAACCGGCCGTGGAGGACTGGTGGCGCGCTACGGCATTCTGTCGACCGTGCGGCGCGCAGACGTGGCCGCGTGGATCGTCGATGCGCTGGAGCAATCGGAACCGTTCGTGCCGAAAGATGTCATGATCGGGACGAATAGATGAGGAGCGCCTACATCCTCTCCAGCAGATCTCGGAAACGGTTGTCGTCTCGCAGCGAATCCAGATCAGGATCGTTGTCGATCCAATCCCGGCGTCCGAACCCGGCGTCGAGCGCCTGGCGAAGGATGTCGATCGCCCGGTCCGGCTCACCTTCGAGCGCGTAGAAGCAGGCAACATTGTATTTGATCCCTCCGTCTGACGGGTCGATGGCCAGCGCCCGCTCCGCCCACCTGAATCCTTCTTCGCGATTGCCGGTCCGGCCATAGCCGATGGCTCGAAGGCTCGCCGCGCGGGAATCGTCGGGGTTGAGCTCCATATACTCGGCCACCGCCTTCAGTCCGGTGCGGTAATAAACGCTCGCTTCATCGCCGCGCCCGAGGGCCTCCAGTGCTTGAGCGGCGAAGAACGCCGACTCGTGATCCTGCCGGATCTCCGACGCGGCAGCGAACAGCCGAAGCGAGTCTTCGAGCCTGCCCTGCTGGAAGCAGATGCGACCATTGAAAAAGTGCGCCTCAAATTGTCTCGGGTCCAGCTCGATTGCCTTTTCGAACGAAACCTCGGCTTCCTCGAGCCGGTTCAGCTGGAACAGCGTGAATCCCCGCGCGGCGTGAGCCTCTGCCAGGTCGGGATCGAGTTCCAGCGCCCTCGCGCTCGCCCGGTCGGCTTCCTCGAGACTGGCATCCGTTGACGAGCTGCCGGGATACAGCTGCGCCGCCTGGGCACCGCTCATGGCCAGACCCACCCACGCGAGGGCATAGTCGGAGTCGATGTCGATCGCGCCTCGATACATTTCCTGGGCGTATCCGAGGCTGTTCTCGCGACTCTGACGGAAATACTGCCTCCCTCTCAAATAATATTCGTAGGCGCGGACATCGGCCGGTGGCGAACCCGCGATCGCCTCCCGATCCCGCTCACTGATGGACACGTCGAGCGCGTCCACCACGCACTGGGCGATCTCGTCCTGCACGGCGAACAGGTCGACGAGCTGACGATCGAACGTCTCGGACCAGATGTGATAACCATCGCGTACGTCGATCAGCTGCGCGGTAATCCGAACCTTGTCCCCGAACTTCCGCACGCTTCCCTCGACAAGCACATCCACGCCCAACCGGGCCCCGATCTCGCGGACGTCCGTGTCCTTGCCCTTGAACGCGAAACTGGAACTGCGGGCAGGCACGCGGAGATGCCTGCAGCAGTTGGTCAGCGTGTTGAGCAGCTCTTCTGCGATGCCGTCGGCGAAGTACTCCTGATCACCCTCGGGGCTCATGTCCGCAAACGGCAACACCGCGACGGAGCCGATCGGTCTTCTTTCGCCATGAATTTCCCCGGAAACCGCCTCACCATCAGCGGGTGAATCGCGGGCGGCGTCCTCCGCCGGGGTTCGGACGATCTTCCGCTCGCCGGTCGGCTGGAGGTCGTACGCCCACGCGAGAACGAGCGCGATTGGAAACCCGAGCGCCACGAGGACGATCACGAACCGGAGGCTCCAGTCCGGCAGGCCGAGACTCGGGAAGGTGGCCTCGCCTACCTGGATCACCATCCACGCTACAAGGACGTAAATACCGGAGGCGCGGATCACCCGGCGACGACGAAGTTCGGCAAGAAACTGTTTCACAGAGGCCATGCGACTCGCTGCCCGCGGACGGTTCCAGGCGCCCGACCGGCGCCGCGGTTGAGACGCATGATAACGCCGCAGGCAAGTTGCCGTCATGGCGAGCCTCGCCTACGCTGACGCAATTCCCGATCACAGGAATGGCAACATGACCCGATCCGCCGCAGCCGTTTTCACCGGAGTCGCCGTACTCGGCGGGGTGGGCCTCGCCGCCCTCGGCGCCGTGCGCTTTGTCGTTCCTGGCGGACTCGGCGGCGACGACCCGGGCGCTCTCATCCTTACCGTATTCGGAATCGCGTTGCTCGCGGAAATTGTCGCGGGATACGCCACGGGCCGGATTGCGCCGAGTCATCCCTGCCAGCACGCGGCCGGTGTGGCCGTGCTCATATCCGTGATCGTCCTGCTGTCCGGGATCATGTCCAGCGAGCCATACAGCGTCGCAGCCAGCCAGGCAGGCGTGAACCTCCTGCAGATACCGGGACTCGTGCTCGGCGCCTACGTGGCGTCGCGCGGCAAAGCGAAGTTCGGCCAGATACAGGCAAGTTGATGCACCTGGTGTTTCTCTACGGCCCCCCGGGCGTGGGCAAGCTGACCGTGGCGACCGCCCTCCAGGCACGCTCCGATTTCAAGCTGTTCCACAACCATTTGACCGTAGACCTGCTCACGTCCGTGTTCGAATTCGGATCGGAACAGTTTCGAAAGCTTCGTGAGGACATCTGGCTGGGAGTGTTCCGGGAAGCCGCCGCGTCGGGTAAGAATCTCGTGTTCACGTTCGCGCCGGAACGCACCGTGAGTCCGTCGTTCATCGCGAGGGCCGTGGAGACTGTGGGCACGCACGGCGGATTCATCGTATTCGTGGAGTTGTA
>SMVB01127619.1_pt1 | contig 39093 bp, 33 predicted proteins | sample 2456461 | NCBI WGS metagenome assembly SMVB01 (sample SAMN11095934, study PRJNA526329) | marine sediment metagenome | biome: Marine sediment; feature: Surficial sediment; material: Deep marine sediment; isolation source: Hadal surficial sediment | place: Pacific Ocean | collected 2014-05 | depth...
GCCACGCCGGTACCATACCGCGATCTGGACCGGCAAACACATGTTGATCTGGGGCGGCATAGATCCTATCAGCGGCAGCCTATCTACCGGCGGTCGGTACGCTCTCGGGGACGCCGTCGACGACGACGGTGACGGCTTATCGGAATGCGCCGGCGACTGCAACGACGGGAACGCCAACGTGTTCCCGGGGGCGCCTGAAGTATGCGACGGATTGGACAACGATTGCGGAGGCGCCGTCGACGATCTCGATTTTGACCTGGACGGCCACGGCGCCTGCGCGGCCGATTGCAACGACGCGGACGCCGGTGCGTTCGCGTTCCCGCCGGAGATCGCAAACCTGACGTTCACCGACGACGTTACGCTCGCCTGGGACTCCGCCGCCGCAGCGGCCGGGAGCGCGACCGTCCACGATATCGTCGTCGGGCTCCTCTCCGAGGGTCCTGTGGGCAGTGGAGTTTCCGAGACTTGCCTGACTGTACCGGCGGGCGCCAACACCGCCACGCATCTTGCGGTCCCGGACCCCGGCGAGTGTTATCGCTATGTCATCCGCGGCCGGAACAGTTGCGGCGCGGGAACCTACGGCGCGGAAAGCGACGGGTCTCCAAGGTCGAGCACGGTCTGCCCCTGAGCCTGTTCCCGCTGCCTTGACCGTGTCGAGAAATGCGGACTATCTTGACCTCAATGGAAATCCTCACGGGCGAACAAATGCGCGCCGCCGATCGGCATGCGATCGAAGCTCTCGGGATTCCCTCGCTCGAGCTGATGGAAGCGGCGGGAGCCGGCATCGCCGGAGAACTCCTGCGCAGCGAGCCGGACCTCCGAAAAAAAACCGTGACCGTCGTGTGCGGCAAGGGCAACAACGGTGGCGACGGCCTGGTGATCGCGCGCCATCTCGCCGTGGCGGGAGTCCCGGTGCGCGCAATCGTGCTGGCCGACCCGGAGGCGCTGAGCCCGGATGCCGCGGTCAACCTCGAACGCGCACGCGGCGAGTCGCTCGATCTCGAGTGCGCGACTGACGAGATCGGCTGGAAACGCTGCCTCGAGAAAATCCCCGCCGAAGCCTTGATCGTCGACGCGCTGCTGGGCACCGGCATCCGCGGCGCGGTGTACGGTTTGACCGCACGGGTGATCGAGGACCTGACGCGCGGGGGGTTCGACATCGTCGCCGTCGATTTACCCTCGGGTCTTAACGCGGACAGCCATCAGGTCGTCGGACCCGCCATCACGGCGCGCGTGACCTACACGCTGTGCCGGCCCAAACCGGCGTTGATCTTTCCGCCCGCGGCGCGCCACGCCGGCGAATGGCGCACGATCCCGATCGGGATCCCCGACGAGTCGGTCGCGATGCAGGCATCGAACATGACCTGGCAGGACGCGGCGAGCGTGCGAGGGCTGTTGCCGGCCCGTGCCCATGACGCCCACAAGGGCAAGTTCGGGCACGTTCTCGTCGTCGCGGGTGGCCCCGGGCGCGCCGGTGCGGCGGTGCTGACCGCTCGCGGCGCGCTGCGCAGCGGTGCGGGTCTGGTCACCGTCGCGTGCCCGGCTTCGATCCGCGCCGAGATCGCGGTCCAGCAGGCCGAAGTGATGACCGAAGCGTTGCTGGAATCGAGCGAGGGTTGGCTCAGCGCGGGAAGCGCGGCGCGCGTGCAGGACCTGCTCGGCACCCGGGATACGCTGGCGATCGGCCCCGGTCTGGGGACGGATCCCGAGACCGCGAAGGCCGTCCGATTGCTGGCGATTTCGGCCCGCCGCGGCGCCGTGATCGACGCCGACGGCTTGAACGCGTTGGCCCTGGATCCCGAGTCGCTGCTGACGTTGCGCGAGGCAGCGGCGCCACGCATATTGACCCCGCACCCCGGCGAGGCGGCACGGCTTCTGAGGGTGACGACCCACGAGGTCCAGGCCGACCGGCTTGCCGCCGCGAGGACCCTGGCCGAACGATCGGGAGCGGTGGTGGTACTGAAGGGCAATCGAACTCTGGTGGTCAAAACGGACGGCGCGGTGGCCGTCAACGCCAGCGGCAACCCGGGCATGGCCACGGCGGGAAGCGGGGACGTGTTGACCGGTGTCGTTGCGGCCCTGCTGGCGCGCGGCCTCGAACCGTTTGATGCGGCCCGTCTCGGGGTGTTCCTCCACGGCGACGCGGGCGATCGCGCCGCGCAGCGGTTGGGCCCGGACGCGATGATCGCATCCGACATCCTCACCGACCTCTCCGCCGCCTTCGTGGCGCACACCGGCGCGGTGTCGTGAGGGTGCGCGGGCAAGAATCGGTCTCGGCGCCGTCCAGGGTGAACACCGTCTACTCGCTCAGCGAGGAAGAGACGATGGACCTCGGGCGCACGATGGCCCGGACGCTCAAGGGCGGCGAATTGATCGTGCTCGAGGGCGACCTCGGGATGGGCAAGACGGTGTTCGCGCGCGGGATCGCCGCCGGGCTGGGCGTCAGCGAGGAGGACGTGCACTCCCCTTCGTTCACGCTCGTCCACGAGTACGAGGGCGGTCGCTGCCCGCTGTTCCACGTCGATCTCTACCGGCTCGAGGGAGACGAGGACCTCGAGGGCCTGGGCCTCGATGAACTGACCGAGGCCGGAGGCGTGGTGATGGTCGAGTGGGGCGAGAAGCTGCCGCCGTGGTACCGACGGGACGCGCTGACCGTGCGTTTCCACGACCTCGGCGAGGACTCGCGTCAGATCGAGTTGAACCCGAAAACCGACCCGGCAAAACGGCGCGGCGACGCCTGAGCCCTGAGCCTGTCGAACGGCTTAATCCAGACGATAGTTCGGCGCTTCCTTGGTGATGATCACGTCGTGCGCGTGGGATTCCTTCAGTCCGGCCGACGTGAGCCGCACGAAGCGCGCCTTCTCGCGGAGTTCGGCGATGTCCGCTGCACCGACGTAGCCCATCCCGGCACGCAACCCCCCGAGCAGTTGCGCGATCAGCGACGACAACGGCCCCTTGTACGGCACGCGACCTTCGATGCCCTCGGGAACGAGCTTCTCTTCGTCGTACTCGTCCTGGAAGTAGCGATCCTTGGAGCCCTGCTTCATCGCCCCGATCGACCCCATGCCGCGGTATTCCTTGAACGTCCGGCCCTGATACAGCACCGTCTCGCCCGGTGATTCCTCGGTGCCCGCGAACAAGCTGCCGATCATCACGGAGTCCGCACCGCCGGCGAGCGCCTTGGTGACGTCGCCCGAGAACTTGATCCCGCCGTCCGCGATCAACGGGATCCCCGCCTCGCGGCAAGCCTTCGACGCCTCGACCACGGCGGTCAATTGCGGGACACCCGCTCCGGTCACGATGCGTGTGGTGCAGATGCTGCCCGGGCCGACGCCGACCTTCACGCCATCGACACCGCGTTCGATGAGTGCTGCCGCACCGTCGCGCGTGGCCACGTTGCCCGCGACGATCTGGACATCGGGGAACGCCCCGCGCACACGCTCGACCATCTCGAGCACGCCGCGGCTGTGGCCGTGCGCCGTATCGACGACCAGCAGATCAACCTGCGCATCGATCAACGCCTGCGCGCGATCGAGTGTGTCGGCGGCGATCCCGATCGCGGCCCCGACGCGCAGGCGGCCGAGTTTGTCCTTGCAAGCGTTGGGGAACTTGATCTGTTTCTGGATGTCCTTGACGGTGATCAGACCCTTGAGGTGGAAATCCTTGTCGACGACGAGGAGCTTTTCGATGCGGTGCTTGTGCAGCAGTTCCTTGGCCTCGTCGAGCGTCGTCCCGACCGGGACCGTGACGAGGTCCTTTGCCGTCATCAGTGACGACACGCGTTGGTTCGTGTTCGTGACGAAGCGCAGGTCGCGATTGGTCATGATCCCGACGAGTTTGCCGTCGGCGTCCGTGACGGGCAGGCCCGAGATCCGGTAGCGTTTCATCTGTTCCAGCGCTTCGGAGATCTTGCGGTCGGGCGACAGGGTGATCGGATCGACGATCATGCCCGATTCGCTGCGCTTGACCCGGTCGATCTCCTCGGCCTGCGACTCGATCGACAGGTTCTTGTGCACGATCCCGATCCCGCCCTCCTGGGCGATGCCGATCGCCAGCGCGGACTTCGTCACCGTGTCCATCGCCGAGGAAACCAAGGGGATATTGAGCTCGATCCCGCGGGTCAGACGGGTCGCGGTGGTGACCCGGCCGGGCAGCACCGAACTGGCCCCCGGCACGAGCAAGACGTCATCGAAGGTGAGAGCTTCCGGTATCGGGAACTCGATCATGGCGCCTCCGCGAAATCCGGGGCGTCTATGAAAAACCCCGCGCCGTGGTGCGCAGGGCCGCTCCGGGGCAGCATTCTAGCAGGCACGCTGGGCCGGCGCCGTCGGGAGCGATCATGCGCCGTGGCAGCGCTTGTATTTCTTGCCCGACCCGCACGGGCAAGGGCTGTTTCGCCCGACCTTGCCCGCGGCCTTCTTGACCGTCTGGATCCCACCCTTCGCGCTCACCCCGGCCTTGGCCTGGCTGGCGGCACGGAAGATCTGCTCCTGCTCCTCGCGCCGACGTTCCTCCTGGCGGGCGCGCTCTTCCTCGGTCATCGGCTCGAGCAGGAACAGGTAGCGCACGGCGTCGTTCTCGATGCGCTCGCGGGTATACCCGAACATCTCGAAGGATTCCTTTTTATACTCGATCAAGGGATCGCGCTGACCGTAGGCGCGCAACCCGATGCCTTCCTTCATGTGATCCATCGCCAGCAAATGGTCTTTCCACGAAGAGTCGATGATCTGCAACAGCAGGTGCCGTTCGTACTCGCGCATGCGCTCGGCACCGATCTTGGCTTCCTTGGCGTCGTAGCGCTCGACCAGCCGCGCCCACAGATTGTCGGCAATCTCGTCCAGCTTGATCCGGCGCAATTCGTCGTCGGTCGCCGACAACTCCATGCCGAAGAAATGCCTGAGCTGCTGCCTGAAATTCTCCAGATCCCAGTCCTCGGGGCCGGATTGGGATCCAAGGTGCTCCGCGATCTGCTCCTCGAGGATCGCGCGGCCGTTGTCGAAGATGAAATCTTTCTGCTCGGCCCCCTCGAGCAGTCCGCGGCGAAGCCCGTAAATCTCGCGGCGCTGCTTGTTGTTGACGTCGTCGTACTCGAGCAGGTGCTTGCGCACCTCGAAGTTGCGTTGCTCGACCTGTTTTTGCGCGCGCTCGATGGCGCGGCTGACCATCGGAGATTCGATCGGGACGTCCTCCTCCATCCCCAGAGTTTTTAACGCAGCCTTCATCTTCTCGCCGGCGAAGATGCGCATCAGGTCGTCATCCATGCACAGGAAGAAACGCGATTCGCCGGGGTCGCCCTGGCGCCCGGATCGGCCGCGGAGTTGATTGTCGACGCGCCGCGATTCGTGGCGCTCGGTACCGATGATCAGCAATCCCCGGGCCGCGAGCACCTGCTTCTTTTCCTCGGCGCATTGCTTGACGGCCGCCTCCAGCGCGTCGGCGTAGGCCGCGTCCCAGGCGTCCTTGGGCGTCTCGGCGGGTTTCAATCCGCGCTCCGTGAGTGCACGCAGGGCGAGGAACTCGGCGTTGCCGCCGAGCACGATGTCGGTCCCGCGACCGGCCATGTTGGTCGCGATCGTGACCGCGCCGACGCGCCCCGCCTGGGCCACGATCTCGGCTTCCCGTTCGTGGAACTTGGCGTTGAGCACGACGTGCTTGACGCCCTCGCGGCGCAGCATGTCGGCCAGCAACTCGGATTTTTCGATTGAGACCGTACCGACCAGCGCCGGTTGGCCATCCTCCTGTGCGGCCTTGATTTCCTCGACGACCGCGCGCCACTTCTCGGGCTCGGTGCGATAGATCATGTCGGGGTGGTCTTTGCGCACCATCGGTTGGTTCGTCGGGATCACGGCGACCTGAAGTTCGTAAATCTTGTCGAACTCGACGGCCTCGGTGTCCGCGGTACCGGTCATGCCGGACAGCTTGTCGTACATGCGGAAGTAGTTCTGAAAAGTGATCGTGGCGAGGGTCTGGTTCTCGCGCTCGATGCGCACGCCTTCCTTGGCCTCCACCGCCTGATGCAGGCCGTCGCTCCAGCGGCGCCCCGGCATCAGGCGGCCGGTGAACTCGTCGACGATGACGACCTGGCCGTCCTTGATCATGTAGTCCACGTCGCGCTTGAACAGCACGTGCGCCTTGAGCGCCTGGTTGATGTGGTGCACCAGCGCCATGTTTGACGGGTCGTAGAGATTATCGATGCCCAGCAGCCGCTGGCAGTGCTCGACGCCCGGTTCGGTCAACGTCACCGACTTGGATTTCTCGTCGACGATGTAGTCGCCCGTGTGCTCGAGTTCGTAGCCCTTCGTCTCGCCCTGCGTCACCGCGCCCTTCTTGAGCTTCGGGATGATGCGTTCGATCTTGAAGTACTTATCCGTGGAATCCTCGGCCGGGCCCGAGATGATCAGCGGCGTGCGGGCCTCGTCGATCAGGATCGAGTCGACCTCATCGACGATGGCGAAGTGGTGACCGCGCTGGACCTGTGCATCCAGCGAGAACTTCATGTTGTCGCGCAGGTAGTCAAAGCCGAACTCGTTGTTGGTGCCGTAGGTGATGTCCGCGGCATAGGCTTCCTGCCGCTCCGTATCGTTCATGTCGTGCTGGATGCAGCCGACCGTCAGGCCGAGGAACTCGAACAAGGCGCCCATCCACTCCGAGTCGCGCCTCGCGAGGTAGTCGTTGACGGTAACGATGTGGACACCCGTGCCTGTGAGCACGTTGAGGTAGCCCGGGAGCGTGGACATGAGGGTCTTGCCCTCGCCCGTTTTCATCTCGGCGATCATGCCCTGGTGCAGGATCATCCCGCCGATCAACTGCACGTCGAAGGGACGCATCTTCAGCACGCGTTTGCTGCCCGCGCGGACGACGGCGAACGCCTCGGGAAGCAGGTCGTCGAGCGTCTCGCCGGCGCGGAGCCGGTCGCGGAACTCGTCGCCCTTGGCCACCAACGCCGTGTCATCGAGGGCTTCGAATTCGGGCTCGAGCGCGTTGATCTCGTCGACGACCGGGTTCAACTTCTTGAGCATCCGATCGTTTTTCGATCCGATGACCTTGGTAAGGAGGGTGTTGATCATTGTTTTTTCGGTTTCTTCCGGGCGCGGACGAATCTAGAAGTATAGCAACGGGCTTCGACGGATTCCGCGCTCGTGCATGAACCGTTGAAGTCGGGAACCGGGACGACCGGGTGCAGGGCGCGGAAGAACAGCCGGTGGGCAAAGCGCAGACCGAAGTGGTCGAGGCGGCCCAGGCGCCAGCGCCAGTCGGCTCCGCTGCGCCCGCCGAACTTCATCACGACGGCCCCCAGACAGCCCCAGCCGAGGTCGTGCGCCGCGAGTGCCCGGCCGTAGAACCGCGCACCGGGGTTGCGCAGGTTGCGCCATGTACGGTCGTTATAGCCGACGGCAACCACACGGCCGATCACCGACCCCGGGTCGACCCAGGGATCGAAACCGATCGTGCCGTCGCCGCGGGTCCGTAGCCGCAGCGAGCCCTCGTGTTGCCGGCGTTGCACGAGCCGGTGCACGACGAGCATCCCGCGCTGCCGGAACACCAGCACGTCCCCGAAAACGAGGCCCGCCGGGGAAAACTCGACGGCCAACCGCTCGACCCGCGCGAATGTCGGGAGCATCGAAAATCCGCTCACCGCGACGGATCCCAGATGGCCGCTCTTGCCGATCAGAGCGACGGCGGCATCGAGCATGACCGTGGAGAGCGATGGACCGGATCGGGGCATAGCGCAGGGTTAAGATTCACCCCAAAAAAGTCAACCCCTCCCGGGCCAGCGGGGGGGCATATCCATCAGGCCCGGAAGGGGTTCAAACTAGGTTGACCAGGAGGAGGTCATGTCCTGCTCCTTTACAAAGCAAGGCGGATGCCAAGACGGTACTGGGACTCAAACCGGGGAAAAGCGTGAAAAGCACGACAATCAAGACCGCTCGGGGTGCCACCTTGTCGCCACCAAGCTGACACGAGACGACACCCCCTGCCGGAATGGCGCTTTTCTCGAGCAGCCTGCTAGGCCTCGCCGCTGGCCGCCTCGCGCAGGATCGCGCGCGCGATCACCAGCCGCTGGATCTGGTTCGTGCCCTCGTAGATCTGAGTGATCTTGGCATCCCGCATGTACTTTTCGATCGGGTAGTCTTTGATGTATCCGTAGCCGCCGAACAGTTGCACCGCGTCGGTGGTGACCTTCATCGCCACGTCGGTGGCCTTGAGCTTGCACATCGCCGACAGCTTGGTGATGTTCGCAGCACCGGAGTCGGCGAGCCGTGCGGCCTCGTACACGAGGCTGCGCGCGGCCTGAATCTCGGTGGCCATGTCGGCGAGTATCCACTGGATTCCCTGGAACGAACTGATCGATTGGCCGAATTGCCTGCGTTTGCTGGTGTACGCGACGGCCAACTCGAAGGCGCCCTGGGCCAGCCCCAGCGCTTGCGCCGCAACCGCGGGCCGCGCCCGGTCGAGCGTCCTCATGGCGTCCTTGAACCCGCGGCCCTCCTTGCCGCCGAGCAGGTTCTCCTTGGGCACGCGACAGTTCTCGAGGTGCAACTCGACCACGGGGACGCAGCGAATGCCCATCTTGTCCTCGTGCTTGCCGATCCGGTACCCCTCGGTGCCCGCCTCGACGACGATCGCGGAGATCCCGCGCGCGCCGCGACCCTCGGTGGTGACGGCGAAGACCGTGTTGAGCGAGGCGACCGAGCCGCCGGTGTTCCACTTCTTCTCGCCGTTGATCACGTAGTGATCGCCGTCGAGCACGGCCTTGGTCGTCATGCTGCCCGCGTCGGACCCGGCGTCTTTTTCGGAAAGCGCGAACGAGATCAGCTTCTCGCCGCTGGCGATCGACGGAAGCCAGCGTTGTTTTTGTTCGTCGGTGCCGTTCAGCAGGATCGGGAACGAGCCCAGCGCATTGACCGCGTAGCCCACGCCCATGCCGCCGCAGGCGCGTGAAAACTGTTCCACGACGAGACACAGGTTCAGCACGCCACCGCCCTCGCCGCCGTATTCCTTGGGGATCCACACGCCGGAGAGGTGGGCGTCGCGGATCGCGTTGTGGACCTCCCAGGGGTACTCCTGCTTGCGGTCGTACTCGGCCGCGAGCGGCCGCATGACCTGCTCGGCGATTTCCTTGGCGCGCTGGATGTACTCGACGTTTTCGGGGGTCAAAAGCTCCCTGATCATGCTCTCTCCTGGTTTTTTTCGTAGACGGGAACCGGCACTTTATCACCGTCCGGGGGACGGCCCCAAATGGGAGAACCGATCAGCCTAACCGTGTGGAAGCAACCACAGCACGGCGCCGAGCAACGCGATCAACAAACCGCTAGCCAACTCCATGTGCCGCGCCGCGCCGGGGATACGGATCCGTTTCGTCATCGTAGCTCCCAGCGCCGCGAGCCCGGCCATCGATACGAGTGCCGGCACGCCGTAGGCGACGAACACCGCGGCGATCGCCGTGCGTCCGAGCGGTGCGGCCGACAACGCCACCGGAATGACCAACACGCACGGGTTCAAACCGACGAGCACCGCAAGGCCCGTGGCACCGAAGCGCCCGCGATCGCGGATCAAGGCCTGGTCGGCGTGGTAATGGAGATGCTCGTCGTTCGCATCGCCCTCGCGACCGTCGCAAGCGCCGTTTCCGCGGTGCAGCATGGCACCACCCGGATGGAAGTGGCCGCCCTTGCGCCACGACCAGAGAGCGTAGAGCAGGCCGAACACGATCAACAACGGCCCGGTCGATCGCGCCATGGTCTCGCCGAGGGTCAACACGGCGGCCCGGCCCAACCCCAACGCCAGCAGCGCCAAGGCGAACGAGACGACCAGGTGGAGCAGACCCGCAAGCGCAGTGATCCGAGCGGTGCGCGCCGCACTCCATTGCCGTGCGCGCCCGATCAACACGAACGGCAGCCAGTGATCGGGGATCGCGGTGTGCAGCACGGCGGTCGCGGCCGCCGTAACCAACAACGGCGTGGTTGCGGCGTCGATCACGAGAAACCCCGGCTAGCGAGCGGTTGCCGAGGCGCGTGTTTCACGGATCACCGTGATCTTGATCTTGCCCGGGTAGTCCATCTCGGTCTGGATCTTGGCCGCCAGGTCTGCGGCCAGCAGATCGGCACGAGCGTCGTCGACCTCGCGGGAGTGGGTGATCACACGAATCTCGCGACCGGCCTGGATCGCATAGGACTGTTCGACACCGGGCATCGAGTTGGCCAACTCCTCGAGCCGTTCGATGCGCTTGATGTACTCGGCGACGGTCTTGCGCCGCGCACCGGGGCGCGCCCCCGACAACGAGTCTGCGGCGGAGACCAGGACCGCGTACGGCGAGATCATCTCGCAATCCTCGTGGTGGCTGGCGATCGCGTTGACCACCCACTCGTGCTCGCCGGCCTTCTCGGCGGCCTCGGCGCCGATCTCGGGGTGCGTGCCTTCGAGTTCGTAGTCGATCGCCTTGCCGATGTCGTGGAGCAATCCGGCGCGACGGGCGAGTTTTTCGTCGAGTCGCAACTCGGCCGCAAGCATCCCCGTCAGGTAGGCCACCTCTTTCGAGTGGTTCAGCACGTTCTGACCGTAGGACGTACGGAAGCGCAGGCGCCCGAGCAACTTGCACAGGTCGGGGTGCAGTTTCTTGATCCCGAGTTCCTTCACGACCTCGTTGGCCGCACGCTTCATTTCTTCTTCGAGACGCCTTCGATGGCGTTTGGTCAACTCTTCGATGCGCCGCGGATGGATGTTGCCGTCCTTGACCAGCATTTCGAGCACGCGACGCGCTACCTCGCGCTTGACCGGGTGATACCCGGATAACGTCAGGCGATTGGTCTCTTCATCGATCAGCAACTGGATCCCGGTGGACGCCTCGAACGCACGGATATTCTTGCCTTCCTGACCGATGATGCGGCCCTTCAACTCGCTGCCTTCGGGGAGGTCGAAATAGGTGACCGTGCGTTCGGCGGAGTAGTCGGAAGCACAACGCTCGACGGCAAGGGCGATGATCTTGATCGCCTCGGTCTCCGCGTTCTTTTGCGCCTCGTCCTTGATCTCTTTGACCATCTGCGCCGCCTCGAGCCGTGTCTGCGCCTTGAGATTGGCCAACAGCCTGCGGCGCGCCTCGTCCCGCGTCATCCCCGACACGGATTCGAGTTGGCGGTTCTCGTCGTCGATCATGCCCTCGAGCCGCGTACGTTCCTCGTCGAGCTTCCTGTCTCGCGCGTTCAGCGACTCGGTGGTCTCGTCGAGCTGCTCCTGGAGTGTCGCCAAGGCGTTTTCCGCGTCACGGATCTTCCGCCGTTCGGCCTTGACGTCTTTTTCCTTCTTGTTCAGTTGGCCACGCCGCGAACGCATGTCGCGCTCAGCCTTTTCGCGTTGCCCGAGGATTTCCTGCTTGGCATCGACGTGCGCCTTGCGCTTGATCTTTTCGCCCTCGCGGCGCGCGGCGCGGGTCGCTTCGTCGACACGCATCTTGATGGCTTCGAGCGATTTGCGGCCGAAACGGTTGTTCAGCAACCAGCCGAACGCCGCGCCGCCAACGGCGGCCAACACCCCGACCAGAACGACCATGGCCCCTGCCTGCATGCGTTGAAGTCCTTGATCTAGAATGGCCGGCAGAAGGCCCGGCCCAGTCTGTCAGATTACCACACGCTATCTGCTTTGCCGGTCTCCGGCGCGCAGCGTGCGTTTACGCAGCCGCACGTTCATCGGCGTGACTTCGAGCAGTTCGTCTTCGCGGATGAACTCGAGTGCCTGCTCGAGGCTCATCTGGCGTCGAGGGACGAGGCGGATGGTTGCGTCCGCGGCGGCGGCACGCATGTTGGTCAGCTTCTTTTCCTTGGTGATGTTCACGTCGAGGTCGTTGGTTCGCGCGTTTTCGCCGACGATCATGCCCTCGTACACATGGGTTCCCGGTTCGACGAAGATCGTTCCGCGCGGTTGCAGATGCTCGATCGCGTAGGCGGTCACCCGGCCCGGGCGATCGGCGACCAGCACCCCGGTCGAACGGTGTGGGATGTCCCCTTGCCAGGCATCGTAGCCGTCGAACAGGTGGTTCATGATCCCGGTGCCCCGGGTGTCGCTCAGGAACTCGGTGCGAAATCCGATCAAACCGCGTGACGGGATGCGGAACTCCATCCGCACCCGCCCAGTGCCATGGTTGACCATCTTGGTCATGCGGCCCTTGCGCGTTCCCAGCTTCTCGGTGAGCACGCCGATAAACTCCTCGGGACAATCGATGACGACCACTTCCATCGGTTCTTCAAGTTTGCCGTTCGTCTTGCGCGTGAGCACCTGTGGCGTGCCGACCTGAAACTCGAAGCTCTCGCGCCGCATCATCTCGATCAGGATCGCCAACTGCAGTTCGCCCCGACCGGACACTTTGAAGGAATCGGGAAAGTCGGTCTCCTCGACGCGGATTGACACATTGACCAGGATTTCCTTCCACAGGCGCTCGCGCAGCTTACGGCTCGACACGTGGCGGCCATCGAGGCCGGACATCGGCGAATCGCTGACGGATATCACGATCGCAATCGTCGGTTCATCGATTTTGATCGGCGGGAGGGCTTTCGGATTCTCGACGTCGGACAGCGTGTCGCCGATGTTGATCGATTCGAGACCGGTCACCGCGACGAGATCGCCGGGGCCTGCGGAATCGATCTCGACGCGGCGCAACCCCTCGAACCCGTAGAGACCACTGATCTTGGCCGTCACGATGGTCCCGTTGCCGTGGCAGTGCGCGACTTCCATCCCGACCTTGAAGTTGCCCTGAAACACGCGGCCGACCGCGAGACGGCCCAAATAGTCGTCGTAGTCCAGCATCGTGACGAGGAATTGCTTGGGCAGAGTGTCGTCGTAGGACGGCGGGGGGATCGTCCGCAGGATCTCGTCGAACAACGGGACAAGCGGGCCGTCCTCGCCGTCGGGGGTCGGGCGGCAAACGCCCTTGCGCGCGTTGGTGTAGAGCACGGGGAAATCGAGTTGCTCCTCTGTTGCGTCGAGATCGATGAACAGGTCGTAGACTTCGTTGAGGACCTCGTTGGGGCGGGCGTCCTTGCGGTCGATCTTGTTGATGACGACGATCGGCGCCTTACTCGCCTCCAGAGCCTTGCGCAACACGAAGCGTGTTTGCGGCAGCGGACCCTCGCTGGCATCGACCAACAGCATCACCCCGTCGACCATCTTGAGCGTGCGTTCGACCTCGCCGCCGAAGTCGGCATGGCCCGGGGTATCGACAATGTTGATCCGCGTGTTGCGGTACACGATCGACGTGTTCTTGGCCATGATCGTGATGCCCTTCTCACGTTCAAGGTCGATCGAATCCATCACGCGTTCGACCACGTTCTGGTTGTCCCGGAAGATCCCGCTCTGCCACAGGAGGGCATCGACCAAGGTCGTCTTGCCGTGGTCGACATGCGCGATGATCGCGAGGTTGCGCACGTCGTCTCGGGTTCGGATCGCCATGATGATACTCCGCAGAAAAGGCCGAAAGCGTCCACTTCCGGCCCGCAACCACAAAAGGTATCACGCGGCCGACAAAGCTCCCACACTCGCGCTTGCCGCGAGACACGGCGCGGTGACACAATGCGCGTTTGATGAGTTCTTCTGCTGAACAGGACCCCGATCTGCAGACCGTCGAGCGGATCTACGACGCCCTCGAGAGCGGCGATCCGGAATCTGCGCTGGCCATCGCGCGCAAGGCGTTAGCCACGGACTCGATCGACTCGGTCGTGCGCTTCCTCGCCGGCCTGGCCTGCCTCGACCTGGACCGCGTCCCCGAAGCGGTGCGCGAACTTCGGCAGGCGGTCAGCCTGGACCCCGACGATGCCGAGTTCCGCTCCCAGCTAGCCTACGCACTGTACCGCGACTGCTGTTTCGACGAGGCGCGTGCGGAAGCGTCCAGGACGCTGGAACTCGACGCGACGATCCCGGACGCGCACTACACCACCGGGTTGGTCGCCGAGCGCGCAGGTGAGTTCGACGAGGCCGACCTATGTTTCGCGCGGGCGAACGAGATCGATGGCAAAACTTTTCCGCGGCCCTTGCGGTTGAGCGGCGAGGCGTTCGAAAAAGCGCTCGATGAGGCGCGCGGCCTCCTCAACGAGACCTTCCGCAAGCACCTGGACGGGATCACCGTGACGGTCGAGGCGTTGCCCGACGAGGCTGTTCTGCGGGAGGCGAACCCTCCGATGGACCCCGAGTTGCTCGGGTTGTTTGTCGGCGTGCCGTTGGCCGATCGGAGCAATTTTTCACCCGGCGGCGAGTTGCCGCCCCGGATCCTCGTATTCAAACGCAACCTCGAACGGACGTTCCCCGACCCGAAAGATTTGAGAGAGGAGATTGGCCGGACGTTGCACCACGAGTTGGGCCACTATCTCGGACTCGACGAAGATGAACTCGAGGCCATCGATCTAGGCTAGTCTTCGCCCTCGATCCACGCTTCCCCGTCCTCGAACGTTTCCTTCTTCCAGATCGGCACGGTGTGCTTCAACGTGTCGATCATGAAGCGGCACGCGTCGAATGCGGCGGCTCGGTGGGGTGCAGCAACCGCAACGGCGACGGAGGTCGCGCCGATCTCGAGCGCGCCAAGCCGGTGCACCACGGCGGCCCGGGTAATTTCGAACTGCTCGAGAGCTTGGTCCCGCACGCGCTTGAGTTCCTGGAGCGCCATCTCCTCGTAGGCGCTGTACCGGAGCCCGGTGACGCTACGTCCCTCGGTGTGGTCCCGCACGGTGCCGAGGAATAGCGCGACTGCACCGTCGCGGTCGGTCCGCACCGATCGGATCAGCGCTTGACCGTCGATCGGCTCGTGCTGCACGAGGACCACCTCAGCCTCCGCTGACCGGCGGGAGGAAGGCCACTTCCCGGACACCGTCGAGGCTCGCGTCCCACGTCGCGTACTCCATGTCACAGGCCACAAGCGGCTGGATACGCGTGGTTTCCAGCGCCGGGTAGCGCTCGATCAACGTGCGCCACAGCACCGACACATCGGAGCCGGCCGGCAGTTCCACACGGTCACGCGCTGCGCCGGTCGAATCAACGAGGGATGCGAAGAAACGAACCTCAATAATCATCCCAGCCAGAATACTGGGGTCAGGTCTCACATTTCAACATTGCGAAGTCCCGGCCAACCCGACACCGGTGTCTAAGTTCAGAAATGTAGAAATGTGAGACCTGACCCCTAACCGGCGACGAGTTCGCGGGCTCCGGCCGAAACGCGCTCGACGACGTCGTCGAACGATTGTTCCAGCACGATCCCCGCGGCGTTGCAATGTCCGCCGCCGCCGAAACCGGAGGCCAGTCGGTGGACGTCCAGTTTATCCTTGGAGCGCAGCGAAACCTTGACGCGCGCGTCGGGCAACTCGCGGAACAGCAGCACGACATCGACGCCGTCGATAGCGAGCAACGCCGTCGTGATCTCGCCGGTATCGACGTCCTCGGCGGCGAGTTCCGCAATCGTGTCGCGGCGCAACCGCACCGACGCGATCCGGCCACCGCTCTCGAGCCGCAGTCCCATCAGTGCGTGCCCCAGGAGCCGCGTGTAGGCCTCGGAGTTTCGTTCGTAGATGCGGCCGTAGATCGCACCGGCATCGACCCCGCACTCGATCAGGTCGGCAGCCACGCGGTGGGCGTGCGCCGACGCGGAGTTGAAACGGAAAAATCCGGTGTCCGTGGCCAGGCCGACGAAGATCGCGTTGCGCGCGGGGGCGTCCGGCTCCCAGCCTCGATGCCGTAGCAGGTCCCAGACGAGCACCGCGGTCGCGCTGGCGCCCACTCGCAGGATGTTGTCGACCCACGGCGCCCCGCGGGTCGGGTGGTGGTCGATGCACAACACGTTGGCGGCGACCGACAGCATGATCGGTTCCATGCGCCCCAACCGATCGGGCGCGGAATTATCGAGCAGCACGACACGGTCGAAGCCGCGAATCACGTCATCGTGTTGCCCCGCGTCGTAGACCTCGATCGGCGGCGAGTCTTCCGTGACGAACGCCAACGCTTCCGGGGTCGGGTCCCCGTTGATCAGCCTGACGGTCTTGCCCAGCGACACGAGGTAACGCGCGAGGGCGATCTGCGATCCCAGCGCGTCACCATCGGGGTTCATGTGCGTGGTCAAGACGAATGCCTCGTGCCCGTCGCAGTTGGCGGCGAAGCACTCGTGTTGTTCCGTGGTGACTTGCATGACGGCCCCGGCGCGAGGACGAATACCGTACCCGCACGACGTGTTAAAAAAAGGGTTCCACGTTAGACGCGGGGCCAGGTGGTGTCAAGACGTTGAGACGGGCCGTGTTTCGAGCAAAGCCTTGAGGATCAGGGCCTGGTACCAAGCGTCGTAGTCGGCACGGTGGACCTGGGCCGGATCTTGCGGCGGCAGCGAGAGCAGTCCTTGAAGATTCTCCTTGGACGTCTTGTTCCAGGCAAGGCCCAACCGGCCCATCGCCAGACTCTTCGAATCGATTCCCTTGTAGCCGAACGGGTTGGCGAGGTCGAAATGCCCGTAGTAATAAGCGATGTAGCTCCAGTCGAATACTGCGTTGTGCCCGACGAAGACCGGCCGTTCGCGGGATCCTCGATTCTGCTCGCGGACCCACTGGGACAGGCGCGTCATCGCGTCCGCGGGTTCGGCACCCTCCGCCTCCAGGCGTTTCGGGTCCAGACCGCAAACCTTCATCGCGCCGGGATCGAAACCGGGGAAGATCGGTTTCAGTTCGACGTAGAACGATTCCCCGATGCGCAGCGTCCCGTCCTCGTCGTGCAGGGCGGTGGCCCCGATCGAGAGCAGGTTGAAGAGTGGCGGGACGAGGCCCGACGCTTCGACATCGATACAGAAGTAAACCATGGCCGGCCACCATACCGATTGTTCCGGCATAATGCTCACCGCGACGCGACGCACGGAAGGAAGGATGCCGCATGGTGCAAACGGGACTGGAGCGCTGGCTGACGGAGGGGCCCGGGTGCGCAAACCTTGTCGGCCCGCTGCGCTACGGGCTTGTCGCACACCCGCCCTCGATCGGCCGGGACGGGCGCCACGTCCTCGAAACCGCCGGAGCGAGTTCCGCCGGGCTCCCGGTTCGTTTGTTCGCACCCGAACACGGCCTGTGGGGACACGAGCAGGACATGGAAGGCGTCGGCGACTCCATCGACAACTGGACCGGCCTTCCGGTTGTCAGTCTCTACGGGGACGACCCGTCCAGCCTGCGGCCGTCCGAGGCATCGCTCGACGCCCTCGATGCCATCGTCGTGGATCTGCAAGACGTCGGGACTCGCTATTACACTTTCGTTTACACCATGGCCTACGTCATGGAGGCCGCCCGACCGCTGGGACTTCCGGTCGTGGTGCTCGACCGCCCCAACCCGATCGGTGGGAACCGGGTCGAGGGCCCGGTCCTCGAGCCGGGTTGGGAATCGTTCGTCGGACGCTATCCCCTGCCCGTCCGCCACGGCATGACCGCGGGCGAGTTGGCCCGCTGGTTCAACGAGGCGCACGGGATCGGCTGCGATCTCCGTGTGGTCGAGATGACGGGCTGGGAACGCTCGATGACCTACGAGCAGACCGGACTTCCCTGGGTCCCCCCGTCCCCCAACATGCCCACACTGAGCACGGCAGCCGTTTACCCCGGCGGTTGCTTGATCGAGGGCACCCGGCTGTCCGAGGGTCGAGGTACGACGCTGCCTTTCGAACTGATCGGCGCGCCCGGGCTCGACGCCCGATCGCTCGCCGGGAAGTTACGCGCGCTGAACCTGGACGGCGTCGTGTTCCGCGCCGCATCGTTCCGACCGATGTTCCAGAAGCATGGCGGGAAGGTCTGCACGGGGATCCAAGTCGTCGTGACCGACGACACAACGTTCCGGCCGTTCACGTCCTACCTCGCGATCCTCGCGGCCGCGCGCGAAACCGCGGGAGCTGCATTCGCCTGGCGGACCGAAGCGTACGAGTTCGAAACGGACCGCCTGGCGATCGATCTTCTCTTGGGCAACGATTGGCTGCGGGCGGGGCTCGAATCGGGCACCGACCTTGCGGAACTGGCGGCTCGCTGGCAGCCGGGACTCGAGAGTTTCGAGCGCGAACGCCAGGCGTTCCTCGTCTACCGTTGAGGCCCCTTGCGGACTCAACCATGCCGGTCGGAGTAACCGCAATCGATACGCCTGGATTGCAGTGGCGAGTCCGCAAGATAACGCTCGGGGCGGAGGGCGATGAAGCGTTCTGGCGGTATGCTCTCGGCTGGGCCTGAAAAAGAAAACCGGTACGGGCCTGCCACCCGTACCGGTTTTTGGCGTTCCTGAATACCGGTTGTCGGTGGGGGGGTGTTTCACCTGCAACCGGCCGTTACGCCCGTGTTAATGTCCTCACCGGACGGTTCGAAAGGACCGTTCGGTTTGAACTCGCGTAAGGTACGGTGACAGGGATCGGCGGGAAGGGTTTGCGGAGCGATTCGCGCGGATGATCCAACCGCAAGCCGGCGTGGGCGGAATCGATTCCACTAATTGTCAAATCCCCAGGCGCCCTCCATGAACAGCCCGGGTTTCTGCTCGACCAGGCCGGCCTCCTTAAGTTGTCGCACGAGTGGCTGGACCGTCCGTACCGAGCGCATCAACGAGCGAATCGCGGCGGACTCGCTGCTCTCCTTCGAGGGGTTGAAGAGCGCCTCCCATACTGTTCTTTCCGGCGGATAGCGGCGCAGGCGAATCGGCGCGTCCTCTTCGAGCCCGAGAACGTCGCGGATCTGGGCCAGCGCGACGTCGTACCCACCGAGTTCGTCGACCAGACCGATCTCCAACGCATCGGCCCCGGTCCAGATGCGGCCTTTTGCGATCTGTCGGACCGTTTCAAGGTCCAGCCCGCGACCCTCGGCCACCTTCCGGGTGAAATCCTCGTAGATCCGATCGAGACTGGCATCCAGCCGTTCGTGACCCGCCGCATCGTAGTCGAAGTGGGAACTCCAGTGCCGGGCGCCGGGGTTCGTGGCCACACCTTCGTGGGTGATCCCGAGCTTCTCCCAGAACTCCGTTGTGAGCATTTTTCCGCCGTAGACGCCGATCGACGCCGTGATCGTTCCCGGTTGGGCGACGATGCGATCGGCGGCCATCGCGACGAAATAGCCGCCGGACCCGGCGAGGTTACCCATCGAAACCACCACGGGCTTGCCCGCTTCGCGGGCGCGCATTGTCTCGCGCCAGATCGTGTCGGACGCGACGTAAGATCCACCCGGGCTGTCGACGCGGAACAGGATCGCCTTGATGCGGTCGTTGTCGATCGCCGCGCGGAACGCCGCGGTCACCGTGTCCGAGCCCATCACGATCGTCCCGTCGATCGGCGAATAGCGACTCGGACCGCGGGCAACGCCACCATATCCGTGGATCAGAGCAACCTGGGTCCCGCGTGCGTGCGGGCGTCCGGCGCGCTCAATGTACTCGTCGACGTAGAGCAGTCGCGCGCGCTCGTGGGTCCGTTCGCGAAGTAGGGCCATGACCTGGTCGCGGTAGCTCAGCGCGTCGACAAGACCGGCCTCGAGCGCTTCCTGGCCGAGCAGCGGTCCGCGCTCGGCGAGGTTGCGCACGTCGTCTTCGGTGATCCCGCGCGCTTCGGCGATCCCGCGTACGATCTGTGAAAAACGCGACTCCATCACGCGTTCGAGCGCCTCACGATGCGGTTCGGTGTACGAGGTATGCGTGTAGCTATTGACCGCGTTCTTGTACTCGTAACGCTGGCCCATCCGCGGCTCCAAACCGATCTTGTCGAAGGCGCCGCGCAGGAACATCGTTTCGTAGTACAGCCCGGTCAGGCCGACGTCGCCCGAGGGTTGCATGTGCACCTCGTCGAACGCGGTCGCCAGGTAGTAGCCGCCGTTCCCGGGACCGAACTCGCCGAACGTCTCGGCAAAAGCGATCGCAGGTTTGCCCGACTTGCGGAACTTCTTGATCGCGTCGCGGACCTCCTGGATCTGCGCCATCGCCATCGGTTCGCCGCTGATCTTGGCGAAAACGCCGACCACACGGCGATCGTCGGCCCCGCGCTCAAGCGCATCGACGACATCGCGGAGTTGAAGCGCGCCGGAGAGCATGATCTGGGCCATCGGATCGTCGGGGATCGTTTCGATCACGCCGCCTTCAAGATCGAGTTCGAGGATCACGCGGCGAGGCACCGGCGAAGTGCCGGAAACGGAAATCAGCGTCAGCGCCACCACGGCGAAAACGGCCAGGATGGCCAGCACTCCGATCGCGGCCAGGATGCCCACGATGACTTTCTTCATCGATCCTCCAAAAAACGGGGTCGGTGCCCCGGGGCCAAGATGGTATCGCAATGTAAGGGATGCCACCCGATCCCCTCGAGGCTAGTGCGTTTTTCGTCCGCGCCGGTTTTCGAGTCCGCGATACACAGCGGGCCCGCAGTGCCACAATGTCGGGCATGTGCACGCTGAGCTGGCAGCGGAACGGGGCCGGGTACGACCTGATCTTCAACCGCGATGAAAAAAGATCGAGGCTACCGGCCGAGCCGCCCGCGGTCCGGCGGGTCGGGTCGACCGCGGTCCTGGCGCCACGGGACGGCGAGGCCGGCGGGAGTTGGTTGGCGACCAACGAACACGGGCTCACGGTGGCCTTGCTCAACGGCTATCTCGGTGGCGATGCCGTGGCCGCACCCGCGTCCGGGGAATGGACCAGCCGCGGACGGCTGGTCATGGAACTGTCCGATTGCTCCGACGTTCCCGAACTGGCGGGACGGTTGAAGACGCTGAACCTCGCGACGTTTCGTTCGTTCCACCTCGCCGCCTTCGATCCGCGGACCGCGGTCCTGGCAAGTTGGCGGGACGGCAGGTTGGAACGCATGGACGAGGACGCCTTCTCGCCCCCGTTGATCTCCTCGTCCTTCCGTTTCGGGGAAGTGGCTAGAAGCCGCCGCGCGCATTACCGCGAGTACCTCGACGCAGCCGACGGTTCGAGGATCGAGGCGGCGCTCGCCTATCACCGCAGCCATGGTCCCGAGCGCGGTGCGTTCTCGCCCTGCATGCACCGTCAAGACGCCCGCACGGTGAGTCTTACCTGGGTGCGCGTCGACGCCACGCGCGTGCAGATGCGCTACACGCCGGACGCCCCGTGCCGCGGCTGGCCCCCGGGCCCCGCATTGACGCTCGGACGGCGCCGGGGCGTCTGACACATCGGTCTCAGAACCTGGATCGCTCGCGCTCGCGAGCCGGCAACACCTCGAGGCAGGTCGTCCACCAACCCGTCAGGATCGTTTCGATGAACTCGGCCGGCAGGCCCTCGTCGCGCATTTCGCCGGCAAGAGCCTCGTGGTCGTAGGGTAGTGAGTGAAATTCGACGTCCAGGGCGTCCCCCGCGGCTGCGATCGTCGCGTACCAGACATGCGTCTTGCCGTCGTTGGCGGGGCGGCCGATCGCGCCGACGTTGACGACGTCGCGACCCGCGGGCAAATGACGGTGCCAGTGCAGGCCGGTATGGGTGCACAGCAGCGCGTCGCAGCGTTCCCGATCCAGTGTGCTCTCCAGGAATTTCACCGGTGACGTGGATTCGTACAGGAATTCGTTGATCTGCCGCGGCGAACCGTGGATGAGCAGCAATTCGCGTCCGCCGACGCGGACGCGGCGACGCACCGGCAAGGCCCCCATCCAACGCTTGAATTCGGCGGAACAGTGCTTCTCGGTGTAGTGGTAAGACAACTCGGCAAAGTGGTTGTCACGAGGATCGGTGTAGCCGCAATTGCAATCCGCCGCACCTGAGGACAGCGACTGTTCGTAGTTGCCCTGGATGACCAAGACGCCGTGGTCGACGAGCAGCGGATGGACCTTCTCCGGATGCGGGCCAAAACCCCCGAGGTCGCCGAGACAGTAAATCGCGTCGGCCTCGTGCGCTTGCACGCTCTCCAGCACCGCGCGCAACGCGTGGTGGTTGCTGTAGACGCCACCGAACACGAGGATGCGTGCAAACGGGCCTTCGACCGGGGTCGGGTCGGCGGCGGGTCGAAGCCAGCGTTCGCGTGCGGCGATCCGCGCCGCCGCATCGAGGCGGCGACCGGCGCGCGCCGTCGCTTGCGCGAACGTGTCGAGATCGACGACACGGTTCCCCCACGTCGCGCGACCGGTATGGTCGGGGAACGGACTCTTCTTGGCCGCGCTCATGTCTTGCAACTCGCGCCCTGCACGTGACAGGTCCAGCACGCCTGGTAGCCGAGCGGAAACGAGTCCAGCGTGTCGGAAAGCGTCTCGCCCATCTTGCCCTCGGGCTCGTTGACCAGGATCGGACAGACCCAGACGCCGCGGCTGGTGACCATGCGGCAAGCACTGCATTGAAGATGATCCCAGCCGAGACCCGCGTCGTCCCCGGGGCGCAGGCGTTGCCAGTCTGCATAGGCGCCGCCGCGTTCGACCTCCGCGCCGATCTGGAACACCGGCAACACCTTGAGCCGCGGTTTGTCGATGCCGATCTTGCGGAGCAACTCGAAGAAGCGTTGCTTGCCGTCGTCGGTGGCAACCTCTTTGCAGACCTCGGTGACCGTCAGCACCGGATTGATCCCGACTGCTACGAGATTCTCCACGCCCTTGAGCACGCGGACGAAACTCCCCTCCCCACGGATCGGGTCGTTACCTGCGGCATCCCAACCGTCCAGTGAGACGCGCAGATCGAGCGAGTAATCGGAACGCCGGGCCAGTGCGCGCAGCCGCCGGCAACGATCCCGGCTAAGCAGCAACCCGTTGGTCAGCACGGTCGCCGGACCCAGTGCGAGGGCGGCTTCGAGGATCGCTTCCATCTCAGGGTTGAGGAACGGTTCGCCTCCGGTGAAGTAGAACTCGCGGACCCCGAGTGTCGCGGCTTCCGCAAGATGGCGTTGGACCGTCGCCAACGACAAGTGGTCGTGCGTGCGGTTGGTCGGGCTCGCGGACACCAGGCAGTGATGACACGCGAGGTTGCAAAGCGTGCCCGAGACCTGGAACCACAGGGTGTCGAGCGCGCGCAATTCGACGCGCGGGGGATCGGTTCGAGTGCGGGTATCCATCGCACGTACAATTGTAGCTGCTAAGCTGATTTGACGATGGGTGGGAAGCGAATCGCGATCGTCGGCGCCGGCCCTGTGGGGCTCGAAGCGGCGCTCTACGCCGGCACACTGGGCCACCGGGTCACGGTGTTCGAACGGGGTGTCGTCGGGCACCACATCCGGGAATGGGGTCACATCCGGTTGTTCTCGCAGTTTTCGATCAATCACTCCCCGCTCGGTGCGCGCACTCTGGGCGAGGCGGGCATCGGGTTGCCCGACGACGGCGAATACCAATACGGCCGCGACTATGTGACGCGCTACCTCGAACCCCTGGCGCGGTCGGCTCCGTTGCGCGATACGATCCGCGAAGGAACCGAGGTCCTGGCGATCGGCCGCGACCGTCTGCTCAAGCGTGACCTGATCGGCGGCGGCCGGCAAGCGCACCCGTTCCGTTTGCTCGTTCGCAAGAACGGCGTGGAGTCGACCGAGAGCGCGGACGTCGTGCTGGATTGCTCGGGCACCTGGCGCCACGCCAACGCGCTGGGAAACGGCGGCATCCCGGCGCCCGGCGAGGAAGCGGCCGCCGCGCTGATCCGCTACCGGTTGGACGACATCCGCGGCGCGGATCGTGCGCGCTACGAGGGCAAGCGCGTGATCCTGGTCGGTGCGGGCCACTCCGCGGCCACCGCACTGGATCAGTTGCGCCAACTCGACGGCACGACGACCCTGTGGGTGTGGAACGGCGCCGGCCCGCAACCGTACACGCTGTACGAGAACGACCCGCTCCCCGAACGCGACCGGCTCGGCCGGTTGGGGAACCGCATCGCCTCCGCCGGAGAGGCGGGCGTCGAGGTACGCGATCGAACGGTGGTCGAGCAGATCGAGACGACGCGCGTGGGGACCCTTCGGGTGACGCTGGCCGGGCCGACAGGGAACCACACGGTCGAGGCCGACACCCTGCTGGCGCTCGTGGGCTTCCGTCCCGACCGCCGGCTCTACAGCGAACTCCAGGTCCACGAATGCTGGGCGACGATGGGGCCGATGAAACTCGCCGCGACGTTGCTCGAGTCGAACAACGCCGACTGCCTGACGCAGACCTCCGCCGGAGCGGAGACCCTGACCAGCCCTGAACCAGGATTTTTCATCCTCGGAGCCAAGAGTTACGGAAAAAACGTCAACTTCTTGATCCGTTTGGGACTGCAACAGATCCATGACGTGTTCACCCTGATTGAATGAACGGAGGTTTACGGATGCCCGGCGAACGTCACGATGTCGACCAGGCGGTGCTGAGCCGCTATTCCAAGGCCGCGGGGGCCCGCGAGGCGGAACTTTGCTGCCCGGTCAAGTACGACCCGCGCTACCTGGAAGCGATCCCGCAGGAAATCCTCGACCGCGACTACGGTTGCGGCGACCCGTCGCGACACGTCCGGCAAGGCGATACCGTCCTCGATCTGGGGAGCGGTGGCGGCAAAATCTGCTACATCGCGAGCCAGATCGTCGGCCCCGAGGGCCGCGTCATCGGCGTCGACATGAACGAAGAAATGCTGCAGCTCGCCGAGAGCTACCGCGAGGAAGTCGGCAACCGCATCGGCTACCACAACGTCGAATTCCACAAGGGCAAGATCCAGGACCTCGCAATCGCCGACGACTCGGTCGACATCGTCGTCAGCAACTGCGTGCTGAACCTGGTTCGCGAGGAAGACCGGGAACGGGTCTTCGGCGCGATCTTTCGCGTCCTGCGACGCAGCGGACGCGCCGTGATCTCCGACATCGTCAGCGATCAAACGGTGCCTCAAGCGATGCGGGACGACCCGACGCTTTGGTCCGGCTGCATCTCGGGAGCGTTTCGCGAGGATCGCTTCCTCGAGGCGTTCGAGCGCGCCGGTTTCAAGGAAATCCGGCTGCTCGAACGCGACGAAACTCCATGGCGGACGGTTCAGGGCATCGAATTCCGCTCGGTCACCGTCGAGGCCTTCAAGGAGTTGCCCGACGGGCCGTGTTGTTCGAACCGCTAGCTCGCCGTACCGGTTGATTTGCGCCTGGCCCGCAGGATCGCGGTGTCCACATCGAGGTGGTCGTCGCCGCAGGCGTTGAGATACTCCTCGTAGGTGCCGGCGAAATCCTCGATCCCGTCGAGCCGTAGCTCGAGGATCCGCGTGGCCAGCCGCGAAACGAACCAGCGGTCGTGGCTGACGAAAATGACGCTCCCGTCGTACTGCTGGAGACCTTCCGCGAGCGCCTCGATGCCCTCGAGATCAAGATGATTGGTCGGCTCGTCAACCACAAGCACGTTGGGATGCGTCACCGCCAACCTGGCGAAGATCAGGCGGGCGGCCTCGCCGCCGGAGAGGTTCACGACCTTTTTTTCGACCTCATCCTTCTTGAACAGCACCCTCGCCAGTTGGCCGCGCACGAAACCGATCGTCGCGCCGGGGCAATGATCCCACAACCAACTCTCCAACGTTTGACGGCCACCCTTGGGTAACTCCGCATGATCCTGGGAGAAATACCCGGGGTGGGTTTCATAACCCCACTCGACCGTTCCCCGGTCGATCTCGAGTTCGCCCATCAACACCTTGAGCAACGTCGATTTGCCGATCCCGTTGGGACCGATCACGGCCAGCCGGTCCCCGCGTTGGACCTTGAGCGAAACGTCGTGGAGCACCTTGTTGTCGCCGAAACTCTTGCAGACACCGTCAAGCTCGACGACCATCCGGCCGCTGGGACGGCACGCCTCGAACTTGAACTTGGGGTAGCGCCTCGAACTCTGCGGCAACGGTTCGATCACAATCCGCTCGATTTGCTTGACCTTGCTCTTGGCCTGCCGCGCCTTGGTCGGCTTCGCCTTGAAGCGTTGGACGAAGCGCATGTGTTGGGAGATTTCCTTCTCCCGCTTGCCGATCTCCTTTTCCTTGCGTTCGCGGTTGCCCTTCTTCGCGCGTTCGAAATCGTGGTAGTTGCCCTTGTAGGCCATCACACGTTCGTAGTCGACATCGAGGATGTGCGTGCAGACGTTGTTGAGGAAGCGGTGGTCGTGCGATACGACCATCGCGCAACCCTTGAAGTCGATGATGAACTTCTCGAGCCACCGGATCGACACGATGTCCAGGTGGTTCGTCGGCTCGTCGAGCAACAGCAGCTCGGGCTTGGCGGCGAGCGTCTGTCCGAGCAGCACGCGAAGCTTGAAACCGCCGGACAGGACGGACAGCGGCTCGCGGTGGAGTTCGGTGGGAATCTGCAGACCCTCGAGGATCTCCCCGGCACGGGCCTCGAAGGCGTAGCCGTCGTTGTGCAGGATGAAGTCCTCGAGTTCGCCGTAGCGATCCGCGTCAAACGCCTCCGCGGCGTTTTCGAGTAGCCGTTCCCGTTCCTGCATCACGTCCCACAGCGCGCTGTGGCCCATCATCACCACGTCGAGGATCGGTGTCGATTCGTAACGGAAGTGGTCCTGACTCAGCACGCCGATGCGCGCCCTGCGGGGAATCGAAACACCGCCGGTGGTGGCCTCTTCCTCACCCGCGATGATGCGCAGCAGCGACGATTTCCCCGAGCCGTTGGCGCCGACGACACCGTACTTCCCCTGCGCCACCAGTTGGAGCGACACGTCGGAGAACAGCGTAACAGCGCCATGACTCTTGGAGAGATCGGTGATGGTGACCATAAGTTCAACAAGAGGGGTCAGGTCTCACATTGCAACATTCCCGGTAGCGCGGTTGATCGTCGAACTCAGGTGTCTTACTTGGTTCGCAGCCACAATGTTGCAATGTGAGACCTGACCCCTTTTTCGAGAACTGCCGACAATAGCGCACCCGACTATTCCGCGTCGATCTCGCGCAAGTCCTCGAGCAACTGTTCGAGCGCCGTCAACTCTTCTTTGAGCTCGCGGTTCTCGCGGGCCCAGCGCGGCTCGTCACGCTCGTCGATCAGGGCATCCCCGATCAGCGCGATCACCTTGGCCTGAAACACGACATGCGCGAACTTCGAACAGGCCGACCCCGAAGACAACACCCCGCGAAGCTGTCCGGCGTTGGCCCCGTAGGACTCGGCAAGGTTGATGTGGCTTTCGAGGCGCCAGCAACCGTGCTGTCCTGCGACGAGTGCTGCGAACAACCGCCGGTCGGAGCCGGGATCTTCCACCAGTCGGCGTGCGGCGGACGAAAACTGTTCGAGCGCCTCGTCGTACGCGCCGATGCGCTCCTGCATGGCCGCGGACGCCTTGGCCCGGAATTGTTCGCCCGGCACGGCGTCTTCCGCCATCCGCTTCAGGTAGGCAACCGCGTCCCGCCCGTTTTCCAGCGCGGACGCTGTCCCCAGCATGAAACGCGCCAGCCCCGGCCGGTCCACCGGCTGATCCTTGCCGAGCGATCGCAGGAACGGATCGTCGCTTTGCGCGACCGCCATCGCCGCGACGAGCATGACCGCCCCGGCGACGAGCCACGTTGTTTTTCTGGAATACATGGATCGATTATACGGTCTTTCAACTCAACGGAGGATGCGATCCAGGAGCCCGTACCGTTCGAAACAGCCATACAGCTGGACGGCAAGAACCTGGTCCCCTTCATCCTGGAGATGAATACCATCGGTGGCGAAGAGCTTGGTTCGTAGTCTGTCCCGCGGGAACCCTTCGAACACCCTGGCCAGGTCGCAGAGGAAGACATCCTCGCTCCGGGCAACCTCGCGCACGATGGCGACGTACTGCTGGTGCAGGGGTATCAGGTTGGCGAGATCCTCCACGTGCCGTTGCTCCAGGTACTCCGGCTCCTTGCCCTTCTCGTGTGAAGTCGGTGCGGTCAGCAGGACCATCGCGATGTCGTTCGCCTTCGCCAGGCGCGCCATCTCCGTCAAATTGCTCCTGAAGTCCTGCGGCGAAACTCGCAGTAGCGGCCCCTCGTCGTCGCTGAACCCGACGTACGCCTTCGTGATCAGTTGCGCGATCCGCAAGCGCTTCTGGAACTGGAACAGCATCGAGGAGTTGACCCAGGCCACGTCCTTGTCCTGGATGCCGAACGCCTTCCAGTGGTCGTTCCAGCCGAAGTACACGGTGATCACGCGCGGTTTCAAGGGCAGGACGTCTCGCGCGAGCTGCCGCAGTCCCTGGTAGGACGACCACGCCGGGACCCCGAGAGTCGCATACGAGAAATTCGCCTCGGGGAAGTCCCGGTGGATCAGACCGTGGAAGTAGCGCTCGTAGTTACCCCACTCGGTGGTCGAGTCGCCCATGAAGACGACGGCCGGCGCCGTGGCGCGCCCGTCATCGAGCTTCTTGAAGTAGTCCTTGGTGACCCACAGCAGTTCGCGATCGACGAGAAAGCCGCTCTCGATCTGTGCCGGTGTCGGCGCACCAAACTCGATCTTTTCAGGGTAGAGCTGGTAGGAGAATCCGATCAGGCGCAACACGAGTTCGATCGCACCCAGCGTGATCAAAGCGCTCGAGAATACGAGCAGCACGGGCTTCCCGAGTCGTTGCCAAGAAAGAACTCCCTCGCCCTGCTGCGAGGCCTCGACTTGCTTCGACTCGTCTTTCTGGTTCACCGCAATCCGTCGCAGGGATCCCGGATCCTAACACGCCCCGGTCCGCCGCGTGTCGGACCGCGTGTATGCTTCGGGGTCCTTCCGGAGGCTTCCATGATGCGAACGATGTTTTCTGTCCTTTGCACGGGATTGCTGGCTTTGTCGTGGTCGCTCCCGGCTCATGCCGACGACGATTTCCTCGAACGCTATTCGCGGACCAACCGCTTCCGCTTCGGGCGACCGACGTCGTTCCACTCGCCCCCCGACGGCAGCCGGCTCCTGTTCCTGCGCTCGGGTCCGCGGTCGGCCGTGCGGGATCTCTGGGTGCTCGATCTCGCCGACGGCGTGGAGCGTCGATTGCTGTCCGCTGGGGACTTGCTCGCGGGTGATGCGGAGCAACTCTCCGACGCGGAGAAGGCGCGGCGCGAGCGGACACGTTCCTCGGCGCGCGGCATCGCCGGGTACCATCTGTCCATGGACGGCTCGAAACTCCTCGTGCCGCTCTCGGGCCGGTTGTTCGTGGTGACCCTGGCCGACGGTTCGGTGCGCGAACTGGAAAGCGCTTCCGGTGTGCCGCTGGACGCACGCTTTTCTCCCGACGGCAGCAAGGTCTCCTCGGTGCGCGGCGGGGATCTCTACGTTTTCGATCTGACCCGCGGCGAGGAACGGCGGCTCACCCATTCGGACGGGACGATCCGTTACGGCGAGTCCGAATTCGTCGCTCAGGAAGAAATGAGCCGCCACCGCGGGTACTGGTGGTCGCCGGACTCGAAGCGGTTGATCGTCCAGTCCACGGACAGCAGCCGACTCGAAACGATGCACATCGCCGATGCTACCCGACCGGAGCGGGCGCCCAGAAGTTGGCCCTACCCGCGCCCGGGAAAGATCAATGCCACGGTGAAATTGGGAATCGTGAGCCTGGCCGACGCCGACTGGACCCCGGTTCGATGGGATCGCGAGCGCTACGAGTACGTCGCAACGGTGGGCTGGCCCGAGCACGGCGTCCCGACCGTGATGCTGCAGAACCGCGAGCAAACCGAGCAAACGTTGTTTTCGATCTCACCGGACAATGGGGCGACGACGCCGTTGGTGACGGAAAAGGACGACGCCTGGGTCGAGATCGACGAGACGATGCCGTCCTGGCTCGACGACGGCAGCGGATTCTTCTGGACCACCGAGCGGAACGGAAGCCGCGAACTCGAGATCCGAAACACCGACGGCAGCCTGAGACAGAGCGTGACCGGACCGTCGCTGGGCTATCGTGACTTCGTTCGCTTCGACAAGGACCATGACGAGGTCTGGGTCACGGCCAGCACCGACCCCACGCAAACCCACCTGTTCCGCGTCCCGCTCGATGGCGGTAGACCGAAACGGGTCAGCAAGGAGCCGGGGCAGCACTCGATCACGATGGCCGGCCCGGGACCGCTCTCGGTGCGCCGGCAAATCACCGATCGCGGCGCATCCCTCACACTCTGGAACGGCAATCGTGAACTCGACGTGATCCCTCGATCGGTCTCCGAGAGCGAACCACCGCTCCCCGAAATCGAATTCACCACGACCGGCGGGGATCCCGACCTTCACGCGGTACTCGTGCGACCGCGTAACTTCGACACGGCACGTCGCTACCCGGTCATCGTCCACGTCTACGGGGGACCGACCGGGTTGATGGTGCGACACGACCCGGGCCGTTACCGGCTGGCGCAATGGTTCGCCGATCACGGCTACATCGTGGTGTCGATCGATGGACGCGGCACGCCGCTTCGCGGACGCGACTGGCACCGCAGCATCAAGCACGACCTGATCACGCTGCCGTTGTTCGATCAGGCCCGCGGTCTTCAGGCGTTGGGGAAGAAATATCCCGAGCTGGATCTGGATCGAGTCGGCATCTACGGCTGGTCGTTCGGGGGTTACTTCTCGGCGATGGCCGTGATGCAACGACCCGACGTGTTCCACGCCGGATTCGCCGGCGCCCCCGTCGTCGATTGGTTGGACTACGACACGCACTACACGGAACGCTACCTGGGGCTCCCGCAGAAACAACCGCAGGCCTATCGTGTCTCGAACGTCCTGACCTACGCGGAGCAGCTGCGGCGGCCGCTGCTGATCCTCCACGGGACCGACGACGACAACGTCTATTTCGCGCACAGCCTGAAGCTGGCCGAAGCGCTATTCAAGGCCGGACGCCGATTCGAACTCCTGCCCCTGCCGGGGTTCACACACATGGTCAACGATCCGCTCGTGACTCGGCGCCTCTACGAACGGATCCTCGACCACTTCGACCGCCACCTGAAGGGTGATCGAGCACCCGAGGCGATTACTTTGCCCGGCGCAGCCGCAACGCGTTGAGGATGACGGAAACGGAACTGAGACTCATCGCCGCAGCGGCAAACATCGGGTGCAATCGGATGCCCCACAACGGGTACAGCAGTCCGGCGGCGACGGGAACGCCCAGCCCGTTGTAGACAAAAGCGAACCAGAGGTTCTGGCGGATGTTGCGGAGCGTCGCCCGGGCCAGACGGTGCGCTCGAACCAGCGCTCTCAGATCGCCTCCGGGCAACGTGATCGAGGCCGCGTCGAGCGCCACGTCCGCGCCGCCGCCCATCGCCACGCCGACATCGGCCACCGCGAGCGCGGCCGCGTCGTTGACACCGTCCCCGACCATCGCAACGCTTTTGCCGCGAGCCTGAAGATCTCGAATGAAATCGTGCTTTCCTTCCGGGAGCACACCCGCCTCGAAACGTTCGATCCCCAGCTGCCGTGCGACCGCGGCGGCGACGCGCTTGCTGTCGCCAGTCAACATCGCCACCTCGAGACCGTTGCGGCGCAACGCTTCGAGCGTTGCCGTCGCATGCTCCCGAAGCGGGTCCGCGACCGCGCAGAAACCGGCCGCCTTCCCGTCGACGGCCACGAACGCTACGGTTTCCCCGCGGCCCTCGTGTTCGGCCGCCGCCGTCTCAAGCGACGTCAGATCGATCCCCTGCTCGTCGAACAAACGCCGGTTACCCAGCACCCACTCGCGACCGTCGAGCCGGCCGGTCACGCCCTTTCCCGGGTGCGACCGGAAGCCCTCGACCGTGCGGACGCCCAACTCTCGCGCTTCGGCCGCCTCCACGATGGCCGCGGCCAACGGGTGGTCGCTCCCGCGCTCGAGCGCCGCGGTCGCAGCGAGCAGTCCGTCCTCATCCCCGTCGAGCGCGGCGACAGAGACGAGTTCGGGCCGTCCCTCCGTCAACGTGCCGGTCTTGTCGAGTACGACGATATCGACGCGCGCGAAACGCTCCAGACTCTCGGCATCCCGGACCAACAACCCTGATTGAGCGCCGCGGCCGAGCGCGATCGTGATCGAAACCGGTGTCGCCAGGCCAAGCGCGCACGGACAGGCGACGATCAATACGGTGACGGCGGCGAGCACCGCGTGCGCAAGGGCCGGATCGGGCCCCCAGAACAACCACGCGAAGAACGCGACGATGCTGACCACGATCACGGCCGGAACGAACCAGGCCGAAACCCGATCGGCTGTTTTTTGGACCGGGGCGCGGCTCCGTTGCGCCGCGGCGACCAGCGCGACGACCCGCGCGAGCATCGTCGCTCGACCCACCGCGCCGGCTTGCATCACGAAACTACCCGTACCGTTCAACGTGCCTGCGGTCACCGCGTCGCCGGATTGCTTGGCGACGGGGATGGATTCACCGGTCAAGAGCGATTCGTCGATCGCGCTCCCACCCGTAAGGATCGACCCGTCAACGGGAACGCGCTCCCCGGAACGCACGCGCAACCGGTCACCCACGACGATCTCGGCAAGCGGGACGGTCGTTTCCCGGTCGCCGTCCACGCGGTGCGCCTCCTCCGGAACCAGCCTGGCGAGACCGGTCAGCGCCTCGCGAGTCTTGCGGCGGGCGCGAAGCTCGAGCACCTGCCCCAGGAGCACCAACGCCACGATACCGACGGCGGCTTCGAAGTAGACGTGCGGACGTCCGTGACCGTCGAGGAAACTCGCGGGCAACCACGGGCCCGACAGCAACGCGACGGCGCTGTAGAGGAACGCGGCGACGGTCCCCAGACCGATCAGCGTGAACATGTTCGCCCGGCGCGCGCGAAACGAGTCCCGGGCACGCACGAGCAACGGCCATCCCGCGACGAGGACGACCGCGGCGGCCAGCACGAACTGGATCCAGAGCCCCGCTGACCCGATCGATTCGAACGTCGCCGCGGCGCCGGGGATCAGCCCACCCATCGCCAGGACCATCACCGGCAAGCCCAGAGCGGTCGCGAGGATCAGCCGCCGGTGCATCTCGCGCAACTCGCGGTCGTCTTCGTCCGGGGCGGGGTCGATCGACTCCAACGCCATGCCACAGTGCGGGCAACTGCCCGGCATGCGGGCGACGACCTCGGGGTGCATCGGGCAAGTCCACACGGCTGCCACGAGCGGCTCCAGCGCCATCCCACAATCCGGGCACGCGCCAGATGCGGCCTGCAGCCGTGCCGGATGCATCGGACATTCCCAGGCTCCGCCCGTGGTTTTTGATTTCATCTCGGACTCGCTTTCGACGAAAACACGACAGCCCATTGTGTCGCAATCGAGGCGAACCGCCCACAGGCAAACTGGTACACTCGAATCGTGGATGGTTTGCCAATTTCGGTGGTCATACCCACCCTCGATGAAGCCGAACTCATTGAATCGGCTGTGTCGAGCGTGTTGGCCGCCGAGGGCGTCGAGTGCATCGTCGTCGACGGAGGAAGTCGCGACCACACACGCGAACGAGCTGCGCGCGCCGGTGCGAAGATCGCGCACGCGCCGCGCGGACGGGCCCCGCAACTCAACACGGGTGCGCGGCTTGCACTCCATCCTCTGATCGTTTTCCTGCACGCGGACACGATTCTCCCGCTGGGTTACGAGCATGTGGTCCGCCGTATCCTGTCCGGACCGAATATCGCTTGCGGCGCGTTTCGGTTACGCATCGAACCAGCCAATTCGTCATTGCGGGTGATCGCGCGAATCGCCAACTTGCGCGCGCGGCGGCTCGCCTTGCCCTACGGGGACCAGGCGTTGTTCGTACGCGCGGACCGCTTCCACCAACTCGGCGGATTCCCCGACCTTCCCATGATGGAGGACTTCGAATTCGTTCGACGGATCCGCCGTACCGGACGCGTCGAGATTGCACCGGAGGCGGTCGCAACCTCGTCCCGACGCTGGCGCCGCAACGGCACGTGGCGCACGACCCTCCTGCACCAGCTGACGGTGCTCGCCTACCTCGGCGGGATCCCCGCGGCCACGATCGCTCGCTGGACCGCACGCGACAGGTCGAGCGGATGAGCGGAACGTCCGACGCTCCCGCAAGCCTGCGCGTCCTGCGCGAGGAAATCGACCGCGACGCCGCGATGCTGGCGCGCGTTCACGCGGAGCGCCTGCGTTGCCGTCGTGGTTGCCACGACTGTTGCATCGACGGGTTGACTGTCTTTGCGGTCGAGGCGGACGCGATCCGTGACGCCTTCCCGGAATTAACCGCGACGGGAACGCCGCACCCCGTGGGAGCGTGCGCGTTCCTCGACTCGGAAGGAGCGTGCCGGGTCTACGCGGTGCGTCCGTATGTGTGTCGCACGCAGGGATTGCCGCTCCGCTGGATCGCCGAGAAGAACGGCGAGACGGTCGAGTATCGTGACATCTGCCCGCTCAACGAGGCCGGTGGTCCCGACGTGACCGACCTGGCGGAAGACGAATGCTGGTCGCTGGGACCCTTCGAGGACCGGCTCGCCGCGCTGCAGGAACAGCATGGCGAACAGGGTCGACGCGTGTCGCTACGATCGCTGTTCCGGCGCGGCTAGGGCTTCGTGTAGTAACCGGAACGCGTCCGCACGGCCAAACGTTTACCGACTTCGAGTTGAACGCGCCGGAACTCCCCTTCGCTTCCCATCGCCGACGGGTAGTAGCCGATCAAGTACTGGAAGCGGAGTTCGTCATCGATCGTGTTGATGGCTTCCTTGAGTTCCGCAGGATCGTGGACGGCAAAGACGCGTCCCCCGGTCTCGGTCGCGATGGTGTTGAGCGTTTCGAAATTCGTTTTGACCACGCTCTTCGGAAGGTGGGCGGGGTCGACCGACATGAAGCCGATCGCATAGATCGGGACGTCCACCCGGCGTGCCAGTTCCAACGCCACCTGTGGGTCGAGCCGACTGAAATTGTCGACCCCGTCGGTGATCAGGACGATCGCTTTACGCCCGGCGAGCCGCTCGTCCACCAGTCCCGGAGCCGCCGCGACGGCGTCGTGCAACGCTGTCTGCCCGTACGCCTCCTGCACCGAGAGCCGCAAGAGGAACCGTTCGCGATCGTGGGTAAAGTCGGTAATCCAGGCGACCTGTTGGTCGGCGAACCCGATGAGCGCGAATTGATCCTCCGCTTCGAGCGCGTCGACGAAGAACCGGATGGCTTCCTTGGCGTGCATCAGTTTGTCCATTTGCCGCATGCTGCCCGAGAGGTCGAGCATGAATGCGATCGAAACGGGCTCGGATGTGTCGGAGGAAAAGTAACGGATCGATTGCGGCTCGGTGTTTTCGAACAGCGAAAAATCGTCCGCATCGAGGCCCCGGACGAAACGCCCGCGCCTGTCGAACACCGTGGTCGGCAGCATCACGAGACGCACCTTTTGCGTTTCGGTGTGGTGTAGCGTCAGAAGCGCCTGGAGCGTCGCGTCGTCCATCTCGACCCGCGAAGATCTGCTCTCGCCGGAGTCCGCCGCGGCAGCGCGCGGAACGAGCCCCGTCGCGACGATCATGGCGACCACCAGGACGGTGAACATGAACCGGCAGTGCGTCGAGTCCAGCATGGGGCACCCCTTGGGCAACGCACGTACCGCCTCCTCGCCGGCCGTGCGACCGATCGCCATTCAGGGGTGCAAGGGCGGGACCAGATCGGAAGATCGGTTTTGAGGGATGTTTGGCCGGCGGACGGTGCGGTCCGTTACGGGATCGTGATGCGAATGACAAAATTGTGACGAGAACCAGCGGTGCAGGCCTTTGATTACAGGGCGGCGGCGATGTATTTCGGCCTAAAATAGGGTGCGAGGTGACAATGCTGTCCAGGAAACTCGCCGTTCTCGTCTGTGCGCTGACGTTCTCGATCCAGGCGACGGCCAGCATCGAGACGGATTTCTACGCGGGTCTCGATGCGTTCGAGCGCGGGGAGTACACGGTTGCCCACCGAGTCTGGCTCGAACTCGCCAAAGGCGGCAATGCAGAGGCACAGTTCCGCCTGGCCCGGCTCTACGTCGAGGGCAAGGGTGTCGAGCCGGAGGATGCCGCCGCCGTCAAGTGGTACCGGCACGCCGCTGTCCAGGGACACGCGCGGGCCCAGGCCAGTCTCGGCTTCATGCTCCACGCCGGCCGCGGCGTCGAGTACGACGTGGCCGAGGCCATCGAGTGGTACCGCAAGGCGGCGAACCGGGGCCGGGCGTCGGCCCAGTTCAACCTGGGGAAGATCCACCTGGACGGCGAGGGCGTGGCCACGGATGCGGGCGAAGCCGTGCGATGGTTTCGGCTGGCGGCGAGCCAGGGCTACCCCGCGGCGTTGACCTCCCTGGGACGGCTGTACGAAGAGGGTCACGGGGTCGAACGCGATCCGGGGCGTGCGTTCAAACTACAGAAGAAGGCGGCCAAGCACCGGCACCCGGAGGCCGAATTCCAACTTGCTCGCATGTTCACCGAAGGGATCGGGACCGAACGCGACGTGAAGAAGGCGTTACGTTACTACCAGCGCGCCTCCAACCAAGGCCACGCGGGCGCGCGGGCGGCGCTCGCGCTCCTGCATTCGACTCCGACGACGGCCGTCGAGCCGCCAACCGACACCATCATCGCCGCGCCCCCCGCGGTGGCTTCACTGCAACAGGGAGCCGGGTTGACGCCACCTCAACAGTTCGAGCGCGGACGGGCGTTGTTGCTCGGTGACGGCGTACCGCGCGATCTGCCCCGCGCGGAGGATTGGCTGCGAAGAGCGGCCCAGGGAGGCCACGGTGAAGCGGCGTACCGGCTGGGGCTGCTGCTTTACCGGGGTCATGGAGCCACGGGCAAAGCGTACACCCGGGCGTACGTCTGGTTCGCACGTGCGGCGGAACGTGGGATCGGCGATGCGGCGCTGTGGCGCGATCGTGTTTACGGCAAACTGAACGAGCGGGAACGGGCCGAAGCTCGGCGGCTGCTCGATCCGTGAGCGTCGAGTCAGGCGTCGGCGGCGGCTTCGGCCTGGAGCGTCCGGGCCAACTTCGTCCCGTCGTCGGTGAGCCGGAAACAATCTTCTCCGTGGCGTGAGACGAGCCCCGGGCCCGCGAGGGCCGCGAGGGCCACGACGGCCTCGTCTCCGTAGAACCGCTCGTCCCCGGATTTAACCTCACCCTCGGCCGAGTCGTTGTTGCCGCAGACGAAGATTTCTTGCGCCTTGGCGGCGGCGGAAAGGATGCGCTTCTGGATCTCGCTGAGCTTGTACTTCTGCAGCAGCCGCTCGCACTCGTTGCGCGCGGCCTCCGCGGGACCGACACTCTCCACGGCGAACACCTGGGCGCCGCATTTCATGCAGCGCCGGGCACCCAGGGGTAGCCGGGCTCTGCAGCTCTTGCAGATCGACCCATTCGCTTTTCGCTGTCCTGCCATGACCGTAATGTATCCCCCGCTCCCCGTGGATTCCAGCCTCTTTAAGGAGCAATCGCCGTGCCGTCCCAGCGATCCGGAAAACACTCGCGTTTCGTCCACATCACGGCGATTTTTTTCGTTCGATAACAAACTCGTAAGCGCCGGGTGCCACGTTTTGCCCCGTCCGGTAGACATTTTTTGACGGTGTCCCGGTGCGGCCGATTCACCGCGGGCGGGTCGGCGCGGATGCGGGACCCGCAGCGGGTGGGTTAGGTCCGTTCCGGCAACAATCGGTCCGGGTCGAGTATGGACGCGGAACACCTGGCCTTACTGATCCTGGTGTCGGCCTGGGCCGTGGCTCTGCGCTGAAGCCGGCACCGGGATCGCGCCTGCCATCCCGTTACCAGTGGTAGCCCAGGACAACGCCGTAGTGGCTGCCCCCCGAGTCCAGGCCCAGAACAGGACCCGGCGTTGGAGGTGAAAGATCCGCGTTGGCGTCCGAGTAGCGTACGTCGAGTCCAACGTTGAAGCGATCGGTCGCGCGGTACAGAAAACCAGCGTTGATCCACAGACCGATTCCGGTGTCGTGGTCGTCCACGAGTAGCGTCGAGAACGGAGCGCCGGTGCCCAGCGTCCCGCTCTCCGTCTGCCTGGCGTCGAGTCGCACGATGGCCAGCCCGCCTCCCACGAAAGGCCGGATCTTGTTCTGGCCCCAGAACTTTCGCACCCCCAGGTCCAACTCCGTCGTGTCCACATCCGTGTCGAGTTGCAGCGGAAACGCCGCAGGTATGGCCAGCGTGGTGCTGTCCGACGAGGATAGGAGGTCGATGGCCAGCATCACCGGCCCCTCGAAGTCCAGCGTCAAGCAGACCCCGAACTGGAACTGTCTATCCACACCGGCGGTGTCGAGCATATTGTCGCTCAGCGACTTCTGCCCGAAGAGGACGCTCACGTCGCCCCCTCCCGCCAGCGCCGGGCCGTTCGCCGCGCCGAGAGCCAGAAGCAGTATCAGGACCAGCTGTCCGATTCGTTTCATCGTCTTGTCTCCATCCGGCTCTCCGGTTATTCGACCGAAGCCGTGGGCGTCAGCGTCGTCGAGCCGCCCTGGGAAGCATCGAGCGTAAAGCAGTAATCGCCGCTAAAGATCGGACCGGATATCAGCGCCCCGGGGGGTTGCTCGATCACGCCGATGCGGTACTCACCATCCGCCGGCAACGTCGCGCTGAATCCGTTGGGCAGGGAGCTCGTGTCGACAACCGAGAAGTCCACGCCGGCGATGGCAGCCACGAGGAGCAGCTGGGCGTTTCCGACGCCGTTTCCCTGTGCCGTCAGCGTGAGCGTCACGTCCTCACCCATGCTCCCGGTGAAGGTCCACACGTCCTGGTCCAACTGGCCCGACGGGTCATTGCCCAGCGTTTGACACTCGGTGACCATCTGGCCGCAGTCCATGACATCCGCCAGGTCGACCAGCCCATCGCAGTCGTTGTCGATCATGTCGTCGCAGATCTCGCTCGCGCCGGGATTGATTGCCATGTTGTTGTCGTCGCAGTCCACGCCCGTGCACGTATTCCCCGCACCGCCGGCGACGCCGAAGTTGTCACCATCCGCATCGAGACAGCCGTCCGCGCAGTCCGGTGTGGAGTCGGAGTCCACATCCGTCGTGCAATCCGTCGTGCAGGTGGCAATCGCATCGTCGCAGTCCAGGTCGTTGCCCGACTCGCCTGCGTCCAGACAGTCGAGGTCCACGCTGGTCGTCGTGCTGGTGCTGCCGAAGGTGTCGCCGTCAGCGTCCGCCCAGCAGAGTTCCTGGGTGTCGCAGTCCTGATCCACGCCGTCGGCCACGCCCTCCGTGGCCGCGGGATTGATCGCCGCGTCGGTGTCGTCGCAGTCCAGGTCGTTGCCCGACTCGCCTGCGTCCAGACAGTCGAGGTCCACGCTGGTCGTCGTGCTGGTGCTGCCGAAGGTGTCGCCGTCAGCGTCCGCCCAGCAGAGTTCCTGGGTGTCGC
>SMVB01414235.1_pt1 | contig 39081 bp, 29 predicted proteins | sample 2456461 | NCBI WGS metagenome assembly SMVB01 (sample SAMN11095934, study PRJNA526329) | marine sediment metagenome | biome: Marine sediment; feature: Surficial sediment; material: Deep marine sediment; isolation source: Hadal surficial sediment | place: Pacific Ocean | collected 2014-05 | depth...
ATGACCTGACAAAAAGATGTCGATCCGGCTGTTTTCGGACCCGTATTTCTGTTCAGTTTTGATTTTTGGATAACCACGCACCTCAACCACCCGATTATCCAGAATGCCTGCTTTGACAATAGCATTCGCCCTGCCAGTGTTGATGCCGATGAAATGACCTCTGGCCGTCCTGGTTAACTCCCATGTGAAAGGATACTTACGAGAAGGATTGTCGGACCGGGAAAGCCACACCTTTGCACCTTCCTCAATACAATTTTTCATTGATCCTGTATTGGGGCAATGAACGGTAATGATTTCGCCATTGTCCAATTTCACATCCGCAAGAAATCGTTTGTAGCGACGAATTAGTTTCCCGGCTGTTCGAGATTGAGTCGACATACTTTCCACACTTGATAATACAAGGCGATAATACCACCCCCTATGAGCACAGATCGCTCTTTAAAGAAGAGCTAAATGTTACTTGGCGAAACGCAAATGTTCTGGTATGGTTCGCCGCTTGATTTAGAACCCGAATTTTTGTGACATAGAGAACTGGATATACCTATGGCAACAAAACCTAACAAAAAGGCAGCAAAAGCCAAAACGAAAGCCAGGGCAAAACCCAAAGCCAAAGCGAGCGTGAAGGCCAAAGCAAAAGCCAAAACCAAAGCCAAAACCACAGTTAAGGCTAAACCCAAGGCCAGGTCTGGCGCTAAGGCCAGCGTTAAAGTCAAGACCAGGGCTGGTGCGAAAGCAAAAACGACTCCCAAAACAAAAAGTAAGACAAAAGTAAAGCCGAAGACCAGGGCGAAAGCCAAAGTCGGCCCGACTGTAAAAGCCAAAAAATCAACCGTGACAAAGAAGGTAAAGCCCAAGGTGACAGCTGTAGCAACAAAAACGCCCAAGAAATCCAAATCCACTGGCAAGAAAGTCACTGCGGCTGCTAAAACCAGGATTGTTGCAAAGCCAAAGACCAAAACTGAAGCCAAGCAAAACATCGCTGCCAAAAAACCGGCAGTCAAGCGCGCCAGGGCAAATGTAGCGAGGAAATCCCCAACTGCGCCTGTTGAATTCAAACCTTATGCGCGTAAGTCCAACGAAGATTATATGAACGAGGGGCAGCGGAAACACTTCAAAACGATATTGCTGGATTGGAAAATGCAGTTGATGGAAGAAGTCGATCGAACCGTTAGTCATATGAAGGACGAAGCCGCAAACTATCCGGATCCTTCTGACAGGGCAAGTCAAGAAGAAGAATTTAGCCTGGAACTTCGCACCCGTGATCGTGAAAGGAAACTCATTCGAAAAATCGACAATACTATCGAGCTTATCGACCAGGAAGACTATGGTTATTGTGAGTCGTGTGGGATCGAGATCGGGGTTCAGCGACTAGAGGCTCGACCCACCGCATCCCAGTGCATCGATTGCAAGACGCTGGACGAAATGAAAGAAAAACAGTTACACGGGTAGACGCGGGTTAATTTTTACCGGAAGCCACCGGCGTACTGATGAACGCACTGCTAGTGCTTCAGGGTCAATTGACCCGCCAATATTGCTCGCGATGTTTCAGAGGCGACTTCAGCGTATGCGTGATCACGCCACTATCGTTCTTGTTTCATAGGACTCTATGACAACAACCAGTAATTACATCGGTAGATTCGCCCCCTCGCCTACTGGCCCTTTGCATTTCGGCTCACTGGTTTGCGCCCTCGCCAGCTTTCTTGACGCTCGAAAACATAATGGTGCCTGGTTGCTGCGAATCGAAGACCTGGATCCGCCAAGGGAATCTGCCAGTGCGCCTGCAATCATCATCGATCAGTTACGCGCCCATGGACTCCATTGGGATGGCAGCATTCTGTACCAGAGTACTCGCCTGGAAGCTTATGCAACCTCGTTAAGCGAACTCCGCCATCAAAACCTGATCTACCCTTGTGACTGCGTGAGGAAAAATCTGCCGCCCGTCTATCCGGGTACCTGCCGTGGCAGAAATCTGCAAGATATTACAAAGCCCCACGCAATACGCCTTCTAATCGATGCGTCAGATGATACTGAGACGATCTGCATTGAAGATGCCGTACTCGGAACCCGGCGTTGGCAACTGAAAACGGAAATGGGCGACTTCATTATCAAGCGCAAAGACGGTTTGTTCGCATACCAACTTGCCGTTGTGCTCGACGACGGTTTCCAGCATATTACGCATATTGTGAGAGGCGCTGATCTCCTGGATTCAACACCCAGGCAAATATATCTGGCTGGCAAGCTGGGCCTCTCTACCCCCAACTATATGCATATACCCATCGCATTAGGCACATCTGGCGACAAACTGAGCAAACAAACCAATGCCGAGTCGATCAAGAATGAAAACGCCATCGCCAATCTTTGTCAGGCACTTGCCTTTCTGGGCCAACAATTACCGGATGAAACGATTGATTGCAAAGTGTTGCTGGAACTCGCTATCCGTCATTGGGATGTCAGCACAATCCCTAATAAAATTGCCTTACCGCAGTCCCTTTAGAAAATAATTCCCATTGGGTTTAGAATCCAGCCATGCTCGAGAGAATTATCATCTTCATTGTATTGGGAGTGTTCGTATTCACACCCACTGTTGGTAGTTGGTGGAAAGCGGAATTTTTTTCCTGGTACAACGTCTACCTGCCCTGGCTCTTGTTAATTTGTACTGCTTTATGGCTCCATTGGCGGGCGCAACGCAACAGCGACCCTGATTAACTGAAATGTTCTCCCTGACACAGTTATTTGGAATTGGTCTGACCTATTTAGCCATTCTATTCGGCTCCGCTTATGCCACGGAGCGAGGAATCATTCCACGGAGTCTATCCCGGCATCCCGCCACCAGGGTTCTCTCGCTAGGCGTCTTTGCCGGTGCGATCGCGTTTCATGGTGCAATAGGCTTTGCTGCCCAATATGGCGCCAGTTACCTGCTGTATTTCATTGGTGCCAGTGCGGCCTTTTTTATTACGCCCGTGTTACTCGCCCCATTAAGCCGCATTGCGCTGTCACACAAGCTGGGCTCCCTTGCTGATGTGTTCGCATATCGGTATCCGGCTCCCTGGGTTGGAGGTGCCATCAGTTTACTCATGCTGCTGGGTGTTCTGCCGCTGTTAGCCCTTCAGATACATGCCGTGTCCGTTACATTTCACTTACTAAATCAGGAGCTAAGCGAAGACGTCCTGGCAATATTGTTCTGCCTGACAATCGTAGTATTTGCCATATTATTCGGCGCAAGGCACCTTTCAACACGCAACAAACACGAAGGGCTTGTCGTTGCCATTGCGCTGGAATCTATCATCAAACTCGCTGCCTTGATGTTTATCGCATGGTTTTGCATCCACAACGTATTTGGCAGTGCAGAAGCGATGGAAATCTGGCTGGCTGAAAATAAAGAGCAACTTGCAGATGCACAAATGCGTCTCGGCAATGGTGCCTCAAGATCATTACTGCTGACCTTTTTCGCTGCGACCGTGGCGATGCCACATGTGTATCACATGTTGATCACTGAGAATGACGATGAACGTGCGCTATCTGGCGCCCGTTGGGGATTCCCTCTCTACATGCTTTTGTTCAGTCTTTGTATTCCACCGATTCTCTGGGCGGCACAGCATCTTAACGCCAGTACACCGGCAGAATTCTACCCGATCGCTATTGGTCTAACGACCGGCAATGAAGGCGTGACTATCGTTGCGTTCATCGCCTGTCTGTCAGCGGCGAGCGGGGTTCTTATCGTGACGACACTCGCACTTGCGTCAATGACGTTAAACCACATCCTGTTACCACTTTATCGTCCATCACCTCCCGTGGATATCTATTCACTTCTGCTCAATACCCGTCGAATACTGATCGCGGCGATTATTCTGGCCTCGTTCGGAATCTACAAACTACTGGGAAAAGACCAGAGCTTGATGAGTCTTGGCATTGTCGCCTTTGTGGCGGTGCTTCAATTTCTGCCTGGTCTGATAGGCGGTTTTCACTGGCGAAGGGCTAATCGTATCGGCCTGGCTGTTGGACTGGTAACGGGTTACCTGGTCTGGTTTTCCTTGTTATTTTTGCCACTGGTAGACAACCTCCTGTTTGGATCACCCTTTGCTCTCGAGATCAGTGACAGATCCTGGCATGCAGCTGCAACCTTATCCCTGGCGGCTAATTCCTTGATGTTCTGCATTTTTAGCGTCCTCACCCGGCCCACAACCGAGGAAAGCCTGGCTGCGGAACAGTGTATATCGGATTCACTTGCCAGTTCGTTCCGCGGTGAACTACACGCAAAATCCGTGGCAGAGATGGAAAGTAATCTCGCCATGGCACTAGGCCGGACCGCCTCCAGCAGGGAGGTCAATCTGGCATTGTCAGAATTGAGCTACCCCCAGGACGAAAATCGTCCACATGCACTCAGTAAACTCCGCAACCAAATGGAAACAAACCTGTCCAGTATGTTAGGTCAAACTATCGCCCACAGAATTGTTGGACGGGTTCTCCCCTTTAAATCAAATTCTGGATCGGTACATGCCCTGGAAAATTATCTTGAAGACTATCAATCCCAGTTAACCGGGTTAGCAGCAGAACTGGATGATCTACGGCGTTATCACAGGCAGGTTCTGCAAGACCTACCCACAGCTGTGTGCGCGATTGATGCCGAATACATCATCAGGACCTGGAACCTTGCAATGCACAATGTGACCGGAATCGATAGTGCAACTGTCGTCGGGTTTCCTGTTACCGACCTGGAGGAACCATGGAAAGATCTGCTGAATACGTTTATCTACGACGATCTGACTCACAGGTCAAAGGTTGAGATAAAAAACAAGGGAACGAAAATTCTGGTGAATCTACACAAGGCCTCCATGGCGAGCTATTGGAAGGAACGAGGCGACCTGGTAATTGTGATTGAAGACATTACGGAATCACAACTTCTCGAAGAACAGCTTATCCACAATGAAAGACTCGCCTCCATCGGGCAGCTTGTTGCGGGTATTGCACATGAGATCGGTAATCCAGTGACAGGAATCGCCTGTCTTGCCCAGAACCTGCAGCTGGATTCGGAACACCCGGAGTTACTTGAATTATCGAGTCAGATTCTGCAACAAACTGAACGTATTTCGACCATTCTGCAGTCCCTTGTGAATTTCGCATACGGCAGCAAAGGGGATATGAAGCGCCCAAGAATTCCCGTTGATTTACACCAGTGCATTAGTGAGGCAATTAATTTACTATCATTGAGCCAAAGAGAAACCGAAGTGGCTCTTGTAAACCACTGCGATAAAGGCGTATACACCCTTGGCGATCCCCAGCGTCTTTCGCAGGTATTTGTAAACCTGCTTTCAAATGCCCAGGATGCATCGAAACAAGACGATGAAATTATCATAGCAAACCATTTCAGTGAAAATTCCGTGGTGATCGAAATCATCGATCAGGGTCATGGCATACCTTCAGACCAACTGAAGAGGATTTTCGAACCATTCTTTACAACCAAGGATCCTGGCAAAGGAACCGGTCTCGGTCTCGCTATTGTCACCACCATCATCAATGAACATCATGGTTCAATCCATGCTGTATCAACCGATGAATCGAGAGGTACACGTGTGATCATTAAGCTCCCCGTGTATCACCAGGGAGACCAGCCAAAGAAAATCCACCAGGCTGATTGATCAACAGAGTTGACTTCATCCTGGTGTTAGGTGTTTAGTTCCTATGACTAAAATAGCGGAAAAGTATGAGCCATAAGCATATTCTGATCATAGAAGACGAAGTCGTTATTCGTTCCTCACTCAAAAAATTTCTGGAAAAACAAAACTATAAAATATGTGAGGCAGGATCCATAGACGAGGCTGTAAAACAGAACCTCAGTAAATTTTCTCTGATCATTACAGACCTGCGTCTTCCGGGACCAGCGGGAACCGACATCATCAAGTTGGCACCTAATGTACCTGTACTCGTCATGACCAGCTATGCCAGTCTGAAATCGGCAGTCGATACCATGAAGCTTGGCGCAGTGGACTACATCGCCAAACCATTCGATTTTGCTGATCTTCTACAGACCATTCAAGCATTAATCGAGGAACCTGACGCAGCACCATTTGCTAACATGCTGGGTACTTGTGATGCCATGATAGATCTTTTCGGGCGGCTGAAAAAGGTGGCGCCTACAAATTCCAATGTCCTGATTGTCGGAGAATCAGGTACAGGAAAGGAACTGGTCGCAAAAGCAATTCATCACGCCAGTGCACAATCATCCAGACAGATGGTCCTGCTTAACTGCGCGGCGATCCCCGATAGTTTAATCGAGTCTGAACTCTTCGGTTACGAGAGAGGCGCCTTTACGGGCGCGACCAATCCACGCCTGGGACTGGTTGAAGCAGCCGATGGGAGTACCCTCTTTCTGGATGAAATCGGGGAACTACCGATCGAGGCTCAGGCAAGATTGCTTCGAGTATTGCAAGAAGGCGAGGTCAGGCGTATCGGTTCAGTGGAAACAAAGAAAGTTTCTATCAGATTAATTGCTGCCACTCACCGTGACCTGAAAAAGTTGGTTGCAACAAAGCACTTTAGAGAAGATCTTTATTATCGCCTCAACGTGGTGAAGCTCACTCTACCGCCACTGAGGGAGAGACAGGAAGACCTCATGCTCATTGCAGACAGTGTACTGAACCGAACTTGCAAAAGATTCAACAAAAGTCACATCACCTTTACCGATCAGACCCGTGAGATCATGACGCGGTACCGCTGGCCAGGAAATATACGCGAACTTGAAAATGCAATCGAGCGAGCTGTGATCCTCAATGATGGACATGCAATTACACCCGAATTACTCGCCATCGAGACTGAAGATATTCACTATACAGATGATGCAAAAAGTCAGGATGAATCTGAAAGCAAAGTCTCACTCCAGGATTATTTCCAAAAGTTCGTGTTGAATAATGAGGGCCACATGACTGAAACGGAGTTAGCAGAAAAGCTGGGCATCAGCCGCAAAAGCCTCTGGCAGAAAAGGCAAAAACTCAAAATCCCGCGCAAAAAATCCAGGCGATAATGATCTGATATCTAAATAGTGTTACCAAAGGACACATCTCTTTGTAACTTTGGGTAACACTTGAGCGCAAGGTAACACACCTGGTTTGCGTAAGTATCTGATTTTATTGTCTTACTATACTTGGCATGATAAATGCGTTGTAGGAGATAACTGGAAAGCAGGCAAAACAAATAATAATCCTATAACCGGTTAAGGTATTGGGGAGAAGATTCTCGAAACCGTTTTCGACTAATAAGAAGTAAAATAAGAAAAATTAAAAATAACAAGAATAATAAAGCTGGTTCGCTGAATGGGAAAAGTATCACTTTTCCCATTTTTCTTTGTGCTTTTTACGTTCAATCAAAAACTGTCAGCAAACAGGCTCCCTGACCAAAAGGGAGCCAACAAAACACCCACGGGTCGCCCAGGACAAACTAGTCTGGTAGTATTTAGCTTCACTCATTCTACAATTCGAACCTGCCAATCAAACCGCAAACAAACTTTCCCTGCCTGATGCATGCGCAAAATCCGATATGAGCCGGTCGCACACCTCTCCCCGGTCGATTCAATGACCGCTACTGCAACAACACTCCCCTTGGAGCATATCAGTGTGAATGCCCTGAAAGTTGTTCAGCGACTCACTGAGCACGGCTATGAGGCATTCCTGGTCGGCGGTTGTGTCCGGGATCTGTTACTGGGCAAATCCCCAAAAGATTTTGACGTTGCAACCAGTGCACACCTGGAAGAAGTCCAGGAGCTGTTCAGAAATTCACGGGCAATTGGAAGAAGATTCCGCATCGTTCATGTTCGCTTCGGCAGGGACATCATTGAAGTAGCAACATTCAGGGGACCTCACAAGGAAATGAATGAAGAAAGCCATTCAGAAACCGGCATGATTCTGGACGACAACGTCTACGGCACTTTTGAAGAAGATGTGTTTCGTCGGGACTTCGCAATGAATGCACTCTACTACGATGTAAACAGCCGTGAAGTTATCGACCTTGTTGAAGGTCGCACAGATATTGAACACAAATGTATCCGCCTTATTGGCGACCCGGAGAATCGATACAGGGAAGATCCGGTTCGGATGTTGAGAGCTGTTCGTTTCAAGGCAAAACTGGATTTTAGTATCGATGATGCAACCGGCACTTCTATCAAACATATTGGCTACTTGTTACAGGACATCCCCCCGGCACGCTTATTTGAAGAAGTACTGAAATTATTTATGTCAGGTCATGGCGCAGCATCCCTCGACGCCATGTTGGAATACGACCTGTTTGGGTGGTTATTTCCCGCTACCCGCCGCGCCATGGATGATACCCGCGCCAATAAACTGATCCACCTGGCTCTGGCTAGTACAGATAAACGAATTGCCGCTGGCAAGCCCGTAACACCCGCGTTCATATTTAGCGCTCTGTTATGGTATCCATTCATCCATGAGAAAAAGAAGCTGGAAGATGAGGGGCTGACAAATGTTGAAGCTTCTCACGAAGCGGCAGCGAACGTTATCGCAAACCAACAACTCTTCACCTCAATTCCAAAACGATTTTCCGGTCCGATGCGGGACATTTGGAATCTGCAATATCGCTTACCCATGCGACATGGCAAAAAGTCTGAAATTCTCCTCAATCACAAACGCTTTCGAGCTGCCTACGATTTTTTACTCCTGAGAGAAGATTCAGGAGAAAAGCTTAACGACCTGGGCGAATGGTGGACCAGATACCAGGAGGCGGATGGCGAAGGACGAAGTAAACTCAAAGCGCAAACCTCTGGTAACGGCCAAAAGAAACGGAGAAGAAAGCACAAGCACCGAACCAATCAGGAGCGAGGTAATCAAGCCCCCGCTCATCAGGATAATACAGGCAATCGTTCCTATAACAGGTAGATATCACTTTGGTCCTTGACACCAGCATCGCAGGATTACCCCGATATATCGCAGTTGAGGGTCCTATTGGAGTCGGGAAAACAACGCTCGCCCGGAAGCTGGCCAAATCATTTAATTACGAAGTACTTTTGGAATCGCCCCGGCCTAATCCATTTCTCAAACGTTTCTACAAGAATCGACAACAGGCAGCACTGCCCACCCAGCTGTTCTTCCTGTTTGAGCGCGCCAGACAAATTCAGGAACTTAAACAAGGAGATATGTTTCAACCGGTCAGGGTGGCAGATTTCATTATCGAAAAAGACCGGCTATTTGCAGAAATAAACCTGGATGCCGACGAGCTAAAACTTTATGAAAATATTAACGCACATCTAACTATTGACGCGCCGATACCGGATCTCGTCATCTATCTACAGGCGCCAGCAGATGTTTTGCTCGAACGTATTCATCAGAGAGGTGCTGAGATCGAACAAAATATTGACAAAACCTACATCACCCAACTGGTTGACGCCTATACCAAACTCTTCCATGACTACACTGCTTCCCCCTTGCTGATTGTTAATGCGTCGGACATTGATCTCGCCCAGAATAGTCAGGATTACGAAAATCTGCTCCAGTTCCTGCTGTCCATTAAAAATGGCAGGCACTACTACAATAGTCCCAGGCAAGCGATGATCTGAGTCCCTGGGCAGCCTTGTTCTAGGAGTCGGTTCCTGCGCCAGCTTTCAGTTAAGCAGCATGCCCAATCATTGCCCGGTAAAAGGTAAGCCATATCCAGGCCAGTTTTCACCAGCGGGGCAATGTGGCACAGTACGCACTTCAGAAGTATTCAGGAATATACAATGTCCCAGGCAAAGGTTTATCCCGTCAGCAGTGAAGTTGAGGCCCGAACACTGATTACAAACGATCAATACCTCGAAATGTATGAGGCATCGATTGAGCGACCAGAGGAATTCTGGAATCTACAGGCCAATGAATTTCTTACCTGGTACAAAACCTGGGACAAACTGACCGAATCAAACTTCAGCAAGGGTGAAGTAAAATGGTTTTTAGGGGCAGAGCTAAACGCCTCATACAATTGTATCGACAGGCATTTGGACGCAAGAGGCGACCAGATCGCTATTATCTGGGAAGGAGATGAGCCAGATGACGATGCCAGCATCACCTACGCCGAGCTGCATGAAAAAGTCTGCCGCCTTTCCAACGTACTTAAGGATCGTGGCGTCAGGAAAGGGGACAGGGTTTGTATCTACATGCCGATGATTCCCGAGGCCGCTTACGCCATGCTTGCCTGTTCACGCATTGGTGCGGTCCATTCCGTGGTGTTCGGCGGCTTCTCTCCCCAGGCACTACAGGATCGAATTCTTGACTCGGATTGCCGTCTCGTCATCACCGCTGATGAAGGTGTTCGGGGGGGGCGTGCAATCCCGCTTAAGACGAATACCGACACCGCTCTTGCTGCATGTCCTGATGTTCACACCGTCGTGGTTGTGCGCCGCACCGGCGGTGATATCAGCTGGGATAACAAACGGGACATTTGGTATCAGGAGGCAATCGACAATGCGTCTGCGGATTGTGAACCAGAGCATATGGGCAGTGAAGACCCTTTGTTTATACTTTATACCTCGGGTTCGACCGGTAAGCCAAAAGGTATTTTGCATACTACCGGCGGTTATCTACTGTTTGCTGCCATGACCCACAAGTACGTGTTTGACTATCACGATGGTGATATCTATTGGTGTACAGCAGACGTGGGCTGGGTAACAGGCCATTCCTATATTGTTTATGGACCCCTGGCAAATGGCGCCACAACATTGATGTTTGAAGGGATACCTACCTACCCCGACGCATCGCGTTTCTGGCAAGTTGTCGATAAACACAAGGTCAATATTTTTTACACCGCTCCAACGGCGCTTCGGGCACTGATGGGTCAGGGGGATGAGTTCGTCAACGTTACTTCGAGAGAATCCTTGAGGCTACTTGGTACTGTTGGTGAGCCCATTAACCCCGAGGCATGGGAATGGTATTACCATATCATTGGTGAGGAGAAATGTCCCATCGTGGACACCTGGTGGCAGACCGAGACTGGCGGCATCATGATTACGCCGCTTCCCGGAGCAACTGCACTGAAACCAGGTTGCGCTACCCGACCGTTCTTTGGCGTCAAACTGGTGGTCCTGGATGGAGACGGAAAAGAAATAGAAGGAGCAGGGTCTGGCATCCTTGCCATCGACCGTTCCTGGCCTGGACAGCTCCGCACTGTCTTCGGGGACCACGAACGCTGCATTGAGACCTACTATTCGGCATATAAGGGATACTATCTCACCGGCGACGGAGTCCGCCGTGATGAGGATGGCGACTACTGGATAACTGGCCGTATAGACGATGTGCTTAACATTTCCGGTCACCGTATGGGTACCGCAGAAGTTGAGAGTGCATTAGTACTACATGACAAAGTTGCTGAAGCTGCTGTGGTGGGTTACCCACATGAAATCAAGGGTCAGGGGATATATGCTTATGTAACCCTGATGCACGATGTTGAGGGAACTGATGAACTGCGGGAAGAACTTTGTCAACTCGTCAGGTCAGAAATTGGTGCCTTTGCAAAACCAGACATCCTGCAATGGGCGCCAGGTCTTCCAAAAACCAGGTCAGGCAAAATCATGCGCCGTATATTGCGAAAAATTGCCGAAAATGAATTACACAACCTGGGAGATACCAGTACGCTCGCTGATCCATCTGTCGTTGACGAGCTGATAAAAAATAGCCCGGTAACGGGATAACCCTTGCCAACTGTCGTCCTGGTTCATGGCATCTGGATGAACGGATGGGACATGGCGTTGCTGGCGCGCAGATTACGCGTTTCGGGTTTCACCACCAGCCGGTTTTCCTATTCCAGTATTCGCAAAAGCATTGATGTAACCACTCATCAGTTGCATCAGTTTTTAACTGCTTTGCACGATGACGAAATCCATATCGTTGCCCATAGCCTCGGCGGTTTGCTTGTTCGGCGCCTGATGGCCCAATTTCCTGGCGACATCAAGGGCAGAATTGTTACTCTCGGGACGCCACATCAAGGCAGCAGGGTTGCGGCAAATTTGAGCCGATCAAAAATAGGCTCTCTTCTTCTCGGCCAAAGTGCAGAAGTACTGCTCGGAAAGCTACCTGCAGTCCAATCCACGCAGCCGTTCGGGGTGCTGGCCGGTAGTAGACCACTTGGTATCGGTATGTTGCTCGGCGATCTGGAAAAGCCTCACGATGGAACCGTTATGCTAACCGAATCCAGGTTTGAGGGAATGTCAGACTATCGCGTGATACCAACAAATCACATGGGTCTGTTATTTTCCAGGGAGGCTGCAGCGGAGATCAAATATTTCCTGCGCCATGGTCATTTTACAGCCTGATTCACGAAGCGGACGCATATAAGTTGAATATACAGTGCACTAAAAAAGGGGACCTGCGCCCCCTTATATAGTACTTGCCTTACCTGCGGTTCCTGGCCGTCATGAGTTAGCAGCTTCCTGCGAATCGTCACCAGCCTCGGCTGCTTCTTCCGCTGCCGCCTGGCTCGAATCCTCTTCCGGTAGTTCTTTGATTGAAAGCTTGATTCGACCGCGGTCCACATCAAGAACAATGACTTTCACCTCTTGTCCCTCTTTAAGATAGTCAGTCACTTTCTCAACCCGTTCTTTCGCAATTTGAGAAATATGAAGCAGGCCGTCTTTACCAGGCAGAATCGTAACAAAAGCACCAAAATCAGCAATTTTAGCGATCTTGCCAGTGTAGATCTTGCCAACTTCAGCTTCAGCGGTGATCGCTTCGATCATGGCCACAGCAGCATCCCGGGATTCTGCACCCTCACCAAATATGGTGATGGCTCCACTATCATCAATATCAATGGTCGCGCCCGTTTCTTCAGTGATTGAACGTATGGTTGCGCCGCCTTTACCGATGACATCACGAATCTTGTCAGTGTCAATCTTGATCGTCACCATCGCAGGCGCATTCTCGGAAACGTGCTCACGTGAACGACCAATGACTTTGTTCATCTCATCGAGTATGTGAAGACGGGCCTCACGAGCCTGCTCCAGAGCTGTTTCCATAATCTCTTCGGTAATACCCTGAATCTTGATATCCATCTGCAGGGCGGTGATCCCCGTCGCCGTACCAGCCACTTTGAAATCCATATCACCAAGATGATCTTCATCACCAAGGATATCAGTTAAAATGGCATAACCGTCTTCTTCCTTAACCAGGCCCATGGCAACACCGGCCACCGGTGCTTTAAGGGGAACACCCGCATCCATCAAGGCTAGGCTGGCGCCACAAACACTGGCCATCGAGGAAGATCCATTCGACTCGGTAATTTCTGATACGACTCGTGTCGTATAAGGCCAATCGTCTGCACTGGGAAGCACGGCTGCTAAACCACGCCGCGCCAGGCGACCGTGACCAATCTCCCTTCGCTTGGGTCCTCCAGAAAAACCTGTCTCTCCAACGCTGTAGTGTGGGAAATTATAGTGCAACAGGAAATTATCCCTGTATGTCCCCCGAAGCGCATCGATTATGGCCGAGTCGCGCATCGAACCAAGTGTCGTTGTAACAATTGCCTGCGTCTCACCACGGGTGAACAATGCAGAGCCATGTGTTTTAGGCAGAAAACCTACTTCAACACTGATAGGCCGAACTGTCTTTGTATCTCTTCCATCGATTCGCGGCTCACCAGCAACAATGGCACGCCGGACTGTTTTCTTCTCAATGCCACCGAAGACTCCGCGTACTTCATCGGCGTCCGGCCCTTCTTCACTGACGAATTGCTCAACGGCTTGATCACGAAGTTCCCCGAGACGATTCTGACGTTCCATCTTGTCAGTCACCTTATACGCCTGTGCGATACTGTCAGCGAATTTTTCTGATACAGACTCGACTAGTGCCGTATTCTCTTCAGCCGGTTGCCAGTCCCAGGCTTCTTTACCCGCCTCTGCCTTTAGTTCATTAATCGCTTTGATGACAACCTGCATTTCTTGATGAGCAAACAAAACCGCCCCTAACATCTGATCTTCAGTCAGCTCTTTTGCTTCTGACTCAACCATCAGAACGGCAGCTTCTGTTCCGGCAACAACCATATCAAGGTCTGAATCCTCAAGTGCGTCATATCCCGGGTTAAGCAAATAACCATCTTTTGTAAAACCAACCCGTGCCCCGCCAATCGGTCCGGAAAAGGGAATTCCAGAAAGTGATAGCGCTGCTGATACTCCGATCATCGCCGGAATATCAGGATCAATATTCTTATTCGCTGAGATTACCTGACAGGTCACCTGAACCTCATTCATAAACCCTTTGGGAAACAGCGGACGAATAGGCCGGTCGATCAATCTACATGTCAGTGTTTCTTTTTCTGAAGGCCGACCTTCACGTTTGAAAAATCCACCTGGAATCTTCCCAGCGGCATACGTCTTCTCTTCGTAATTCACTGTCAGGGGAAAGAAGTCCTGTCCAGGTTTCGCTTCTTTGCGACCAACAACGGCCACCAGAACAACTGTTTCTGCCATACTGACAACTACCGATGCTGTCGCTTGTCTGGCAATCCTGCCAGTTTCTATCGTAACTTCGTGGTCACCATAGTTAAATTTCTTAGTTACTGAATTCAATTTTTTCTCCAATTCAATCTATTTAATGCCGCAACCAATTTGCGGGCTTTCTAAGCTAATGTTGCTATCGGCGCAAACCCAGTCTCTTGATCAACTTTAGATAGCGGTCGGAGTTTTTACTCCTGAGATAGTTAAGTAACTTCCTTCGTTGGCTAACCATACGGAGCAATCCCACTCTGGAATGGTGGTCGTGACTGTGCTCTTTGAAATGCCCTTGAAGCGTTTCGATATTTGCGGTTAACAGTGCAACCTGAACTTCCGGGGATCCGGTGTCGTTCTCTGCCGTACCAAACTCTTTAACAATTTCAGCTTTTTTTGCTGTCGATAATGCCATTACTTATTCTCCAAATAATATGCATGACCACCTTGTGGCCAATTAATAGAAGCAAGAACACCCACGCATATTTGCAGATGCCTCGCATTACCTTCTAACGCATCACAACCAATCGTCGCGGTGCAATTCTTCCATCCTCCAGAATCTCGCCAACTCCCAGAAAGTTCTCTTTATCCTTTCTTTCGCAAGAGTCGTCAGGTTCCGAAAAAATTCTTACCCATCCTTCCGTTGGTGCATTCGGAATCTGCACAGGTTGGCCCTGTCGCAGATAGGACGCCGTCACCTCGGTTAACTCAACGGATGGCCAATCGTCAACCGCTGAACTCGCAGGGAGCAGTAGCTCATCAAGCGCATCCATGCCACCGCTCTCACGGAGATGCCTAAGCTCTGCCATGGAACAGGTGTCTTCAATTGTAAAAGGGCCTGATTCCAACCGCCGAAGGGCAATAACATGTGCGCCACAACCAATAGCCGTGCCAATATCTTCTGCAATACTACGCACATACGTTCCCTTGCTGCAGGAAATATCCAGTACAATTTCTGCTTGTTCCTGGCTGACAAGATCCAGTTTGAAAATATTCACCTGACGGCTTTTACGCTCTATCTCAATGCCTTGTCGCGCCAGCTTGTAGAGGGGTTGACCATTGACCTTGATGGCTGAATACATGGATGGAACCTGCGAAATTTCACCTCTGAACCTGTCAAGTATCAATTCCAGGTCGCTGGTTGAAATATCCGGTACTTCAGCGCTCGACAGTATTTCCCCGTCTGCATCTCCTGTGGTTGTAACAACACCTAGTTTGATCGTCGTCAGGTAACGCTTGTTGGCATTGAGGAGGAACTGGGAAAATTTGGTCGCTTCGCCAAAACAAAGCGGCAATACACCGGTTGCCAGGGGGTCTAAACTTCCCGTATGACCTGCCTTGGCAGCATTAAAAATCTTCCTGGCTTCCTGCAGAGCGCCATTTGAAGTCATTCCCGCCGGTTTGTCCAGTAATAAAATACCATTTACCAGTCTACCCTTACGCGATTTCCTGGCCATTTTATTTCTCTTCCTCGCCACGCCTTCTGACATCATCACTAATGGCATCGTCAATGGCTTTGGATATTTTTGCGCCGTCCACAATTGTACTATCGTAGTGAAACCGGAGTTTAGGGGTTGTTCGAGTGGACATTATTTTCGCAAGCTGGCTACGCAGGAACCCGCCTGCATTGTTCAGTACTTCTTCTGCAATTTCTGCATTTTCTTCGGGAAATACCGTAAAATGGACATCTGCAAATGCAAGATCACGTGAAACCTTCGCATCATTGATCGTGATCATGCCCAGACGTGGATCCCGTACTTCCCTTTGGATCAAAATGGCCAATTCCCTTTGTATCAGGTCGGCTATCCGTCGTCCTCTGCTAAATTCTCTTGGCATCTGGATTACAATCGACGAGTCGATTGCCTATAGTTCCCTTGCCACTTCACGGGTATCAAATACTTCGATCTGGTCACCTACCTTAACATCGTTGTAACTCTTTACCCCGATACCACATTCGGTTCCACTTCTCACATCCTCGACTTCATCCTTAAAGTGGCGTAATGATTCAAGCTCACCTTCGTAAATCACAATGCTGTCCCTTAAGACCCTTATCTTCTTCGTCCTGAATACGGTTCCCTCAATCACCATACAACCAGCGATATTGCCCAGTTTCTTACTCTCGAATACGTCTCTTACCTCGGCAATCCCGACAATTTCTTCCCTGATTTCCGGTGACAGCATACCCGTAAGCGCATCCTTGACATCATCTATCAGGTCATAAATAACCTTGTAATAACGCAAGTCCAATCCTTCTTTCTCGACAAACTTCTTCGCTGAATTATCTGCCCGGACATTAAACCCGAAGACCACTGCTCCTGCTGTGCCTGCCAGAGTTACATCAGATTCACTGATGCCTCCTACACCTGAGAATATAACGTTCACCTTAACTTCATCGTTTCCAAGCTCAGCCAGCGCAGATACAATCGCCTCAAGGGTGCCGCGCACATCCGCTTTAACAACGATATTGAGCAAACTGGTTTCTGTTGAGCTAAAGCTCTCAAGCAAATTGTCCAGACTCACGACAGGCGTGGCCAGTCGTTCGTCATTCGCTCTATCTTTCCTGAATTCTGCCACTTCGCGAGCACGCTTTTCATCCCTGGTGATCATGAAACTTTCACCCGCCGCCGGTGTCCCATTTAATCCCAGGACCGATACTGGCGTGGCAGGACCTGCAGATTCAACCCGGTCACCATCTTCATTATTCAAAGCGCGAACCCGCCCAAATTGTGCGCCCGCCACAATGATATCGCCTCTTTTCAAGGTGCCATTTTGAACCAACAGGGTTGCAACCGAACCTCTACCCTTGTCCAGTCTTGATTCAAGGACAACGCCCTGTGCCGGACCATCTTCAACTGCGGTAAGTTCAAGTAATTCTGCTTGCAGGTTAATAGCTTCCAACAGATCATCAATCCCTTGCCCTGTCATAGCTGAAACCGACACAAACTGTGTATCTCCACCCCAATCATCGGGGATAACTTCCCTTGCAGCGAGCTCATTTTTTACCCGATCCGGATCAGCTCCTTCCTTGTCAATTTTGTTCACGGCAATAATCATCGGCACACCAGCATTTCTCGCATGCTGAATAGCTTCCTCTGTCTGCGGCATCACGCCATCATCAGCAGCAACCACGAGAATCACAATATCCGTGGCACTGGCGCCACGTGCCCGCATGGCTGTGAATGCAGCATGTCCCGGAGTATCAATAAAACAGATTTCCCCGTGACCAGTATTAACCTTGTAGGCACCGATATGCTGGGTGATACCACCGGCTTCTCCATCAACGACTCGAGACTGACGGATATAATCAAGCAACGACGTCTTACCATGATCAACATGGCCCATGACCGTCACCACAGGTGTCCTGGGTTTTGCCTCGGCTTCATAAACCAGTTCTTCTTCGAGCGTCTTTTCTACTACATTTGCGTCGACCAACTTCACGATGTGCCCGAATTCTTCGACAATCAGTGAGGCAGTATCCTGATCAACCGTTTCATTAATATTAGCCATCACGCCAAGGTTCATTAAAGATTTGATCACGTTTGTGGCTTTGACCGACATTCGCTGCGATAGCTGTTGAACTGTAATGGATTCACCCAATTCAACTTCTCTTTGCCTATCTTCGGTCGGTGCCTGAAATTTGTGCCGGGGCCCGGCGGGTTTTGCCATTACTGCACGCTTTGGCCTCTTCCCCGATGCCAGACCCAGGGTCGCGGTTTTAGCGCTGGCAGGCATCGCGGTGATATCGTCTTCACCCTCTTCAACCAACAATTTCTCTACTCGCCGTTTGCGGTTACCGTGCTTGGATTTTTTCTGCTGTAAATCTTCCTCATCCAGGTCGTGACGATCACGTTTATCCTTCCTGGCACTCACTTTACTGCCTTCGGACTCCGCTGGCTCTGCCTTACCCTTACTCGCCTCCAGGGCAGCAGCTTTCAGTTTTCTTTCAGCTTCCTTTTCTTCTTCAGCTTTCTGTTTAGCTAATTCAGCAGTTTCCTGACGCCTTTTACCTGCTTCGGCTTCAACTTCTGCGTAAGCAGCCCGGCGAATTGCATCCAGATCCACTACTTCTTTGGTCTCGGCTGCCGCTTCAGGTGTTTCGGTAGCAGCAGTTGGTGTGGTGGCGGTCGACGGCGACTTCGGCTGCTCATCTTCCGTCGCGGCACGCCGTACATAGGTCCTCTTTTTCCGAACTTCAACATTGACAGTTCGTCCTCGAGTAGAGGAACCACCTGTCTTCAGCGTGCTCAGCGTTCGTCGCTTTAACGTAATCTTCCTCGGCGCACCTTCAGTTTCACCATGGCTTTTTTTCAAATGCGACAACAGCTGTTCTTTTTGATCTTCACTGACAGGGTCTTTTTCAGTATTTTGAGGCAGGTCTGCCTCTTGCATCTGCTGCAATAAACGGTCAACAGGCGTTCCTATTGTCCCTGCCAGTTGCTTTACCGTTACATCGGCCATCTAGTCTTCCTCGATCAAGCCTTTTCAGCTTGATCATCCTCTTCTGCAAACCAGGGTGCACGTGCTGTCATAATGAGCTCACCCGCCCGCTCATTTGTCATATCTTCGATGTCAATCAATTCGTCGATTGACTGTTCAGCAAGATCTTCCATCGTTATCACACCAATTGCCGCGAGTTGATATGCTACCCGCTTGTCCATACCATCCATTTCCAAAAGATCGGCGGCAGGTTCTGTCTTGCCAAGCTCTTCTTCGCTGGCCAGTTCGAGGGTCGTTAAGGCATTCTTGGCCCGATTACGTAATTCCTCGACGATGTCCGTGTCAAATCCTTCGATGTCAATCATTTCCTCTATGGGAACGTAGGCTATCTCTTCAAGGGATGAGAATCCTTCTTCAACAAGTACAATTGCAACATCTTCGTCGACATCAAGTTGTTTCATGAATTTTTCGATAACCGCGCCTGCTTCCAACTCATGTTTTTCTGTTGCCTCCTCCTCCGTCATGATATTAAGATCCCAGCCAGTCAATTCGCTCGCAAGTTTTACATTTTGCCCACCGCGACCAATGGCTTGAGCCAGATTATCTTCAGAAACAGCTATATCCATACTCCTGGTTTCTTCATCAACGACGATTGATGCTACTTCAGCAGGCGACATTGCATTGATCGCAAGTTGCGCGATATTGTCATCCCATAGAACGATATCAATCCGTTCGTTGTTAAGTTCGCCAGACACTGCCTGTACCCTTGAGCCCCTCATGCCGACACAGGCACCAATAGGATCGATTCGTCCATCATTTGTTTTCACGGCAATCTTTGCCCGTGAACCAGGATCCCGCGCCGCGCCCAGAATTTCAATAATGCCGTCCGATATTTCCGGCACTTCAATCTTGAACAGCTCAACTAACATTTCTGGAGAGGTGCGAGTCAATGCCAGTTGCGGACCTCGAGCCTCAGGGCGTACTTCCTTCAGAAGCGCCCTTAATCGATCCCCGACCCTGAAAGTTTCCCTTGGAATCCATTCTTCACGCGGCAGAATTGCTTCCGCGTTATTACCTAAATCCATTATCACAGCTTCGCGAGTGACCTTTTTCACTTGACCATTGATCAGCTCACCGACCCGGTCTCTATAAGCATCGACGATCTGCGCGCGCTCGGCTTCACGAATTTTCTGCACAATCACTTGTTTGGCCGTCTGTGCCGCTATTCGGCCAAAGTCGACAGACTCCACAGGAATCTCATAAAAATCTCCGACAACCAGGCCGGGATCTTTTTCTTTCGCTTCAGAGATCTTAATTTGCGCATCCGGGGACACTGCATCCTCCGCATCTGCGTCGACTGGCGCTTCATCGTCCTTACCTGTTTCATCAGCCACGACTTCCCACCGTCGATAGGTCTCATATTCACCTGTGGTTTTATCGATAGCGACACGAAGTTCAACGTCTTCGGTATAACGTTTCCTGGTTGCCGATGCCAGGGCTAGCTCCAACGCTTCAAAGATAATGTCTTCCGGCACACCTTTTTCGTTGGAAACCGACTCTACCACCAGCAGTATATCTTTGCTCATCGCAATGCCTCAGCTCACTATTAAACGGGTGACAATACTCCACTCGCTCTCACTTCACGGTCAGATATCCGGAACGACATTTGCCCTTTCGATCTGCTCAAACGGGAAAAGTATTTCCTCATCACTATCCGAGCGAAGGACAACATCATCTTCTTCTACACCGCACAATATTCCTGTAAATCTTCTTCGACCATCATAAGGTTGCCGCAAACTAAGTTTGACTTTCGCACCTTTGAAAGCATCGAATTGGTCCAATTTAAACAATCTTCTATCTAAACCTGGCGAAGAAACTTCAAGAGTGTAATTCCCCGCGAACGGATCCTCAACATCCAGCAAAGCACCCACCTGCCGGCTAACCCTGGCACAATCGTCTACATCAATCCCCTTCTGGGCATCGATATAGATCTTAAGTACCGAATACTTCCCCTTGGCCAATCTCTCGACTCCCCAGAGTTGACACCCTAAGGCTGTCACAATGGGTTCTATCATGGCCTCTAGCTGTACACTCATCTTCGCCCTACCGGGTATTTTTCTTACCTGGACTGTAAAAACAAAAAATGGGCACTAAGCCCATTACAACAAACTGACGATGGGTAATACCAGGTCGCCCACTATTCCTCACTTGCCGCACCATCAACCAGGCAACGATCTAACAAAAAGCCCCTTAAAAGGGGCTTCAAAAAAACTGTGGTAGCGGGGGCAGGATTTGAACCTACGACCTACGGGTTATGAGCCCGTCGAGCTACCAGACTGCTCCACCCCGCAACAACAAGGGGGCGAATTATAGAGATGTGGCATCCATGGGTCAACCATGAAAGCATTGATGGTGAAATTATCAAATATTGCTATGTTGATACGGACGATTGATACAGACGATTGATACGGACTATCGAGGGCATCCGGGCTGCGACGATTGTTGCGGTGGTGGGCCCTCGTGATTTTCCAGCGAAACGTCGATTAGGCGGCAAATACGATCACCGTTCGTGAATGAACAGCTCCGATGAATGGGTGAAACCACAAATTTGGTGCCGAAGAGAGGACTTGAACCTCCACGGGGTTTCCCCCACTACCCCCTCAAGGTAGCGTGTCTACCAATTTCACCACTTCGGCATAGTATGAGTGGTCTAATAATGATTAAGCTAACTTTCCGGAATCTCAGTGTCAGCAGGTTCTATTACAGGCACTTCAGAATCTCTGAGAGACTCAAGCTGTGGCAAATCTGTATCCCGGGGTGCTTGCAGGACAACCTCAGGAAGCCCAAGATTACGAGCCGCTACAGATTTTTCTTTGGCAAAGAAGGCCAGGGTAAAGCTGGTGAGAAAGAACGCAATGGCAAGCCAGGTGGTGGATTTTGACAAGAAATTCCCTGCACCCCCACTCCCAAATACAGTCGTAGACGCACCGCCTCCAAATCCGGAGCCTGCATCAGCCCCCTTCCCGTGCTGAATGAGGACAAGCCCTATGATCGCTAAAGCAGCCAACACATGCACGACCAGCACCAGCGTTTCGAGTACTTCTATTTCCATTTTATTCTTCCATCCTGTTGGCCGCAGCCTGACAGATACCTATAAAGTCACTACTTACCAAAGAGGCACCGCCAACCAGCGCGCCATCAATATTCTCTTTCTCAAACAATCCAGCTGCATTGTCCTGTTTCACACTGCCGCCATACAAAATCTGCATGTTCTGTGCAACAGCAGTATCTTCCTGGCTTAAAAGTTCCCGAATCGCACAATGCACTTCTTCAGCCTGCTCTGGCGTCGCGCTTTCACCTGTTCCTATCGCCCAAACAGGTTCATATGCAACAATGCCTCTGGCAATACCGTTCACTCCGACGCTATCTAATACTGCACGAATCTGTCGGGCAACAACCTCCATCGTTTGACCCGCCTGACGTTGTTCAAGTGATTCGCCAACGCAAAGTACCGGCAACAACCCACTTGCAATACATATTCCGAACTTAACGGCGACCTGCTCGTCCGTCTCGGCAAACAATTGCCGACGTTCAGAATGCCCTACAAGACAATAAGTACAGCCGATTTCCTGCAGCATCGAAGCAGAAACTTCGCCTGTAACCGCTCCCTGTTCCCGCCAATCCACGTTTTGCCCACCCAATTTGATCAAACTACCTCGGAGATCACCACAAACCTGGTCTAGATAAACATGAGGCGGAAAGACCACAACCGCCACGTTTTCCGGTACATTTGACCTCAGTGACCCGACAAGCCGGGTAATACTTTGCCTCGTGCCATTCATTTTCCAATTACCGGCTATCAGGTATTTTCTCATAACCTACCTTATGACTGAATGAGCCTCGCGAAAAGGCGGCAGATATTACCGGCTTTGCAATTAAGTTTCAATCTTATGGGATTGATCTTATGGGATTGATCTTATGGGATTGTATCCTAATCAAGCGCCACGGAAATCGATCACCCCGGGTATCAACTAAGCCAGTGCTTTCTCAACAGCCTCAGCAAGATCCCTTACTAATTCTTCGACCAGGGCCGCATCTTCACCTTCAACCATGACGCGGACCACAGGCTCTGTACCAGAAGCACGAAGTAACACCCTTCCCTTTCCTTTTAACTTTTCTTCCGTCGCCTTAACGGCTTTGCTTACCGGCTGGACCGAATCAATGGACGTTCCTCGCCGGCACTTCACATTAATCATCTGTTGTGGGTACTTTTCCATCTTCCCTTTTAGGATATGCAAACTTTCTCCGGATCTTTCCATCGCCGCCACAACCTGCAGGGCTGAAATGATTCCGTCTCCGGTAGAATTAAGATCAAGACAAATAACGTGACCGGAAGATTCTCCACCAAGCTTCCATTGACGTGCCTGCAATTCAGACAGGACATATCGATCTCCAACGGCAGCACGAGCGAAGGGAATCCCTTCATTTTGGAGCGCCTTTTCCAATCCAAGATTACTCATTAATGTGCCGACAACGCCACCGCCCAACGACCCATTTTGATTTCTATCACTGGCGATTATCATCAACAATTCATCACCATCCACTACTGCGCCGGTGTGATCCGCCATGATGACCCGGTCGCCGTCTCCATCCAATGCGACACCGAAGTCTGCCCCCTCTTCCAATATCTTGCTCGCAAGCACATTCGGTGTTGTGGAACCCACATTCTGGTTGATGTTAAACCCATCCGGCGAGACCCCGACCTCGACAACATCGGCACCCAATTCACGAAACACGCTTGGTGCTATATGGTAAGTTGCGCCATGCGCACAATCCACGACCACCTTTTTCCCCTTAAGATTAAATTCAGAAGGCAAGCAACTTTTACAAAATTCAATATATCGACCGGCAGCATCATTTATCCTTGTTACCTTACCGATGCAATTTGATTCCACCATCTTCATTTCTGAATCGAGTTCATGCTCGATGGCAAGTTCAATTGCATCATCAAGCTTCTTTCCCTCACCGGAGAAAAATTTAATGCCGTTGTCATAATATGGATTATGAGAAGCACTGATAACAATACCTGCATTGGCATTGAAAGTTCTCGTCAGGTAGGCGATTCCAGGCGTCGGCATCGGCCCTAGCAGCAATACGTCCACTCCCGCCGAGGCCAGCCCAGCCTCCAGCGCGGACTCGAACATATAACCTGATATGCGCGTGTCTTTACCGATGAGAATGCGACCGCGATCCTGCCTGGAAAAAACCTTTCCTGCGGCCCAACCCAGTCTTAACATAAATTCCGCCGTGATCGGATTTTCCCCTACCTTGCCGCGGATGCCATCGGTTCCAAAATACTTTTTTGACTTCATTCTTTTTCTTCCAATGATTCCCGGCTTATCGCCGCACTAACTCGCAACGCATTCACCGTCTCACTCACGTCATGTACCCGAACAATACTTGCTCCGTTTGCAACGGCGATCATGGCTCCGGCTACGCTGCCTATTAACAGATCTTCGGTTATTTTAGCGATGGTACTCTTTCTCGATAGGCCTACCAACAATGGTAATCCGTGTTCCAAAAAGCTCGCTAGCCTGTTTACGATTCGCAAATTGTGTTCCGGTGTTTTACCAAACCCAAAACCCGGATCTAACAATAGCCGATCCCTGGGGATACCCGCGTCTTCGCATCGACTAATTCTCTCATCAAAAAATTGGTTAATCTCGAGTATCAGATCCTCATATCGCGGATCCAACTGCATCGTTCCAGGGTCACCTTTCATATGCATAAGACATATCGGTAAACCTGTCTGCCGAGCGACCTCCAGGGCATTATCCCGGCGCAATGCACGCACGTCATTGATCAGATCAACCCCCGAATCAGCAGCAGCCTGCATCACTTCAGGTGTGCTTGTATCAACCGAAATACAAACATCGAACTCTGCACGAATGCCTGAAATCACCGGAAGCACTCTATCGATTTCTATCGCCGGGGAAACAATCTCTGCTGCAGGGCGAGTTGATTCGCCGCCAACATCAATGATATCTGCACCCTGTTCGATCATCTGAATAGCTTGTCGTTTCGCTGAATCCACCGAGAAGAACTGGCCGCCATCTGAAAACGAATCTGGTGTAACATTCAACACACCCATTACCAGCGTTCGGGATTCTGCCAACAAAGGCGTCAATCGGGACATAGATAAAGCTGGATCCGGGCTGAAGAATCCAGCCCGGGAAAAGATTGAAGTCTAGTGATCAGCAGCAGCGTCACCGACAGGGCCTGTAGGACGAGGCTTCTGCTCTTCCTTGGATTCCCCGTCCATTCCCGCTGCCGGGTGATCATCATTGTCGTTCCAGTCCGCAGGTGGGCGAGGTTTTCGGCCGGCCATAATGTCATCAATCTGCGCTCGATCTATGGTTTCATATTCCAGTAGCGCTTCTGCCATCGCGTCTAGTTTGTCTCGATTTTCTATTAGTAATTTCTTGGCCGTCTCATAGCAATTATCAATAATTGAACGCACTTCTTCATCAATCATGCGCGCGGTTGCTTCTGAAACGTGCATCTTATTACTTCCCGCCGACATCCCAAGAAACACTTGCCCTTCTTCTTCTTCGTACATCAAAGGACCCAGTTTATCAGACAGCCCCCATCGGGTGACCATCGACCGGGCCATCTTGGTCGACCTTTCAATATCGTTGGCTGCCCCTGTTGTTATGCCGTCCGGGCCGAGGGTGAGTTCTTCCGCGATTCTCCCTCCGAAGAGTGCACATATTTGGCTATTGATTGTGCGCTTGCTCATTGAATAACGATCTTCTTCAGGTAAAAACACGGTTACCCCAAGGGCCCTGCCTCTTGGGATAATGGTTACTTTATAGGTAGGGTCATGTTCGGGGACCAGATAACCAACGATACAATGCCCCGCTTCATGAAATGCCGTATTTCTTTTCTCTTTATCCGACATCACCATGCTTTTGCGCTCGGCGCCCATCATGATCTTGTCTTTCGCCGCTTCGAGCTGCCGCATATTCACCGTTCGCTGATCTTGCCTTGCTGCAAGTAGAGCAGCTTCGTTGACAAGGTTCGCCAGGTCCGCTCCAGAAAACCCTGGCGTTCCCCTGGCAATGACACCAGGTTCGACGTCAGATCCAAGGGGTACTTTTCGCATGTGCACCTTGAGTATCTGTTCCCTGCCGCGGATATCCGGCAATGAAACAACAATCTGACGATCAAAGCGGCCAGGTCTCAGCAATGCCGGATCCAATACGTCCGGTCTGTTTGTCGAGGCGATGACAATTACGCCTTCGTTGTCTTCGAAACCATCCATCTCGACTAACAACTGATTTAAAGTTTGCTCTCGTTCATCATGCCCACCCCCGAGACCCGCTCCACGATGACGACCGACAGCATCAATTTCGTCAATGAAAATGATACAGGGTGTTTGTTTCTTTGCCTGGTCGAACATATCCCGAACACGGGATGCGCCGACACCAACAAACATTTCAACAAAATCTGAACCTGAGATAGAAAAGAATGGTACTTTGGCCTCACCCGCAATTGCCCTTGCAAGTAGAGTTTTACCTGTACCCGGCTGACCCACCATGAGCGTGCCACGCGGAATTCGCCCGCCCAGCTTCTGAAATTTACCAGGATCTTGTAAAAATTCGACCAGTTCCTGCACGTCACTTTTTGCCTCATCAACACCCGCCACGTCTGCGAATGTTGTCTTAATCTGGTTTTCACCCAGCAATTTTGCTTTACTTTTGCCAAAGCTTAACGGCCCACCCCTGCCACCGCCACCTTGCATCTGGCGCATAAAAAACATAAATACCGCAATAATGACCAGGATAGGGAAACTGGCAACAAGCAATTGCGTCCAAATGCTTTGTTGTTCGGGCCGGTTGAAACGAAACTCGACATTATGGTCGCGCATGTCATCAATCAAAGCCATATCAAAACCCTGGGGCAAAATGGTCTCGAATTTTTGGCCACTGTGAAGTTCGCCGCGAAGCGTGAGCCCGGTAATGTCTGCCTCGCGAACCTGGTTGGTGGTGATTCGCTCAAGTAAATCGGAATAGGTGATTTCTTCCGGACCACGATCAACGTTAAAATTTTGAAATACGGTCAACAGCACTGCCGCGATGATGAGCCATAACAACAGATTTTTACCCATGTCATTCAATGATTTGTCCTCGCAATTTCAGAGAGTATTGCGGTGAATTGTGTAAAAGTACCGAGAGAAACACCTTACTATAGATTAACATCTTCACCCAATTGTTCCCTTAATACCAAATATTTACGCTGGTCCTTTATATCCGCGGCCCAGAATATATATTTCACGTGATCTCCCGCGTGATGCCCTGGGTTTTAAGTTCGATACCTGTGTAAATCCGCCTCGAAATAACAGACGGACGGCATCAATACCCTCGCCTTCGAAACATTTGACCAATAGGCCGCCGTTCTTAACCAAAACCCTGGTTGCCAGCTCATAAGCCAGTTCCACCAGATATATGGACCGGGGTTGGTCAATATCCTTCATACCACTTAAGTTTGGGGCCATATCGGAAATTACAAGGTCAATTGCCGAATCCCCTGCTAGCGCCAAGAGCGCCTGCAAGGGTTTATTTTCACTAAAATCCCCCTGAATAAAGGTCACCCCTTCGATGACAGGCATGTCCAGCAGATCCAGCGCTATAACCTCTCCTTTCTGGCCAACTCGCTTCCTGGCCACCTGGGACCAGGACCCGGGAGCCGCCCCCAGGTCCACGACCCGATTGCCTGCCTTCAGGATGTGAAATTTGTCATCAATTTCAATCAATTTATAACTCGCACGCGATCTGTAACCTTCAGCGCGGGCTCGCTTGACAAATTCATCATCCTCGTGATCCGCCAGCCATCGACTACTGGATTTTGATCTTTTCATGGCGCTCTTCCCGGCGGGCTTTTGCCGTGTGTATTCGGACTTCAATTTTACGACTCCATGGATGAAACCTTGCCGCTACTCGGTTAGAATCGCCCGCCTCTTATTACCTACCTTCTATGGCTAACCTTACAAAATGTTAAACCAAAAAGATAAAAAGCGATTTCGCGCCATTGGCCACCACCTTAGCCCCATCGTAACCGTGGCGGGAAATGGTCTCACCGACAGTGTTTTCTCAGAGCTAACCCGGGCCATCAAGGATCACGAACTGATCAAAATAAAAGTGCTAACCGGCCAGCGAGACGAGCGCAAAGCCACAATTGCAGAAATTCAACAGAAGCTGGATGTGGAAGTCATTCAATCTATTGGTAAGGTCGCGTTAATCTACAGGGCGGCGGAGAAACCTGACCCGGATTTATCTAACCTCCTGCGGATGAATACCTTCTAGTTTGAAGACATTCGCTGCTGATTTGTGGCTACAGGTGCTCAATGGTGCAAATTTCATATTCCACTTCCCCATTCGGCGTTCTGACCACCACAATATCGTCTAGCTGTTTGCCAACAAGGGCTCTGGCCACAGGTGAATATATCGAGATTTTATTCACCTTAATATCTGCTTCATCATCACCGACAATCTGGTAGACACACTCTTCATCATTCTCCAGATTCAACAATTTGACGGTTGTGCCAAAGATGACCTTGCCATTTGGTGGAATCGCCTTTACATCAATGACCTGTGCTGCCGACAGTTTGTTCTCGACTTCGATAATGCGGCCCTCAATAAAACCCTGTTCTTCTTTAGCATATTGATATTCAGCATTCTCCCGAAGATCACCCTGGGCAAGGGCTGCCGATATTGCCTTTACAATCCTGGGTCTTTCTACAAATTTTAACCGATTAACCTCATCGCGCAGGGCTTTTTCCCCAGTTGCTGTCATTGGAATCTTCTGCATGCTGCTCCTGTCTGCCCCTGGCGGGCCCCAAGACCCTCATAAAGGTGCCTAGTGTCGAAAAGAATGAGCGTTTTGTCCAGCTAAACCCGGTCAGAAACCCGCTTTAACAAATCCTGGAGGCGATAAACGGTACTATCTTCACCATGCTGAAGTGCCGCGATACTGGCTCTGCCACCTGCCATTGTCGTGGTGTAACACACCTTATATTGCAATGCCGTGCGTCGAATTTCGAACGAGTCAGCGATGGCCTGCTTTCCCTCGGTGGTGTTAACAATAAAATCGATCTCGCCATTTTTTAATAAATCAGTCACGTCAGGGCGCCCTTCCTGTACCTTGTTGACTATCTCAACTTCTATACCCGCTTCCTTTATCACCTTAGCACTTCCCCTGGTTGCCACAATGCGGAATCCAAGGTCAACCAGGTCCCTCGCGATATCCGGCAGTTGACTCTTGTCTGCATCCCGAACACTCAGGAATGTCCTCCCTGATACCGGTAGTTTATCGTCTGCTGCAATTTGTGCCTTGGCATACGCCTCGGCGAACGTTTCGCCAACACCCATGACTTCGCCGGTGGATTTCATCTCAGGTCCAAGAATGGGATCTACACCAGGAAACTTGGCAAACGGGAAAACTGCTTCTTTTACACAGAAATAGTCCGGTACGATCTCGCGGGTGAATCCCTGAGTTTCCAGCGATACACCTGTCATACACCGGGCAGCTATCCTGGCGAGTGAAACACCAATGCATTTGGAGACGAAGGGTACCGTGCGCGACGCACGAGGATTGACCTCCAGAATATAAACATCACCATTCTGAACGGCAAATTGAACATTCATCAGCCCTACAACACCCAGTTCAAGCGCCATCATCCTGGTCTGTTCCCGTATTATGTCGAGCGTTTCTGCGGCCAGACTATAGGGCGGCAATGAACATGCTGAATCTCCGGAATGCACTCCGGCCTGCTCAATATGTTCCATGATGGCGCCGATAACAACCTGCTCTCCGTCACAGACAGCGTCTACATCAACTTCAATCGCCTGGTCGAGATAACGGTCCAGTAATACCGGGGATTCTTCGGAAACCTGCACCGCTTCCTGCATATAGATCCTGAGTTCGGATTGGTTATAGACAATCTCCATCGCTCGCCCGCCTAACACGTAGGAAGGCCTGACGATCAGTGGGAAGCCAATGACTTCTGCTGCCTTGACACCATCGTCTATATTCTTAACCGTTTTGTTAGCCGGTTGTTTCAATTTCAGCTTCTCGATCATTTGCTGGAATCGTTCCCTGTCTTCTGCCCGATCAATGGCATCAGGGCTGGTGCCAATAATGGGGACACCCGCTGCCGCCAGTGCTTTGGCAAGCTTTAATGGTGTTTGGCCGCCAAACTGTACAATCACGCCTTTGGGCTTCTCCAGTTCGACGATGGCCAATACATCTTCAAAGGTGAGAGGCTCGAAATAGAGCCGATCGGAAGTGTCATAATCGGTCGATACTGTCTCCGGGTTACAATTGATCATGATGGTCTCATAGCCGTCATCGCGCATCGCTAAAGCAGCATGGACACAGCAGTAATCGAATTCGATTCCCTGGCCAATTCTATTGGGCCCACCACCCAGGACGATGATCTTCTCAGAATGGGTCGGCCTCGCCTCACACTCATCTTCATAAGTTGAATATAAATAGGCCGTGGAAGATTCAAACTCCGCCGCACAAGTATCAACTCGACGGTAGACTGGCCTCACATCCAGTTCCAATCGCCTCGAACGTACCTCTGTTTCAGTCCGCCCCATTACTGCGGCTATCCTGGAATCAGAGAAACCGCTGCGCTTTAACGCCATCATATGGGATCGATCAACCGCATCGAGTTGCATGCCTGCGAGTCGGTTCTCACGCTTCACAATGTCCTCGATCTGGTAAAGGAACCAGGGATCTATCCCCGTGATCTCCCCGATCTCTTCGATATCCAGTCCAAACCTGATGGCATCCGCCAGGTAACGAATTCGCTCCGAGCCGGCGACCCGTAGCTCGTTGCGCAATATGCTACCCGCATCTACCGCATCCTTCTTCAGTATGGGTGTGAAACCATCAATACCAACCTCCAGGCCACGCAACGCTTTCTGCATGGATTCCTGGAAAGTCCGACCAATAGCCATCACCTCACCGACTGACTTCATCTGTGTCGTCAGAAGATTTTCTGCCTGTGGAAACTTCTCAAATGTAAAGCGGGGGATCTTGGTAACGATATAATCAATTGAGGGTTCAAACGATGCGGGAGTCACCCCTCCTGTAATCTCGTTAGCTAACTCGTCGAGGGTATAACCAATCGCTAATTTAGTCGCGATCTTGGCAATAGGAAATCCTGTTGCTTTTGAAGCCAGTGCAGAAGAACGGGATACTCGAGGATTCATTTCGATTACCAACAGGCGGCCGGTTTTCGGATCAACCGCAAATTGAACATTGGAACCACCTGTCTCAACACCGATAACGCGCAGCACCGCAATAGAAGCATTGCGCATGATCTGGTATTCCTTGTCAGTCAGGGTTTGTGCTGGCGCAACGGTAATGGAGTCACCAGTATGTATACCCATGGGATCCAGGTTTTCGATGGAACAGATAATGATGCAATTGTCATTTTTGTCGCGCACGACTTCCATTTCATATTCTTTCCAGCCAATGAGTGATTCATCGATCTGAAGTTCATTGGTCGGTGAAAGATCCAAACCACGGGTACAGATCTCAACGAAATCTTCCTGGTTATAAGCGATCCCGCCCCCTGAACCACCCATGGTAAAAGAAGGCCGAATCACACACGGGAAACCCAACCGGGCCTGGACTTGCTTCGCCTCTTCCATCGAATGGGCGATGGCATTGCGTGGTGTTTCCAGACCGATTTCTTTCATGGCCTTGTCGAAGAGTTGTCTGTCCTCCGCCTTGTCGATTGCTTCCCGGCTGGCACCGATAAGTTCCACGCCATATTTTTCAAGCACCCCTTCACGCGCAAGGTCCAATGCACAATTCAAAGCGGTCTGCCCGCCCATCGTGGGTAGCAGCGCGTCCGGTCTTTCCTTCTCGATAATCTGCGCCAGGTTTACCCATATCAGCGGTTCGATATAGGTTGCATCGGCCATCGCCGGATCGGTCATAATTGTTGCTGGATTTGAGTTAACAAGAATGACCCTGTAACCCTCTTCTCTTAACGCTTTACAAGCCTGAACACCGGAATAGTCGAACTCGCAAGCCTGGCCGATGACGATTGGACCCGCACCAATGATTAAAACACTCTCTATGTCAGTTCTTTTCGGCATCAGTTTCTCTCGGTATCAACTTAACGGCGATCATTTCTTGGGCAACGACTTATTCCTTCGGCTGGATCCCGTGATCGCAGGATATTGTAGACTGGCAAATCACGCCCTATAGGCCTCTATCAGTTCGATAAAATGATCGAATAGCGGCGCCGCATCATGTGGCCCAGGGCTACCTTCAGGATGGCCCTGGAATCCAAAGGCAGGGCGGTCATCCAGGTGAATACCTTGCATCGAGTTATCAAATAGGGACCGGTGGGTGACGCGGACATTTTTCGGCAGGGATTCGTCATCAATACAGAAGCCATGATTTTGGCTTGTAATCAGGACAGTACCATCTTCCAGATTCTTCACGGGATGATTGGCGCCATGATGCCCGTGGTTCATTTTCCTCGTTCGCATACCTGCTGCCAGCCCCAACAATTGCAAGCCGAGACAAATACCAAATATCGGGATATCCGTTTTTAGAAATTGCGCAATGGCAGCGATAGCATAGTCACAGGGTTCAGGGTCTCCGGGACCATTTGACAGAAACACACCATCTGGATTCATGGCGAGAACATCTGTTGCCGAAGTCTCGGCGGGTACAACGGTCAAGCGACAACCGCGGTCAACAAGCAGGCGCAGGATATTTCGCTTCACGCCAAAATCATAAACCACCACATGCAAGGGAAGGTCTTCACGTGACTTATATCCCTGCCCCAGCACCCACGAACCTTCATTCCAACTATACGGCTGTTGAGCAGTGACTTCCCTGGCCAGGTCCATGCCCTTCAACCCACTAAAGCGCCGGGCTTGTTCGAGGGCCGCTTCAAGCTCCTGATCACCCAGCGATTCGGCTGCAATAATACAGCCGTTCTGCGAGCCTTCTTCCCTTAACACCCGTGTCAGCTTGCGAGTATCGATTTCGGCAATGGCAACGGTCTTATTCTTGACCAGGTAATCTTGCAGACTGGTTTGTTTACGCCAGTTGCTGGCAAATATAGGCAGGTCACGGATGACCAGGCCGGCAACCCATACTGCAGACGATTCCTCGTCTTCTTCATTGACACCCGTGTTACCAATATGTGGATAGGTCAGGGTCACAATCTGTTTCGCGTAGGATGGATCTGTAAGAATTTCCTGGTAGCCGGTCATGGCAGTGTTGAAAACCACCTCACCGGTAGAACTTCCACTGGCACCGATAGCAACACCCTCGAACACCAATCCGTTCTCGAGTGCGAGCGCTGCTTTACCAGTCAAGTGTCAGTCTCCAGTTTTGTTTTCGGGGGTTCGTATATCGAAAAAAAGCGAGAGGGAATTGCTTCCATCTCGCTCAATTAAATCTTCTTACACGGTGGTGTCATCGTAGGCCGACATTCTAATAGAGCGGCCCTTCTGTTACCAGCTGATTTGTTCAAATCTTGCTTGATGATGTCCGGATTCAGACATCCCGCGAGCTAATTCCGTTCGATGAATCGTTTTCACGCTCTTACATTCTTTAAAGCCAGGCGCTAACCGATTTTAAGCCCGAGCACATCCCGCATATCAAATAATCCTGAATCCTGCTGCATAATCCAGGTTGCCGCCCTTACCGCGCCTTCTGCAAAATTCACACGGCTGTGGGCCCTGTGGGTAATCTCCAACCGCTCGCCCTTGCTTGCAAAAACAACGGTATGCTCTCCCACAATATCTCCCGCGCGTATCGAATGAAATCCAATCGTCTGCCGTTCCCGTTCACCGGTCAGGCCGTTCCGACCGTAGACCGCAATATCCTGTAAATCCCGTCCTCGTGTTTCTGCAATAATTTCACCCATGGTCAGGGCAGTTCCGGAAGGGGCATCGACCTTGTGACGGTGATGAGATTCAATAATTTCCACATCAACTGATTCACCAAAAATTCGAGTGGCGACCTCCAGCAGTTTGAATGTCGCGTTAACGCCAACACTAAAATTTGTGGCAAAAACAACGGCCATCCTGGACGCCAGTTCAGCTAACCTTTTCTTCTCTTCATCGCTGAGCCCGGTGGTGCCTATAATCATCTTTCGGCCAGACTCCGCACAAATTTCCATATTCGCCGCCGTGGCACTGGCGATGGTAAAGTCAATCAACACATCAAAATCGTCGCTGACCGAATTCAGGTCACCGGTAAGGCACACGCCAAGTTTGCCGACACCAGCAAGTTCACCAGCATCGACACCGACCACAGATGAACCAGGCTGCTCTATTGCCGCAGTAAGCGTTAGACCCTCGGCCCCGGTAATTGTTTGAATCAAGGTGCGGCCCATCTTTCCTGCTGCACCTGTTACTGCAATCTTAATCAACTGGCACCTCTCCATTGGAAATTACTGGTCGGAACTTATTAGTTTAGTATCGATTAGTGAGTACCCGCTGGTTATAACCTACACAGACGCAGCTGGTATTCCGATCTTTTTACTCGAGGTTTCCCTGGAGATATCTCTAGTCCGTGAGCGCTTCAATAAAACTCTTGACACCATCGAGCCAACTGGCTTGTCTGGGTGATTGCCTGGCGGTGTATTCCCCGGCAAATTCCCTGAGCAGTGTTTTTTGTTTCTTGGTAAGGTTAACCGGGGTTTCTACAACAATTCTGCAATACAGGTCACCAATACCGCCACCTCTTACCTGAGTCACATTCACTCCCTTGCCACGCAAGCGAAACAACTTCCCGGTTTGTGTTTCGGATGGAATCTTCAGGTTTACCCGACCTTCCAGCGTAGGAACTTCTAATCCGCCTCCCAGTGCAGCATCGACAAAGCTTATCGGCACCTCGCAATAAAGGTTTTCACCTTCCCGGGTGAACAAGGGATGTTCCCTGACATTAATCTGAACATACAAATCGCCCGGCGGCCCACCGTTGGCTCCCACTTCCCCTTGACCGGCAAGCCTGATGCGATCACCCGTATCGACGCCTGGAGGAACTTTAACCGATAAGGTCTTCCGTTCTTCAACTCGCCCCTGACCTTGGCAATTGCCGCAGGGATCCGAAATGACCTTGCCCCTGCCCCTGCAACGCGGACAGGTTTGTTGAATCGAAAAGAATCCCTGGCGCGCTGTAACCTGGCCCAGGCCGCCACACTGTACGCAATCAATAGGAGAGGTGCCTTTCTTTGCACCTGAACCGGTACATTCTGAACATTCTACTACCGCAGGAATCCTGATCCTGGGATTCGCGCCTTTAACGGCTTCCTCGAGGTCAAGATTCAATACATACTTGAGATCTGCGCCGCGATGAACCTGGCTGCGGCCACCCCTGCCTCCACTGAAGATATCGCCGAATACATCTTCAAATATAGAGCTAAAACTACCGCTGTGGGCAAAACCTCCACCTCCCGCTGAACCATCGACTGCTGCATGCCCGAATTGATCGTAAGCTGATCGTTTCTGCGAATCCAGCAGCACCTCGGCTGCCTCACTTGCTTCTTTGAATCGCTCTTCCGACTCAGCATCATCGGGATTTCTGTCAGGATGGTGCTTCATCGCCAAACGTCGAAATGATTTTTTTATTTCCTGGTCCGAGGAATCTCTGGAGACACCCAGGACTTCATAATAATCACGTTTGGTCATAATTTTTGGTGCTTGTTATTCTCTTGTGAATCTCTGGCTGAACCCCATTTTTACCCTGGCAATGACAGGTTCATGTAACCCAGAGTACAAACCAAAGTCGGTCGCTGGATATTACGCCAGCGACCGATCCTGATCTAAACAGACAGACAATGATTGAATTCTGCCGGTTAAGTCTATCCAGAAGTCAATCCGGTTATTCGTCCAATTTGCTGCTTAACGACAAAGCAGCCACGAATTTCAGATCGACCGCGCCGACTTATGCCTGCTTGTCTTCTTTGACTTCTTCGAACTCGGCATCCACCGCATCCGAATCACCTGTGTTGCCTCCGGCTGCCTCACCTGGCCCTGCTTCGGCAGCTTGACCCTGTTGTTCCGCGTACATGCGTTGCGCGAGTTCAGAAGAAACCTCGGTTAACTTCTGGGTTTTTGATTCGATCTCCGATTTATTGTCTTCCTTCATGGCTTGTTCAAGATCAGCGATGGCGGATTCAATATTGGTTTTTTCTTCTTCCGAAACCTTGTCACCCGCTTCTTCCATTGTCTTTCTGGTCGCGTGAATCATTCCGTCTGCTGCATTCCGTGATACGACCAGCTCTTCAAACTTACGATCTTCTTCTGCATGGGACTCGGCATCCCTTACCATCTGATCTATCTCTTCATCGCTAAGACCACTTGAAGCCTTGATCACAATCGACTGCGCTTTGCCCGTCACCTTATCCTTGGCCGACACATTCAGGATTCCATTTGCATCCAGATCAAAGCTCACTTCGATTTGAGGCGCTCCTCTCGGTGCAGGTGGAATATCCGAAAGATCGAATCGACCCAATGACTTGTTCTGTCCGGCTTGTTTGCGCTCACCCTGAAGCACGTGAATTGTCACGGCCGGCTGGTTGTCGTCAGCAGTAGAGAATACTTGTGATTTCTTGGTTGGGATCGTGGTGTTCTTCTCGATCAGGCTACTCATCACACCGCCCATGGTTTCAATGCCCAGGGACAAAGGTGTTACGTCAAGAAGCAATACATCCTTGACGTCACCGGAGAGTACTGCCGCTTGTATTGACGCGCCCATTGCAACTGCCTCATCAGCGTTGACATCTCTTCGCGGGTCCTTACCGAAGAATTCGATTACCTTTCTCTGGACCAGCGGCATACGAGTTTGCCCACCGACAAGGATGATGTCATCTATCTGGGAAACACTAAGATCGGCATCCTTTAACGCCACTCTCAGCGGCTCTATGGTGCTATCAACCAGCGCTTCGACCAGGGACTCCAGTTTTGCCTGGGTGACCTTGATGACAAGGTGTTTTGGCCCGGTTGAATCAGCCGTAATATAAGGCAAATTTACTTCAGTCTGCACGGCGGTAGATAATTCAATCTTGGCTTTTTCTGCTGCTTCTTTGAGGCGCTGCAAGGCCAGAGGATCGTTGTGTAAATCCATTCCATGCTCTTTCTTGAATTCCTCTGCGAGATATTCAATTAACCTGAGGTCAAAATCTTCCCCGCCCAGAAAGGTATCACCATTCGTTGACAAGACTTCAAACTGCTTCTCTCCGTCCACATCAGCAATTTCGATGATAGAGATATCAAATGTGCCACCACCGAGGTCATAAACAGCGATCGTGGAATCACCCGTGGCCTTATCCATGCCATAAGCAAGTGCTGCGGCCGTGGGTTCGTTGATGATTCGCTTGACTTCAAGGCCGGCAATCCGTCCGGCATCTTTGGTTGCCTGTCGCTGGGAATCATTAAAATAGGCAGGTACGGTAATAACAGCTTCTGTGACCTCTTCACCGAGGTAATCCTCAGCCGTCTTTTTCATTTTTCCGAGCACCTTGGCTGAGATCTGGGGTGGTGCGATTTTCTCACCCTTCACTTCAACCCAGGCATCACCATTGTCAGCTTTGACAATAGTATAGGGCACCATCTTGATATCACGCTGAACGACGTCATCGTCAAATTTACGACCGATCAGACGCTTAACGGCGAACAGTGTATTTTGGGGGTTAGTGACGGCCTGGCGTTTTGCTGCCTGGCCGACCAGGGTTTCTTCTTCACCATAACCCACTATGGAGGGTGTGGTCCGATCACCTTCTGAATTTTCAATGATCTTTGGCTTACCGCCTTCCATCACTGCTACACAGGAATTGGTCGTTCCCAGGTCAATGCCTATCATCTTACCCATCTCTACGTCTCCGTGTGTCTAACCTGTTTTGCGGTAGTCAATCCGTCTACAGGTATGAAATTGTTTATATGTTGATTTCTATATTGGCCTTGATCGGTAAAATTCAAGGTCTGCTTATCATTGCAAACGATCCGTTCTCGATCGTATTCCTTTTTAACTGTCACTATTAGGTAGCGTCATGCCTCACAGCGGGTGTCCAGTATTCTCGTGCCCGGTGCTTATGCTGGCGCCTTGGAAACCATCACCATGGCGGGTCTCACCAGTCGTGAGTTCAACTTATATCCTTTTTGCATCACTGCAAATACGGAATTTGGCTCCATCTCAGGGTTTTCAACCATGGACATGGCCTCATGTTCATTGGGATTGAACGGCTCTCCCAGAGGATCAACGACTTCGACCTGCTCCCTTTCCAGGACATCCAGCAAGAGCTTGTAACACAGCCTGACACCTTCAATCGCCGGGTCATCTTCATCCCGGCTCGATTCGTCAGCCGCTTCAATGGCTTTTTCAATACTATCCACGACGGGCAAAAGGTTTTCCAGGAAACGCTCTATTCCATATTTATGGGCATTTTCAACATCACGTTCGGCGCGTCGCCGGATGTTCTGCATTTCTGCTTCCGCACGCAGGACAGCGTCTTTGGACTCAACGAGCTTTTCAAGGGCTGCTGCCAGCTGTTCATCCACGGAAAGTTCTAAATCTGGTGTCTGTACATCACTATCTTCGTCTGGTGTCTGTACATCACTATCTTCGTCTGGTGTCTGTACATCACTATCTTCGGTGACTTCTTCAGCCGTACCCTCGATGATTTCCTTGTCCTCACTCTGCGACTCTTCCTTGCCTGTGGCCGTCAAATCTTCTGCTTTGCTTTCTTCTCCCGGTTGGGACATACAACATGCTCCGTTACGACGTTGATTGCGTCCCCCTTATATGGGGACTGGCACACAGCATTCAAGGTTTCGCTCGCTTGAACCGGATAATCACAGCGCATCACCTCATTCCGGTAGCAACCTACAAGCACTGCAAGAGAATAACATCTGGATAAGGTGGGCTAACCGGCAGGTGAGTTGCAGTTTTAAGGTGGATATAACCCGCTGCAGCGAACCACCATGGTGGGAATTTACCGCCGGGATGAATCGAGCGCAGCGCTTAGCACGCGTGCGGTGGCATCGACAACTGGAATGACCCTTTCATATGCCATACGAGTTGGACCAATGACACCCAGGACACCAACGAGTTCTCCATCCACCTTATAAGGCGAGGTAACAAGGCTG
>SMVB01337510.1_pt1 | contig 39039 bp, 36 predicted proteins | sample 2456461 | NCBI WGS metagenome assembly SMVB01 (sample SAMN11095934, study PRJNA526329) | marine sediment metagenome | biome: Marine sediment; feature: Surficial sediment; material: Deep marine sediment; isolation source: Hadal surficial sediment | place: Pacific Ocean | collected 2014-05 | depth...
AATGGCTCGAGCTCAGGCGTTACATCGAGAATAGCTACGTTCACCTGCTTGGGGCTATTTTCCACTACCAGGACGGGGACCACGCCCACCCCAAAGCCTAGACTAACCATACTGACTATCGCTTCATTACCGGTTACCTGGGCATAGATATTTGGTTTTAAGCCTTGTTTTTTGAACCAGGAATCAACACGGTTTCGTGCCAGCCCGGTTTCCGACAAAATCATGGGAACTTCCTGCCAGGGAAAAGGGGAGCGACTTGAATGATAAGTCTGCAAACGGAATTTTAACGGGCAATCGATTGCAGGCGCTATAAACACAAGTGGGGATTCACCAATGAGCTTAAATTGTAATTTCCCGGGCAGTCTGTCTGGTTTGGCAGCGATGCCGATGTCTTCCTGCTCATCTAGAATTCGCTGAACCGTCAACGCCGTATCGCCAGTATGTAGCTGAATTTCGACTTCGGGATAGTTGGTTCTAAATTGATCAAGCAAATCCCTTAAGAATGAGTAACTGGCTGTCACTGAACAGAACACGCTAACCTTGCCTGATAACGTTGTTGCCTGACGTTGCAGCTTGCTGCGGAACTGCTCCCAGTTTTGCAGATTCTCGGTCGCATATTCCCTGAACAGCTCGCCCGCAGTTGTTAGCCTTACTGTCCTATTGTCCCGCTCAAACAATAGGCCGCCTAATTCATTTTCCAATCTCTGCACAAGCCGTGTCAGACTTGATGGGCTGATGTAGCACGCGTTGCTGGTACGGGTAAAATGCAAGGACTTGGACAGGTGCAGGAATATTTGTAAATCACGGTTATCCATGTCACCTATCTAACGCCAATATCAGATCTTACAAAAATAAAATTATATTGCATTTTCCGGTATATAGTATTGCAAATATATCATTATACGCAATGTGAAAAATATTCTACTATCGGCAATTTTGAACTTTCAGATTATATTGATAGAAAATTAGTAAATAACTTAGTCACGACCCTGGATAACCAGGTGGAGAACAACAATGAATTACTTCAATACCCTCCCATTGCGCCTGCAGCTCGAACAGCTGGGCAAGTGCCGATTAATGGATAGCTCGGAATTTATTGATGGGGTGAACAAACTAAAAGATAAGAAAGTAGTTATCGTCGGCTGCGGAGCCCAGGGCCTCAATCAAGGGCTCAATATGCGAGACAGTGGCTTGGACATATCTTATACGTTACGCGACGCCGCCATAAGTGAACAACGACCTTCCTGGAAAAACGCCACTGAAAACGGATTCACTGTTGGCACCTATGACGAACTGATCCCATCGGCTGACCTGGTGTTGAACCTTACTCCAGATAAGCAGCATTCCACCGTTATTGAACAAATAATGCCACTCATGAAAAACGGCTCTGCCCTAGCCTACTCACATGGGTTCAACATAGTCGAAGAAGGTATGCAGGTTCGCAGCGACATTACCGTTGTGATGGTCGCGCCCAAGTGCCCCGGTACGGAAGTAAGGGAAGAATACAAACGTGGGTTTGGAGTTCCTACTTTAATCGCCGTTCATGGGGAGAATGATCCAGATGGAGAGGGGCTGGAAATTGCCAAAGCCTACGCGGTCGCCACCGGCGGCCACCGAGCGGGCGTTCTGGAATCTTCGTTTATTGCTGAGGTCAAATCAGACTTGATGGGTGAGCAAACCATCCTCTGTGGTATGTTGCAAACTGGCGCCCTATTGTGTTTTGACAAAATGGTGGAGAAAGGTATGGATCCCGCCTATGCCTCCAAGCTGTGTCAATATGGCTGGGAGACTGTCGCTGAAGGACTCAAACACGGCGGAATTACTAATATGTTGGACAGACTTTCCAATCCAGCAAAAATTATGGCCTGTTCTCTGTCTAATGAATTAAAAGAAATCATGCTGCCTCTGTATCAGAAGCACATGGATGACGTCATTACTGGAAAATTTTCCAGTACCATGATGGAGGACTGGAACAATGGCGACAAAAATCTGCTTACCTGGCGCGAAGCTACGGCTGAAACAACCTTTGAAAAAGCGGCCGCAGGGGACACGACTATCAGCGAACAAGAATATTACGATCGCGGGATACTGATGATTGCCATGGTAAAAGCAGGAGTTGAATTGGCTTATGAAACCATGACTGCCAGTGGAATAATTGCAGAGTCTGCGTACTATGAATCGCTACATGAAGTCCCCCTTATCGCTAACCTCATAGGCCGTAAGAAGCTTTACGAAATGAACAAGATAATTTCTGATACGGCTGAGTATGGTTGTTACTTGTTTGCTCACGAGTGTGTGCCATTGTTAGAAGAGTTCATGAGCAACATTGATATCGACGTAATTGGCGAAGGTCTCCAATTAGTGAATTGCGGAGTGGACAACACAGAATTGATAGCAGTAAACAACGAAATTCGAAATCATCCAATTGAACGAGTGGGCAAAAAACTACGCTCGCACATGACAGCAATGAAGAAGGTCATTTAGCTTAAGTCAAAAGAAGGCCTCAATTGGGGCCTTCTTTTGTTACTGACTCACTGCAGTCAAAGGCTGAGGATTTTCTCACCTCTTGAAATCCCAGTCACCCCAGTTCTTGCCAATTCCAAAACTGCGCTACTACCAATCGCACTGATAAATGCATCCAACTTATCGCTATTACCGGTGAGCTGGATGGCATAGGTGTTCTGTGTCATATCTACAATTTGTCCGCGAAAAACGTCAGTGGTTCTTTTGATCTCAGCTCTCTGGGCCCCACTGGCCTTTACTTTGATTAACATAAGTTCACGCTCGACATGGGCTCCTTCTGTCAAATCAACCAGTTTCACCACATCCACAAGCTTGTTCAAGTGCTTAGTAATCTGTTCTATTTTTCGATCGTCTCCGACGGTAGTGAGTGTCAACCTGGATAGCGAATGATCTTCTGTTGGTGCCACCGTGAGTGACTCGATATTGTAATTACGTTGTGAAAACAACCCCACTACACGCGATAAAGCTCCCGGTTCATTTTCCATCAACACTGAAATTATATGCCGCATAATTAAGTTCTCTCCGTCTTACTGAGTACCATATCTTTCATAGCGCCACCCTTGATCGCCATCGGGTAAACATGCTCATCTGGATCAACAAGAACGTCCACGAATACCAACTTGTCTTTCAACGCGAATGCCTCCTGCATTTTACTTTTCAGTTCTGACATCTTTTCAATTCGAATGCCAACATGGCCATAAGCTTCGGCTAATCGAGCAAAGTCTGGCAGCGACTCAGCATAAGTACTATGGGAATAGCGTCCACCGTACTGCATATCCTGCCATTGTTTAACCATGCCGAGCGCCCGATTGTTCAAGCAAATAATCTTAATTGGCAACTGATACTGCATGCACGTTGCAAATTCCTGAATGTTCATTTGAAAACTGCCTTCTCCGGTCACACAGACAGATAGGGCATCGGGAAAAGCAAATTGCACTCCCATGGCAGCGGGAAATCCAAAACCCATAGTGCCAAGGCCACCCGAATTTATCCAACGGCGAGGCTGATCGAAAGCGTAATATTGGGCTGCAAACATTTGATGCTGCCCAACATCCGAAGAAATAAAAGCATCCCCTTTGGTAATTTCGAAAAGTGTCTTTATTACACTTTGAGGTTTTATAATCTCATTCTCCGTCCTGGAAATACTCAGGCAGTCTCGCTCACGCCATTGTTCGATTTGCTTCCACCAGATTGCCAGGGATTTTTTGTCTACCGTTTTCTTTGACCCTTCTACTTGCGCCAACATCTCTGTTAAAACAGATGTTACGGACCCGACAATTGGGACATCCGCGGCTACAGTTTTTGAAATTGAAGCCGGATCAATATCTACATGTAATATCTTGGCATCCGGACAAAACTTAGTTACATCAGAATTAGTCACTCGATCATCAAACCTGACACCTATACCAAGTAAAACGTCGCAGTAATGCATTGCCATATTGGCCTCATAGGTACCGTGCATGCCCAACATGCCCAAAAACTGTTTATCGGTGCCGGGAAAACCACCGAGACCCATAAGTGTATTAGTGATGGGATAACCTAATTTTCTTGTCAACTTAGACAGTAAAGCCGAACCCTCTCCTTGTATGACACCCCCCCCGGTATATATCATTGGCCGCTTAGCCGATAGCAGAATATCCACGGCCTTTTTAATCTGACCGGTGTGCCCTTTATCGGGAACCGAATAGGAACGCATATTGACTGTGGTAGGATACTGATAAGGTAATTTGTCCTTCGGATCAGTTACGTCTTTAGGAATATCGATAACAACCGGGCCAGGCCTGCCGGTAGTCGCGATATGGAATGCCTTCTTTACAATATCTGGAATGTCAGCGGATTTTTGCACCATGAAACTGTGTTTTACTATTGGCCTTGAAATCCCAACCATGTCAGTTTCCTGAAACCCATCAGAGCCGATAAATCGCTTTTCAACCTGACCAGAAATCACCACCAATGGAATAGAGTCCATGTAGGCTGTTGCGATACCGGTAATGGCATTGGTGGCGCCAGGGCCCGACGTAACTAAAACGACTCCTGGTTTTCCACTGGCTCTTGCATAGCCATCGGCCGCATGAGTGGCAGCCTGTTCATGACGCACCAGTATGTGTTCCACCTTGTCCTGGTTAAATATCGCGTCATAAATATGCAACACAGCTCCGCCAGGATAACCAAAGATTATCTCGACTCCTTCATCGTGCAAGGCACGAATCAACATTTCACCACCAGATAGTAAGTCCACTTTGATTAGCCTCTAGCTTGTGTGTACTCAATTAATTTTAATATCACGGATGTCAGCGGACATACCGCTGGATAGCCTGGTATTACAGATCAAGTATTTGTTTAATTACACGAAGCAATAACACAGGAATTCCATGCTACTACTTGCTTCATGTCGGCCCCGTACGTGATATCGTGATAGAGGCCTTAGGTGGATATTTTTGACACCTACGATCCCGTTACAGGCATTGGTATACCCTATCAGGACCACAGCAGATTGGATGAGGGGTAGCCTTCTCTCTCTGCTAAAAGCTGCGGGTAATTTTCCTAGATTATTAAACAAAGTCAAGCATTTGTATAAAACTTCATTAAAGCGATGAGAACTCGCCGACTCTATCAGGCGGCTTCGGTTTTTGCGCCAACTTTGTCAAATTCAAATTCGCCTTCTTTGCTTAAACCGATAACGACTTTATCACCCGGCCCATAGACACCCTGAATCACCTTTTGCGCCAGTGGATTCTCAATCCAGTTTTGAATAGCTCGCTTCAAAGGCCTCGCACCATATACCGGGTCATAACCCAAGCTAGCAATCTTATCTAATACCGCATCAGATACTTCGAGAGAAAGATCAATCTCAGTGAGCCGTTTGTTGAGTAATTTAAACTGTATATCTGCAATACCCCGGATCTGGTCCTTAACCAATGGATGAAACACTACTATCTCATCAATTCTATTAACGAATTCAGGTGAAAAGTGTTTAACCACCTCTGAGAGGACGGTATTTTTCACAGACTCATAAGAATCCTCGTCTGAGGCGCCATCCCGTACTAATTCTTGAATACGGTCAGACCCAAGGTTTGACGTCATTACGATTACTGTATTACGAAAATCGACCGTTCGACCATGGCCATCGGTGAGCCGCCCATCATCCATCACCTGTAGCAGAATATTAAAAACATCAGGGTGCGCTTTCTCTACTTCGTCGAGCAATAACACTGAATAGGGACGGCGCCTGACAGCTTCCGTCAAATAACCGCCTTCTTCATAACCCACATACCCCGGAGGTGCACCAATTAACCTCGCGACTGAATGCTGTTCCATGAATTCAGACATATCTATTCTTACCATTGCATCTTCTGTATCAAACAAAAACTCAGCCAATGCCTTGCACAATTCTGTTTTACCAACACCCGTTGGACCCAGAAAAAGAAAAGTACCGTTGGGCCGATTTGGATCCGACAAACCAGAGCGGGAACGTCTTACTGCATTGGAAACAGCCACGATGGCCTCGTGCTGGCCTATAACTCTTTGATGTAACGAAGATTCCATTTCAAGCAATTTAAGCTTGTCACCCTCAAGCATCTTGCTAACCGGAATACCAGTCCAGAGAGAAACAACATCTGCTATTTCTTCCTCTGTCACCCGATTACGTAATAACCGTTTTTCCTGGGTTTCCGCCTCGGTTGCCAACTCCAGTTTTTTTTCTAGACCAGGAATAATTCCGTATTGAAGTTCCGACATGCGTGCCAGGTCTCCAGCTCGACGTGCAGCTTCCATATCATGTCGGGCCTTCTCCAAGCTGCTTTTAATGGCTTGCGCATCTTGTAATGATGCTTTTTCCGCTTTCCAGATTTCTTCCAAATCAGAAAACTCCTTTTCCAAACCAGTAATATCTTTTGCCAATTTTTGTTTTCGCTTGACAGCAGCTTCATCTTCATCTTTCTTTAAAGCTTCCTGCTCAATCTTTAATTGAATTAGCCTTCGTTCAAGCTTGTCCATTTCTTCTGGCTTGGAGTCAATTTCCATACGTATTAAACTGGCAGCTTCGTCAATTAAATCGATTGCTTTGTCAGGAAGCTGACGATCAGTTATATAACGCCGTGAAAGTTTCGCGGCGGCGATTATGGCGGAATCAGAAATTTCCACACCATGATGAACTTCATAACGTTCCTTCAAACCTCGCAGGATCGCAACGGTGTCCTCCTCCGTAGGCTCATTAACCAACACTTTCTGGAAACGTCGTTCCAAGGCTGCATCTTTTTCAATGTACTGCCTATACTCGTCCAGCGTGGTAGCCCCTACACAATGAAGTTCTCCGCGAGACAGCGCCGGCTTCAACATATTTCCCGCATCCATCGCACCTTCAGCTTTACCAGCACCCACCATAGTATGTAATTCATCAATAAAAAGAATTACCGACCCTTCCTGCTTGGAAAGCTCATTTAGAACACCTTTTAGACGCTCTTCAAATTCTCCTCTGAATTTCGCACCGGCTATCAATGAACCCATATCCAATGAAAGAATTTTCTTGCCTTTTAGACCCTCTGGCACCTCACCATTCACAATTCGTTGTGCTAGGCCTTCCAATATTGCGGTTTTACCTACACCAGGTTCGCCTATAAGTACTGGATTGTTTTTGGTGCGTCTCTGTAACACCTGGATTGTGCGGCGAATTTCACTGTCTCTACCGATAACCGGATCCAGTTCGCCATTTTCTGCTTTTTCAGTCAGATCAACGCAAAATCGGGAAAGCGACTGCCAAGCATCTTCAGCACTTACGTCGGCAACACTTTCGCCACCGCGCATATTGATTATTGCGTTTTCGAGTGCAGTATCTGATACCCCGAAGGAATTTAGCAATTTGCCCAGGTTTCCCTTGTCACCCATAGCAACTAGAATTATTGTTTCGCTTGAAATGAACTTATCGTCTTTTTTCTGGGCCAACTTGTCGGCTTGGTTAAGCAATCGCGCAAGATTTTGAGATACCGAAATTTGCCCATCTGCTTCTGCAACCTTGGGTAAATCGTCAACGAGAATTTGAAGTTTCTGACGCAATTCCTGAATATTAAATCCGGTTTGCGATAACAACGGTTTTACTGAACCGCCTTTTTGATCCAGCAATGCAGCTACCAGGTGAACCGGCTCTATGTAATTGTTGTCGTTTCCCAATGCAACGGACTGCGCGTCCGCTAATGCCGACTGTAATTTGCTAGTCAACTTTTCTAAATTCATCGGATTACCTCGTGGTTCAATCAGAAATAGCCTAGTCTGATTTCAATTTCACAAATAATTTACCACCACCTGATCACGGGTAGCATGTCATAGAAATTGGGCCACATCGGCAAAATTCAATCCATGTGGCGGCTTATCAACTATTTAAGGTAATCAGGCAGTTAAGGTTTGATATAGATCAGACTCACCATTCGTCCGGTTTCAGTTTGACGTCGGTAAGAATAAAATTTGTTATCTTGACAGTAAGTACAAAATTCACCACCGCTTATGTTTGAGACTCCAAGCTGTACAAGCTTGATACTGGCTAACCCATAAAGGTTGGCCATAAACTTTCCTCGAATTTTCGATGGCTTAAAACAATCATCTATTAAACAGCTAACTTTGTTCCCGACAGTGCTCAGAAACTTCTCCCGTACTTCAGCACCGACTTCAAAATGGCATGCGCCTATGGCTGGTCCTAACCAGGCAGTAATTTCCCTGGTATCGCAAGTAAAACTCTCAATGGTTTGTTCCAAAACTCCGGCAAACAACCCTCTCCAACCTGCATGTACAGCCGCGACCATACTACCCTCCAAATCTGTCAGCAATACCGGTAAACAGTCAGCAGTAGTCACGCAGCAAGCGACACCTGCCTGTTTCGAATAGACTGCGTCTGCCGGTAAAATCCCGGAGCCTTTCCTGGCCTCAACCACATCGTTACCATGACGCTGTTCAAGCCACTGCAAATCTACATTAACATCTAATAGTTGAATCAAGGATTCCCGGTTTCGAACTACACACTCAGAATCATCTCCAACGTGGGCAGCGATATTAAATCCTTCAAAATTCCCTTTACTGACACCATTTTGTCTCGTGGTTGTTAACGCAACTATCTTGTCATTAACCTCCCAATCAGGAAATATGAAAGCCGTTTTGTTTTGTAGTTGATTTAGTGACATTGAATGTCTTGCTGCAAAACTGAAAGCAATTTTTGCATGTCTTGGGGCAATTCCGAAGTCCATCGCATAGACTTCCCTGAGTTCGGATGAATCAAGCCCAGAGATTTGGCATGTAAAGACTGCCGCTCGAATCTTCGAAGAGTAGTCGCCAAATCATTGCTACAACCCCTTGGTATTCTCAATCTGCCACCGTATAACTTATCACCAACAATCGGGTATTTCATGTGGCTCAAGTGCGCTCTTATCTGGTGTGTGCGGCCGGTTTCCAGTTTTACCAGAATATGGGTATGGGCTGGAAACCGCTTGATTACTGTGTAATGAGTGATTGCCTCCTGGCCTTTTTCCAACACGGCACGTTTTTTTCGGTTGACCGGATGTCGCCCCAACGGCAGGTCAATAGTGCCGCCGGCGGTTAGCGTTCCGCTAACGATAGCCTCATACTCTCTGGTTACATTACGTGCTTGAAGTTGCTGAACCAGGGATGTATGGGCTTGTAAAGTTTTAGCAACCACCATTAGTCCAGTTGTGTCCTTATCCAAGCGGTGCACGATCCCAGCTCTTGGTAACCGGTTCAATTGAGTACAATGATGAAGCAAGCCATTGAGCAAGGTGCCTTCGCTATGGCCAGCTGCCGGATGTACTACTGTTGCCATAGGCTTATTAATAACTATAAGACTGGAATCTTCATATACAATGTTTAGTGAAATCGGCTCAGCTATCCAACTTTCTTGCACCTCGAGCTCGGCTTTTATTACCAATAAATCTCCAGTAAGCCCTTTGTCTCTTGGACGAAAAGCTTTCCCATTTACCAAGAGGTCACCGCCTTTAATCCAGGTTTGTAGCCTTGCCCGTGAATAATCAGGAAACAATTGCGCCGCAATCTGGTCTAACCTATTACCAGATAACCCAGCAGGGACTTCGGCTTGTAATGTGATTTTGCAATCCATGACACTATGATACTTTATTAAGCAAGCACACCGCACGCCGGCTGTATGCTGTCGCACCTTTGTTTATCAGACTATAGGCTTAATCTGTAGCCTATGGTTAAATGGGCAGCTTTTAGTTTAAGGAGCCATTGAAAAATTCTTCGACCTTTGTGGTCACAGGATTAATCAGAAGCCCCTTTTAACACACGACGAGAAATAATTTGAGAATTGCGCTGAATAGAATCCTGATTCTTTGCTTTAGCCTACTACTGCTTTCATCTTGCGGTTTGTTCAACGGGGATGAGGAGGACGAGTTTGCGGGCCTGAGCACCGAGGAGCAATTTTATCTCGAGGCCGTGGAATTTTTGAATTCACAGAGCTATAGAAGTGCAATCATTTTATATGAGGCGCTTGAGTCACGATTTCCGTTCGGCAGGTATGCCGCCCAGGCACAAATCGAACTGGTTTATGCCTACTACCGCAACACTGACCTGGAAGCCGCTATTGCTGCTGCTGATAGATTTATCAGGCTTAATCCCGACGACCCCAATGTCGACTATGCTTACTATATGAAGGGCCTTTCCTCATTCACTGCTAATCGCAGCCTTATCGATCGATTTTTGCCGACAGACCCATCTAAACGGGATCCCGGTCAAGCCCGGGATTCATTTGTTGAATTTTCTCAATTACTGGCTCTGTACCCAGACAGTCCCTATGCGGCTGATGCCCGGGCAAGAATGGTATACCTGCGTAATGGCTTAGCTGCTTACGAAATACACGTGGCCAATTATTATGTGGAGAGGCGAGCCTATATTGCTGCATTGAATCGAGCTAAATATGTGGTTGAAAATTTCCAGGGAACTCCGGCCGTCTCAGACGGTATGGCGTTAATGGTAGAGTGTTATTTGCGTCTAGGGTTAAACGAGTTGGCTGATACCTCACTTGCCATATTACGTGAGAATTATCCAACCCACGCTTCTTTAAATCAGGAAGGTGATTTTATAGTGCGCACTGAAATTACTGACCCATCACTACTTTATATGGCAACGTTTGGTCTGTTAGGAAATAATAGAGGAAATCCACCATTGGCACCGATTGCCAGACCTCGAAATTCAGGAAGCCAGGAAATCATTAATACTCAGGTGAACCCCGAACAACCAAACGAGGGTAGAACATGGCTTAGTATTCTAACCCTAGGAATATTAGGTTAGGTTAGACTACCTTAGCCAACTTACTAGAGAACCTGCCTCCCACTTTCTAAGTCTTTGCTGCCCAATCGGCCGGTCTGAACTAAATCCAGCAAAATCAACCCATTTGGACGTGTTTTCTGGGTTCAAACAATATTTACTCACAACAAATTTTACCAAATTCGTGTAAACCACTCACTGCACCATGCGTTAACAATCTACAGGGAAATATAATTTAGAGCATGGAATAGCCGATATATTGCAAAATATGCGCATGTTTATGATGCAATAGCTTGCAGTTTTTGCATCAGAGTCGCAATTAATACGCCTATGTCGGGAGCTCTATTCTGGATAATTTACAACAACTGGACCAGTTTCTGGCAGGAATACAAGGCCGTGCATTTAGAATGGCCCAAATAGCCACCGGTAATCCAGATGACGCATTGGACCTGGTGCAGGACGCTATGTTTAAACTGGTAGAGAAATACCGCGACAAAACTGAAACTGAGTGGAGTCCTTTGTTTTATCGAATATTACAGAGTCGCATTAACGATTGGTATAGACGAAATCAGGTGCGTAACCGACACAGAAGTTTCTTAACCAGCATTGATGAAAATGGTGAAGATCCTATTCAGACTGCAAAAGATGAAAGTAGCCATACTCCTGAAGCGGAATTTCAAGCAGAATCAGGAATAAAAAAATTGCAGGAAGTATTGGAGAAATTACCTTTGCGACAACAGCAGGCTTTCTTGTTAAGGGCCTGGGAAGGCTTGGATGTACGACAAACGGCTCAAGCCATGTCATGCGCTGAAGGAAGTGTCAAAACTCACTATTCAAGAGCCATACATACCTTAAGAGATAAACTGGGTGACCATTGGCCATGAAAGATTTTGATCAGGAACAGCTAGTTAACCGCATTACGGCAATTCTGGACCAAAGCGTCGAGGGGCTTGATAGCGGCATTCAATTACGTCTTGATGAAATGCGCGGTCAGTCATTACTCAGACCACGAACTGAACTCGGATCAGACGAAGGCCTTGATCCCTTGATTATGGCAACCAGGGTTTCATTGGATGACAGTGCAGAGGCGCTTGACCCACAGATTAACCATCGTCTGGATGAAATAAGAAAGATAGCGCTAACGCAGCCTAGGTCACATCAACATTCCAAGTCACTAAACGAATCAGCACTATTTGAAAAGTTTAGAGCCCTAATCGACCGACGTCGATTTGCAGTACCTGCTGGTGCCTTTGCAACAGCTTGCGTATTAGTCACCGTTGTTTCACTGTTTTACTTGAGACCAAATGGTTCGCCCCTGTTGGATGAGGACATCATTCTATTTGCTTCGACCGATGAAATAGAGCTTTACCAAAACCTGGAATTTTACGAATGGCTAGCCGAGAATGGTTTGTCCAATTAGAACATCAACTAAACCGGGCAGAATTAAGCCTGGATTTATACGGATCTTTCAGTTGATGTTAGCTTTAAGTTTACTGGCTTCGGGAGCGAGGGCAGCCGACGGAAAAAAAGACGTGGAACCGGAGGAACAACAACGCAACTTGCCCAATTTGGAATTACTTGAGTTTCTGGGCAGTTTTGAAACCGACTCAGGTGAGTGGATATCTCCCACAGAATTGATACAAAATGAATTTGAATTGTTACTGAAAGATGTTGAATCTCAGAAAGGAAAACAATCCGTCAGCAGCGGTGAAAATGATACGAAACAGGATAGTCTTAAGGGTGAAAACTGAAGCGATGATTAGTGAAGTGATTAAATCCCTATTGAGATTAGGCTTCTATTTCGTCTGCGCCAGTTTGTTGCTGTTCAGCACTTTGACTCTGGCTCAGGAAAAACTTGCCTGGACTGATCTCAGCCAAGAGGAACGGCAGGTATTGCAAGATATTGTTAGGGAGAGTCAGTGGAATGAGCTGTCAAGCGAACGACAAGAAAGGCTGCGACGGGGAGCCACTCGCTGGCTGAGAATGCCACGAGATGAACGTCAATCCGCTCAGATACTGCGGGACCGATTTACCAATCTAACCCCCCAACAACAACAGTCGATTAACCAGCGTTTTCAACGCTTTAACAGGCTTGAAAGAGGCCAACAACAACGCCTGCGAAGTACGCAACGACAATTTCGCAATTTACCCGAAGCGGAACGGCAGCGCCTGCGGGAACAATTTGAAGCACAGGCACGACAGCGTGCCATGCGCCAGCAACAAAATCGCCAGGAGCAGGGAACTCTAAACAGGGACAACCAGGGCATTAGTCGAGATGGCAATCAACAGGTTAGACCAAACAACCCATCGGTTCGACAAAACAGAGTTATCCCGAGAGTTCAAAGAAACATCCCGCAATCCAGACCGCCGACCCAACCCAACAGACGAATGCCTAGACCGCAAAGAAACTAATAGCTCTACCCCAAGTAGAACTTGTGTAGGCACCGCCTGGGCAAATTAAAATACTGAAAGGTATTGTTGTAGCCTACCAACAAGCTGCTGGCATTCTTAAGCCACGAGGATTGGCGGCATTGACCGTCAAAGTCAGAACTGTGCACCCAGTGTCATTTACCTGGGTGGTTCCCGTAACAGCCGTTGCTGTTGAAGCATAACCTACGGCTGTAGGGGTGGTAACCGCTATAGTATAAAAACCATCAACCGATGCAGTCCCTGGAAATCCTGTCTGAGTCAAAGTACCGTAAGTGCTGTTGTTAGCACGGTATTTCTCCTGCAAATTCTGCACATAGAGTAAAGAATCATAAGAATCAGCACGCCGGGCCGTTCTCAAATTGTCGTCGTAAATGGGATACGCGATGGCCGCTAGAATACCCATAATAGCAACAACGATAAGTGCTTCTATTAGGGTAAAACCTTGGTTATTCATATTGCTTTGCTCATTTGTTATTTCGATTCCACTAATTGCAAGTGCATGCTCCAAGTATCGACCGTTATAGACATTTGTTTATCCATGCTCAAATTACACCAGGAACGCTAACAGGACGAATTCCTTTTTAGTATCACTGGATAGCCAGAAGATATATTGGAAGACAGCCCGGCAAACATGTAGTAGCCATACCCGCTTTGATTCGACGGCACACAAGCCCATTTATTAGTCAGAAATGTAGCGGTGAAACTTAACTCCGAACCTACCGGTACTTCTGAAGCTATACAGGTCCAGGTGGTGGAAGTGTTGCCACAGGAAACTGAGTAATTGTAACCACTGACTGTAATACCAGTAAGCTCAGTCCCGCCATTGCCAATCGACAGTGAGCTGGAAACAACCACTTCATAGGTTTCCGCAGGCGTACCACCGTCGCCACCGTCGCCACCGTCTCCACCATCACCACCATCACCACCATCACCACCATCACCACCATCGCCACCATCTCCATCATCTCCACCATCTCCACCATCTCCACCGTCTCCACCGGGTGTGCCCCAGAGATTCGCGCTGGCAACCTGCTTCGCAAGGTCAATCACCTCTAGCATGTTTTGTATTGGCGTCGCCGGGTCATTAATGAAAAGTTCCGAGCCTACAATCACGGACTGACTATCTCCGGCACGATCTGACCAACTCACTGTAACAGTTGTGTTCTTCTGAGTTGAAATGGCACCATCGGTGGCCAATGTCCAACTACGGGTAAAACTTGCATTAGTGCCAGTCGCCGTATCAGTGTAAGTTCCATCAATCAGCCTGGTATCGTTCGAACTGAGAAAGCTTTCCAATTCCTGCAGTTTTTCTTCCGCAAAGGCCACCGCCTCGGCTTCAGACTTGGCTTCCGAGGTAGTTTTTTGAGCTGCCGAGTGAAAATTCAACACCGCCAAAAGCCCCCCAGACAGAGCGAGAAATGCGATTAACACTTCTACTAAAGCAAAGCCATGCGCCGATTTCTTAGAGTGAATTAAGTGTGTAAATTTGCTCATTATAGATAGCCTCTATACACGAGGTTGAGAATCCTCAAAGATTAAAAATCACGCCAGGATCCGGGAATTTCCGTAAACTGCGGCGCAGTAACACCGATATCAATCGAAGTGCCGCCACCACCGGAATCACCACCAAAATCGAGGGCGGTGCCAATCAACTCGGTATTGGAATTTAATTTGGTCATGTCTCCTGCTTTTGCCAGGGTTCCGTGAATCTCGCCACCACCGAAGCCACTACTGCTACAGCCAGGATCGGCGTAATAGACCAATCCGTAAATAACCGTGCTGCCATTGATCTTGAGGCAGGAATCTGCATGACCGGCAGCAATGTAAAGTATGACCGGCGCAGTTGAAGTACCCACATCAGTGTGCCACTGAGTACCGAATGTGGGTTGCGACGGGTGGTAGGGATAACCCGCATCTATAAACATTACGTTCAGCGGCATCAACCCTTGCATAAGCTTTATGTCAGCCTCGTTGGTATCAGCCCCGAAAATTGTTTCCCAGAGTGATTGCTTTGGCAATAAGGCCTGCCGATCACCGCCATTCATATTCAAGTGACCCGGTGGCATGCAGACATCATTTGCCTCACCCAGAGTGCTACCAATCGAAACGCCATTCAAAGGAAACGCATCGGGAGTACCGGTTATATCCCCTATGCAATTTTCAATTACGATTGGCGGACCGGCAAATCCCATACCGTCTTCTGAATCCGGGGAAAAGAAATTAGTGCTGGCCAGCATCACCGAGGTGTACACGGTTTTAGTTACATGGGTGTCACCGGTTGCAGTTGCTGTTGCCGTTATATCAATAATTCGCGGCATGGAAACATTTACCGGATTGACTTCAGTTCGCAGGGTATAAGTAATAGTACGGGCATAGACATCAGCATTCATGGTCAGATTGCCAAGGGCTGTGGGAGAAGCGGTATCACCAGCCTCCGAAACACCATCAGCATCAGCATCGCTCCAAACCAGGGTGGGGAAATTATCCTCCAGCCAGGCAGCTCCATATTCCAAGCCCCCGAGCGCTGCCGAATAAACCTCCTTGGTACGCACATCGTTGCCAGCTATGCGCTGTTCTACCTGGCCGACTCTACTCATGGTCAACGCCCCCATGCTGGCCACGACCAATAGAATAGCTGTTATGGATAACAGGGCTGCGCCTTGCTGAGCCTCATAAATCCTTGGCTTGGTTATCATTTTCGGTCTCCGCTGGTTCGGCTTATACAGTTGCAAAGGTTAGGGTATATTCAAATAGTTATTCTTGTTTTTTACCGTAGTATTCATCGATATGGTCACATTACTGTCCAAACTGGATTGAGCCTGCATAGCAACGCCTATGGACCGACTCAACAGACAAAGTGTGTCGCCTGCAACGGCTATTGGATCCGTTCCATCGGTATCTGTCGGCGTACAGGTACTTTGGAAATTTCCGTTCCAGTTGCCGTCTCCCGTTAACTGATACATGGTGGAATCATTACCAGCCCCTAGCGCCGTGGCATAAACCATGGAAAATCCAAGATTGGTTACATTGACGTTGTTATCGTTCAGATCTCGCCAGGTTCCCGTATCACAGCTATGCACATTACCTGCAGTACGCATTTCGGCGGCGCCGTTGTTCCATCGAAACCCAAAGAGCTCGAAATTCGCTGTATTTTGATTGGTGCCTGCCGTCCCCGTGCCAATCCCCTGGGAACCATCCGCATTCAAGTCATAGCTATAGAGAATACAATCACAATTGGTAGAACACGCCGTAGGTGTGCCACTAGTGGCATCACCGGCAGTGGGAAAGTCAAAGAGGCGTATGTCACCTATTAAATCAATGGCGGGTAACGAACACTGGTAAAAATCCAGAATATCCACCGCACCGTCTAAATTCACATCATCTAGGACATTGGGTGTTAAAGTGTTGACACAATCGTCCCAGGGATCGAACCAGTCCACATAACCTGCGCGCTGTATATCCTTGGTGATTTGATCCAGCATCACTCGCGATTGTTGATTGAGTCGCGTGGCACCGACTGTTTCACCAGCAGCAACACTGACGCGAACCACAACGGACATGACACCGGCAAGTACAACTACACTGATAACTGCTGCTACCATAATTTCAATCAGAGTATAACCACCCTGCTTAAAGGCAAGGGCCGGTGTTTCAATCGGTTTGGTTAACATGATATATATCCCGCAATTGAGCTGGTGGCGTCGTTAGGGTTGCATACTCTGGTGCGACCATCAGTGCTGATGACAATATTCAGTTGCCAGTTACCAGAGCTCACCGTCACGGTGCCTGCCTGCGAGGCGCTACCGCGAATCCGGTTAAAGGTCGTGCCTCCGCCGGTAGCAAAATTTTCCGTGATACTGACACCACTGTATTGTGTGCCATTCAAAATCTGCAGAACGTTAGTGCCGGCAACATCAACCAAACAAGATGTTGTAATGGTGCAATCACAATTCGGTGTTACCGAATAACCCGCGCACCATGGCGTCGCACCTGTGTTAGTGTTAAAAGACATATTGGTGTCGCGAATTGGGCCGTCTGCCTTGGCCTGTAGCAATAAACCATAGATTCCTTCGGTGGCACCTGTCACCCTCTTTCGGGTAACAGAGTCACTAAAAGAGGGAATACCAGAGGCAGCCAACACCCCTACAATGGCCAAAACTACTAACATTTCGACCAGTGTATAGCCTTGGCTCTTTCCTTTCGGACATGCACATTGACTGAACATTTTTATGACTCTTAGTTCCCCGATGTTTTTCTAACTTTTCTAATCTATTAACCACAAACACCCATTGACCTATACAACCTATAGCTCACAAGAAGCGGTATTACAGTGTTACACGCGATTTTAGGCTCTAGTTCAACAGGAAAATGTGAACTGGTTAACAAAACGGGATGCTGAGAAAGTGACTAAGATTAGACTAATCACCCAATTCCCAGGCATTGGTGATGGGATAACGACGGTCTCGTCCAAAGCCACGTTGGGTCAAACGTACACCGATAGGGCTCTGTCTTCTTTTGTACTCATTGCGGTCGACCAGTTTCAGCACTTGGCGCACGGTCTCCTCTGGAAAACCGTTTGCGACTATCGCTTCTGCACTAAAATCCTGCTCTACATACAGCTCCAGTATCTGGTCCAATTGGTCGTAGGGCGGAAGTATATCTTGATCCAATTGGTCCGGTGCTAACTCGGCCGAAGGGGGCCGGTCAATTACCACCTGGGGTATGACTTCCCGAGGAGTTGCTTGAAAGCTCTGGTTGCGATAACTGGCTAGTCGGTAGACCATAGTCTTTGATACATCCTTGAGTACGTCAAAACCTCCAGCCATATCACCGTATAAGGTAGAATAGCCAACGGCTATTTCACTCTTATTTCCGGTGGTAAGCACCATCAGACCTTTTTTGTTAGAAATGGCCATTAGTAATACACCTCGGCAACGAGCCTGAATATTCTGTTCACTAACATCTACCGGAAGTCCTTTGAATTCTTCCGCCAATGCAGTCATGAATGAATGGTAAATGTTCTCGATGGAAATAACTTGGTAGTCCACTGCCAATGTATTGGCCTGTTGTGCAGCAGCCTGTCTACTTAACTCAGATGTATAGTCAAACGGCATCATTACTGCGTGAACACGTTCGGCGCCTAGGGCATCTACAGCAATGGCCAGGGTGAGCGCTGAATCGATTCCCCCCGACAGACCTATCACAACGCCAGCAAACTGGTTTTTATTCACATAATCTCTGACGCCAAGAATCAGCGCCTGATAAACATCAGCTTCCAAGGATTCTGTGATCTCTATCCTCTGTTGCGGAACTTCAACACTCTGCGCTGAGTTTTCGGGTAGATTGAGCACGAGCGGAAACAGGCCTTCTTGAAACGAAGGTGCCAAGTACTTGCACTTACCTCTTGCATCCACGACCATCGATGCGCCATCAAACACAAGTTCATCCTGACCACCCACCAAATTAGTATACACAATAGGCAGTTTGCCTTCACGGCTGCGCCTTTCAAGTAACTTCTGCCGTTCGCTTACCTTGTTAAGGTGATACGGCGAAGCATTAATATTCACAAGTAGTTGTGCGCCAGCATCCCTGGCCTGTGCCATTGGTCCCTCCTCCCACAAATCCTCGCAAATAGTAAAGGCAACCTTGGTATTCTGTATCTCGAGCAGACAAACCTTATTACCCGAAACAAAATAACGCCTCTCATCAAACACCTGATAATTTGGCAAACATTGCTTGTGATAAGTGGCGAGAACCTGACGCCCTTTTATTACTGAAAGCGCGTTATATAGTTTATTGTTTTCTTTGTGGGGATATCCTACAACCAGGTACGCATCCAGATCAGCATCAACGATATCCTTCAGTGCTTTCTCGATTCTGGGTTTAATGCTGGACCTCAACAACAAATCTTCTGGCGGGTAGCCGGTGAGTGTTAATTCTGGAAAGACGATAAGTTCAGCTTGATGAATATCCACGGCCTCTTTTGCAGCGGCTAAAACCCGATCGGTATTGGTCTGAATAGCACCAACCAGCAAATTGATTTGGGCCAAGACTAACTTCAGCTGCCGTGCCATAGATTTTTTCCAAAATTACAAAACGTGAACAATCGAACGATACAACAATGAAGTATAAGATATCTTGGCAATGGACTGTAGCGACAGAGTCTTGGGAAATTAAATTATGGCCTCTGAGGTTAAACAATATGATCAGCAAGTCGGTAACGTAGCGGCTGTTTATAATATATATCGGTTAACACTGCCCCTGGTGTTGCTGATTACTTATATCGGCAGCCGAGGAAGCGGAATATTAGGCATCCTCGCCCCCACCATGTTCGTTGTCACCGCAACCTTTTATGCTATTTTTGGCATTACCACTGCCCTGGCTTACAAGTATCGCCCCGAATTAACTTTAAAGACTTCTTATCAGGTAGTTGTGCTTATTACTGATGTCATTGCTATTACGCTAATTGTGTTTACCAGCGGCGGCGTCCTCAGCGGCCTGGGGTTACTACTCTTAGTAACGATCTTTTCTGCCAGTATCTTACTCCGAGGCCGGATCAGTACTTTCATTGCAGCCATTGCCACTCTAACTGTTTTATATTCTGAGTTGTATTTATCATTTTCACTGGAAGAATACACCAACCAGTTTATTCAAGCAGGCATACTTGGCGTCATAATGTTTGCCACCTCTTTCTATATTCAATCTGTGAACAATCGTGTCTATCATGCCGCCGTGTTATCCGAAAAGCAGGCGAGTAATATTTTCAACCTGGAAAAGTTGAATGACGAAATAATTCAGAGAATGCGGACAGGAATAATTGTTGTAAATTCCAAAGATGAAATAGTTTCTATTAACAATGCTGCCCGCAGTCTACTAAGCCCGATTTTGAAAATGGAAACAGTGGATAACAAACAACGATTTCTACTACCAATAGAATTAACGAATCAGATTAGTCGATGGCGCATCAATTCTTTTGACCAAGGTGCTCCAATTGAAATCCCTAATTCCACTACCAGACTGCAGACTAATTTTGCTTTTCTAAACAAGGAGGAGGACTCAGATATATTAGTTTTCGTGGAAAACCAACTTCGCATGATGCAAAGAATTAGACAAACAAAATTGGCATCACTAGGTAAACTGACAGCCAACATAGCACACGAAGTAAGAAACCCGCTGGGAGCCATCAGTCATGCTGGTCAAATGCTAAAGGAGTCGAAAGCCATAACTGAAGAAGATAGACGCCTATTGGATATTATTTTGAATCATAGCAATCGGGTAAGTCGCATAATTGACGATGTACTTGATGCTTCCCGACACAAAGATGTGGCTTCCAGTACGATTCAGCTGGGACCCTGGCTAGAGAAATTTATCAACCATTACAAGAATTCGAGCGAGCGCTGTGATGATATTCAATTCGAAATCGAACCCCAGGATATCGAACTAAAAGTAAGCTCCAGTCAACTTGAACGCATTCTTACAAACCTGATTGACAACGGATTACGTTACAGTGAGAAAGCCACTGGTGAGGCGACTCTCGCGGTCAAAGCTGGCCTCAAATCAGGTGCAGACGGAAGTCTTCAACCGTTCATAAGAGTCATAGATCAGGGCCCGGGATTGAGTGAAGAAGAAGAGTCGCATTTGTTTGAACCATTTCACACTACCGAATCGACAGGTACAGGCCTAGGACTTTATATATCAAAAGAACTATGCGAAGCTAATCAGGCAACCCTTGACTACAGCGTTACAAAAACTGGCACCAGTTGCTTCAGTATTTATTTCAGCAATTCGCGTCATAAAATGACATGACGCCCCAACCCAGGACTAAACCTTAAGAAAATTATGAGTGGAAAAGTCTTAATCGTAGATGATGAACCTGATATCAGGGAACTGCTTGAACTTACATTGGGCAGAATGTCACTCGAAACTGAAAGTGCAGAAGATTTTCAATCAGCCAAGAAGATCCTTGAAACCGACAATTTCAGTCTTTGCCTCACCGATATGCGTCTTCCAGATGGGGACGGGTTGGACCTGGTAGAGCTCATCCAGCAGAAATATCCTGATATGCCAGTTGCTGTTATCACCGCCCATGGCAGTACTGGAACGGCTATACGAGCAATGAAAAACGGCGCATTTGACTTCGTTTCAAAACCAGTAGATCTGCAAAAACTCCGCAATCTTGTTGACTCGGCAATGAAGCTATCCTCATCGGAAGAAGCGGGGAAAACTCCAGCTATTGAAGAAACAAATAAGGATCAAACAACTTCCATCACCGGCACAAGTGAAAAAATCGAAGCAATGAGAAAACAAATTTCGAAGTTGGCTCGCACTCAGGCACCGGTGTACATAAGTGGTGAATCAGGAAGTGGAAAGGAATTGGCGGCACGCGCGATTCACTTACAAAGTGTGAGAAGGCAGGCGCCATTCGTTGCGGTAAACTGCGGTGCTATCCCCAATGAGCTCATGGAAAGCGAATTGTTCGGCCATTTGAAAGGCAGTTTTACCGGTGCTGAGCAAAATAAACCGGGATTATTTGAAGCCGCCCAGGGCGGCACTTTGTTTCTTGACGAAGTGGCAGACCTACCGCTTCATACCCAGGTAAAATTACTTCGTGTGATACAGGAAAAAGCTTTTCGAGCGGTAGGCTCGCAATCTGAAACTCCGATTGATGTCAGAATACTCAGTGCAACCCACAAAGAACTTATGAGAGAAGTAGAAGCAGGTAATTTTCGCCAGGATCTCTACTATCGAATAAATGTCATTGAGTTAAACGTGCCCAGCCTAAGGGATCGCCGAGAGGATATACCTGCCCTTTGCGAATTAATACTTGAGAAAATAGCTGATGAAAATCAACAACCCGTTTGTGACTTAAGCGATGACGCCTTGGAAGTCTTGTTAAAGTATGATTTCCCAGGAAATGTTCGTGAACTTGAAAATATATTACACCGTGCAGTCGCGCTATGTGAGAATCAAAACATTACAAGTGAAAATCTGAATTTAACCGCCCCGGTACAAATTCAACGCAATGAAGCGGAAGCTGAGAGCGAACCTGATACGACATCTGCCTCCCCCGACTCAAGCTTCCTGAACGATGAATATTCTTTGGAAAAACACTTAGAAACGATCGAAATTAAGGCTATTGAGAAAGCATTGGAAGAAACCCGCTGGAACAAAACCAAGGCAGCAAAAAAACTGGGAATGTCCTTTCGCTCGCTTCGATATCGACTCAAAAAATTGGGCTTGGATTGAATAGATACCGCTATAGATTCATCGCGCCCCGGGTTCATACGGGGCAGGATCTATAATCGGTTTCCGATCAAGCAAAATATCGGCCATCAACCTTGCCGAAGCCGGTGCAAGCACTAATCCATTCCGAAATTGCCCTGCATTTACATAGATATTTTCAAAGCCTGGCACCCTGCCAATGAAAGGAATCCCGTTTGGCGCCCCTGGTCGCAGCCCAGCCCATTGATTCACAGGGTCTAGTGATATTAGTTCCGGCACAAGCTGTTGCCCGGATGCTTTAAGACTGACAAGTGCCTCAACTGTAGGAGTTTTATCATATTCTTCGTATTCCAAAGTGCTGCCAACCAGTAAGTAACCATCTTGTCTTGGAATAACATACCGGCCATTACTTAACACGATAGAATGTACAGGCGGGCGATCGAGCTTATATAACAACATTTGTCCTTTCACCGGTTCGACACTCAAATCTACACCCAGCTTTTGTGTTAGCAAAGCACTCCAGGCTCCTGTGCTTAGTATAATTTTTTCTCCTACAAATCGTTTTTGTTTGCTGTTCTGGGTTTCGACGGCAACAATTCTATCGCCGCTTACTTCAAATGATGTGACCTGGCACTTTTCAATTATAGTTACGTTGGGGCGTCTTTCTAAGTCCGCGATCAGGGCCTTCCCCAGTCGAGGATTTCTTATATTGGCCACGTTCGGCATCCAGAGTCCGCTACTAAATCCTGCGCCCAGCTTGGGTTCAAGATGGTAAATGAACTGATGATCAACTCGCTCCACATGTTGACGATTATCAACCGCCCATTGCAATGCTAACGACTCATCTACTGCATCAAGCATTAACAAGCCAGTTCGATTGAATTCCGGATCGATTTTGGTTTCAATCTTTAATGTATTTGCCAGTTCAGGATAAAAATCTTGCGCCCAGTTTGATAATGCTGTGACAGCTGATCCATAGCGCCATGGGTATAAAGGCGATACGATACCACCACCCGCCCAGGATGCCTCTGTGAAGCATTCGCCTTTTTCTAAAAGCAATACACTAGCCTGTGTAGCAGCTAATTCACGGGCCAGTAATAACCCGTTGATGCCCCCGCCAATTATGAGGAATTCTGTCATACGATCCAAAACAAAAAGCAATCTGCAGCTTAAGTAGAATTAAAATATTAACCAGCCCATGATGGGTTGTTTGTTCGATAGAATATCGCTAGCAATAGAACCACATAGACAAGATAATCCGCTGTTGCAACTTTTCTAATGTAGATAGATGTTCTACCTATGGCAATATTAGCATCCTATGATCCATTGATTCTTGCGCTGTTATGCCTGACAGGCTTCTTAGCCGGTGGTATCAATACCGTGGCCGGAGGTGGCTCCAACCTGACCCTTCCCGTACTGATGATGCTGGGCTTACCCGCCGACGTTGCCAATGGTACCAACCGAGTAGCTGTCACTCTGCAATGTATAGTAAGCATCCGTGGTTTTGACAAGCACAATACCCTGGACCGGCCGGCTATCGCTCCGATACTGGTACCTACAGTTATTGGCGGCTTAATCGGCTCCCTTACAGCCGTCATCGTGCCGGGTCTCTATCTCAAGCCCCTACTTTTAGGTACGATTTTATTGATGTCATTGATTATATTGGTCAAGCCCGACACTATCTCTCCACCCGAAGGCAGTGAAGTACTTGCGCCAAAGCAAAGTCGCGGAGCTTGGTGGGGACTGTTCGGTGCTGGGTTGTTCGGTGGATTTGTCCAAGCCGGCGTGGGTTTTATTCTGTTGGCTGCTTTGGCAGGCGGTTTACGCTACGATCTACTGCGTGCCAATGCGTTAAAAACCGTGTGTGTGCTGGCATTCACCAGTCTCGCCTTGGTGGTGTTTATTCTATTTGATCTGGTGTGGTGGGTACCTGGACTCATTCTAGCAGCGGGCTCAATGCTTGGCGCTCACTTGGCAGTAAAAATCGCTGTTAACGTTCCACCTCACTTTCTCAAATGGTTTCTGTTTGTAATGACATTGGTTGCTTGTCTTGGAGGCTTTCTATACTGAACACTACCATTCATCTACTCATTTTTTGGAATTTCAAAAACAATCTGAATTCGGGCACCGCCCAGCTTGGAATTATCAACATCAATCATTCCGCCATAGCTTGCAACTATATCCGTTACCACCGCGAGTCCAATACCCTGCCCCTGAGCTAATGTATCTGCCCTGGCACCACGTTGTAACACATATTGGCGTTGATCGACCGCTATACCAGGCCCATCATCTTCAACTACGATACTGAGTTGGTCCGGGCCTTTACCCTTATTCACTGTAACCATTACCTGAAGCTCTCCGTGGCCGTACTTATAGGCGTTGTCTAGCACATTACCCAAGACTTCCATCAGATCCCGTTCATCGCCGTGAAATACCGCCCTCTCATCTATAGATTCCGAATGTTGAATTGCCTTATTGGCATACACTTTGTCGAGTGCCTGCAATATCTTAGCAATCACATCCTTTACTCTAACCTGGCGCGCCAGCGAACTGGATCCGTTTGACTGGACTGCGCGTTGTAATTGGTAGGATATGATCTGGTTCATCCGATCTAACTGTTCTTCAACAGTGTCCATTTGATTACCTGCATCTTCGGGCAATCCACTTCCTTCCCCCCTAGCCAGCTTCGCCGTTACACCAGAAATTACCGCGAGAGGTGTTTTTAGGCTATGGGCTAGATCAGCTAAAGTAGTGCGGTATTTTGCCTGTTGTTTACGCTCACTCTTAATTAACAAATTTAGATTGTCAGTCACAATTTTGAGTTCTTTCGGGTAGGTACCCTCCAGTTGCTCGCGCTTGCCAACTTCAATGAGTTTCAAATCCCGTGCCATGCGATGCAACGGCGATAATCCCCAACGCAAAAACAATACCTGCAATGCAAGCAACAAAATTGCGACGCCACCAAGCCAGGACCACAGACTGGTTCTGAATTCGTTGATTTCTGAATAGTAGGGAACCGAGGTTTCCATAACTGAAAAGTTGTATTCGCTGATCCCATCATCCCAGAGAATGCCATAATTAAGTACAAACAATTCTTCATTATCCGCTGCATTGGTTCTGGTAAAAACACTTTCTCCAACAGTGACATTCATAGTCAATACACCGGGATTTTCAAGACGCAGATCCAGTGCTGATTCGCTACGCCATAACTCCCCGGCATAGGTGCTACTTACAAATCCGTACAATCCTGAGTTCAATTGCCCAAAGCGTGGTTCGCGCAAATCCTCCAACAAATAGAAATCACCGTCTTCTTCTTCCAAAGCTGCCAATAATACATAAATCTGTAATTGTAATTGCTCGGCAGCCCCGGCTTCCACGCTATCCCTGAACGCTCGATCAAGAACGATTCCCGTCAGCCCCAGAAATACGAATAAAAGCACACTGAAACCCACCAACAGACGAGATTGAATAGAATACTCGGAAGATTGTGATTGCTGTGTCATCTTTACTGACAGCTATATCACCGGAATCAAGTCAGGTTGAAACGATAGCCTTGACCACGTACCGTTTCGATAGGGTTCAGAGTCTGTTCCGGGTCTAGTTTCTGTCGAAGTCTTCTGATGAATACTTCGAGTACGTTACTATCCCGGTCGTAATCCTGGGCATAAAGATGTTCAGTTAATTCAGTTTTTGAGATTACCTGTCCGGAATGCAGCATTAGGTATTCAAGCATTTTATACTCATAGGCTGTCAGATCTATGTTCTTATCATTAACCGTAAGACGTTTGGCAGTAAGATCCAAATTTAAACAACCAAACTCCAACATCGGTTTGGCAAAACCAGCAGCGCGACGTAACAAAGCATTCAACCGTGCCAGAATTTCTTCTATCTGAAAAGGTTTTACTACGTAGTCATCTGCACCGGCATCCAGACCCGCTACCTTGTCCTGCCAATCTCCCCTGGCAGTAAGGATGAGAATGGGAAATTGCTTGCCGGATTTACGAACTGTTTCAATCAATTCTATACCGTCAATCTCAGGCAGGCCTAAATCGATAATTGCAGCGTCATACTCATATTCAGTGGCATAGTAAAGGCCAGATCGACCGTCTTCAGCTCCATCAACCACATACCCATTACTGGTCAATTCCTGTATAAGTTGTTGCCTAAGCAGGCTTTCATCTTCAACCACTAATAATTTCATTGAGTATTCCCTGTGACCCTATTTACACAAAAGGGCAGTCTGTGTGCCGGAGAATTGAAATGGACTAGCCGCCGCTAACTGCACCGGTGTTTGCATTAACGAAAACAGTAAAAATCTTGCCTTCATTTTCCATTCTGATCTGATAGCGAAGTGCATTACCTTGCCCTACCAGAGATATTCGTAGCACATTGCCGTTAACTTGCCCACGGGCTAAATCCAAGGCCTGGCGCTCCGTAATCCTAGGGGCCGGTGTCTGAGTCTGGCGAAGAGCGGGAGGATTAGCCGCGTTATCTAGTTGTGGCGGTTCGATGACAGGCACACGCTGACCATACCCTGGCTGAGCTACTGCTATCAGCGATGCCATTATGATCAAAATTGCATATCGTTTTCGCAAATTGCACCATTCTCGATTAAAGCGGCCGATCAAAGATCGTCCTGAAGAGCCGATTACCAGTTCCAGGATAGCTTTGACTGGCAGTTGCTGTACGCTGAAGTCGGCGCGGCAGCGGATTTACTCAAATTCACTACAACACTGGCTGTACGCTTACCCTGACCTGAATCTGGGCTCCGGGATCCGAATCCATACGTACAGTGTAATCCTGTCCATTATAGTTATATGTTACTTGATAGCCTACGATGCGTTCTTCCTCGTGTTGCTGGAAAACCGTCTCACAACGTTCTATCAGTTCGACATCACTTCTATAGGGTCCTTGCTGTGTACGCATAATATCACGTCCAATAGAGTGACCCAACACAGCGCCAACCACCGTTCCGACTTTCTTATTAGTGTTACTATGTCCGACCGCGTTTCCTAGCGCACCACCGATAATTGTACCCAGCAAAACCATGGTATTAGAGCCGAAAGGACTATAATACCTGTCTATAATCTGCTCTTCTTCCCAACACTGTTCCTGCGGTGTAGAAATTTTCACCGTCTGGATAATTGGGCGTGATTCGACCACTGCCGCATAATCGTACTCTACTTGCGCCACGGTAGGTCCTGATACCATCAGGGAAATCAGACTGGTGCTCAGCATGGTAAACTTAATCATATCTAATCCTCTATAGTCCGTTTTGAGATAGGTTTCTACCACATCACGGTGCTAAGATAGCCGAGTCAAGCTGAATCCAGGCTGAAGCAAATCGTCAGGAATATTTGAATTTTTCCAGGAGCTAAGTATTGTAATCTGCCGATTTATTTATGCTCCGTCCTGGTTTAGAATTGATTTCAATGGGAGAGTCAGTTCTGCCCATTAGTTCGTCACTACGCCGATTCGAATGGTTCAAGCTACTTGCATGGCGAGAAACTTAAGTCGTTCCGCATAAACTGTTGAGACCAGGTTCAGGATACAATTCAATATAAAAATTCATAATCAGTTAAAAAAATTTATTGCCACTGGACTTCTATTCACTAGTTGGTCTTTGCATAAAATAAGTAAAAAAATTCACGAGAATTACCATGATAATCAAATTATTTTCGATTGCTTTTATTGCCACTATACTTGTAGGCTTACCCGCCTTGCTTTTCCTATCCAATACCAACGGAATTCTAATAGAAACCAGTCACTTCCCTGCGATTGCCATGGCAATTTTCCTGATATCATTTGTTTCAGCCCTCATTGGAAACAAGCTAAGCGGCAACAGGGTTAGTGGTGGCGAGCATTATGATGACGAAGAAGCCAGAGAGATTGGGACGGTCAAATGGTTTAATGCCAGCAAGGGTTTTGGTTTTATTACGCGGGACAATGGTGATGATGTGTTCGTGCATTTTCGTTCTATACGTGGCGAAGGTCATCGAGTCCTGTATGATGGTCAACGTGTAGAGTTTTTTGTCAGCGAAGGCGATAAAGGATTACAGGCAGAAGACGTCGCCGTAGCACAGTAGTTTCAATGATTCTTAGCGATTTTGTGTTGTCCTTTATTTCGAGGAATTGGAAATATGAGTAAGGCTCCTATCAACTGGACTAACGTATTGTTGTTCAGCTTGACGCCTCTGTTTGCCGTTACCCTGATACCGCTGTACGGTATTTTCTTTGGCTATGACCTGTTTGAATGGGCAATGTTTGCCTTGCTGATGGTATTTTGTGGAATGTCCATTACTGCCGGATACCATCGGCTATGGACCCACAAAACCTATAAAGCTCATCCAATATTGCGCTTTATCTTCGCCCTGGGTGGAGCCTGTGCGTTACAAAATAATGTCTTAACCTGGGCATCTGACCATCGCCGACACCATCAGTTTGTTGATAATAACCAACGTGATCCATATTCAGCTGGCAGGGGGTTTTGGTTTTCTCATATAGGCTGGATTCTCAAACGTCGTGAAAGCAATACGGTAGACTACAGTAACGTTAAAGATTTAGAACGTGACCCGATTGTCATGTGGCAACACCGCCATTACCTGACCCTGGTCCTGGTAATGAATATCGGTTTACCGGTGGTACTGGGTTTTCTGCATGGCGATATTTTCGCCAGTTTATTGCTGGCTGGCCTTTTGCGCCTGGTTCTCAGTCAGCACGTTACCTACCTGATCAATTCCCTGGCACATATGTGGGGGCATCAGCCCTATAGTACCGAGAGTTCCGCACGGGACAACGGAATATTGGCTTTTATCACCTATGGTGAAGGCTATCATAACTACCACCATACATTTCAATGGGACTATCGTAATGGCGTCATGTGGTGGCACTGGGACCCGACTAAATGGATGATCCGTTGCCTTGCTTGTATTGGACTTACCAGAGATCTTAAAAGATGCAATCCAGGTCAGATCGAAGCCGCGCGTCTGAAGCTACAATACCTACGCGCAGCGGAAAAGTGTGATTCCCTTGGACTACCAGAAAACTGGCGTCATCGACTGGAACAGGAATACGAGGACTTGAAACAAACTCTACATTTATGGAATCAGCACCGACATTCCTGGTATGAAGCTAAAAGCCACAATTTACAAACCAGGTTGAGTCAACTGGATCGTAGGCAACTGCGAGATACTTATCGCGAAATTCATTTAAGGCTAAAAGTACAACGCAAGCGTTGGCAGCATCTGATTCAAAACCTAGCCAATCCACGGCTGGTACCGGTATAGTTAGTGATTCACCGGGTAAACGTTTAAGCAACAGAAACGTTTATTAAATATGTGGCTGTGAATAAAACAGCAGGTGATGAAGGTCTTCTTTGTATCTTAGAAAGTAGCACTATAATCCCTTAACCAAAGGCTAGGGTTTCTAAAAAACTGTTAGCCAAACTTGAGAACACAAATCATGTATAAAAAGACTCTTACAGGCCTAGTTATTGCGCTCTTTAGCCTTATCCTGGTTCCAGGTGCATTGGCGGCTGAATCAGGTGAAACGGCGCCAGATTTTACCTTACCAGATATTGAAGAAGGCAAAGCAGAATTTACCCTTAGCAACCTACGCGGCAAAATTGTATACCTGGACTTCTGGGCTTCCTGGTGTGCGCCCTGTTTGAAGTCGCTGCCTCTTTATAATGAGCTTTATGCAAAGTACAAAGACCAGGGTTTAGAAGTGGTAGGGATTAACATTGACAATCCAATCGAAGACGGCCTGGATTTTCTGCTTGATACGCCACTGGATTTTAAAATCCCAGCTGACCCTGACGGTGATATCTCGACACTTTATGAAGTTTACGGTATGCCGACTTCTTACCTGATTGATGCTGATGGCGTGATACAACTGGTACACGAAGGGTTTCGCGATGGCGATGTCGAGCTGATTGAAGAAGAAATCCGTTCCCTGTTGCAAACCCTGTAAAATCATCCTGATGAAATAAGGATTGCTCAGTGAATAGAATGGCGAGATTCCCGTTGAAATTAATTTTGCTGCTGTCATGCACAATATTAACCAACTGCACCCAGGTTCAACCTTGGGAAAGGGGACGTCTGGCCCAACCGGAAATGGCCTGGCAAACAGATGGCCTGGAAGCGGATTTGAACAAACACATATTTTATAGCAAGGAAGCCTCTTCAGGTGGCAATAGTGCAGCAGGCGGCGGTTGCGGTTGCAATTGAACGAACTAATGCGAAGCGTTACTGTCATCAAAGGTGGTATTAATCGTAGCAACCACAACCGAAAAGCCCATGAAAAGGAATGTGAAAAAGCCATGCTCTCGCAGCCTGATCGCCTTATCAGCAACGGCCTTAGCCTTACCAGGTATTGCAACTGCCGACAGCCCACCAGTTCAATCTACGCTCTCTTACAAGTTCAGCAATTATCAAGAAGATGAACTCTCACGCAAGGAAGCACCTTTTGGTGAAAGAGAACGCTATGATATCGATGTGCATCAATTTCGCTTGTTGATGCCAACCAGCCGAAATACAGCCTTTCAATTTGACGCCAACCAAGAATCAATGAGCGGAGCATCACCATGGTTTACCACTGCTGATTCAGACGGCAATCCCATAGTCAATCTCAGCGGTGCCAGTGGTATTCGTGACAAGCGTAGCGAAGTTACTTTTACTGGAAGCTACTACCTGGAAAACGGGACAATTGGCGCCAATATCGGTTACTCCGAAGAGGATGATTACCGATCCAGGTATGTTGGACTTAGTGGTCAAAGAAACTTTAATCGTGAAATGACAACCGTTGCTGTAGGCTTCAGTTATGCCGATGACGAAATTTTTCCCACTGACGCTGAATTATTTAATCGTGTTAGTAGTGAAAACAAGCGTAGTAGTTCTGGCTTTGTTTCAGTAAGCCAAATCATCAACCAAACAACGACGTTTCAATCTTCGTTCAGTTTAACCGAACAAACTGGTTATTTAAGCGACCCCTATAAACTGATTGATGTCAGGCCTGACAACAAATCCCAGATAGCCTGGTCGAATGCAATTCGACATTTTTTTATCGGTGCCAATGCCGCCCTTCATGTCAACTATCGTTATTATCATGACGATTTTGGTGTCAGCTCTCACACACTGGATACCGCCTGGTATCAAAATGTCAGCAGCACACTGCAGGTAGTCCCCTACATTCGTTATTACAGCCAGTCAGCGGCCAATTTTTATACGAATATTGACGACTTTACAAAGCCGCTATCGGAGTATCAATCCAGTGATTATCGGTTGTCTTCTTTTGGTGCTGTCAGTGGGGGAATTAATCTGATAGCGGATTTTGGCGACTGGGGATTCACCTTGAATACAGAGCGTTATATTGCCAATGACAAATACTCCGCCTATGATGTCAATGAACCAGGCGCAGGCCTGGTAGGTTTTTTCAGGGTATCTCTGGGTATCAATTATTCGTTCTGAACAGGACACTTCGCTCGCATGACAGACGCATTACGCCGACATCCTTTCCAGGCCATGGGTAGCTTCTGTGAAATTCAATTTCTGGAACCCTCTCGAATAGGCGCTAAAAAAAATTTACGCTATTTGCTCGCCGAAGTAAGTCGCCTGGAAAAAAAATATTCTCGTTACCACCCTGAAAGCTTTGTATCTGAAATTAATACAATGGCGGGTAATAATCTCGGTATTAAAATTGATATCGAGACCCGTTCTTTATTCGACCACGCATTGGTCTGTTACCAGCAGAGCGACGGATTGTTTGATATAACGTCTGGTGTGTTAAGGCGCATTTGGGATTTCAAATCCGGTCGTGTTCCTGAGCAAATTGAAATCGACAAACTTCTTCCCCATATAGGTTTTGACCAGCTTAAGTGGAAAAAATCCAGGCTCCTAATCCCCGAAAACATGGAAATCGATTTCGGAGGAATTGTAAAAGAGTATGCGGCTGATTCTATTGCCAAGTTAGCTCGCAATCTTGGTATTGAAAGCGGATTGGTCAATCTGGGCGGTGATTTTGCAGTTATAGGGTCGTTGCCGGATGATCGCCCCTGGCCGATTGGCATTTTACATCCAAATGGTGGAGAAACCCTAATGGCCAAATTAGCGATTAAGCAGGGTGGACTTGCTTCAAGCGGTGATTATGAAAGAGCTTTTATTCATCAGGGCAAACGTTACAGCCACATTCTAAACCCGAAAACTGGCTGGCCTTGTGATGGTCTGCGAGCTGTAAGTGTTTGTGCCGATCTATGTACTTTGGCCGGAGCAGCTTCTACGATCGCGATGCTTAAGCCCGAGATTGAAGGGATTAAGTGGCTCAAGGAACTGGGTGTCGATCATGTGTATATGACCTCTGATGATAAAATCGACGGTGAGGGTATCGTGGCTAATCAAACGGCATCTGAAGCAACAAGTTAAACGATTAGAAAACCCTTAAATTGCAATTACCCCCCCCACCAGCCTGGATCGAACTTTACTTTTTTTAAAGATTCACAGCCTAAGCCATCAAGCGCAATGTTGGTTCATCTAGCTCTGCCATTTGCTCCCTTAACTCAAGAATATGCTCAGCCCAGTACCTTTGAGTATTAAACCAGGGAAAGTTTCGCGGGAATGCCGGATCTTCCCAGCGTCTTGCCAACCAGGCACTGTATTTGATGATTCGTAGTGTTCTTAATGACTCGATCAGATTCAGTTCCCGGGGTCTAAATTCATAGAACTCATTATAACCCTCGATCAACTCTAATAATTGTGACTGTTTCTGATTTAGATCGCCTGACAATAGCATCCACAAATCTTGTACTGCCGGCCCCATAATGGCGTCATCGAAATCTACAAAATGAGGAATATCAGATTGCCACAGTACATTCCCAAGATGACAGTCGCCATGAAGTCTTAACGAAGCTAAAGCTCCCGTTTCCTTGAAAATCGAAGTTATCTTGTCTATTAAATCTGTAGTCAAGGATTCATACGCGGGCAGTAGCTCTGTTGGTATAAAATTATTTGCCAGCAGATATTCTCTTGACGCGATCGCCATCGAATCTATCGATAAAGACTCTCTGGTTAAAAACGGTGCCTTGACCCCTACCAAATGTACGCGCGCGATAAACCGTCCCATTATCAGCATGTTATCCCGCACATCAAGATCTGGCGCCCTCCCGGCAATTTTAGGGAAAACCGCTATCCGAAAAATTCCGTCATGCATTAAGGTTTGACCGTCAGCAAACTGCATGGGTGCCGCAACCGGCACTTCTAGATCTAAAAGCTCCTGTGCATACGCATGTTCTTCTAGAATCTGTGCATCACTCCAACGTGCAGGTCGGTAAAACTTAGCAACTACCGATGAGCCATCTTCAAGCCCTATTTGGTAAACACGATTTTCGTAACTATTTAACGGGTAAATACGAGCATCGGGAGTAAGACCCAAGTTCTCTATGGCAAGTAATACACGGTCTGGTGTTAATTCCGAATAGGGATGGGTGCTACCTTCCATTGAGTGTCCTTCTAATTCTCCAGAAAACGTCAGAATAATTCTATAGCCACTCAAAAAGAGACTGGGTAAAATATCGCACCCACTTCAAGTTTTTGATTCACTGATCCAAAGCCTGATTACCGAAGCCAACTAACAGCCAACCACACTTACATCTGCCAGGAGGCTAATTTGCAATTCGAACAGCTCGAGATAAGACTGTTACAGCTAAAATCCGACTATGAACGGATACTAGCACAGGGTCTGAATCTTGACCTGACTCGTGGCAAGCCATCAACGGCACAACTAAATCTCAGTGATTCTCTGGATGGCATTTTGCGTGGTGACTATCGCACCCTAGACGGCACCGACTGCCGTAATTATGGCGGAGGATTAGGGATCCCAGAAGCCAGAAAGCTGGCGGCAGATTACCTAGGCTGCACACCAGACCAGACCCTGGTAGGTGGCAATAGTAGCCTGCAGTTGATGTATCAATGCGTACTCTATGGGCACTTGTTCGGTGATCCAGACACTCAATCCTGGTACAACGAAGCCGATCGGAACCAGGTAAAATTCCTTTGCCCTGCTCCGGGCTATGATCGGCATTTTGCTGTTTGTGAAGCATTAGGCATAAAGATGATACCCGTTGCCCTGAACGAAGAGGGTCCGGATATGGATCAAGTAGAAGGCCTGGTAAAGTCCGACCCTTTGGTCAAAGGCATTTGGTGTGTACCTAAATATTCCAATCCTGGTGGCATTGTTTACTCTGACACCACTGTGGAGAGAATGGCAAAACTGGGCCAGATCGCTGGTAAGAATTTTCGCATCTTCTGGGATAATGCCTATGCCGTTCACCATTTGGTGGAGGACCCTCCCACGCTCTCAAATATAATCGAATTAAGCAGGCAACATGGCACCCTGGATAATGTGTATGTCATTGGTTCAACTTCGAAAATTACGTTTGCCGGTGCTGGTATGGCGTTTCTTGCCAGCTCCGAATCAAATATTAAGAAATTAGCCAATCACCTGGGATACGTTACCATCGGGCCAGACAAAGTTAATCAACTCAGACAGTCGAGGTTTCTGCAAAATAACAGCAATATTGCAAACCACATGGCACTTCAGCGTGGGATATTAAAACCTAAGTTTGATTTAGTACTTGAGCACCTGGCCGCGGCGTTCGCTGACAAAACTATCAACGGCACACCCATTGGGCGCTGGACAAAACCCCAAGGGGGTTATTTCATTCTTTTTGATACGCAGGAGGGTTTAGCGCAAAAAGTAATCGCCTTAACCAGCGCTGCCGGTGTGAAGTTGACCCCCGCCGGCGCAACCTGGCCTTATGGCAAAGACCCGAACAACAGCAATATCCGACTTGCACCGTCATTCCCGGAGATGTCCGAAATCGATGAGGCTATGGGGGTGTTTACTGTGTGTGTAGAACTTGCAACGATTGAGCAAGCATTGAACTGATCCCAAGGTAGTGCTTATGAGTCACTGCCCCGGGAATCGGTTTTACCCCCAATAACAGAAACGGGAAAAGGGGTAATATTGTCTCCACTGGAGATTTTGCTGATTCCACCTTTCTCTACTTGGTCTATTCGAATAATCGCTTGCATGGGGATAAAACTGCGTTTAACCCCGTTGAATTCTGCTTTCAGCTTTTCCTCACTGGGATCAACCACGACCTGACTTCGCTCGTCAAAGATAAACTCTTCAACTTCAATAAAGCCATACAGTTCACTTTGGTAAACCTGTTTGACGAATATCTCGTAAACTTTGCCTTTATTTAGAAAAGTAACCTTGTAAATTTCCATTGTTTTACTCATTGACCGAGTCTCATGTTGGTGAAATTTGTTAGCGAAGAGGCTTTCACAAACTAACAAGTCGCTAGCGTAACCGTAATATTAGGCTTTTGCGATGCTTTTCAAGACCAAAATTCCTATTTAATCCTAGATTTAACAAATTTACTGATATACTTTCGCCTCTTTTTTGACCCGCTCCTTGAGGAAGAATATAGGGAGTGGAATTAACCTGCGAATAATTCATGAGCCCCACTACAGACAGCGACAAGTTCAGAAAAGTCTTTATCAAGACCCACGGTTGCCAGATGAATGAATACGATTCAGCTCGCATGTTGGACTTGCTTAAAGAGACTCATGGAGCAAAATTGGTGCAAGATCCCGCTGACGCTGACCTGCTCTTGCTCAATACCTGTTCAATTCGGGAAAAGGCTCAGGAAAAAGTGTTTCACCAGCTAGGGCGTTGGCGCAAATTGAAACAAGCCAATCCCCGGCTCAAGATCGCCGTAGGTGGATGTGTAGCAAGCCAGGAAGGTGAGGCTATCGCCAAACGAGCCCCTTTTGTAGATGTAATTTTCGGCCCACAGACATTACACAGATTGCCGGAAATGTTGGATGTGGAAAATAGTGATGGTCCGGTAGTGGACATAAGTTTTCCCGAGATAGAGAAATTTGATCGCTTACCTGAACCCACGGTGGACAGCTGTCAAGCCTATCTGACGATCATGGAAGGCTGCAGCAAATATTGTAGTTTTTGTGTTGTTCCTTACACCAGGGGTGAAGAAGTCAGCCGCCCATTGGACGATGTATTGGCCGAAGCGGTGCACCTGGCGGAACAAGGAGTAAGAGAAATTAACATGTTGGGCCAGAACGTTAATGCCTATAGGGGATTGAGCCACGAAGGAAAAATCATTGATCTGGCTACTCTGATCCATTTTATAGCCAGTATTGATGGCATTGACCGAATTCGTTTTACCACGTCTCATCCTGTTGAATTTACCAATAATCTCATCAGCGTCTATAACCAGGTACCCGAATTAGTAGATCATCTGCATTTGCCAGTTCAAAGCGGCTCCGACCGCATCCTGGCGGCCATGAAACGAGGCCACACTGCCCTTGAATACAAATCCATTATTCGAAAAATCAGGGCTCTCAGACCAGATATCAGCTTGTCATCAGATTTTATCATTGGTTTTCCCGGTGAGACTAACAAAGATTTCGAGGACACGATGAACCTGATCATGGAAATCAAATTCGATTCCTCCTTCAGTTTTATCTATAGTGCACGTCCGGGTACGCCAGCAGCCGATCTAAAAGACGACACGCCAATGCAAGAGAAAAAACATCGCCTGGCTACGCTGCAGTCACAGATAAGCAAACAGGCCAAAGCCATAAGCGAAACTATGGTTGGAGGCAGCCAACGAATTCTCGTCACCGGACCTTCGATTAAGGATCCCGGAGAATTACAGGGAAGGACGGAAAACAACCGCGTAGTTAACTTTCCTTGTGACGACCAGGGCCTGATTGGCCAGTTTACCGAGATAAAAATCCTCGATTCCTACACCAATTCGTTAAGAGGCCAACTATAATCGAGGCTTCAATTTCACCGCCCTTTACCTAACCTTCCGATTTCAAAGCTTTTACAAAATCAATATTTGACTCCAAAACAGCAAGAAAATGCTTACAATCCTAATCAGCTTGGTATACTAACCCCATTACAGTAACCGCGAGGTCCCGATACCCGCTTCATGGCCAATCAGATTCACTCCCGAAGTATTACCCTGCTTCCCGATAATGCGCAACGCCTGGCGAATCTCTGTGGGCGACTCAACGAGCATATACATCAAATAGAACAGTCTTTGACTGTGAAAATTCAACAACGGGGCAATCAATTCAAGCTGTCAGGTTCCGAAACTGCTGTTTCTGGTGGTAGTCAGATACTTGAGGCGTTGTACTTGGCCACAGAAAATGACAATCAGTTGAGCCCCAATCAAGTCCATCTTGCTCTGCGTGAAACCCATGATGAAGCATCAACTGAACCATCGAGCGATAATTCTGATGAGAGTTTAATCAGCACTCCGCGAACATCGATAAAGCCCCGCGGGAAACACCAACGTCAATACGTAGAATCAATTCGCCGTCAAGATATTAACTTTGGCATTGGTCCGGCGGGAACCGGTAAAACCTACCTGGCTGTGGCCTGTGCCGTTGAGGCTCTGTCAAAGGAACAAGTTAACCGCCTACTGCTGGTACGACCAGCGGTGGAAGCTGGTGAGAAATTGGGTTTCTTACCCGGAGACTTTACGCAAAAAATAGACCCCTATTTGCGTCCGCTTTATGATGCCCTCTATGAAATGATGGGTTTTGATAGGGTCGCGCGTCTGATTGAGAAAAATGTTATTGAAGTGGCTCCCCTGGCCTATATGCGCGGACGCACGTTGAACAACTCTTTTATTATTCTTGATGAAAGCCAAAATACCACGGCTTCACAGATGAAAATGTTTCTTACCCGAATCGGGTTTGGCTCTACAGCGGTAATCACCGGGGATATAACTCAGATTGATTTGCCCAAAGGTACACGTTCCGGCCTGGTACATGTGAGTAAGGTTTTGGAAAACGTTGAGGACATAGGGTTTACTTATTTTGATTCCAGAGATGTCGTCAGGCACCGACTGGTGCAAAAAATTGTCGAAGCCTACGATGAGCACGACCGCCGTAATATTTCCGATTTAAACCAAGACAACAGTTCAATGCATGAACGTGACAGTTGATATTGCCAATGACTGCCCGAATCACTGGGTACCTGAAGCTGCTGACATGGAGTTTTGGATAAATTCTGCCTGCGAAGCTATTGACCCAGTTATAGAACATGGCAATGTCAGCGTAAGAATAGTGTCCGAGCAGGATTCAGCGACACTAAACAAACATTACCGTGACAGAGACTACCCGACAAACGTGCTTTCCTTTACTTGTGAGCTACCTGCTAGTACTGCCGCGGTACTGGAAGTTTCACTGCTTGGCGATATCGCCATCTGTGCCTCGGTGGTGGAAATTGAAGCCAGGCAACAAGGCAAAAATCTCGATGCTCACTGGGCTCATTTGCTGACCCATGGCTTTTTACATTTAAACGGTTATAACCATGATGACGAAACTAGCGCTGACAAAATGGAAACGGTGGAAATAGCTATACTTTCCAAGCTGGGCTTTCCTAATCCCTATCTAACAAACTGAAAACAAAATGACAGCTGACAGGGGCAATCCCAAAGCATGACAGACAACCAATCTAGCATCGATCCGAGACCCAAGTCCTGGATCG
>SMVB01043127.1_pt1 | contig 39013 bp, 54 predicted proteins | sample 2456461 | NCBI WGS metagenome assembly SMVB01 (sample SAMN11095934, study PRJNA526329) | marine sediment metagenome | biome: Marine sediment; feature: Surficial sediment; material: Deep marine sediment; isolation source: Hadal surficial sediment | place: Pacific Ocean | collected 2014-05 | depth...
AACAGGTTTGAGCGGTTCGCTCATGATTCGGCCCTCGGTAGCAGGTCAGCAATGCGCTCATCATTCGGCCGTTCTAACAGCCCCAGCATCGTCACGTTACCGAAGTCCGCCGGTACACCAACCACGTCCCGCAGCCGTTCGAGCATGTCCATTTGCTTCTGTGCGGCTGTCTTCCCGCACTCAGCGAGGGCGGCAACGTGATTTTGCTCGGTGTGGGAGCATTCCTCGATGAATCCAATCATGAGGTTCTCAATGAACCAGGTGCACCGAAAGATCTCGCGGACTATGCACGCATACTCCTCCGCGTCGAACTCTGGTTTGAGCTGGGTTACTTCACTCATTTTCCACCTCCAGTCTCGTGACGTTGCTGGAGACCGTGTCGAGGTGACTCAGGTACTTCGTGGCGCTTTGCAAGCCTTCGAGGATTCGAATCTCTCCCATGATGTGGTCGGTGTTTACGGGGGTGCCGCCTTTGCGTTCGAGCTCGCACTCTTTGAAGAGCCGATCCGCCAATAGCGCAAGGACGCCCACAATCACTGCTCCTTGGCGAGCACATCAACCGCGGTGGTGAACGACGCATCGTCACCTTCGGCTGCAGGACCCGAGACGATGTCTAGGTCATCCCTGTCCTTGGAGAGCTCCCTCAGACAAGCTCGGGCGAGCTCCGGGTGATAGAAGGATGGGGTGAGTGGTGTTTTCGTAGCCGTATCCGCAACGACGTATGTGCGTCTTGGATCGACCTTCCTTGGTTGTCTAGGCATGGAAATAGCTCCTATTTTAGCCACAAGTTGTGCTACCTGTGTGCTACCAACAGACGCTATTGGGTTTTATCTGAACCAGTATTTTCTTTAACTACATGAAACTAAAGAGAAAATATGGTAGCTACGGTTGGACTTGAACCAACGACCCCAGCATTATGAATGCTGTGCTCTAACCGACTGAGCTACGTAGCCATAGATGAGGGTGGCGGATTCTCGTCGAGACCCGCGGGCCTTGTCAACACGGTCGATCTCCCTCAAACACGTTCCTCAAACGTTGAATCGAAAATGCACCACGTCGCCATTCTGAACGACGTAGTCCTTGCCTTCCAGACGCCATTTGCCCGCATCTTTCGCGCCCTGCTCACCGTTACCGGCGACATAATCCGAATATGCGATCACCTCGGCGCGGATGAAGCCCTTCTCGAAATCCGTATGGATTACGCCCGCCGCCTGAGGGGCTTTCGCGCCCACTTTCACGGTCCAGGCACGCGCTTCCTTCGGACCGGCGGTGAAGTAGTTCAATAGCTCAAGTAACTCGTAGCCGGCCCGGATCACCCGGTTCAATCCGGGCTCGTCCATGCCGATTTCCGCCAGAAACTCAGCGCGCTCATCTTCCTCGAGTTCAGCAATCTCCGCCTCGATCTTGTTGCAGATGGGCACCACGATCGCGCCGTCCTGCTGCGCGCGGGCCACCACCTGATTGAGCAAGGGATTGTTCTCGAAGCCGTCCTCGGCAACGTTTGCGATGTACATCACCGGCTTCGCGGTAACCAGGTGCAGGTCGCGTAAATTGCCCCGCGCGCCGTCGTCGAGTGTGCCGCTGGCGATGAGCGAGCGCACCGGTCGGCCTTCGTCGAGCGCATCACGAACCTGCTCGAGCAGCGCCATGGTCTTCTTCGCGTCGTTATCACCCGCGTTGGCCACTCGGCAAACGCGGTCATAGGCGCGTTCGACGGTGTCGAGGTCAGCCAGCGCCAGCTCCGTGTCGACGATCTCGATGTCATCGACTGGCGAGATCTTTCCGGAGACATGCACCACGTTGTCGTCCTCGAAGCAACGAACCACATGCGCGATAGCGTGGGTTTCGCGGATGTGGGCGAGGAACTGATTGCCCAGGCCCTCGCCCTTTGAGGCACCCGCGACCAGACCCGCGATATCGACAAACTCCATGGTCGTTGGCACGACGCGCTCGGGTTTTACGATCGCGGCAATAACCTCGAGGCGCTCATCGGGCACGGGCACGACGCCTGTATTCGGCTCTATGGTGCAGAATGGGAAGTTCGCCGCATCGATTCCAGCTTTGGTGAGCGCATTGAACAGCGTTGATTTACCAACGTTCGGCAGGCCCACAATTCCACAGTTGAATCCCATCAGTCCTCCGGAGCCTCGTTCGCATCCCCCGTGGGCGGTGCATGTAGTACGTTCATAGTTTTATCAACCTCGCCGGCCAACATGTGGGCGAGTATCGATTCCGGCAGATCTGACGCGGCGTCGATGGCCTCACGTTCTTCGAGGGGCATGCGTGTTCCGGTCAGATACGGTGTCACCAGATCCGCATGTCCCGGATGCGCCACACCAATTCGCAGCCGGAGGAAGCCGGTCTGATTGCCCAGGCCCTGGACCACACTGCGAATGCCGTTGTGCCCGTTGTCGCCGCCACCCAGCTTCAGCCTCACGACCCCTACATCGAAGGCCATCTCGTCATGGGCCAACAGAATCTCGCCGACCGGGATCTTGTAGAACGCAGCCAGAGCACCAATCGCTTCGCCGCTGAGATTCACGAACGTCGTCGGAATCATGAGGCGGACATCGTGGCCCAGGATGTCACCACGCCCGAGCATACCCTTGAACCGCGGTTCTTCCTTCAGCGCGATGCCATACCGGCGCGCCAGCGCCTCGACGAAGTGTGCCCCGACGTTGTGACGGGTACCTTCGAACCGCGGACCCGGATTGCCCAGGCCCGCGATCAGTCGAATCGCACTCATGCGCGCACGTTAGGTTTCGTCGTCGCGGGAACCTTTGCCCTGCTCCGCCGAATCCTCGTCGCCTTCGCCACCTTCTTCCGCGGCTTCTTCGTCCTCGACTGCTTCGCCTTCCTCGCCCTCGAGCGCTTCGAGTTCCGGCTCTTCCTCGATGTTCTCACGCGGCACCAGAACGGTCGCGATCTGTGCGTCGTTCGGCTCCTCTTGCGCAAGTGCGACGATCGTCACCCCTTCCGGGACGATGATGTCAGACACGTGCAACGCCGTTCCGAGCGTCACCTCCAGCATGTCCACTTCGAGAAAACTCGGCAGGTCGCCTGGCAGACAGCTGATCTCCACGTCCGTGATCATGTGCGAGATCGCGGCGCCTTCGGTCCTCACACCGACACACTCCTCTTCGTTGATGAAGTGAATCGGCACTTGCACCTGCAGCGCACGGTCCGCACGGATGCGCAGAAAATCGATGTGCTGCACCCGGTCGCTGGCCGGATGCCTCTGCAGATCGCGCACCACCACCTGCTGGGATTTGCCATTCGTTTTGATGCTGATGATCTGTGAGAAAAAGGACTCCTCCTGCATCGCTTTAGCGAGTTCGTTGTAGCGCAACGTCAGCGCGATGGAATCCTGATCACCCCCGTACATGATGCTGGGGACTTTGTCTGCCAACCGACGCAGGCGGCGGCTCGCACCTTTCCCCACGTCCGTTCGCAGCTCTGCTTCGAGCTCGATTTTCTGTGACATTAGCTTTCTCCTGTTGTCACGTTCTACCGCACCGGAATATTGCGACCGTCATACCGATGCGCACCAAGGTAACCCTCTTCGCGTTACCGAAACATCGCGCTGATCGACTCCTCGTTGCTGACCCGGCGAATCGCTTCACCCAGCAGCCGGTCGAGGCTCAGCTGTTCAATCTTGCTGCACTGTCTGGCGGCGTCACACAGCGGAATCGTATCCGTAACGACCATTCGGTCGATCTGCGACGCGCTGATGCGTGCAACGGCTTCGCCTGACAACACCGGATGGGTGATGTAGGCGACGACCTGAATTGCGCCGCGACCTTTCAGTGCGTCGGCCGCTGCACACAACGTGCCTGCGGTGTCGACCATGTCGTCGATAATGATGCAGGTACGCCCTTCCACATCACCGATCACGTTCATGACTTCCGATTCGTTGGCTTGTGGGCGACGCTTATCGATAATCGCCAGATCGATGTCATTGAGTTGCTTCGCAATCGCTCGAGCGCGCACCACCCCGCCGACATCCGGAGAGACGACGACCGGGCGTTCATAGTGTTGTGCCAGCGCATGATCCACCAGCACCGGTGACGCGTATACGTTCTCTACCGGGATGTTGAAGAAGCCTTGAATCTGATCGGCATGCAGATCAACGGTCATCACCCGGTCGACACCCGAGGCGCTGATCATGTCCGCCACCACCTTGGCGCTGATCGGCACCCGCCTCGAGCGCGGCCGGCGATCCTGGCGCGCGTATCCAAAATAGGGTATCACCGCCGTTACCCGGGCAGCGGAGGCACGCCGGATGGCGTCCACCATGATGATCAACTCCATCAGGTTGTCGTTGGTCGGCGCACAGGTTGATTGCAGCAGATATACGTCTGCGCCGCGCACATTGGCGTTGATTTCAACGTTCACCTCGCCGTCACTGAACCGGTCGACGCGGGCATCGCCAAGCTCGATGCGCAATTCGCGCACCACGCGATTGGCCAGCTCCGGATTGGAGTTGCCAGCAAAAATGATTAGATTAACCACAGTTCAGATGTTCCCTACGGCATCCCGCCACCGTGACAATACGTTCTCGTTCCACTCGCAGAAAATGGCTGGGGTGGCAGGATTCGAACCTGCGAATGCCGGGATCAAAACCCGGTGCCTTACCACTTGGCGACACCCCAACTGGGCTGGCTCAACGTCTCTCGTTGCTGGATATTCGGAGCCGGAGCACCGACCCCAGTCCGCGGAGGGCGGTATTTTGAGGATCGCGCCTGGCGCTGTCAAATCACTGAAATGTCGATGAAAAGGTCCAATCCTTCGGCACCAGCGTGACCGTCACGCCCGCCTGTGATGCGCTGATTCGACCAGGCACGCGCCGCGTGTGTTCCTGTAGCCCGTAATCCGAGAAAACCAGCACCCAACCAAGTTGCCGCAAGTTGCGCAGATCACCCCGTTCATCCCGGGTCAACTCCTGGGTGGGATAGCCCGGCGCTTGCCTGCCCTGGATCCATGACCTGAGCGCGTCGATGGGCACCGAGAAGCCGAGCCAGCGGCGCATCGCGCTGGCGCTGTCCGGATCCACGTACACTTCGCCGTTGGCCGCGTACACCGTGACGTTCTGCTCGGACCCGACCATCCGGGTGCGTCCTTGACCCAAGGGTCCCCACAGCTCGATCTGGAACCGATCGTTGGCCTGCACCCAGTAAAAGCTCGATGAAAACGTCTCGGCGCCATTGCGTACGCCCAAGCGACCCTTCACTGTGAACTGGACAGACTCCAGCACCGATGCGGGCGGAAGCGACGTACATCCCGAAACGGCCGCACAAAACCCGATAACAGCAGAAAAAACTTTAAGAAAGAACGGCTTAGGCATTACAGCGAGCATACAACACAACCGAGTTTGATATGATTGCGCGCCACCATGCCCAAATCCATGCCCAACTGCCGGCTGAACACGAAGCGCACATGGCCATTCTCGCCTACGGATTGAACTTTCGCACGGCACCGATCGACCTTCGGGAACGGATCGCGTTCCCGGCCGACGCGTTGGTCCGTGCCTTGAAGGATCTGACGCGAGCGCTGCCTTCCGTGGGCGAAGTCGCAATTTTGTCCACCTGCAATCGTACGGAGCTGTACTGCGCCACGGAGCTCACCGATCAGTCACCGCTGGTGGACTGGCTGGCCGATTATCGCAACGTAGCGGCGCAAGAGATCCGCGACGCAGGCTACACGCACTGGGACCAAGACGCCGCGCGCCACTTGATGCGCGTCGCATCCGGGCTCGACTCGCAGGTGATGGGCGAGCCGCAGATACTCGGCCAGGTCAAGGACGCTTACGATCAGGCGCGCAGAGCCGGCACGTTGGGACCGGAGTTGAATCTGCTGTCGCGGGTCACCCTTACCGTCGCGAAGCGGGTTCGCACCGATACCGACATCGGCCGAAATCCAGTCTCGGTCGCGTACGCCGCGGTCTCCCTTGCGCAACAGATCTTCACGGATCTCGGACAGAACCAGGCGCTGCTGCTGGGCGCCGGCGACACCATCGAACTGGTGGCCGCGCATCTCAGGCAAGCGGGCATCGGCGGGCTGGCGATCGCCAATCGAACCTTGAGCCATGCCGAAGAGCTGGCGCACCGCGTCGGCGCCCGGGCCATGCAGCTCACGGACGTTGCCAGCGAGTTGAAGGGATTCGACATCGTTATTGCGTCGACCGGAAGCGCGCTTCCGGTGCTCGGCAAAGGCGCAGTGGAAGCCGCCATTCACGCCCGTAAGCACCGACCGATACTCATGGTCGACATCGCAGTGCCGCGCGACATCGAGCCGGAAGTCGGCACCCTGCCCGACGTGTACCTGTACTCCATCGACGATCTAACCGAGATTATCGAATCGAACATGCGCGATCGACAACGCGCGGCGGAATCGGCCGAGACACTGATACTCGATGGCAGTGACCAGTATTCCCGGGAGCGCCGCATTCGCGCGGGACAGCAACTGGTGCGCGATTTTCGAACCCATGGAGAAACGTTGCAAATTCAGGAACTGCAGCGCGCCCGAGCGCGGCTCTCCAGTGGGGCGGATCCCACCGAGGTCCTCGACGAGCTGGCCCGCAGCCTGACCAACAAGCTACTGCACCAACCCACCGTGGCGATCCGCGACGCAACCGCATCGGACCGCAGTGACGTACTCGATCTGATTCGAACGCTGTATCAGATCGACCCTGACTGAGCGTAGCGAAGCCATGGACCTCTCAGCCTCGATGCTCGCCAAGCTCGACGATCTCGACGACCGTTATCACGAGTTGTCCGGCCTGCTGGCGGATCCCGAAACCGTGACCGACCGGGATCGATTCACCGCGTTGTCCAAAGAGCTTTCGGAAATCGAGCCCGTCATACGCTGTTTTCAGGATCTCAGGAGGCTTGACGAGGAACTTGCAGACGCCGCCAGCCTGCTCGACGACGACGATCCGGAAATGCGTGAACTCGCCCGGGACGACGCGGGCCGGCTGAAGCGGGAACTCGATACCGGCCAGGAACGACTGAAGCGCCTGTTGCTGCCCCGGAACCCGAATGACGCATCGAACGTGTTTCTCGAGATCCGCGCCGGCACTGGCGGCGACGAAGCCGCGTTGTTTGCCGGCGACCTGTTCCGCATGTACGGACGTTACGCCGAAGCGCTGAAGTGGCACCTGGAGATCGTCAGCTCGCGACCCGGCGAGCACGGCGGCTACAAGGAAATCATCAGCCGCATCGATGGCGCGAACGTCTACGGTCGGTTGAAGTTCGAATCCGGCGCGCACCGGGTGCAACGCGTACCGGAAACCGAATCCCAGGGACGGATTCACACCTCGGCGTGCACGGTGGCCGTGCTGCCCGAAGTTGAAGCGATCAATGAAATCGAGTTGAACAAAGCCGACATCCGGGTCGATACGTTCCGCGCCTCCGGCGCCGGCGGCCAGCACGTCAACAAGACCGATTCGGCGATCCGGTTGACGCACATGCCGTCTGGAATCGTGGTGGAATGCCAGGACCAGCGCTCCCAGCACAAAAATCGGGCCCGTGCCATGGCATTGCTGCAAGCCAAGCTGCTGGATGCTGCGCAAGCCGAGCAGCAGAGCGAGCAGGCGGAATCCCGTCGTATTTTGGTTGGCTCGGGCGACAGGTCGCAGCGTATCCGCACCTACAATTTTCCGGAGCGACGCATTACCGATCACCGCATCAATCTGACGCTCTACAAGCTGGATGAAGTGCTGGGAGGGGCGATGGATGCCATCATCGAGCCGCTGATACAGGAACACCATGCCGACCAGCTGGCCGCCCTGGGCGATGACTCATGACCGCCTTAGGTGCTCAGGTCACCACCTTAGGCGACTACCTGAACGCCCAGCGACATCTCGATCGAATCGACGCGGATGCCCTGGCGGCACACGTGTTGGAAGTCGGACGGGCGTATCTGTACACCCATCCGGAACGGGATCTCGGCCACGAAGAACTGGCACGCATCGATACGCTGGTCGCCCAGCGTGCGGCGGGGACGCCATTAGCGTATCTGACGGGCCACAAGGAATTCTGGAGCCTCACGCTGGAGGTCGACACCCGCGTGCTGATCCCGCGCCCGGAGACCGAACTACTGGTGGAAGCGGCCCTGACCCGGCTCAAAGACGGTGCCCGAATTCTCGACCTCGGCACCGGCAGCGGCGCCATTGCGTTAGCGCTTGCGGTGGAGCGACCGGACTGCTCAATCACAGCCACCGAACACGACCCCGGCGCATTGGCCGTGGCCCGACGCAACGCCGCCCGTCACGGCTGCGATATCAGGTTCCTGCAGTGCGACTGGTTTGGCGACCTCGACCGCCAGTTCGAGGTCATCCTCAGCAACCCACCCTACATCGCCGCCGCCGACCCACATCTGGATTCCCTGAGTTGCGAACCGCGCAAGGCGTTGATCAGCGGCGCCGACGGCCTCGACGATCTACGCATTATCGTCGGCGCGGCCCCGAATCATCTGACCCACCAGGGTTGGCTGCTGGTCGAACACGGTTGGGACCAGGCCAAGCGTGTGCGCGACCTGTTCCGCGACGCGGGGTTCACGGCGCTCGAAACGCGCCGCGACCCGGCCGGTCACGAGCGGATCACCGCGGGGCAAATACGATGAATGATGAGCAACTGCTGCGCTACAGCCGGCAAATCATGCTGCCGCAAATCGACGTGGCCGGGCAGGAACGCCTGCTGGCCGCCCACGTACTGATTGTCGGCCTGGGCGGCCTGGGTTCGCCGGCGGCATTGTATCTCGCGGCCGCCGGCGTCGGCCGGTTGAGCCTGGCGGATGACGATCAGGTCGATCTGTCCAACCTGCAACGGCAGATTGTGCATGGCCACGACGACGTGGGCGTTGCAAAAGTTCGCTCGGCGGCACGCAGCATCGGTGCAATCAACCCCGACACGACGCTCGATCTGATCGAAACACGGATGGACGGCGCACATCTGATGGAGCGCGTTGCCGACGCGGACCTGGTGCTGGATGCGAGCGACAATTTCGACACCCGCTACCAGCTCAACGACGCCTGTTTCGGAGCCGGAGTACCCCTGGTGTCCGGTGCCGCGATTCGAATGGAAGGTCAGATCAGCGTATTCGACCCGCGCGTCGAAGCCTCGCCCTGCTACCGCTGCCTCTACCCTGAAGCGGACGACGATTCAGCGCTGAACTGCTCTGAGAATGGGGTCGCCGCGCCGCTGGTGGGCATCATCGGCAGCATGCAGGCCATGGAAGCGCTGAAGGTGATCACCGGAATTGGCGATGCACTGGTTGGCAAGGTGCTGTATCTGGACGCATCGCGCATGGAGTGGCAGTCGTTGAACCTGTCACGCCGTCCCGGCTGTGCGGTACACGTCTGACGAACCCTCCAGACCCATCATCAATCGCTGCGCCAGCGGCCCCTTGACCACACCGGTGTGCGCCGGTCCGCCAAGATCGGCGATTTGAGTGACCTCAATGCCGACCAGCCCGCAGGGGTTGATGCGTTGGAAAGGTGCGAGATCCATGTCTACGTTCAGGCTCAGGCCATGGTAGGAACGACCGTGGCGAATCCGCAGGCCCAGTGCCGCAATCTTTGCCCCGTCCACGTACACCCCCGGGGCATCGGCGCGTGCGGCACCGTGAATCCCGTACTGCGCGAGCAGCTCCACAATGCTTTGCTCGATGATCGTGACCAGGGTGCGCGGACCCAGGCCCGCACGCTTCAGATCGATCAGCAGATAGCCCACCAGCTGGCCCGGTCCGTGATAGGTGATCTGTCCGCCCCGATCGGATTGCACCACAGGAATGTCCCCGGCATCCAGAAGATGCTCGGCACGTCCCGCCTGTCCCTGAGTAAACACCGGATCGTGTTCCGTCCACCACAGTTCGTCGTCGGTATCCACCGTGCGTTGCAACGTGAACTGGCGCATCGCTTCGAACGTCGCAGAATAGTCGGTACGACCCAGATCGCGCACGCGAATCGGCATCACAGCACCAGTCGCACCGCAGCGTACGTCTGCAGGTCGGCGTGCAGACGTTTCAACTGCGCTTCGCCGGTTGCGCGAATCGTAATGGTCACCGACGCGTAGTTTCCCTCACGGCTGTTGCGCACCCGCACCTGGGCAAGCGTCACCTCCGGTGCGTGCCGCCGAGTCACTTCGACTACTTTCGTGATGAAATCCGCGCGATTTTCGCCCACGATCTTGATGGGATAGTCGCAGGGGAACTCGATGCGCGGCGATTGCTGATCACTCATCCGACTCGTCATCCGACTCCTCACCTGAACAGGCCGCTGAAGAACAGATAGAGCGCGTGCCAGAGTCGCTTGAAGAAGCCGGCCGCGGCAACCGCCTCCAGCGCAACCAGCGGCGCTTCGAACACCACCTCATCGTCCAGCGTGACGCGCAGCGCGCCTAACTCCTGGCCCGGCTCGAGCGGAGCTTCGATCACCCGCGCGATGTCGGTTTCAGCCTTGAGGTCATCATAGCGGCCCCGAGGGATGGTCACGTACACCAGGTCGGTGACGCCGAGTTTTACCGTATCGACGGCGCCATACCAGACTTCGCTCTGCTTGAGCATAACGTTGGCGTCGTACAGCTTCTGAGTCTGGAAATATCTGAACCCGTACTTCAACAGCTTCTGCGTCTCGCGCATCCGCGCCTCGTCGCTGGTGGTACCCATGACCACCGTAATCAGTCGCATGCCATCGCGTAACGCCGAGGCGACCAGGCAATATCCTGCTTCCTTGGTGTATCCAGTCTTCACGCCATCCACGGTGCGATCGCGCCAAAGCAATCGATTCCGGTTGGGCTGCTCGATATCGTTAAACGTGAACGATCGTTCAGCATATGACGCATAGTGTTCCGGGTAGCGTCTGATCAGTGCCCGGGTCAGCGTCGCCAGGTCCCGAACTGACGTGTAGTGGCCTTCGTCTGGCAGCCCGGTCGCGTTCTGAAAATGACTCGCGTACATGCCCAACGCTTGCGCCTGCTGGTTCATCATCTCCGCAAAGGCGGTTTCGGTCCCCGCGATGTACTCGGCGACCGCCACGCTGGCATCGTTGCCGGACTGAACCACGATGCCTTTCAACAGCTCGCCCAATGTAACCGTAGTGCCTTCCCGAACGAACATTCGCGATCCGGGAGTACGCCAGGCGGCGACACTGATCGGCACGTCATCGGTAATCGAGATCCGTCCCGCGGCGAGTTCGGCGGCGGCAACAAAACTGGTCATGATCTTGGTCAGACTGGCCGGGGGCAGCGTGGCGTCCATTTCCTGGCCGGCCAGGACGCGCTCGGTGTCGGCATCGATCAGCAGATAGCCGGTGGCGTCGATTGCCGGCGGCTCCGGGATGATGTTTTGTGCCGCCGCCACGCTGCTCAGCAGCAGCAGGCCGCACAGGAAGATCCGCAAAGGCATTAACTGTTCGTCCATCGTCGGGGTGATCCGGGTGATCCGGGTGGTCGATGAGCGCGGCATTCTACCATTCACGCAACGGCGCAGAGCCTGGTTCGGATCATCGTGACTCGCGAACGATCAGCGGCATTCCAAGCTGGGCTGTGACGATCAACGCCTGCAATCGGGTGGCTTCACGCATGTGCGCAACCGGCCCTATGCGGACTCTGAAGAGGTAATCATCGGCGCTGCGATCAATGTGCACGGTCGGCCCGACCAGTGGGGTCAGATCGTCGTGCAATCGCTCCGCACCTTCACGCTTCAAGAACGCACCCGCCTGGAGAAAGATCGCTCCGTCCGTCGCAAGGTTCGCCGCAAGGTTCGCCGCAACCGGCTCCGCGCCATCCGGCTGCCGCGGTGGGGGCTCCATGGGAACCGGCGCGGGTTCAGGCACCCGTTCACGCAAGAGCGGTTCGGGTTGCAGCAGTTCGACGTGCACCCGCGCCGTACCCGCATCCACAAAATCGAGTTTGACGGCCGCCGCATAGGACAGATCGATGATTCGCTCATCATGGAACGGTCCCCGATCGTTTACCCGGACCACGGTACTGCGACCATTCTGAAGGTTCGTTACCCGCAAGTAGCTCGGTAGCGGCAGGCTCCGGTGCGCGGCGGTCAGCGCGAACATATCGTATGGTTCGCCGCTGGACGTCGGCCGGTCCTGAAATTTCAGGCCATACCATGAAGCCCTGCCGGTGGCAGAGTAGTCCCGGGGGTCGTCCATGACGCGATAGGTCTTGCCGAACACCACATACGGCGAGTGGTTGCCATAACGGCTGTGCGGCTCGACACGGGGTATGGGATCGGGCAAGGCGGCGAGCTCCGGGTGCGTTTCCCGAGGTCCCCGATCAGCTTCGGGGCCTGAATCTCTGCTGCTGGTACACGCAACCGACAGCAGTAGCACGCCCAACAGCAGGGTCGCCCGCAACTGATGGATCATTCCGATGCTACCGTCGCATTCGCAGATGCCATCGTGGCATCTTTGCTGACCGTCTCGGCAATCGCATTCCCAAGCTGCACGACCGCGAGCGCATACAGGCGGCTGCGGTTGTAGCGGGTGATCACATAGAAGTTGTGCAAGCCAAGCCAGTACTGGGGACCTTCTTCGGTCTCCATTCGAAATAGCGCTGCAGGCGTGTCCTCGGCCAGATCCTCCGACATATCAGGGATGCGCACGCCCATGGCACGCAGTTCCCCCACGCTGTATTTCAACTTCAGTGACGCGTTGGCCACGCCTTCGGGTACCTCCGCCGATGTCTGAACCGGCAGGACCGCAATCCCGCCACCGCGCCAACCGTGGCGGTGAAAGTAGTTTCCGACGCTGCCGATCGCGTCACTGGGACTGTTCCAGATGTCTCGTACGCCGTCGCCGTCAAAGTCGACCGCGTACGCCCGGAAACTGGATGGAATGAACTGACCGTAGCCCATCGCGCCCGCGTACGAGCCCGTCAACTCCCTCGGATTCTTATCTTCTTCGCGTGCCAGCAGAAGAAACTCGGTCAGCTCGTTGCGGAAGAATTTGCTGCGCGGTGGGTAATCAAAGCTCAGCGTCGCCAGGGCATCCAACACCCGATAGCTACCGGCGTTGCGGCCGTAGCGGGTTTCGACGCCGATGACGGCGACAATGATCCTGGGATCGACCTCGAACTCCACCGCCGCGCGACTGAGCACCTCCTCATTCTCACGCCAGAACGCCGCACCCTGGGCGATCCGATCCGGCGTCAGAAAGATGGCGCGGTACTCATGCCATGGCTTGACGCGCTCGGCAGGACGAGAAATAGCGTCGAGGACACTCTGCTTGCGACGCGCTTCGGCGAACAGCGCCATCAGCGCTTCCGGGTCGAAGCCGTGCGCCGCAGCCGTCTCTGAGACGTACGCCCGGACATCGTCGCGATTCCCATAGTCGGCAGCAGCGGGTTCGTAAAGCAGCACGCCTGCAACCAGCGCTCCGACTACACTCAATCCCACCGCCACGCGCATCAGCATCATCCTTGTTACCAACCGCGATGGGTGTGAATGGCCATCACGATACCAAAGCCCGCCATCAGCGTGATGGCCGATGTGCCACCGTAACTGACCAGAGGCAACGGGATACCTACCACGGGCAGCAGCCCGCAGACCATCGCGATGTTAACAAAAACGTAGGCGAAGAAAGTCAGCGTCAATCCGCCAACGACGAGGCGACCGAAAGTGTTCGGCGCCTGGGTCGCAATGTACAGGCCCCTGGAAATCACCACCAGATAGGCCAGCAGCAACGCCGCAACCCCGACCAGGCCCAACTCTTCGCCAACCACTGCAATGATGAAGTCGGTTTGACTCTCCGGCAGGAACTCGAGGTGCGATTGGGTGCCTTCGAACAGGCCCTTGCCAAACACCCCACCCGAGCCGATTGCGGTCTTCGACTGGATGATGTTCCAGCCCGCGCCCAATGGATCACGTTCCGGATCAAACAGCGTCAGCACCCGCTCTTGCTGATAGTCCTTGAGGAACAACCACAGTCCCGGAGCCACCAGTGCCGCGCTGAGCACGGCCAGGCCGATCCAGCGCCAGGAGACCCCCGACAGAACGACCACGCTTAAGCCCGCTGCGCTCACCAGCAACCCCGTACCGAGATCGGGTTGAATGATGACCAATCCCGCGGGCAGCGCGATCAAGGCCAACGAAACGACGAGATGTTTGAACCGCGGCGGCAGGGCCCGGTCGTTCAGATACCAGCCCAGCATCAGCGGCACAGCGATCTTCATCAGTTCGGACGGCTGAAAGCGCGGCAGTCCTGGGAGGTCCAGCCAGCGTTGCGAACCCTTCACCCTCACACCCACCAGCAGCACGGCAACCAGCAGCCCGATGCCCAGCACGTACAGGACCGGAGCCCACCGCAGATAAAATCGCGGGTCGAATTGTGCGGCGACCAGCATCGCCACTACCGCCATTCCCATGCGGATCAACTGCGCAGAAAACACCGTCTGGTCACGATCGACGGCGCTGTACAACACCACCAGGCCGTAAGCCATGATCAGCAGCAACACCAGCAGCAACGGCGGGTCCAGATGCCACCGATAAAGCGACCGTTGACGCACCAGTCCCGCCCCGCTCGGCAGGCTGCGTACGAAATCCTGATTACTCATTTCAGCGCCAGCTGCGGGAGCAGATAGGCGTCAATGACTTCGCGCGCAACCGGTCCCGCAACGGAACTTCCGCCGCCGCCGTTCTCGACCAGCACCGACAGCGCAATCTGCGGATCATCGGCCGGCGCGAAGGCGATAAACCAGGCGTGCTTTCGCTGATACTCTTCCAATTCCTCTTCGTCGTACTCTTCGCCCTGACGAATTTCTACGACCTGCACGGTCCCCGACTTACCCGCCATCCGATAGTTGATGTTGCGGCCGATGTAGGCCCAGGCGGTACCGTTCTGACCAAACCCCCGATTTCCGCGATGCACCACAGCTTCCATCGCGTCGATCAGACGCTCCCAATCCTCCGCTTCGATTCCCGCCACATCGGGTAACGGCGGCGGTGGATCGAACTCGATGGGTGGGTCCTCTCCCTCCTGGTATATTCGCGGCCGAATCCAGCGTCCCCGGTTGGCGAGCACGGTCGCGACCGTCGCCAGCTGCAACGGCGTGACCAATAAATCTCCCTGGCCAATGCTGATATTTACGTTGTCCCCCGGATACCACGGCTCACCTTTTGCGCCGTACTTCCACAAGGGATCCGGCAACAGACCGTCACTGGCTTGTGCGATGTCGATTGCGGTGTTCTGACCATAACCAAACTGGGCCGCAAATTGGACGAAGTCATCGATATCCATGCGGCTGCCCATGTCATAGAAGTAGACATTGGACGAACGATAAATCGCGCGGTACAGATCCACCACGCCCTGGCCTCCGCTGTTGTTCTTGCGCCAACTCCAATCACGGTAGATTCGATCCTGCCCCGGCAGCCGAAACGTGCCGCGGTCCACGATGGTCTCCTCCCAACTGGTCACGCCGAGGCTTAGAGCTGCCAGCGCAACAATGGGTTTGAATGTGGACCCGGGCGCGTACTGACCATTGATCGCTCGATTGAACAGCGGGGTCGAACGCGCGCCGCTAAGGGCTGCGTACTGTTCCGTGGTCATGCCCGTGACAAACAGATTGGGGTCGTAGCTCGGGCTGGACACCATTGCGAGCACGCCGCCCGTTCGCGGGTCAATGGCCACCACCGAGCCCCGGCGGTCGCCCAACGCGGTCTGCGCTGCAATCTGCAATCCAACGTCGAGGGTCAGAACAATGTTCTTCCCGGCCAGGGGCGGTTCCGTGTCGAGCACCGAGCGAACGCGGCCACGCGCGTCGATCTCCGCATGCCGATAGCCAACCTCGCCGTGCAGCGAGCGCTCGTAGAAGCGCTCCACGCCGCGCTTGCCGACGAATTCAGTGGCGCTGTAGCTGACCGGATCGAGGTTGACCAGATCTTCTACGGTGACCCGTCGCACCGAACCCACCACATGCGCCATCAACGCGCCGAACGGGTAATGCCGGACCAGCTTGTCCTGAACCTCGACGCCGGGCAGGCGGTAACGATTGACGGCCAACGTCGCAATCTCAGTTTCGCTGAGTACCACCTTCAGCGGTATCGCCTCGAAGGGTCGGCGCGCCCGCGCGGTCCGTTTCGCGAACCCTTCGAGATCACGATCGGTAAGCTCGACGAGCGCACCAAGCTGCGTGAGCAGAACACCCAGGTCCGCAACCCGCTCGGTGACCACGGAAAGGGTGAACACCGGCTGATTGTCCGCCAGCAACTCACCGTTGCGATCGAAAATCAGGCCCCGTGGTGGGGCAATGGGCTGCACCTGAATGCGGTTTTCGTCCGAGCGCGTGCGGTACTGCTGATATTCGACAACCTGCAGCTGAACCAGCCGTAACAGCAGAATGCCGAGGGCAAGCAGCACCACGACGAACATCCCCAGCGCGCGACGGGTGAACGCTCGCTGCTCTCGAGGAAGGTCCTTCAGCTGGGTCGATTCCGCCATTGCTCAATTCTAACGGGAGACATCAATCACGGTGATAGGGGTGTCCATGCAACAGGGTCCAGGCTCGGTAGATCTGCTCAGCCACCATCACCCGCACCAGGCCATGTGGCAGGGTGTGCTGCGACAACGACCAGCTTTTATCCGCGCGCGCCTTGCAGGAAGCCGAGAGGCCGTCCGGGCCGCCCACCAGCAGCGCCACATCAACGCCCAACTGCCGCCAACGTTCCAGTTCATGCGCAAGCTCCCTGCTGGTCCAGGCGGTGCCGGCCTCGTCCAGCGCAACCACGTACTCGCCCTGCGCCACCCGGCTGAGCAACCGCTCCCCCTCCTCACGGATGCGTCGGGCCGCATCGCCACGCCCGCGTGACACCGGAATCTCTTCCAGCAGCACGGCGTTTTCACGGGGCAGTCGCTTGACATAAGTTGCAAAGCCTTCATTTACCCACCCGGGCAGCCGCGTACCAACCGAGAGTATTCGTATCTTCATGTCCGGTCAGCGCGATCTCAGAACCGGTGGGTCAAACAGTCGATTCCGCGCTCGGCAACTCAGACCAGAGCCGTTCCAGATCGTAGAAAGCCCTGGATTCCGGACGCATCACGTGGACGACAACGTCTCCGAGATCCAACAGAACCCAGTCGAGCGCCTCTCGTCCTTCCACGCCAATCGGCGGATTGCCTTCCGCTTTGGAGGACTCGACGACTCGGTCTACGAGGGATTTAACGTGGCGGTTGGAGGTTCCGCTGGCGATGACCATGTAGTCTGTAAAACTGCACGCGCCGGTGACATTCAACGCGACGATATCGCGCGCTTTGCGGTCTTCGAGCACCTGGACGACATGGTTCTTCAAACTTTCAGGTGAAATCAAATAGGCTGACCTGCGTAGAGTTGATGCTGCCTAATATATGACCAGACGGCCGCCGGGAGCAAACGCGCGGTATCCTTCTTTCGGGCAAGTTTCGCGCGGATCTCAGTCGCCGAGATATCCAGCATGTCCGCCTCCAGAATCACCAGACCACCCGCCGCCTTTCCAGAGAGTTCTCCGGGTTGCGCAACGCCGTAGCGAGTGATCATCGAACTGAGCGTCGGCGATGGCCGGCCTGCCGCTCCGGGTCGTCTGAACACCGCAAGATGCCCAAGCTCGATCAACTGTCGCCAGTCTTTCCAGGTCTCCAGGTCGAGGAACGCATCCCAACCGAGACACCAGACCAACGCTTGCGCAGATCCCCGCTCCTGGCGCAGCTCTGCCAGGGTATCGACGGTAAACGACGATGCCCCTCCGATGCGCCGAATCTCGCGATTGTCCGCGCGCAACCCGCGCCGGCCACGGGTTGCACGGGTGAGCATCTGCCAGCGATGCTCAATCGTCGCGCTCGGGCTGGATCTGTGCGGCGGTCGAGCCGTAAGGATCAACCGAACTTCGCTCAAGTTCAGCACCCTGCGCACCTGTTCCGCCGCATGCAGGTGGCCACGGTGAATCGGGTCGAACGTCCCGCCAAACAGACCGATCAACGATGCCGGATCTCGCCATTGCCCAGCACGACAAACTTCTCGGTCGTCAGGCCTTCCAACCCCACCGGGCCGCGAACGTGCAGCTTGTCGGTCGAGATTCCTATCTCCGCACCGAGGCCAAACTCGAATCCATCGGCAAACTGAGTGGACGTGTTGACCATGACGGACGCCGAATCCACTTCTTTCAGGAAGCGTCGATTGTTGGCGTAGTCACTGCCCACAATGACATCGGTATGCTGCGAACCGTAAGTATTGATGTGTTCGATCGCTTCGTCGAGGCCCGCGACCGTTCGTATCGCAAGAATCGGTCCAAGGTACTCGGTGGTCCAGTCCTCCTCATTCGCCGCGCCAATATCGGGCAGCACCGCGCAGGTCTTTTCGCAGCCCCGCAATTCGACTCCCGCCTGTCCGAATCGTGCCGCGAGCACCGGCAGCACCGTGGGCGCCATCGCAGCACTGACCAGCAGCGTTTCCAGCGCGTTGCACACCGCGTACTTTTCGGTCTTCGAATTCACCGCGATGGCCACGGCCATGTCGGGGTCGGCGCTGTCATCGATGTATACATGGCAGACGCCCTCGAGGTGTTTGATCACCGGGATGGACGACGTGGCGACCCGTTCGATCAGCCCTTTCCCGCCGCGGGGCACCAGCACATCGACGTACTCAGTCAGCTTGAGCAGTTCACCCACCGCTGCACGATCGGCAGTCTGCACCAGATGCACCGCCCCAACGGGCAGTTCCGCCGCGACGAGCCCCTGCTCTATACAGGCCGCAAGGGCCTGGTTCGAGCGAATGGCTTCGGACCCACCGCGCAGGATGCAGGCGTTCCCGGACTTGAGACACAGGCTGGCCGCATCGATCGTCACGTTCGGGCGCGACTCGTAAATGATGCCGATCACCCCGAGCGGCACGCGCATGCGCCCCACCTGCAGACCCGACGGCCGGTAATCGAGACCCCTGATCGCGCCGACCGGATCCGGCAAGGCCACAACCTCGCGGACCCCTTCGATCATCCGGTCAATCGTGCGATCGTCCAGAATCAGGCGGTCCAGCAGCGGCTGCGCCAGGCCATCGGATCTGGCCGCCTCGAGATCCAGCGCGTTCGCTTCGACCAGCGCGCCACGCGCCGCATCCAAGGCCTCCGCCATGGCCAGCAGCGCATTCGTTTTGGTCGCCGAACTGGCCGCCGCAATCACGCGCGATGCCGCACGCGCTGCGCGCCCCACGTCCAGCATGTATGCGGGAATGTCCTTCATCGTTCAACTTCCTTTCATGTTCGCCACCAGACGCTTCAACTCCGCCAGGCGCTCGCGCGGCAACTGCATCTGCAACAAGCTCTGTTTGATCTCCGGCTCGATGGGCAGCAAGTCGGCAAGCGCCCAGCTCACCGACCGCGCATCGCCGAAATCGACATCCAGCGCGAGTTTTTTGACCATCGGATGTTCCATGAGCTGGCGGAGGATATCGACCAGCGATTCGTAGTCGGTCGAAAACTCCTGCACCCGCTCTTCGGGCAGGAACTCTACCTCACCCATCAGCAGGTGATCATTGCGCTCGTGGGTATCGAGGACCCTGAATTTCGGCCCGCCCGCCGTGATGATACCGAGCATGCCTCCGGCGACTTCACTGAAGTCGACGATGGTCGCATAGGTGCCGATACCGAACAGTTTGGGTTGCGAGGCTTGTCGCTCGGTGCGCGCTTCGACACCCTCTCTGATCAGCACCACGCCGAATCCCGACTGTTCCTTGAGGCAGCGGCTGACCATGTCGACGTAACGCGGCTCGAAGATCTTCAGCGGCAGCCGCCCGCCATTGAAGAGCACGGTCCGAAGCGGGAACAAAGGTATTTCCTGAATGGTCGACGGTTCGGGCTGCATGGTCGTTTCGTGCCTCCTGCCACAGCCAGGAACAATAGCATCGAGCCAGTGTAGTGCGCCGTAAGTATAACGACGCACTACACTGGCCGACGTCCCATGGGCTTCCCGGTTAGACTGGCGCCACGTCGAACGGTCGGTGAACCCGTGGATCTCGCACAACTGGTTTTTCTCGCCCTGGTACAGGGACTGACCGAATTCCTCCCCATCTCCAGCTCCGCCCACCTTATTCTGCCGGCGAAGCTCTGGGGTTGGTCGGATCAGGGGCTTGCCTTCGACATCGGCGTACACCTCGGCTCGCTGCTGGCAGTGATGTGGTACTTCCGCGACCCGCTTCGAGCGCTGCTGGCCAGCCTGACGCGATTTATTGGCAATGGAACCCGGGACCCGCACACTGCACTGCTGGGTCACCTGATCATCGCCACCCTGCCAATCGTGATCGTTGGGGCCTTCGCGAAGGACTGGGTCAGCGTAGACGCGCGCTCGATCGTAGTAATCGCGACGGCTACCGGGGCGTTCGGCCTGCTCCTGTGGTTTGCCGATCGACGGGCGGCCAGGAATCCGCGGCGCAGCGAGCTGCAGTTGCGCTGGCAGGACGCGCTGATCATCGGCTGTTTTCAGGTGCTGGCGGTTATTCCCGGTACTTCGCGTTCAGGCATCACGATGACCGCGGGACTGCTGTTGAATCTTTCCCGCGAAGCCACAGCGCGGTTCTCATTTCTGCTATCGGTCCCTACGATCCTGGGCGCAGCGACGCTCGCATCGCTGGACGCGCTGCACATCGGCACGCGCTTAGCCTGGTCTGACATCGTGCTGGGCCTGCTGGTCTCCGCGATGGCGGCGTACGTCTGCATTCACCTTTTCATCAGGTTGATCGAGCGCATTGGCATGACCCCGTTCGTGATCTACCGGGTGCTGCTGAGCCTGGTGCTGTTCGGGGTCGCGTTCGGCGGAAGCTAAAACGGGATGTCGTCGTCCAGGTCGTCGCCCATATCGTCTGCGGGTGCCGAAACCGGCGCTGAAGCCGGTGCCGACCCACCGCGCTGGGAGGACTGGAAGTCATCGTCCGAGCGCTGCCCATCGTAACCCCCGCCGCGGCTGTCGAGCATCTGCATATCGTTGGCAATGATCTCGGTCGTGTACCGGTCTTGGCCTTCCTTGTCTTGCCATTTGCGGGATTGAATTCGACCTTCGATATAGACCTTGCTGCCCTTGCGCAGGTATTCGCCGGCAACCTCGGCAAGTCGAGCAAAGCAGACCACGTTGTGCCACTCGGTGCGCTCCTGTTGCTCGCCGGTCTGCTTGTCACGCCAGGAATCCGAAGTGGCCAGGCTGAAACGGGTCACCGCAGCACCTCCCTGGGTGTGGCGGATCTCCGGATCACGTCCGAGGTTGCCGATTAGAATCGCCTTGTTTACGCCGCGTGCCATGATGTGTCTCGTCTTCCAAGCGGGTGTACGCCGTTTGCGCAGTTTAGCGTAACGACCGCAGCCGCGGGTAGCGAAACGCACCGCCCGAGCATCCAATGGTGCTTCCGGCTGACATCGAATGGCGCACATCACTGCAAATGGGAAGCCTCTGACAAGAGGCTCCCTGGTCAGAGTTGCCGAGCGTCGGCCGAGCGAGTAGCTTTGAAGGTTTTACCCTCGGGCTCTTACCCATTGGACTACATCCGCCTGCGCGGCGCGCGCACCCACAATCTCAAGAACTTCGACTTGACGATCCCGCGCAACCAGTTGGTGGTGATTACCGGATTGTCCGGATCCGGCAAGTCGTCGCTCGCCTTCGATACGCTGTATGCCGAAGGTCAGCGGCGCTACGTCGAATCGCTGTCCGCGTACGCCCGGCAGTTCCTGTCGATAATGGAAAAACCCGACATCGACCACATCGAGGGCTTATCGCCGGCGATCTCGATCGAACAGAAATCGACGTCCCATAACCCACGCTCGACCGTCGGGACCATCACCGAGATCTACGATTACCTGCGCTTGCTGTTCGCCCGGGTGGGCGAGCCGCGCTGTCCCCACCACGATCTACCGCTGGACGCCCAGACCGTCAGTCAGATGGTGGATCTGGCACTTGCACTGCCCCAAGACGAACGGATCATGGTGCTGGCACCGATTGTCGTCGAGCGCAAGGGTGAGCATCAGCACGTGTTCAAGGAGCTGGTGTCGAACGGATTCATCCGCGCCCGAATCGATGGCATCGTCACCGATCTCGACCATCCGCCCGACCTGGACAAGAACAAGAAGCACTCCATCGATGCCGTAATCGACCGGTTGCGGGTGCGTCCGGATGTCCAGCAACGCCTTGCGGAGTCCTTCGAAACGGCCCTCGATCTCGCTGATGGCGTTGCGCGGGTGGCCTTCATTGATGCTCCGGAGCGGGAGTCGATGACCTTCTCCGCGCGCTTCGCCTGTCCCCAGTGCGGCTACAGCATCAACGAGCTGGAGCCCCGCATGTTTTCCTTCAACAACCCGGCTGGCGCGTGCCCCGGGTGCGATGGGCTGGGGGTGAAACAGTTCGTCGATGCCGAACGCGTCATTGAGGACGATGCGCTGAGTCTTGCGGAAGGCGCCATCCGTGGCTGGGATCGCCGCAACGTGTATTACTTTCACATGCTCTCTTCCCTGGCGAAGCACTACGAATTCGATGTCGAAACCCCGTTCAAAAGGCTGAAGAAGGCGCAACGCAACGCGATCCTGTTCGGCAGCGATCAGGAGCGCATCGACTTCAGTTACGTCAATGACCGCGGTGACGTGATTCAGCGCCGTCACCGCTTCGAGGGGGTGATTCCGAACATGGAGCGGCGCTACAAGGAGACCGACTCCAGCATGGTTCGGGAGAACCTGCAGCGCTTCCTGACGGTGCGTGATTGCCCGACCTGTGGCGGCACGCGCTTGCGCGAGGAGTCCCGGCACGTGTTCATCGATGGTACAGCACTGCCCAGCCTCACCGATCGATCCATCGAAGACAGTCTGAGCTACTTCACAGGTCTGGACTTGCCCGGGCGCCGTGGTGAGATCGCGGAGAAGATTCTCAAAGAGATCTGCGCGCGTCTGCAGTTTCTGGTGGACGTCGGGCTCAACTACCTGACGCTGAACCGCAGTGCGGATACGCTATCCGGCGGCGAAGCGCAGCGAATCCGATTGGCAAGTCAGATCGGCGCGGGTCTGGTGGGAGTGATGTACATCCTCGACGAACCGTCCATCGGCCTGCACCAGCGCGACAATGCACGGCTCCTGCGAACGCTCATGAATCTGCGCGATCTCGGCAACTCCGTGTTGGTGGTGGAGCACGACGAGGAAGCCATCCGCAGCGCCGACCACATCATCGACCTCGGCCCCGGCGCCGGCGTGCACGGTGGCGAGATCGTGGCCGAGGGATGTCTCGACACGATCCTCGAAACCAGCGAATCGATCACGGGCCAGTATCTGTCCGGAAAACTACGGATCGAAATTCCTGCAAAACGGGTGCCCGTCAACCGGGACAAACTGGTACACGTAACCGGCGCCCGTGGGAACAACTTGCGCAGCATCGACGTCGAGATTCCGATCGGGTTGTTCACCTGCGTGACCGGTGTCTCGGGCTCGGGCAAATCTACGCTGATTAATCAGACGCTCTACCCCGTGGCGTCGCGTAAGCTGAACAAATCCAGCTCCCTCACGGCCGCGGAGCACGACGAGATCAAGGGACTGGAACACATCGACAAGGTCATCGCCATCGATCAGAGTCCGATCGGCCGCACGCCGCGCTCGAATCCCGCCACCTACACGGGGTTGTTTACGCCGATTCGGGAGTTGTTCGCGCAGACCCAGGAAGCCCGGGCACGCGGCTACAAGCCCGGCCGCTTCAGCTTCAATGTGAAGGGCGGGCGTTGCGAAGCCTGTCAGGGCGACGGCGTAATCAAGGTCGAGATGCACTTTCTGCCAGACATCTATGTCCCCTGCGACGTCTGCAGCACCAAACGCTACAACCGGGAAACGCTGGATGTCCGCTACAAGCAGAAGAACATCAGCGAAGTGTTGAACATGACCGTGGAAGAAGCACGCGAGTTCTTCGATGCGATACCCATGATCTCGCGCAAGCTGCAGACCTTGATTGACGTCGGCTTGTCCTACATCCACCTGGGTCAGAGCGCGACGACCCTGTCAGGCGGCGAGGCGCAGCGCGTCAAGTTGTCCCGCGAGTTATCGAAGCGTGACACCGGACAGACCCTCTACATGCTGGATGAGCCGACAACCGGTCTGCATTTTCACGACATCAAGCAACTGCTGGAGGTGCTCCACCGGCTGCGGGACCAGGGCAACACGATCGTCGTGATCGAGCACAACCTGGACGTCATCAAGACGGCGGACTGGATCATCGATCTGGGTCCCGAAGGCGGTGCAGGCGGCGGCCGAGTCGTGGCTACGGGCACCCCGGAGCAACTGGCGCGGAAACGTAAATCCTATACCGGGCAGTTTCTGAAGGCTCATCTGTAGCGCGTCGCGATCCTTCCGGAGACCGATCCAAAAAAACAAAGCCAGACGCCTCCATGGAGGCGGTCTGGCTTCTCTACGCGTTCCTGACACCCGAAGGCGCGGAGCATTGTTGTTATGCTTTCTGTTCTTCTTCTTCGGTGCTCGTCAGGACCTCTTCCTGAGGATCTTCCTTCGACGCGTTCAACGCTTCGACATCGTCCAGTTCGTCGGTGGCCGACTCTCGACCGACCAGCTCGACGAACGCCATTTGTGCACTATCGCCAGGACGGTAGCCGCACTTCAAAATACGAGTGTAACCGCCCGGGCGCTCGGAGTAGCGCGGACCCAGATCACTGAACAGCTTACCAACCGCCGCCTTACTACGGGTTCTATCGAAGGCCAAGCGCCGATTCGCGACGCTGTCCTGCTTGGCAAGCGTGATCAATGGTTCAGCGAACCGACGCAGCTCTTTGGCCTTCGGCAAGGTCGTCTTGATGATCTCGTGCTCGATCAACGACACGGCCATGTTGCGGAACATCGCCTGGCGATGCGAACTGGTGCGGTTGAGATGTCGTCCGCTCTTTCGATGACGCATGTTCTTTCCTCTAACGCTGCACGTCACAGCATTCAAACGCGTGCTGCTCTTCGGCACGCTGGGGGCCTGCCACTGTTGTCGACTTAGTCGTCGCTTCTGAGGTTCGCCGGCGGCCAGTTTTCCAGGCGCATGCCCAGCGACAGGCCACGCGAGGCGAGCACGTCCTTGATCTCCGTCAGCGATTTCTTGCCCAGGTTCGGGGTTTTCAGCAGCTCTACTTCGGTGCGCTGAATGAGATCGCCGATGTAGTAGATATTCTCTGCCTTCAAACAGTTCGCGGAACGAACGGTCAGTTCGAGATCGTCCACCGGACGCAACAGGATCGGATCGATTTCCTCTTCCTTCTCCTCCGCTTCGGGTTCGCCTTCGCTCTCGAGATCGACAAATACCGCAAGCTGCTGCTGCAGCACCGTCGCCGCACGGCGAATCGCCTCTTCTGGATCGATCGTGCCGTTGGTCTCGAGATCCAGGATGAGTTTGTCGAGATCGGTACGCTGCTCGACCCGCGCCTTGTCAACGGTGTAGGAGACCCGCCGCATCGGACTGTAGGACGCGTCCAGACGCAGCACGCCAATCGGGCGAGACTCGTCCTCTTCTTCAATTCGATTGTCGACCGGCTCATAGCCACGGCCACGCGTGATCTTCACTTCCATGCGGATTTTACCGTTGTCCGCCAACGTGCAGATCAGGTGGTCCGGGTTGACGATTTCCACATCCTGATTGATCTGGAAGTCGCCAGCGGTAACCTCACCGCCGCCCGATTTGGACAGCGAGATGACGGTTTCCTCGAGATTATGCAGAATCACGGCCACGCCTTTGAGGTTCAGCAGGATGTCAATGACGTCTTCCTGTACGCCTTCTATCGTGCTGTATTCGTGCAACACGCCATCGATCTGGACCTCTGTGATCGCGCACCCTGGCATCGACGACAGCAGAATCCTGCGCAGCGTATTGCCCAACGTGTGTCCAAAGCCGCGCTCGAGTGGCTCGAGGGTCACTCGCGCTCGGGTTGGGGTGATTTCCTCGACATCAATGTGCCGAGGTGTCAAAAACTCTTTTGCCGACTGTGCCATATTCGTATCTCCTTCTTTACCCCTATCAGCTCACGCCGTCTCAAGCGCCGCAGAGCAAAGGTGCTAATTGCTTCAACCGTCGCGCGGCGCTTACTTCGAGTACAGCTCCACAATCAGGCTTTCATTGATTTCGGAAGGCAACTCACTGCGATCCGGCGGACGCTTGAACACGCCCTCCATTTTGTCGCCATCGACGGCGACCCATTCTACCGCTGAACGCTGCGCGGACAGTTGCAACGACGCCTGTATGCGCAGCTGCGATTTCGACTTCTCGCGAACCGCGATTACATCCTCATCACTGACCTGATAGGACGGAATGTTGACCGTTTGACCGTTGACCACAATGGCTTTGTGCGAGACCAGCTGACGCGATTCAGCACGCGTGCAGCCGAAACCCATGCGATAAACAACGTTGTCGAGGCGCGACTCCAGCAATTTCAACAGATTTTCGCCCGTGGCACCCTTCTGCCGATCGGCCCTCTTATAGTAGTTGCGAAACTGCTTTTCCAGCACGCCATACAGACGCCGCACTTTCTGCTTCTCGCGTAATTGAATGGCATAGTCGGAAAGCCGCGTGCGTCGGGCACCGTGCTGCCCCGGCACGACATCCGCCTTGCATTTCGAGTCGAGCGGCCGAACGCCGCTCTTCAGGAACAAATCGGTTCCTTCGCGACGCGACAGCTTGAGTTTGGGTCCTAGGTAACGGGCCATTTTATTCTCTCCTGGCTCAAACGCGCCGGCGCTTGGGCGGCCGGCAGCCGTTGTGCGGAATCGGCGTTACGTCCGCAATGCTGTTGATCTTCAATCCCGAGGCGTTCAACGAGCGAACGGCCGACTCACGACCCGGACCGGGGCCCTTGACGAACACGTCGACGCTCTTCATGCCGAATTCCTGCGCGGCGTTGCACACTCGCTCTGCGGCCACTTGCGCTGCGAACGGGGTGCTCTTACGCGAACCCCGAAATCCCGAACCGCCCGCCGTGGCCCAGCACAGCGTATTACCCTGGCGATCGGTGATGGTGATGATCGTGTTGTTGAACGACGCGTGCACATGGGCCACGCCATCAACGACGGTTTTGTTTGGTTTCTTGCGGCCTGTGTCTGCCATGCCTACCTCTAGTTTATGATCGGGCGACTATTTTCTGATAGGGCGGCGCGGGCCCTTCCGGGTCCGTGCGTTGGTCCGGGTGCGCTGGCCCCGCACCGGAAGTCCCCGGCGATGACGTATGCCCCGGTAACAACCCAGATCCATGAGTCGCTTGATGTTCATCGAAACTTCGCGGCGCAGATCGCCCTCGACGTTGAGCTTGCCCACTTCGCTGCGCAATGCGTCGAGATCAGCTTCATTCAGCTCCTGAATTCTGGTGTCCGGATTCACGCCCGCCGCCACGCACAGCTTTTGCGCGGTGGACCGCCCGACGCCAAAGATGGCGGTCAGCGAGATGATCGCATGCTTGTTGTCAGGGACGTTGATACCGGCAATACGTGCCATGCATGTCGCTCCGTTTGCTAATTCGTGATGTTCCGAGCCGCTGCGGCTGGGCAAAAAAGGGCGCCAAGCTTAACGACAAGTCTCACAGTGTCAATATTCAAACCAGTAACCGCCTCAACCCTGGCGTTGCTTGTGCCGAGGTTCAGCGCTGCAGATGACGCGAACGACACCCCTGCGCTTGACAATCTTGCAGTTCCTGCACATTTTCTTTACTGAAGCTCGTACTTTCACTTTCTTTTGCCTCGTCCTGGAATTCCAGGTTGTGGTGCTCTTTGAACGCGCTCGGGAACTGATGCTTCGTTCGGCATTTGTGGCGCCAAGCCACTGTTCTTTGCGTCAGCGCACCGTCGTGGCGCCAGGTCACTGTTGTGGTGTGAGTTCATCGGCGCCGGCCGTAGCCTTTCAGATTCGATTTCTCCATCAGCTTCGCATACTGCGAAGACATCAAGTGCGACTGCACCTGGGACATGAAGTCCATAGCCACGACTACCACGATCAGCAAGGCGGTTCCGCCCAGCTGAAAGGTCACGTTGAAGAACACGATCATCAACTCCGGCAGGAGGCATACCAGGGTTACGTACAGCGCACCGAACATCGTGAGACGGGTGATGACGTCGTCGATATACTGGGCGGTATGCTGGCCCGGTCTTATCCCCGGCACATACGCACCCTGGCGTTTCAGGTTGTCCGCCACGTCCTTCGGGTCGAACACAATCGCCGTGTAGAAGAAGCTGAAGAATATGATTCCGGCGGCAAACAGCAGAATGTAGAGCGGCTGGCCCGGCGACAGCACCAGCGAAACTTCCTGCAGCCATTCCATGCCGGGTGACTGTCCGAACCACTGCGCCATCGACGCCGGGGCAAGCAGCAAACTCGATGCGAAAATCGCCGGGATGACACCGGCCATGTTGACCTTCAGCGGGAGATGACTCGATTGAGCCTGATAAACACGTCGTCCCTGCTGCCGCTTCGCGTAGTTAACCGTTATTCGCCGCTGACCACGTTCGATGAACACGACGAACGCCACGACCATCACGGCAAACATCGCCACGGCAAGCAGCGCCACAATGTTGATGTCGCCTTGTCGCGCGGCTTCGAACGAGCGACCGATGGCCGACGGGAACCCCGACACGATGTTCGAGAAAATCAATAGCGAGATGCCGTTGCCCACACCCCGTTCGGTGATCTGCTCGCCCAGCCACATCATGAACAGCGCACCGGTGACAAGGGTTACCACCGCGACGAAGTGAAAGGTAAATCCGGGAGCGAATGCCAGTCCCTGTGTGGCCAGCGTACCCGACAGGGCCGTGCCCTGGATCAGCGCAATGAGCAGCGTGCCGTAGCGCGTGTACTGGGTGATCTTGCGCCGACCGGACTCGCCCTCCTTGCGCAACTGCTGGAGTTGCGGATACATCATCGTCATCAGGTTCATGATGATGCTGGACGTGATGTACGGAATGACGCCCAGCGCCAGGATGCTCATGCGCGCGAGTGCGCCGCCCGAGAACATGTTGAACAGGTCCAGAATGCCACCCTGGTTCTGGCCGAACAGTTGGGCCAGCCGATCCGGGTTGATCCCCGGAACCGGAATGTGGGTCCCGATGCGGTAGATGAGCAACGCCAGGAACACGAACAGCAGCCGACTGCGGAGTTCGCCGAGCCCCGCCTGTACGCCTGCCAATGTCTGTGTGTTGCTTGCCACGATCGACGACTACTCGTCCCCTGCCGTTTCGGTTGTTTCGGCTGTTTCGGCTGTTTCCGAAGCGACCGCCTTCTTCACGCGTTTTGGCTTCGCTTTGACGGACGCCATCTCGATGACCTTACCGCCTGCTTTTTCGATCGCTTCGCGCGCGCCCTTGGACACCGCAACACCGGTCACCGTCACGGCGCGGGTAATTTCGCCCGATAGCATGATCCGGGCTCGCTTCATGTTGCGGGAAATCACGTTGGATGCTTTCAGTGCCGCGAGGTCGATGGTGTCTCCCCCGACGCTGGCCAACTCGCCCAGGCGGACCTCGGCGGTCACCATGCCGATGCGCGAACGGAAACCGAACTTCGGCACGCGTCGCTGCAGGGGTAATTGACCCCCTTCGAATCCCGGCCTGATGCTGCCGCCTGAGCGCGACTTCTGGCCTTTTTGGCCACGCCCCGCAGTTTTTCCATGACCCGAACTCATGCCGCGACCGACGCGCTTTTTGGCGCGCTTGCTGCCTGGCGCTGGCTTCAGTGTATTCAGATGCATGCGTTACTCTCCGTCGATCCGCACGAGGTAATTCACCCGATCGATCATGCCGCGTACCGACGGCGTATCTTCGACCTCGACCGTGTGGCCGATACGCCTCAAGCCCAATCCGGCGACACACGCCTGATGCTTTTTCAGGCGCCCCGCGGTGCTTTTAACCAGCGTAACGCGCAGCATTTTCTCACTACCCTTTTTGCCACTCACGATCTTCCCCAGGCTCCGGCGGCCTATGCGCGCAGCTCTGCGAGGCTCTTGCCTCGCTTGTCGGCAATCGCTTGTGGTGAACGCATGTTCTGGAGCGCCTTGAACGTAGCCCGCACGACGTTTACCGGATTTGTCGAGCCATAACACTTGGCTAATACGTTGTGCACACCCGCCGCCTCGAGCAACGCGCGCATGGTTCCTCCGGCGATGATGCCTGTCCCTTCCGACGCCGGCTGCATGTAGATCTTGGATGCCCCGTGCCGTTCGGTGAGCGGGTACCAGAGCGTGTCACCGTTCAATTCGACCTCAATCATGTTCTGCCGTGCCGCTTGCATGGACTTCTGAATGGCCAGGGGTACCTCGCGCGCCTTGCCACGCCCGAATCCAACCCGGCCATTGCCGTCGCCCACCACGCTGAGCGCCGTGAACCCGAAGATTCGACCACCCTTCACGACCTTGGCCACGCGGTTCACCTGGACGAGCTTTTCGACCAGGCCCTCTTCCTTTATTTCTTCCGTATACGCCATGGCTCAACCCTTTAAAATTCCAATCCGCCTTCGCGCGCCGCTTCGGCCAACGCCTTGACCCGGCCGTGGTATTTGTAGCCCGAACGATCGAACGCCACGCTGGTGACACCCGCAGCTTTGGCTCGTTCGGCGATCAACGCGCCGACCTTGCCCGCCGCATCGACGTTACCGGTACTGCCCTTGCGCAGGGTCTCGTCCAGCGTCGATGCGCTGGCAATTACCTTGTCGCCAGCCGGAGCGAGAATCTGCGCGTAGATGTGGCGCGGCGTGCGATGTACGCTCAACCGAGTCACACCCAACTCGCGCATTTTCATGCGGCTTCGACGTGCCCGTCTCAGCCTGGATTCCCGCTTGTTGCTCATCATTCGCTACCTGTTCTCTCGCTACTTCTTCTTGGCTTCTTTGCGCCGCACGTGCTCATCGGCGTAGCGAACGCCTTTGCCCTTGTAGGGCTCCGGCGGACGGAAATTCCGGATCTCCGCAGAAACCTGTCCCACCAGCTGCTTATCGATTCCACTGACCACAATCTCTGTCTGGCTCGGCGTTTCCACGCTGATTCCGTCGGGCAGCTGGTACTCGACCGGGTGTGAAAAACCCAACGTAAGGGTCAGCTTTTGGCCCTGCGCTTGCGCGCGATAGCCAACACCCTGCAACAGCAGTCGTCGATTGAAGCCCTCATTGACGCCCTGCACCATATTGCTTATCAACGAACGCATCGTGCCGCTCATGGCATGGCCGACGCCGTCGCTGCTGCGATCGCTGAACAGCAATCGACTGTCCTGTTGAACCACACCAACACTGGGGTGAACGTCGATCTCCAGCGTGCCCTTGCCGCCCTTGACGGTCACATGCTGTGCATCGATCTTGACTTCGACGCCGCTCGGCAGCTGGACTGGATTTTTCGCAACTCGCGACATGGCTAGCTCAAAATACCGTACACAGCACTTCGCCGCCCAAGCCGGCTTGGCGCGCTGCGCTGGCGGTCATCAGCCCACGCGGGGTGCTGATCACCGCAATGCCCAACCCGCCACGTATCGTTGGGAGCTGGCCCTGGTGTCTGTAGATGCGAAGTCCGGGACGGCTGACGCGGTCCAGCGATTCGATCACCGGCTTGCCCTGGTAGTACTTCAACATCACCGTCAACTGCGGCTTCGCGTCGGAGCTGACCTCAAAGGACGCTATGTATCCTTCATCGCGCAGCACCTCACAGATCGCCGCCTTGATGGTCGAGCTCGGTATCGTGACTGTCGGGTGTTCTGCCCGCTGGGCGTTCCGGATGCGCGTCAACAGGTCGGCAATCGGATCCTGCATACTCATGTTGTTACCTTCACTATCCTTACCGGAGATTTACCGGAGCCTCACCAACTCGCTTTGACGAGGCCAGGCACATCACCGCGCATCGCCGCCTCGCGTAGCTTGTTGCGTCCCAAGCCGAACTTTCGATAGACGCCGCGCGGTCGACCCGTGATTCCGCAGCGTCGCTGCTGTCGACACGGGCTTGCATTGCGAGGCAGCTTCTGCAGGCTCAACTGCGCATCCCAGCGCTCATCGTCGGACGCATTGACGTCCTTGATGATCGCTTTCAGCGCCGCGCGCTTCACAGCGTACTTGGCAACGACCTTGGCGCGCTTTTTTTCGCGCTCTATCATTGAAACTTTAGCCATGGCTAGTTCGCCTCTCGAAACGGAAAATTGAATGCCTTGAGCAGCCCCAACGCTTCTTCGTTGGTTCTCGCCGAGGTCGTGATCGTGATGTTCATACCGCGGATCTTGTCGATCTTGTCGTAGTCGATCTCCGGAAAGATGATCTGTTCCGTAATGCCCATTGAGAAGTTGCCGCGCCCGTCAAACGCCTTCGGGTTCAGGCCGCGAAAATCGCGCATCCGCGGGATTGCGATCGAGATCAGCCGCTCGACGAATTCGTACATACGCGTCCGGCGCATGGTCACTTTGCAACCCACGGGCCAGCCTTCGCGAATCTTGAACGCCGCCTCAGACTTGCGTGCGTTACATACGATCGGCTTCTGGCCGGCGATCAGCCCCATGTCGCCGGTCGCGGCCTCCATGATTTTCCGATCGCCCACCGCCTCGCCTACACCCATGTTGAGAGTGACCTTTTCAAGGCGCGGCGCCTGCATGATGTTCTGGTAACCGAACTCTTCAATGAGTGCCGGTCGAACCTCCTTGATGTAGTAATCGTGTAAATTTGCCATGTCTGTTTTACGCGTCGATCGGTTTGTTGGTGGACTTGAAGAACCGTACCTTGCGGCCGTCGTCCTCGGCACGGATACCCACGCGATCGGCCTTGCCCGTCTCGTCGTTGTAAATCGCAACATTGGAGACCTGGATGGGTGCTTCCTTATCCACGATGCCGCCCTGGACGCCCAATTGCGGATTGGGCCGTTGATGCTTCTTGACGATGTTGACCCCGGAGACCAGCAAACGGTTGTCTTTGCGTACCTTCAGCACCTCGCCCCGCCTGCCCTTGTCGCGCCCGGCGATGACGATTACTTCGTCACTCTGTCTGATTTTCTGCATTGTTCGCTACCTACAGTACTTCGGGCGCCAACGAGATGATGCGCATGAAGTTTTCCGTACGCAGTTCCCGGGTTACCGGTCCGAAGATGCGCGTTCCAACCGGCTGCAATTGCGGCGTGAGCAACACTGCCGCGTTCTGATCGAACTTGATCAACGAGCCGTCCTGCCGGCGAACACCTTTCTTGGTACGCACCACGACCGCGTCCATGACCTCGCCTTTGCGTACCCGACCGCGCGGTATGGCTTCTTTGATCGTCACTTTGATGATGTCGCCAATGCCCGCGTAGCGTCGGCGCGAACCGCCCAGCACCTTGATGCACTGCACCCGTCGCGCGCCGCTGTTATCGGCAATGTCCAACATGGTTTCTGCTTGAATCACGTCTCTACTTCCCGCTGCTAAACGCCCGTCGCGCGCTCATCGATACTCGCGAGCACAAAGGCCTTGCTCTTCGAGTAAGGACGACACGCCCGCACCGTTACCAGGTCACCAACGTTGCACTCGTTGTTCTCGTCATGCGCACGAACCTTGCCGGACCGGCGAATGTACTTGCCATAGATCGGGTGCTTGACCTGCCGCTCGACCCGCACCGTGATCGTCTTGTCACCTTTGTCCGAGACCACGATCCCGGTCACCATCCGACCGATCGTTCCGCTTTCAGCGGCCGCGGCCTGATCCTTTTCTTGATCTACCTCAGCCATCCTCACGCTTCTCCTTGAGCACGGTTTTCAAGCGTGCGATGTCGCGGCGCATTTCCTTGACCATATGTGTCTGTCCCAACTGGCCGCTGGCCTTCTGCATGCGCAGCCCGAACTGCTCCTTGCGCAGCCGCAGCAAATCGTCCATCAGCTCTTGTGCCGTCTTTTCTTTGAGTTCAGTCGCTTTCATCACATCACCGATCGCTTCACGAAGACGGTGGCAAACGGCAGTTTGGCCGCGGCCAGCGCGAACGCCTCGCGCGCGTCGTTTTCCGGCACACCTTCCATTTCGTACAACATCCGCCCTGGTTGCACCTGGGCAACCCAATACTCGACGCTCCCCTTACCCTTGCCTTGACGAACCTCCAACGGTTTCTTGGTAATCGGCTTGTCGGGAAAGACTCGAATCCAGATCTTTCCGCCGCGCTTGACATGCCGCGTCATTGCCCGCCTGGCGGCTTCAATCTGACGTGCCGTCATCCGGCCACGACCAATGGCCTTCAGTCCGAACTCGCCAAAACTCACCTTGCTGCCGCGCAGCGCCAAGCCTCGATTACGGCCCTTCTGTTGTTTGCGAAACTTGGTCCTCTTGGGTTGCAACATCAGCGCTGTCCGGCCTGGGCGGCTTCTTGTTCCGGTCCAATGATTTCACCCTTGAAAATCCACACCTTGACGCCGAGGATCCCGTAGGTGGTTTTCGCTTCCGCCGTGGCGTAATCGATGTCCGCACGCAAGGTATGCAGCGGCACCCGGCCCTCGTGGTACACCTCATTGCGCGCAATCTCGGCGCCACCGAGCCGACCTGCAACACGAACTTTGATGCCTTTGGCACCGAGTCGCATGGCATTCTGAATTACGCGACGCATGGCGCGGCGAAACTGAACGCGCCGCTCCAACTGTTGGGCGACGTTCTCCGCAACCAGCAACGCATCGATTTCCGGCTTGCGAATCTCTTCGATATTGATGTGCACCGGAACGCCCATCAACTGCGAAACTTCCCGCCGCAGCCGATCGACATCCTCACCTTTCTTGCCGATCACGATGCCTGGGCGTGCGGTGTGAACGGTGATCCTTGCGGTCTGGGCCGGCCGTTCGATGTCGATCCGGCTGACCGACGCCTGGGAAAGCCGAGTGCGCAGGTAATCGCGCACCTCCAGATCGTTGAGCAGGTACTCGGCGTACTGCTTTCCGTCGGCATACCACACAGAGGTGTGTTCCTTCACGATCCCCAGGCGCATTCCGATGGGATGTACTTTCTGGCCCATAAGTTCTAGCTCTCGTCGTCCGTCACCTTGACGGTGATGTGACTGGTACGTTTCAGAATTGTGTCCGCCCGGCCCTTGGCGCGCGGCCGAATGCGTTTCATGGTCATTCCTGCGTCGACGTATATCTCGCTGACCGTCAACTCGTCGACATCCGCCCCTTCATTGTTCTCGGCATTGGCGATAGCCGATTCCAGGACCTTCCGCACCAGCATGGCGCCTTTTCTGACGCTGAAATTGAGGATGTCCAGCGCTTCGCTGACGGGCTTGCCGCGAACCTGATCCGCAACCAGCCGCACCTTCTGGGGCGCAATGTGCAAGCGCTTTGCCACCGCTCTGACTTCCATCATCTGCTCCGTCGTTCCTTACGCGCGCCGCTAGCGACGCGCCTTGCGATCCGCCGCGTGTCCCCGGTACGTGCGGGTCGGCGCGAACTCACCCAGCTTGTGACCCACCATCTCCTCAGAGATGAACACGGGCACGTGCTTGCGTCCGTTGTAGATCGAAATCGTCAAACCCACCATGTCGGGCAGGACCATCGAGCGCCGCGACCACGTTTTGATCGGGCGTTTGTCGTTGCTGGCGACCGCTGCCTGGACCTTCTTCACCAAGTGGATGTCGACGAATGGTCCCTTCCTTAAACTCCGTGGCACTGTCTATATCCTCCGAGGCTCACCGCCGGGTCGTGCCACTATTCGGACACGCTCGATATTCGTGACTTCGCTTTGCATTTGTGGCGCTAGCTCACTGATGTTGCGGCTGTTCATCGTTTGTTCCGGCGCCGGACGATCATTCGATCCGTACGCTTGTTGCTTCGAGTCTTCTTACCCTTGGTCGGTACGCCCCAGGGCGACACGGGATGCCGGCCGCCCGACGTCCGTCCTTCGCCGCCGCCGTGCGGGTGATCAACCGGATTCATGGCAACGCCGCGAACCGTGGGTCGGACACCACGCCAGCGCTTGGCGCCCGCCTTACCCAGCGACGCGAGATTGTGTTCGCTGTTACTGACTTCGCCGAGCGTCGCGCGACAGGACGTCAACACCCGGCGCATCTCGCCGGACCGTAAACGCAAGGTCGCATAGGTTCCCTCACGGGCCACCAGCTGTGCCGATGTGCCCGCACTGCGCGCTATCTGGGCGCCTTTGCCGGGTTTCAGTTCGATGCAATGCAGCACGCTGCCCACGGGAATACTGCGCAATTCCAACGTGTTCCCAGACCTGATCGGTGCGCTGGCGCCAGACATCAGCTGGTCGCCCGGGACCACGCCCCGCGGCGCAATGATGTAGCGACGCTCGCCATCAGCGTACTTCAGCAGCGCGATGCTTGCCGTCCGGTTCGGGTCGTACTCCAGCCGCTCCACAACCGCCGGCACCCCGTCCTTGTTGCGCTTGAAGTCAATGCGGCGGTAATGCTGCTTGTGTCCACCTCCCCGATGCCGGGTGGTGATGCGACCCGCGTTATTGCGCCCGCCGGTTTTGCTCTGGCTTTCGAGCAGCGCCTTGTGCGGCGCGCCTTTGTACAGGTCCGGACGGACGACCCTGACGACGAATCGGCGGCCCGGGGACGTTGGTTTTGCTTTGATGACAGGCATGTTCGTTATCCTTGTTCGGCGCCCAATTTAACCGGCGAGCCCGAAATCGATATCCTGGCCGTCGGCCAACCGCACATAGGCTTTCTTCCAATTCTTCTTGCGCGTCATGCCGCGCGCCGTTCGTTTGGTTTTGCCTTTGACGTTGGTGGTGGTCACCGATTTGACGCGCACGTCGAACAGTCTCTCGACCGCGGCTTTGATCTCCGGCTTGCTGGCGTCCCGGGCCACCTTGAATGCATACTGATTCGAAAGATCGCCCAGCACCGCAACCTTCTCCGAGAAGTGCGGTTCCAGCAGCACTGTGTACATGCGCTCTTCGTTCACCCCAGAACCTCCTCGACCTTCTTGAGCGCCGTGACCGTGATTAACACTTTCTCGTGGCTGACCAACGCGACCGGGTCGAGCGCCTCGACATCGCGCACCTCCACGCCTTTCAGATTGCGCGCCGACAGATACAGGTTGTCGTCGACATTCTCGGTAACGATGAGGACGTCGGACAAATCGAGGTGTTTCAGTTTTTCGAGGAGGGATCGGGTCTTGGGAGCTTCGAGGGAAAAGGATTCTACGGCAATGAGGCGGTCCTGACGGATGAGTTCGGAGACGATACAACGCAGCGCTCCCCGGTACATCTTACGGTTCACTTTCTGCGAATGATCCTGCGGTTTCGCCGCAAAAGTGACTCCGCCGCCGCGCCAGATGGGGCTGCGAATCGTTCCCGCGCGGGCCCGGCCCGTACCTTTCTGACGCCACGGTTTGCGGCCGCCGCCCCTCGCTTCGGCACGTGACTTCTGCGCCCGGGTGCCCTGACGCGCGCCGCTCAGGTATGCAGTCACAACCTGATGCACGAGCGCTTCGTTGAACTCGCGCCCGAACGCCACATCGGAAATTTCGACCGATCCGCCGTTACCGTCAGGTGCTGCCAAGCTCAAATTCATACCCTTCTATCCTCCGTTGTCCGAGTGCCGAGGTTATGCCTAACCCTTGACCGCCGGTCGGATGTATACGTCGCCGCCCGCAGGACCCGGTACCGCCCCCTTGATGAGCAACAGGTTGCGGTCGACATCCACGCGAACCACTTCCAGATTCTGAGTGGTTACTTTGACATTCCCCATGTGGCCCGCCATCTTCTTGCCTTTGAATACACGTCCCGGCGTCTGGCACTGGCCAATGGACCCTGGCGCACGGTGAGACAACGAATTGCCATGGGTGTTGTCCTGGTGACTGAAGTTCCAGCGCTTGATGACGCCGGCGAACCCCTTGCCTTTCGAGGTGCCTGATACGTCGACTCGCTGACCCGCTTCGAACTGGTCGACTCCGATCGACATGCCGGCACTCAGCCCGAGGTCCCCCTCGGTGCGAAATTCCCAGAGTCCCCGACCTGCTTCGATGCCCGCCTTGGCAAAATGACCGGCCAGCGGCTTAACGACTCGGCTGGCCTTGCGATGGCCCGTGGTGACCTGGATCGCGGTGTAGCCGTCGTTGGCCAAGGTCTTTACCTGGGTGATGGTGTTCGGCTCGACCTCAATCACGGTCACTGGAATCGATTCACCCTCTTCGGTGAAAACGCGGCTCATGCCGCTTTTTCTGCCGACCACGCCCACGACAAAATCGGGCTTGCCCGCCCCCTCCTCGGCCGTTTCCTCGACTACGTCGTCAGTGGTGTCTTCAGTCACTTCTGCTCACTTCCCTTTTCCCCTGGGGGTTCTTTCAAGATGCGCAAAACCGCTTACCGACAACCAGGTACTGTCGGTAAGCGGTTCCAGGCACATCTGCGATCCCCCATCGGGATCTTGTCGTGCGACCGGCAAACGGGTCGGTCGCGAGCGGCTTGCGCGGCTCTTTTAATCAGTTGAGGCTGATCTGGACCTCTACGCCCGCTGCCAGATCCAGCCGCATCAGCGCATCCACGGTCTTCTCGGTCGGTTCGACGATGTCGAGAACCCGTTTGTGCGTACGTATCTCGTATTGGTCGCGCGCGTCCTTATTCACATGTGGTGAAATCAGCACGGTGAAGCGCTCCATTTTGGTCGGTAACGGAATAGGCCCATGCACCTGCGCACCCGTCCGCTTGGCTGTCTCGACGATCTCCTGAGTCGAAACATCGATCAATCGATGATCGAATGCCTTCAACCGAATTCGTATGCGCTGATTTCGCACGATAGCCATATCCCAACCATTCCCAACTTACTGTTTTTGCGGAAAGAACGACCCGCGCCCGCAAAAAAGGAGCCGCATATTACTCTTTATGTGGGCCTGGTGCCAAGGCGAATATCCTGCCGCTCTTTGAACACGCTGAAGGCCCGAAGCTTCGTTCTACATTCGTGGCGCTAGCTCGCTGCGGTTACGGCTCCGCGGCTTGCGAGCGCCCACAATTATTCAACAATCTTGACCACCACCCCGGCGCCCACGGTGCGGCCCCCTTCGCGGATCGCAAAGCGCTGTCCCTCTTCCATGGCAATCGGCGAGATCAACGTCACCGTGACGTTCACGTTGTCCCCCG
>SMVB01254556.1_pt1 | contig 38902 bp, 31 predicted proteins | sample 2456461 | NCBI WGS metagenome assembly SMVB01 (sample SAMN11095934, study PRJNA526329) | marine sediment metagenome | biome: Marine sediment; feature: Surficial sediment; material: Deep marine sediment; isolation source: Hadal surficial sediment | place: Pacific Ocean | collected 2014-05 | depth...
CCAAGGCCGGTCAGGGGATCGGCCAGCAGCTGAAGCTCGGTGTCGGCGATGGCGCCGCCCACCCGGTTCCAGGTGTGCGACGCGTGTTCGTTCTGGGACAGGTCGATGACCCGCTGGCGCTTGGCGTCCTTGGCCTTGTAGGCATGGCGGTTCTTGCCGTAGCCGCCGAGTGCCCAACGCACGTCGGCGCAGTCGATGGCCAGCACCACGTCGGCCTTGGCCAGAACCTCGCGCGATCCGGTCAGGTTCTGGGGATGGCTGGTCGGCATGCAGACGAAGGTGCGGTCGTCGCGGTAGGCGGCCCCCAACAGCTCCACCAATTCCTGGATCGGCTGGGTGGCCGCCGGCAGGTAGCCGACCCGGCCGCCGACGATCAGCGGGAAGCGCGCACGAACCAGTAGTTCGACGGTCTTTTCGATTGCCTCGGCGCTCGCCGCCGGCGGCGGCGGGGCCTGGAAACAGCTCTGGTCGATGTCGTGGACGGTGATCGGGCTGGTGAGTTCTTGTTCCTGGAGGCCGACGTCGAAGGCGATGTAGACCGGCCCCTTGGGCCCGGTATTGGCGATCTTGTAGCCCCGGGCGATGGAATCGAGCACCCCGTCGACGGTGGTGGCCTCGTCGTCCCACTTGACGAAAGGCCGCACCAGCTCGCCCTGGGTATTGGCGGAATGGAGGTAGTCCACCGGCCCGCGCATGGCATGATCCGACGGGCCCGAGCCGCCCAGGATCAACACCGGCATGCCCGCGCAGTAGATGTTGAAAACCCCCATGGAGCCGTGCATCAGGCCGACCATGTCGTGCAGGATGCAGAACGCCGGGCGGCCCGAGGCGGTGGCATAACCCTGGGCCATGGCGGCGACGTTGTCCTCATGGAGGCCGAGGATCACCTTGGGGGTCTTGTTGGCGTTGTAATTGACGAGCGAATCCTGCAGCCCGCGAAAGCTCGATCCCGGGTTGAGGAAGGCGTAGGCGAAACCATAGCGGCTTAACAGCTCGGCGACCGCGTCGGAACCGTATTCCGGGCGGTTGTGCTGGCGCGTCTTGACCGGAATCTCGACCCCTTGGGCGGCTGTTTTTTTAGGTGCTCGCGACGGGCGCTTGGCTTTGGTCTTCGCCGTGGTTTTTCTTTTGGCGGCGCGTGCCATGATCGATTCCACCCTGTGTGTTCAAGTTGTTTATGGCGGCTAGATTACCACAGCGATGAAGTGTCTGTGGTGCTTTGCGAACGATCCCCAACGCAATAACAAACCCCCGGGCCGAAACCCGAAGGTTGGTGGCATCGGTTTCGCGCCGTGTTACATGCAGGCGATGGAGCCTGGCTTGCGGCCCTTATAGGTGACGATGAATTTTATGCCTTTCCCTTGGTTCCGGGCCTTTGATTTTGGGCTTTGGGAAATGGACTTGGTTTTGAGCTCAGTTAGCATTGGGAGTAACATTAACCCATTGCCGATGGCTGGACATTTCTTAAAGAACGGATCACGGATCATAAAAGCAGAAAACAAGAGGGGATAAGCCCATGATGATCGATGCCGATACTCACCTGAGAGAAGACTTTAATCTCGATGCGGTCTATCCGTTGGAGGGGAAATTCGCCGACCTGAGGCCAAGGTTGGTGAATGACGGCGCCTATCACCAGACGCGCTACCAACACCAGCTCAGCCCCTGGCCGGCAAAAGCGGAGAAAAGCCATTCGCACAAGAGCCTGTACGACCCCGGCCGTTGGGATGGGCGTATCGCCCGAATGCAGGTGGAATCCATGGATATGGAAAAACGCATGGAGGCCTTTCACGACGCCGGCATCGACAAGCAGATCCTGTTTGGGACCAACATGGACGTGCCGGTCTTGAATCGGGGGGAACTCGGGGCGACGCTGTGCCGGCTTTATAACGATTGGGTGGCGGGCGTTGTCAAAGGCAATGAATCCACGCTTTACCCGGTCGGGTTGTTGCCCTTGGGCAGCCCCGAGTCCATGGCCGATGAACTGACACGCGTGGTGAGGGAACTCGGGTTCAAGGCGGCCGTGCTTGGAGCCTATTCACTGGATCATACCCTCGACGAAGATGTCTTCGACCCCTGTTACGCCAGGGCGGAGGAACTGGGGGTGCCACTGTTCGTGCATCCCAATTCCCGTGGTGAAATGACCAACCGGTTCAAGAATTTTTACATCATGCACACCATCGCCCGGCCGACCAACTGCACGGCGGCGCTGTTGGGGCTGGTGCTTGGCGGGGTATTCGAAAAATTCCCCAAGCTCAGGGTGGCCTTTTTCGAATGCAACACCGAATGGATGCTCTATTGGATGCACCGCATGGATGCGACCTATGAAGTCCTGAAAGACGATTATGCGCCCTATCTCACCATGAAGCCGTCGGATTACGTGCGGAGAAATTGCCTGTTGAGTTGCGAATCCAATGAACCGAACCTGCCCCAGGCCATCGAAGAGATCGGCGAAGCCAATCTGGTGATGGCGTCGGACTATCCCCATTGGGATGCGGGGTTCCCCATGGTGGTGCAGGAATTCAAAGAGCGTACGGACCTGACCGACCGCCAAAAGCAGTTGATCACTTGTGAAAACATCCGTGAACTGATGGATATCTAGAGCACTTTCCGACCAAATTGAATCGATTTGATGGGGCTCATCATGCGAAGCGTGCACGCACGACGGCTTCCAGGGTAGGCGCGGTTCGAAGCGCGATGCGGTGCATCGGGCGTCATGCGCAGCGTGCATCCGCACGACGGCCGCAACGCACCCTGGAAGTCGTCGTGTGGACACACGCTGCGCATGATGAGCCCCACCGCAGGCCGGGTGCTTTTGCCCCAAGGCGTCGTTGCGTATCTTTGCCGATGCCCCGCATCGCCATGCGACACGCGCCTAACCTTGGGGGAAAATCATCCCGGTCAAATGGTTCAATTTGGTTGGAAAATGCTCTAGGAATACCGGGACGTCGAGACCAAGGTTCGCCGGCGGGATTACCGGTCCGCCCTGCCCGTCATAAAAAAACCCCCGGGACGCGAGGCCCGGGGGTTTGCCGTGGTGTCCCATGGCCGGCGTTACATGCAGGCGATGACCCTTAGTTTGCGGCCCTTGTAGGTGACCGTGCAGGTCATGCCTTTTTTCAGGGCAGCGGCCTTGGCCTTCTTACCACCGACGGTGATCTTGGTCTTCTTGACCTTGAGCCGCGCCTTGACCATTTCGCCCTTGGTCGACTTGCCCTTGAAGCGCAGCTTCTTGCCGTTAGCTTGGACCCGGGTCAGCTTTCCGGTGGCGGTGATCACCGGCAGCTTGACTATGGCGACCTTGCCCGGCGCCTGGGAGGCCTTCTGCAGCGCTTCGATGAGATCCGGCGGGGTGGCGTACATGTCCTTCAGCAGGGCCAACATTTCCTCGCCGTAGATCGGGTTGTGGCCCATCCGGCTCCTCTTCATGTCGGCTTTCAGTTGGGGATCCCTGCTCGCTTTCTTGAACGCTTCGAGTACCGCCTGAAAGCGTGCCTTGGGCACCTTCGGCCCCATAAAGTAGGGATAACCGAATTCGTTCATGGCGAACTTCAGGTACAGGATCTTGCGGGTGCGTTCATCCTTGGCGAAATCGACCGCCCAGGGGACGTCCTTCAGCCGGGGGTCGGGGTTCTTCTTGGCCCCCATCTGGTAAAGGAGATGGAGCTTTCCTGCCTTTAACCTCTTGGAATTCGGTCCGCTCAACAGGGCCGACCAGGAATGGGTCGAGCGGCCCATGACCTCGCCCCGGTCCGCCGCGAGGTTGATCTCGCTCCCGCCCGGGTAGCCCGCGATCACCTTGAACTTCATGCCGAGCAGGTTGCGCATCATGTGCGCGGCGGTGACCGAATCGGAAATGACGCCGGTGCCGCCGACGATGAATTGTTTCGTGTAAAGATCTTCGGCGGTCTTGATCCCATGCCCGGCCCAGGCGATGGCCAGGCTGGTTTCGCGGTTGAGCGAGCCCAGCCACTGCGCCTTCAAGGGATCCATCTTCAACTTGGACGTCTTGCCGGTCACGATCAAATCCACCGGCACGCTGCGCAGCGGCGCGCCGATGATGGTGCCATCCTGCTTGGCCACGTTGTAAACGTAATTGGCCATCACCAGGGACCCGGCGCCGGTCATGTTTTTGCCGATGATTCGCGGATTGCCGGGAAGGTATTTCGCAATATAGCGGGCTGTCAGTCGTGCATAGCGGTCATACCCGCCGCCCACCGAAACGCCGATCAGCATGGTCATCCGCTTGCCTCTGTAGAAATCGGAAATGGCGTCGGCATGTGTGGGCGCGGCCTGTAAAGAGACCGCAAGGCCAACCGCGGCCACCGCGCCGAGTGCTGAAGTAGCTTTCATGTCATTCTCCCTGTGCCAAAATTCCCCCGCCGCGCCGGCGGGTTGCGTAGACCGTGAAAAGCTAGCATATATCGGCGTTCGTGTGAAAAGGATGCGCCCGGCCCGGATGAGGGCCGGGCGCATCCTTGATTACTTCTTTTCGCCCCGGCCGCCGTCGGAGCGCCGGCGCTCGGCGGGGTCGTCGGGCGCGACCCAGGCGTCGATCATGTAGCGTCCGCCGGCGGCCACCACCTTGCGCCCGCGGGCCAGCGCCGCGGCCAGCTCCTTGGCCGTCCTGACCGGGCCCTCGGCGTCGAAGCCCTGGGCGCGGGCCAACAGGGTGACGTCGGGCGCCGGGTCGTCGATGCGCAAGCCGATCCAGCGGTTTTCCGGCGCCCGGCCGCGCACTTCGGCGACGTGGTGCTGATGGGCCTCGTCGTTGAAGTACGAGTGGTTGTTCATCACCACCGCCAACAGCGGAATCCGCATCCGCGAGGCGGTCCACAGCGCGTTGACGCCCATGGCGTGGTCGCCGTCGCCCAGCATGGTCACCGGGATCCGGCCAAGGTCGCGATAGGCCAGCGCGCAGCCCACCGACTGGCCCGGACCGGAGCCGACGCCGCCGCCGGTGTCGTTGCCCGCGAAATCAAGCGGCGAGCGCCAGCGTGCGGCGGTGCCGGGGAATCCGGTCGAGAAATGACACAGCGAAAGCTTGGCGTCGCCGCAGACGAAGTTGGACATGGTGAGGTGGAAGTCCTGGGGGTCCATCGGCCCGCTGGTCTTGGGCTTGACCTTGGCGGCGGCGCTCTGCGTCCAGTGCCGCATGCGCTTGACGGCGGGCTTGAGCCGCGGCTTGCCGGTCGGCTTGCCCTTGACGCCGAGCTCGTCGAGCATTTGCTGGACGAAGGTGTCGGGATCGGCCAGCACGTTGATGTCCACCGCGGCCAGGGCCTGGTAATCCATGTTCCAGCCGTTGTGCAGGTATTGTTCCAGCGACACGTTGATCACTTCGGCGCCGATCGGCGTCTGGGTCTGGGCGTTGCCGGTGCAAAGACGCAGGAAGCCGGCGAAGTCGAGCCATCCCAGGTTCAGGATCAGGTCGGCCCGGTTGACCAAAGCCTTGTTCTCTTCCGGCGGGCGGACGCAGGGCGCGACCACGTGGGAGGGATGTTCGGTGGGGAACACGGACCCGGCGCGCAGGTTGGAAAGCACCGCGAATCCCAGCGTCTCGGCGAGCTTGACGCGATTGTCCCAGGCCGCCTGGCTGCGGTCTCCGCGCCCGACCAGCATCAACGGCAGCTTAGCCTTCTTGATGGCCGCGATCGCCTTGCGCACGGTGGCGCGGGTCGCCGCCGGCGGCGGCGCCGGCCGGTAGCGGTCGGGATCGGGAATCTTGACGTCGTTCTTGATGGTCTGTTCCTGCAATCCGGCGTCGAGACAGATATAGACCGGGCCTCGGGGCTTGGAGCAGGCGATTTGGTAGCCACGCAGCACCGATTCGATGGCCGCCTCGGCCGACTGGGGCTCGTCGTCCCATTTGATGAAGTTGCGGATCAGCGCGCCATGGTCCTTGGTGGTATGGATCCAGTCGATCCAGGGCCGCCGGTTGTTGGCGTCGATGGGGCCGTTGGCGCCGAACATCACCATGGGCGCGCGCCCCTCGAAGGCGCAGAAGATGGCCATGGAGGCGTGCATCAGGCCGACATTGGTATGAATGGCCACCGCCATGGGTTGGTCGGAAACCCGGGCATAGCCGTCGGCGATGGCGACCGAGTGTTCTTCGTGGAGGCAGATCAGCATCTGCGGGTTGGTATTGCCGAGGTAGTTGACGATGGAATCGTGAAAGCCGCGATAGCTGGCGCCGGGAACCAGGGCCATGTATTTGAAGTTGAGCCTTCGGGTCACCTCGGCGATGGCGTCCGACGCCCAGCCCATGCGGGGGTTGCCCAGCTTGACGGGACGGTCGAGCGCCGCCGTGGCATTGGAAGGTTTGGAGGTTGTGCTCCGCCTGCGTGTGGCTCTCGCCATGGTTTCTCTCCCTGAAGACATTCTGGTTGCGCGCTTCCGCGCGAAAGTGCGCGGATCATAGCAGCGACGGCGCGCGAAAGTGCGCGGATCATAGCAGCGGCGGCCGTTCCGGCAAGCCCCGGAAGCGCTGCCCATGCGCCCCGATTGGCGCGCTGGAAGGGTCAGCCGGGCGACAGGCGGATGGTGCCCAGGGTGATAGAATCGTCAAGCTCGAATTCCATGGTGTGGCCATGGAATCCGTCATGGGCCACCTTGACGGTATAGCCGCCGCTGGCGGGATCGAGGCGGTCGATGCGGAAATCGCCGAAGGCGTCGGTCTCACACCGGGCCACCACGTCGTCGTCCTTGAGAAGGGTGACGGTGGCCCCATGGAGGCATTCCTCGACCCCCGAGATCTCGCCGGCGACCGATCCGGCGACCACGCATTTGGTGAACCTGTGCAGGTTTTTATAAAACACCCGGGGCTTGGTGGCCGCCTCTGGCTGCAATTCCTGCAGCCCTTCCTCGGCGCGGATGCGCCGCATTTCGGAATCCTCGACCTTGAGCGCGCGGAAGGCGCCGGTGGGGCAGGCGGTCGCCGCGCGCGGTTCATCCCAGCCGGCATCCAGGAGATGGGCATCGAAGGGCCAGGCCTGGGGGATGTTCAATTCCTCGTTCCAGAAGACCACGCCATAGGGGCAGGCTTCCATGATCTGCTTCTGGCCGACCGATTTTTCCGGGTCGATGATGACGATGCCGTCGTCGCGTTTGGTGACCGCCCCGTTCTCCGCCGCCTTGATGCAGGGCGCGTCGTCGCAGTGCTGGCACATGACCGGCAAATAGGCGACGTCCACCAGCGGCGGCTGGCCCCGTTCCTTGCGCTTAATATCGATCCAGCGATGCCCGTGCTTGGGCATTTCGGCGGCGATTCCCGGCCATTGGTTGCCGACGTATTCGTCCTGGGTGGCGAGGGTGCAAAGGTTGCAGTTGGTGCACTCGGCAACGTCGATGATGAGGTTCCACTTTTTCATGGGGTCGGTCCTTTGGCCGCCAGGGGCACTTCGCTGGCGCGCGCCGCCTCGTAGGTTTCCGAAACGAAATCGGGGTTGCCGTCCCAGGGCTCGATCTCCACCAGGGCGGCGGAGGACGACATGGAATGGGCCTGCTTGATCTGCGAGCGCTTGGGCGACAGCAGGTTGAGGCAGCCGCCGATATCGACGCTCCGCCCGGGCTCTCCCAGGGGCTGGTAATTGGCTGAGGATTCGTAGCCGTGGACGACCCCGGCGGCCAGGCGATTGGTGACCTGGGCGGCGCAGATGACGGCGCCGCGGTCGTTGTAGACCTTCGCTAGGTCGCCGGTCTCGATGCGCCTGGCGGCGGCATCTTCGGCATTGAGGCGGATGATCCAATAGTAATGGCCGTCGATCAGCACGCGGTGGTCGGGGATGTCATTGATGAAGCTGTCCTTGCCGTCGCCCTGGGTGTGGAAGGAAAAGCGCGGGTGCGGCGTCAACAGGTGTAGCGGGTACTTGGCGAAACGCTCGGCATCGCGGGGGCCTTCCAAGGCCGGGGAATAGCGCACCACCGGCGGGCGTTCGGGGTCCTCGGCATCGAACCGCTTGAGGCTCTCGCAATCGAATTCCAGCAGGCCCGACTGGGTTTGCAGGCCCTTGAGGTATTCCTCGGAATAGTCGCCCGGCAGCGGGTGGGGTTCCGGCACGTCCTTCTTGCGGCCCTCGGCGAACCACCGGAAGGAGGTCGGCGGGCGCAACTCCTCGCGTTCCGCCGGCACCACGTAATAGCCCTTGCGGATGAATTCCGGCCAGGAGATGAACTTGGACAATTCGGTGGCGTCGAATTGGCGTTTGACCCAGTCCAGCTCGGTCATGCCTTCCGAGAAATAGGCCGACAGGCCCAGCCGCTTGGAGAGGTCGTTGAAGATCTCGTAATCGGAATGCGATTCGCCCATGGGCTCGATGCATTTGTGCTGGAAGACGATGACCCGGTGGTTGAGCTGGGTCTGCCCGTGGTGGGCGTAACCGCCGAGCCCGGCCCATTCGGAGATGTCGGGGCGTTCGAAATTGGTGCAGGCGGGGAGGATCACGTCGGCGAACTTGGCTTCCCCTTCCATCCAGATCGACTGGTTGACGACGAATTCAAGGTTGGCCGAACGGTAGGCCGCGATCCAGCGGTTGGTGTCGGGCATGGTGGCGATGGCCGAACCGCCGTATTTGTAAAGCATCCTGACCAGCGCCTGGCCCGGCTTGGGGTAGACAAACTTGGTGAACTGGGCCTCGATGGTCTTGCCGTCCCACATATAGCCCTCGGCCTTGCCCTCGAGGATCGCCTCGGGGAAGAACAGGCGCGGGATCTTCTGGCTCACCGTGTTCATGGTCGGCAGTTGCGGCATGCGCTGGAACAGTTCCACCGCCATGGCGGTGTGTTCTATGTCGCCCGACATGCCGCCTTCGGCGTAGCCCGGGAAATAGAAATTGACATCGACCGGCGTGCCCCATTGCAGGTTGCCGAAGTTGATGCCGGGCTTGCCGAGCCCCTGCATGGCCATCAGGCAGACGCAGACCCGGGCCCATTGGATGCCGGTGGCGTTGCGGCACGCCCCGCCATGGCCGGTGCCCCAGCCGCCGGCGCCGAGATAGGTGCGCTTGGTGCCCCATTGCCGGGCCAGGGCGCGGATGTCCCGGGCCGGGACTCCGGTTTCCTCGGCGGCCCATTCCGGCGTCTTCGGCGTGCCGTCGTCATCGCCGAGGATATAGGCCCGCCATTTCTCGAACCCCTTGGTGCGGGTGGCGACGAATTCCTTGTCGTAGAGGTCTTCGGTGATCCAGACATAGGCCAGGGCAATGCCCAGGGCCGGCGAGGTGGTGGGCTTGGGGGCGAGCCACTTGCCGCCCAGGAACTGCGCGGTGTCGTTGAAGTAGGGATCGATATGGACGATCTCGATGCCGCTGTCCTTCAGCCACTGGCGGCGCACGGTGCCCTCGAAGGCGCCATAGGCGCCCGAGGTCGCTTCCGGATTGGCCGACCAGAAGACCATCATTTCACAATTCTGCAGGCAGTCTTCCACGGTGCCGTAACTCTCGCACTGGCCGACGCGCAAGCTGTGGCCCCAGTGGTGCGAGGCCCCCCAATACCAGCCCTCCCAAGAGTCCGGGTTGTGGTGGACTTCGGTATGGCCGATGGCGTTCATGAAGCGGAAATTGGCGGAAAGGTAATAGCCGATATTGCCCCAGGTATGGTGGGAACCGTGGGACGAGGCGATGGCGCCGGGGCCATGGTCGCGCTTCATGCGCTTGATCTCGCCGGCGACGATATCCAGCGCCTGGTCCCAGGTTATGCGCTCGTAGCCCGACACCCCGCGGTTCTGGGGATTGCGTTCGCCGTCGGGGTCGAAGTCCACCCGCTTCATGGGATAAAGGCAGCGGTCGGGCGAATAGATGATCGATTTGTAATTCTGGCCGTGGGGCGCCAGGGTGGTCTTGCGCGGCGGCGTGTATTCGCGTCCCCGCGCCGTTATCGTCCAGGGCGCGGCGTCGGTCTCGTCGAAGGTGATCGGCGTGAGGCGCTGGATCTTGCCGTCCTTGACATAGACCAGGACCGGGCCGCCATTGGTCATGGAGGTATAGCGCACGCCGCCGTCGGCCTGGGGGATGCCGTACTTCCAGCCGATGGTCTGGGTCAGCAGCAGGGTGCGGGTGAACCAGGTGGTGAGCTCGTCGGGGCCCTCCATCTTCAGCTTGAAATCCTTGAGGGCGTCGATCTGCGCCTGCTGGTCGATGGGCGGCATCAACAGTTCGGCGGCGATCCGCGCGTCCTTGAACGACAGCTTGACTTCCGCCTCCGGGTCCACCCCGGCGGCCGATTCCATGCGTCCGTCGGCGAACCGGAACCAACGGCCCTCGGTGCCGTCGGCGGTCTGCATCTGGGCGGTGAAGTCGACCTCGGTGAAGCGTTTGGCAAACGCCGGGTAGCGCCAGGCGCAATAACGCAGCAGCACCTTGAGGCCCAACAGGATCAGGGAAAAACGGGAAAACTTCATGGCATTGCTCCCTTAGGCCCGCCCATGGGGCCTCGCCTGGAAATCCCGGTTCGGGCTACTCATTGACGATGGGATTGACCAGGGTACCGATCTTGGAAATTTCCACTTCCACCGTGTCGCCGTCCTTCATGAAGATTTGCGGGTCGCGCTTGTTGCCGACGCCGCCCGGGGTGCCGGTGGAAATGACGTCGCCGGCGCGCAGTTCGGTGAACGAGGTGATGTATTCGATCAGGGTCGGGATGTCGAAGATCAGCAGGTCGGTGGTGGCGTTCTGCAGGACCTCGCCGTTGAGCCGGGTGGTCAGCTCGAGCCGGCTGGGATCGCCGAGTTCGTCGGCGGTCACCATCCAGGGCCCGAAACCGCCGGTCTTGGGGAAGTTCTTGCCCGCCGTCCACTGGATGGTGTGGCTCTGGAAATCGCGCACCGAGCCGTCATTGTATATGGAATACCCGGCGATGACCGACGCGTAGTCCGCCGCCTTCACGTGGCGCCCGCCCTTGCCGATGATCACCGCCAGTTCGCCTTCGTAATCGAACATGTCGGAATTGGCGGGCTTGATCATGGGTTGGTTGTGGCCCGCCTGGGTGTCGGCGAAGCGCAGGAACAGCGCCGGGTTGTCGGTCGGCGCGCGGCCGGTCTCTTCCCGGTGGGCCTTGTAGTTGAGGCCGACGCAGATGATCTTGTCGGGGTTTCCGATGACCGGCCGGTAGGTGATCCCGTCCAGGCCGTGGTCCGCCTTCTCACCATCGGCGGCGGCCTGGGCGGCCCTAAACCCGTCGCCGGCGATCAATGACTTGAGGTCGGGGTAGCTGTCGCCGATCCGCGCCGTCAGGTCGACGATGCCGTCGTCGCGGGCGATGCCGTAGGCTTGCTTGCCGTCGGCGGTGTAGCTGACCAGTTTCATGTCCTAGGTTTCCCTCGTTTTGAATTCAATTTCGGCAGGTGGCGACCGCCCCGTGGCGCCAGCCCCGTGGCGATCGCTCCGTGACGCGGCCCGCCCCAGGCATGAGGCGGCGGTTCAATCCCGCATCCAGGCGATGCCCCACAGGTTGAGCGTATGGGGTTCGTGTTTCCATTGCCGCACTGCCGTGTCCCGGTCCATCAACTCCATCTCGGCGGAAAATTCCACCATGTTGCCATCGGCATCGCAGACCATGAAGAACAGGTTGTTTCCCGGCCCGTGACGCCCCGGCCCCCAGCTGAGCGAAATGCGCAGGCCGCCCAAGTGATCGGCCCAGTCGCGGATGTCGTTCCACGACGTGGTTTCCATGGAAAAATGGTCGAATTTAGGGACCCTGGTGTGGAACATCGCCTGGGAATGGTGTTCGCGGTCCGACCGCAGGAAGGCCGCCGTCAGGTTGCCGTCGTCGTCCTTGACCTGGTCGGAGAGCACGAAGCCGAGCCTGAGGCGGAAGTCGATGAGGTCGTCCATGTTGGGAGACCCCACCACCGAATGCTGGAGCCGCGCCGGCAAGCGATCGGCTTTGGCCGGCGCCCCGTCGAGGGGCGTGCCGAACACCAAAATGTTGCCGTCACGGTCGCTGACGGCAAAGGCTTCTTCGCCGAACAGCGGGCTCGGCGAGGGCTGGATTTTGATCCCCTGGGCCGTGACAAAGTCGCGAAGCGCCGCCACCCGGGCGCGATCATCCATGGCGAAGGCCGAATATCCGAGACCGTTTCGGGCGCCCCGGCCGACCACGATGTTCCGTTCGCCGCCGGCGAGAAGCCACCGCCCATCGGCGAGTTCCTGGGCATCGCATTCAAACAGGCGGCGGTAGAAATCGAGCAGGACCGGCGGCTGATCCGAGGTGATCTCGATATGATGCAAACGCGCGGGCCAGAGCGGTGATGGATCTGTCATGGCCGATGAGTCCCTCGGTGCCGGTTCTTAAATTAGGTCTCCGCAAGCGCTCGGCAAATTCTAAAATCCCACTATATAGGATTTGTAAGACTATATCAATTTATGAGATTTTTTGGTAAATCATTTTTTTGCCGCGTTGCCAGGCCGATCCGCCCGTTCCCGGCCTGCGCGCCCCAATTCGCGGCAACGCGCCATGGAGTGCCGCCGATGTCCAGTCTCGAGAAGATGTTGAAGGTCATCGACGCATTTTCCGAGGAAGCGCCGGTCTGGACCGTGGATCGGTTGGTCGAGGGGTTGGGCACCTCGCGGTCCACCACCTACCGCTACGTCAAGGAACTCTGCGAGGCCGGGTTCCTCGCTCCGGTCGGCGGCGGCGGTTATATCCTCGGCCCCCGCATCATCGAACTCGACCGCCAGATCCGCCATTGCGACCCCATGCTGACCCTCGGCCGGGACCTGGTGAGCGATATTCTTCCCCAGGTGGGAGAGGGGATCATTTTCATCTGCGGCCTGGTGGGCGACAACGTGATCTCGGTCTACCGCCGGGAGAACCCCAACAGCCTCAACATCAGCTACAGCCGCGGACGGCCGATGCCGTTGTTCCGGGGCTCCGCCTCGCGAGTCATCCTCGCCCATTTGCCCGAACGTAGGGCGATGAAACTCTTCCTCTATCACCGCCGTGAAATCCGCGAGGCCGGTCTCGGCAGCGAATGGGACGCGTTCCGCGTGAACATGTGGGAAATTCGCGAGCAACCTTATCTCTCCAGCCGCGCCCAGGTCGATCGAGGGGTCTTCGCCCTGTCGGCCCCGGTGTTCGACGGCGACGGCAATATCCTGGCCAGCCTGACCCTGGCGATTCCCGAGCAACGCGCGGATCGCGAAGACATGGACCCCTTGGCCCGGGTCATCGTCGACGGCGCGGCGCGGCTGGGTGCCGCCATCGCCGCGCTGGCCGTCCGTGCCGGCGCCGGCCGGGTGCCGGTCCCCATCCGGCGGGCGGTGTAAGGTCCGGCGCGGCAGGATAAACTCACCGCTAGCGGTCATATTAAGGGTTGCCCTGAGGCTCCCCGCAGGGCACCTTATCCACCGAATAAAACTTAAAAAGTCAGTCGAGAACCAACAGGGAGAGAATCATGGAGAGGAAAATGCTTACCGGCTTCGCCGGGGCCGTAGTCGCGGCCCTGATGATGGCCGCGGGGGCCGCGTCGGCGGCGGAATTCTACAAAGGCAAACGCGTCATTCTTTACGTGGCGGCCAGCCCCGGCGGCGGCTATGCCACTTATGCCCGTGCAATCGCCAGGCATTGGGCCCGCTATCTTCCCGGCAACCCCCGCTTCATCGTCAAGCACAAGATGGGCGCCCAGGGTTTGGTCGCGGTGAGCTACCTCGCCAACAAGGCCAAGCGCGACGGCACCGAGATCCTGGCCTCCTACCGCGAGGCGGTGACGACGACACCCCTCACCATCAAGGGGGGGGTCCGTTTCGATCCGGCGACGCTGGCGTATATCGGCTCTGCCGATCAGGGGTTCGGTGTGTGCATCGCCGCCAAGCGGGTCAACATCAAGTCCCTTGAAGACGCGATGAAGACGCCGGTGAAGCTCGGCGCCACCCATCACCGCTCGCTGGGCTATTCCTCGGCCTATTTCATGAACAACATGTTCGGCACCAAATTCGAGGTGTACCACGGCTATCCCGCCGGCACTTACATCGTGCTGGCGCTGGAACGCGGTGAGGTCGATGCCCGATGCGGCTGGTCGGTTTCCTCCATGAAGGCCATGAAGCCCACCTGGTTCGACGGCGAGATGGTCAATATCCTGGTGCAGCTGTCGCTCACCTCGCACCCCCAGCTCAAGGGCAAGGTGCCGCTGATCATGAGCTACGCCAAGAACGACAAGCAGCGCCAACTCTTGAAACTGATCCTGACTCCCCAGTCGGTGGGCCGGCCTTACGTGGGGCCTCCGGGCCTGCCCAAGGATCGGCTGCAGCTCCTGCGCACCAGCTTCATGGCGACGCTCAAGGACAAGGAATTCCTCAAGGACGCGGCCAAGCAGCGCATCGACATCAATCCGGTAACCGGTGAGAAGCTCAAGTCGCTCATCACCAATCTCTTCAAGACGCCGAAGCCGTTGATCGAGGAGTTCCTCGCGGTGACCACCAAGTCCGACAAGGTCAAGCTGGTCAAGGTCAAGATCCCGTGGCAGACCCAGAAGGTCAAGGTCACCGCCGTCAAGCGCAAGGGGCGCAGGGTCAGCTTCAAGCTCAAGGGGAAAAAGGTCACCGTGAAGGTTTCCAAATCCAAGACCAAGATCACCATCGGCGGCGCCAAGGCCAAGCGGTCGGCGGTGAAGGCGGGCATGAGCTGCAAGATCACCCATCAAGGCAGCCGGACCCGCGCCAAGTCGATCATTTGCGATTGATGGGTAAACCGCGTTGATGGATAACGTGTAAACGGCGGCCGGGCCTGCGCCCGGCCGCCGCCGCCCGGGCGCTCGGGCGCTCCCGACATTCGCGTTCACCACCGGCGGCTAAAACAAGGCGCCCACGGCAGGGGGCACGCCTCGGGGGTCGGTAACAGGGGAGAAGTCATGGCCAAGGCGGCGGCAAAACGGAAGCCCCGGCGCGCGCTCAACCGGCCGAGCTTCGGCATCAAGCTCGCGCGCGAACAGTGCTACGTGTGCTGGATGTCGGCGCCCGAAAATCCGCCCAGGCTGCGCAAGTCGGCCGCCCGCATGCGCAAGGAACACCACGATTACCTGGTCGATCTGGAACGCAGGGGCATCCTTTTCGGCGCCGGCCCCTTCATGGACGAACACGGCAAGCGGGTGGGCGTCGGCATGCTGATTATCCGCGCCTCCAGCACACGGGCGGCCAAGCGTATCGCCAATGCCGAGCCCTACACCAAGGCCCGCCAAAGGGTGATGACGGTGACCCCTTGGCAGCGCAACGAAGGGTGTTTGCGCCTTTCCATCTCTTTCGCCGAAGGGGAGCTGAGCCTGGACGATAGGACCTGGACCCTGGCGCCCAAGGACTGATCCTTTTGCCGAACCGGTTCACTTTTCGCTTCGGCGCGCCTAAAATCAAAAAAAATGGAGGATGTCTCAAAATGGGCAATGACCTTGAACACACTAAGCAAACCATATCGCACGGAATTCCTCCGACCGTGCCGGGGATTTAAGCGGCGCGCGCCATGACCGCCGAACCCGCCGAGAGCAGCGCCGGGCCCGAGGTCACGCGCGCGGAGGTCACGCGCGCGGAGGTCATCGCCCGCGCCCGGGAGATCGCGCCGCGCTTGCGCCAACGCGCCCCCCAGGCGGAGGAGGCGCGTTGCGTCCCCCTCGCCACCATCGACGATTACCGGCAGACCGGGCTGATCCGCATGATCCAGCCGAAACGCTACGGCGGCCAGGAAATGGGCTGGGACGTGCTGTGCGAGATCACCGAAATCCTTGCCGCGGCCTGCGGTTCGCAGGCCTGGATCCAGAGGATCTGCACCGGCCACGCGCAGATCCTGGCGACCTTCCCGCCCGAAGCCCAAGAGGACGTCTGGGGCAACGACCACGATGTCCTGATCTCCGCCGCCTTCGACCCCGTGGGCCGCGCCCGGGCGGTCGATGGGGGGTATATCTTTTCCGGGCGTCACGGCTTTTCCAGCGGCATCGACCATTGCGACTGGCACATCTGCGGCGGCTTCGTCGAGGAGGGGGACGCCCTCGACGGGCCCTTCTTCTTCCTGGTGCCGAGGCGCGATATCGAGATCATCGACGATTGGTACACCATGGCGTTGCGCGGCACCGGGTCCAAGAGCTTCGTGGTCAAGGACGCCTTCGTGCCGGCCCATCGCACCTTGGATGTCCGCAAGGCCCGCGACGGCCGGGGCCCCGGCACCGTGGTCAACACCGCGCCGGTCTACCGCACGCCGCGCGGCGGCATCACCACCACGGGGTTCGCGGCGCTGACCGTGGGCATGGCCCGGGGCGTGCTCGCCGATTGGCTGGATTACACGCGGCCGCGCAAATCCCGCGGCATCCCCATCGCCGCCAAGGAGAGCGTGCAGGTGCTGGCGGCCCAGGCGAGCGCCGAGATCGAGGCCGCGCACCTGCTCTATTTCTCCATCATATGCAACGCCCAGCGCAAGCTGGAAGCCGGCGAAAGCTTCTCGGAGCTTGAGCTCGGGACGGCGCGGCGCAATGTCGGCTTCGCCTGCAAGCTGGCGCTCGAGGCGGGCACCCGGCTGTTCAATGCCGCGGGCGGGCGCGCCCTGTTCGAGGGCCAGTCCATGGAACGCCAATACCGCAACCTGATCGGCGCCGCCTCCCACCACGGCGTCAATTGGGAGACATTGGCCGCCAGTTATGGAAAGATCATCCTCGCGTCCGAGGATTCACCCTAGCATTCCGGATTGGAGACAGATGGCAACGCTTAAGGCCCCAGCGGGCATCCCCACGCGCGAAGAGTTTCTGGACAGGGCCAGGGCGCTGGTCCCGGCCCTGCGCGCCCGCGCCGCGGCCTGCGACAGCGCCCGCATGGTCCCCGCTGAGACCATCGCCGATTACCGCGCCGCGGGGTTGATCCGGATGTCCATGCCCCGGCGCTATTCGGGATATGAGATGGGCTGGGACATCTTGTGCGAGGTCTCCCAGATCCTCGCCGCGGCCTGTGGCTCCCAGGCCTGGATTCAGCGCATTTGCGCCGATCACGCGCAGATGGTCTCGACCTTCCCGGCGCAAGCCCAGGACGACGTCTGGGGCGACGACCACGACGTTTTGGTCTCCGCCGCCTTCGATCCCACGGGCCGGGCGCGGGCCGTCGAGGGCGGCTGGATATTTTCCGGTCGCCATGGCTTCTCCAGCGGCATCGACCATTGCGATTGGCACATCTGCGGCGGTTTCATCGCCGATGGCGACGATCTCGACGGGCCACATTTTTTCCTGGTGCCCAAGGCCGACATCACCGTGATCGACGATTGGTTCGTCATGGGCCTGGCCGGGACCGGCTCCAAGAGCTTCGAGGTCAAGGACGCCTTCGTGCCGTCCCACCGGTTCCTCGACGGACCCAAGGCGCGGCGCGGTGAAAACCCGGGTTCCCGGGTCAACAAGGCCGCCGTCTACCGTACGCCGCGCGGCGGGATCACATCCAACGGTTTTGCCGCCCTCGCCGTGGGCATGGCTAAAGGGGTGGTCGAAGACTGGATCGCCTATACCCGCCCGCGCAAATCCCGCGGTATCCCCATCGCCGACAAGCAGAGCACCCAGATCATCGCCGCCCGGTCCGCGGCGGAAGTGGACGCGGCGGAGGCGCTTTATATGAGCACCCTCCGGGATGCCCAGAAGATTCTGGAGGCGGGCGGAAAACTCACCGCCATGCAAGTTGCGACCGCCCGGCGTAACTCGGCTTTTGCCTGCAAGCTTTCACTCAAGGCCGGCACTCGGGTCTTCAATGCCGCGGGAGGACGGGCGCTTTTCTCCGGGAACTCTCTGGAGCGCCAATACCGCAACCTGCTTGGTGCCGTGGCCCATCATGGGATGGTCTGGGACGTGGCGGCAACGACCTGGGGCCAGATGGTCATGGAGGGGGACGGCGCGGCGCCGGCGCCCGGCGATCCAACGCCATGAATGCGCCGCCCGGGACCGCCGCGCGGCGGTTTGGCGCCGGGCGTGAATTGGTGTAAAATCAAAAATCGATTGCGAATAGTGTTTTGGTCTGGGCACCAGGTCCGCGGCCTTTGAAAAGAACCACCATCGATACGACAAATGAGAGGCGAAAAGGAGGCTCCCAATGGTCAGTTGCTCTGATCTTTCCGGCATAATGGCAATGATGCCGGCGTTCACCACCGATGACGGCGGGTCCATCGATGCCACCGACACGATTTCCGTGGAACGGATGGAAGACGGGCTCAACCGGATGATCGCCGACGGCGCCGGGGTGATATCCACCTGCGGCAGTTTCGGCGAGTTCCACACCCTTTTGTGGGAGGAATTCCAGACCATCAACCGGGCCGCGGTGGAAATCGCCGCCAAACGGGTGCCGATTTTCGTCGGCTGCACCGCGCTGAATTCCCGCGAGGTGGTCAAACGCATGGCCTTTGCCGAGGAAGTCGGCGCCTATGGCGTGCTGGTGGGCGTGCCGTTCTACTTCCCGGCCTCGGTGGAGAACGCGGTGCAGTTCTTCAAGGATATCTCCGAACGTTTCCCCAAGCTCGGCATCATGATCTATCACAATCCGACGCTTCACAACGTGACCCTGCCGGTGCCGTGTTTCGAGGAATTGGTCAAGTGCCCCAATTTGATCGCCATGAAGGACAGCCACCGCGACACCATGCAGTTCATGAAGCTGCAGGAAATCATCAAGGGCCACATTTCCGTGTTCTGCAACCAGTTCCAGTTCCACCCCTTCTTTGAGCTCGGCGCCGCCGGGTTCTGGTCGATCGACGCCTGGATGGGACCGGAGCCGTTTTTGGCGCTTCACGAGGCGGTGGTCGGCGGCGATATCGCGCGGGCCAAGGAGATCATGTTCGCGATCTCGCCAGTCATGGTGGACCGCAAGCCCAACATGTCCTGGCGCGAGACGGCGTCGAAGATCGGCATCCGCTATGCCGGCTATTGCGATCCCGGCCCCTTGCGTCCGCCCTTCGTCAACGTCCCCGAAGAGGTGGACAAAAGCCAGAAGGCGCGGGCCGAGAAATGGCAGCAACTGCGCAAGATCTATCAGCCCCAGGGCGCGCGCTCGGCGGCCCAATAGGCGCGTCGCGGATTCATAAGATGGGAGCGCGGCCATGGCCATAGACATGACCGGGGCGATGACGGTGATCGATAGTGCCCAGGCCGACGGTGTCGTTTGCCTGTTGGGAACCGCCAGTGCCGACGGCGCGCCCCAGATCAGCCCCAAGGGGTCGATGATGGTGTTCGATGGCGGGCGGCTGGCCTATTGGGAGCGCTCGGCCCGCACCGCCCTTGAAAACCTTCGGGCCAATCCGCGGGTGGTGGTCTATTACCGCAACTCGGCCAAGACCGAACGATTCCCGCGCGGCGCGGTCTGGCGTTTTTACGGCCGCGCCACGGTCCTGACCGAGGGGGAGCAACGCGACCAGGTCTTTGAACGCATCGTCCCCGCGGAACGGGACAAGGACCCGGACAGGAAGGGTGCCGCCGTGCTCATCATGGTGGAGCGCATCACCGATCTTGGCGGCAATGTGATTCAGGAATAGGGCCGCGGGGGCCGCGGGCGATGCCGGTCGGGGTGCGGCCGGCCTGCTTGATTGGATACGGGAGGGCACCATGGCGCAAGCCGGCAACGGCAAGTTCGACCTGGGTGGCGTGCAGATGGACCACCCCTTCAAGATCAGACGCCTCGGCCATTTCGGCATGAACACCCAGGACCAGGCGGCGATGATCGCCTTTTACACCGACCTTCTGGGGTTCAAGATCGTCGATCTCCGCGATCCCTTCAAAGGCGTCTCAACACCGCCCGAATTCGCCGATATGGGGGATTGCAAGGCGTATTTCACGCGCTATGCGTCGGACCATCACGCCCTGGTCTTCTACAACCACCGCTTCCGCATGGCCGGCGACAAGGAGGGCAAGCGCTTCTGGCCGGGCAACACCATCAACCAGATCACTTGGCAGGTGGGCAGCCTGCGCGAAGTGGTGGACGGCCACAAATGGCTGGAATCAGAGGGCTGCGACATGGTGCGCACGGGCCGCGACATGCCCGGCTCCAACTGGCATACCTACCTGAAGGACCCCGACGGCCATGTCAACGAGCTTTATTACGGCATCGAGCAGGTCGGCTGGACCGGACATTCGAAGCCCCACGACATGTTCTACCGCGCCTTCCACGACAGTCCGGAGCTGCCGCAGATGGGCGAAACCCAAGAGGTCGAAGAGGCCAAGGAAAAGGGTATCGATCTGCTGGGCGGGTACCGCTACGACGAGGATCATCTGTCCTTTACCCATGATGTGGACGGCATCCTGATGCCGCGGCCCTTCAAGATTGTCAAGATCGGCCCGGTGGGCCTGTTCGTCCAGGATTTCGACGCTTCCATCGACTTCTATCGCCGCCGGCTCGGCTTCATCATGACCGAGGAGACGGTCTGCGAGGGCGTACGCGTCGCCTTCCTGCGCAACAACACCGAACACCACTCCCTGGTGCTCGCCCCCATTGAATTGCGGGCCAAGCTGGGCCTGTCGGACCACACCACGACGCTCACCTTCGGGCTGCAGCTGGCCAATTACCGCCAATTGCGCGACGCCATTGAATTTCTCAAGGGCAAGGGCTTCACCTTGCGCGAATTGCCGCCAGAAATGAGCCCCGGCATGGATCACAACATCTTCGCCTTCGATCCCGACGGCCAGGCGCTGCAGCTTTATTTCCACATGGAGCAGGTGGGTTGGGACGGCCGGCCGCGCGCCGCCTCCCAACGCCGCGCGGTGGCCCAGGGGAACTGGCCCGAGACCCTGGACGCGCTGCCCGACAGCTACACCGGGGAAGCGCTGCTCGGCCCCTGGAACTGATCGTCACCGCCCGCCGGTTTTATCCCCCGCAAGGAAGAACAGGTTCATGGCCAAAATCCGTCATCCCGCGATGAAGCCCGCGCCTTATGGCCCGTTTCCATATGTGCCGATCACCGATCGGCCCAAGTTGACCTGGCCCGGCGGCGCCCGGGTGGCGGTCTGGGTCTGCGTCAATCTCGAATTCTTCCCGCTCGATGAGGCGGTGCCCCAAACCGCGGGCCACGTGCCGGACATCCCCGGCTGGTCGCGCACGGACTACGGCAATCGGGTCGGCATCTTCCGCGTCATGGAGGTGATGGATCGCCTGGGGGTGCCCGGAACGGCGGCGCTGAATGCCGAAATCTGCCATCATCATCCCGAGATCGTGACCCGGGTCCAGGAGCTCGGCTGGGGCGTGATCGGCCATTGCCAGAGCAATTCCCGGCCGCTGAACAAGGTGCCGGCCGACCAGGAGCGCCGGGTCATCGCCGAGACCCTGGCCATCATCGAAAAATCCACCGGCCAGCGGCCCACGGGCTGGCTCGGGGCATCCATGGCGGAAACCTGGGACACCCGGGGCACTTGGCGGCGGAGGGCATCCAATACACCGCCGACTGGCTCAACGACGATCAGCCTTTCCTGATGAATACCGAGACCTTGGGCGGCGGGCGCATGGTGGCGCTGCCGTTCGGCGGCGAGCTGCACGACAAGGGCGCCTTCAACCGGCGCGGCGCCACCCCCATTGATTACACCGACATGCTGGTGCGTGCCTTCGACACCCTTTATCGCGAGGGCGCGGGCTCGGGCCGGGTGATGGCGATCCCGATTCATCCCTTCGTGATCGGCGTGCCCCATAGGATCGGCGCCCTGGAGGCCGCGCTGGAGCACATCCGCGCCTTTGACGGCGCCTGGTGCACCACCGCCGACGATATCGTCGCCGCCTACGTCGCCGGCGACCCCAAGGTCTAGGAGGCTTCGGGCGCGGCTAGAACCGCTCCATGCCCAGCCCGGAAATGTCGTGTTCGGGTTCCCTGCCGGTGGCGAGGTCGGCGGCGATGCGGCCCGACGCGCAGGCCAGGGTCCAGCCCAGGGTGCCGTGGCCGGTGTTGAGGATCAGGTTGGTAAAGGGGGTGCGGCCGATGACCGGCACGCCGTCGGGCGTGAGCGGGCGCAACCCGGCCCAGAATTCGGCGGCATCTAAGTCCATGGCATCGGGAAAAAGGGCGGCGCCGGCATCGAGCGCGGCGTGGGCGCGCCGGGGATCGAGATCGGTGTTGTAGCCGTTGAATTCGGCGGTGCCGGCGATGCGCAGCTTGTCGCCCAGGCGGCTGATCACGATCTTGTTGTGGTCATCGGTGATGCTGATCCGGGGGGCCGCGTCGGCGTTGGTGACGGGCACCGTCGCCGAGTATCCCTTGGTGGGGTAGATCGGGATGCGGATGCCCAAGGGTTCCAACAACACCGGAGAGTAGCTGCCCAGCGCCAACACATAACGGTCGGCGGTGATCACCCCGCGTTCGGTCATGATCCCGGTGATCCTGTTCCCCGAATGGACCAGTCGGGCGATGGCATTATCCAGCTCGAATTGGACGCCCGCGTCGGCACAGTATTGGGCCAGCCCATGGGTGAAGGCGTAGGCGTCGCCGGAAAGATCGGCGGGGCTGAAGAGACCGCCGGCAAGGGTGCCGCGCCGGGATTCAAGCGCCGGTTCAAGGGCGGTGCAGGCGGCGGCGTTGAGGTCCTCGAGTTCGAGGCCCAGGCGGCGCAGATGGTCGGCGGCGGCCAGCGCGCGCCGCATTTCCCGCTCGCTCCGGTAGAGGTGAAGGACGCCGCGCTCCTCGGCGGCGAATTCGACACCGGTTTGGCTGCGGATATCGGCGAGTAGCCCCCGGTTATAGAGCGCGAGGCGAAGCACGATGGCGGCATTGGCCTTGCTCGGTCCCGCCCGGCAATTGGCGAGGAAGCGGAAAAGGAAGCGCCACAACGCGGGGTCGGTGCTGTAATGGATGGCGAGCGGCGCATTGGCGCGGCCCAGCCAGGACAGAAACTGCAGCGGCGCCGAGGGGTTCGACCAGGGTGTCGCGTGGGAGGCGGAAACCTGGCCGCCGTTGGCGAAGCTGGTCTCCAAACCGGGGCCGGGCTGGCGGTCGATGAGGGTGACCTTATGGCCGTCGCGCAACAAATAATAGGCGGTGGTGACACCGATAACCCCGGCGCCGAGCACGGCGATCTTCACGGCGAATTTTCCCAACTGATCAAATGATGCCGAGAAGCTAGAGCATTTTCCAACCAAATTGAACCATTTGACCGGGATGATTTTACCCCAAGGCTAGGCGTGCATCCGCACGACATGCGAAGCGTGCATCCGCACGACGATGCGGGGCATCGGCAAAGATACGCAACGACGCCTTGGGGGAAAAGCACCCGGCCTGCGGTGGGGCTCAAGCTTTCTCGGTCGCCGGCCCGGCCCGGGGGGCAGGTTGGGTTGGGGGCGGCCTTGACCCCTGCACGTGCCACACGTACAACCGGTCACGTATGGAACCGGTCGCCAAAATCATCCAACTGTTCGGCGGGATTCGTCCCATGGCGCGGATTCTGACCGGCGCCACCGGCCGCCGGGTCCCGCCCACCACGGTCCAGGGTTGGCTCCAACGGGGCATCATTCCCGCCGCCCGCCAGGGCGACGTGTTGGCCGCCGCCAAGGCCGAAGGCCTGGCGCTCGGTCCCGCGGATTTCTTCGCCGCGGCGCCCGGGCCGCGCCCGCCTGGCGGCGCCGGGGAGGCCGGTTGGGAGCTGCTCACGGTCCAAGAGATGGGCGCCGCCGACCGGATGGCGATGGAAGGGGGCACGCCCGGCGCCGACCTGATGGAATCGGCGGGCCGCGGCGCCGCCCAGGCCATCATGGAGCGGTTCCGACCGAGGCCGGTCGCGGTGCTTTGCGGCCCTGGCAATAACGGCGGCGACGGTTTCGTCATCGCCCGTCACCTGGCCGAGGCCGGCTGGCGGGTCGGCGTCGCCCTGTTGGGCGAAGAGGCCGCCCTTGGCGGCGATGCGGCGCTCGCCGCCCGGCGCTGGCGGGGAATGTCGGGCGCCGTCGCGCCGTTGTCGGTGGGGGCGCTCGGCGGTGCCGGGATCATCGTCGATGCCCTGTTCGGGGCCGGCCTCACCCGGCCCCTCGGCGGCGTCGCGCGGAAGGTCGTCGAGGCCGCGGCGGCCTCGGGCCAGGTGGTGGTCGCGGTGGATATGCCGAGCGGTGTCGACGGCGACAGCGGCATGGTCTTGGGCGCGGCGGCGGCGGCGGCGCTTACGGTCACTTTCTTCCGCAAGAAACCCGGTCATCTCTTGCTGCCGGGTAAGGCGTTGGCCGGCGAAGTCGTGGTGATCGACATCGGCATCCCTTCCGCGGTGCTGGATCGAATCCGCCCCGCCACGTTCGAAAACGCGCCGGGGCGCTGGGCCGATGATTTTCCCTGGCCGGATGCCACCGCTCATAAATACAGCCGCGGCCACCTTGTGGTTGGCGGCGGCGCCGCGATGACCGGCGCGGCGCGGCTTGCGGCGCGGGCGGGATTGCGGATCGGCGCCGGCCTGGTGACCATCGCCTGTGCCCCCGAGGCGATGCCCGTCTACGCGTCTTTCATGCCCGCGATATTGACCGCGCCCATTGAGCGGGCGGGGGATTTCGCCGCCTATCTGGACGACCCTAGGCGCCGGGCGGTGTTGCTGGGGCCGGGCTACGGCGTCGACCGCAAGACCCATGCCCATGCCTTGACGGCGCTCGCCCTGGGCAAGCTCGTGTGCCTCGATGCCGATGCCCTGACGGTGTTCGCGGGCCGAGCCGATGAGTTGTTTGCCGCGATCGGGGCCAATGCCGATGCCGGGGGCGGCACCGTGTTGACCCCCCACGAGGGCGAATTCGCCCGCCTGTTTCCGCGGATTTCCGAGCCCGGCAAGCTCGCCCGCGCCCGGGCGGCGGCGGTGGAAAGCAACGCCACGGTGCTGATCAAGGGGAGCGATACGGTAATCGCCGCGCCCGACGGGCGCGCCGTGATCAATGCCAATGCGCCGCCCGATCTGGCGACGGGTGGTTCCGGCGACGTGCTCGCCGGGTTCATCGCCGGCCTCTTGGTCCAGGGGGTGGCGCCGTTCGAGGCGGCCGCCATGGCCGCCTGGATTCATGGCCGCGCGGCCGCAGATTTCGGTCCCGGGTTGATCGCCGAGGACCTCCCCGATCGCCTCCCCGGGGTGCTCCGGGAATTGCGCCGCCGCGCCTTCTGAAGCCCCCACGCGTTGCTCCTGCCGACATGGTCGGGCGGGACGGCCCCATCTTCGTGCCGAATGTTCGATTTATCCTGAAATGAATTGAAAAATTGAGGCTTTTCGGAACTATCTTTTAACGTCTTTTTAAATCATGAGTGATAATTATGGTCTCGGTCTCTCAGCCTTTATAGGGAGAAAGGGAGAATGTGGAACATGAAAGCAAGGAAAGGTTCGAGCACGGAATCGGTGCGTACGGGCGGCGTCTATCGCGTCGCGTGCGGAGGCAACCTGGTGGAAACCGCAACGGTCTTGGCTGTCGATGACGATTCGTTCGGTATCCCCCATGTGCGCTATCAAGTCAGCATCGGCCGGTCCGACAATCACGTGTTCGAAAAGGGCCCCAGGGTGCTGGCGCTGAGCTGCTTTGCCGAGCATTACAATTTAGCGCTCGGGTCCTGAGGTATTTGATTTTATTCCCCCTCCGCTGAAATTCTCAGCGGGGCCGCGGGGGAAGTTAGTTCACTGCAGGCCTCTCCCGTGTGCCTGCCCCTTCTTCTATTCCGCTCAATCTGTGTTATAGACTGCATCATGCCGGCAGAGGCTTCCATGCGTCTTCGGGACCGTTGGCGGGCGTGGCGGAACTGGTAGACGCGCTGGCTTTAGGTGCCAGTGACGCAAGTCGTGGGGGTTCGAGTCCCTCCGCCCGCACCATCGGGGTCCTAAGGGCATGGCGGCCGTGCCCGGTCTGGTCAGGGGCGGTGAAGTCTGATAACACCAGCCCCGGGCTTGGCCGGCGGCGGCGCGGCGCAATGGTGGGTAAATTGGTTCACGAACCGCGGCGTGTTTGCCGGTTGTGGATGCAAGAACAGTGAGAATTGAGAGAATCCCATGCAGGTCGAAGAAACCAAGAACGAAGGCCTGAGCCGCGAATTCTCCATCACCATCCCGGGAGACGATATCGAGGGACGGGTTTCGGCCCGCCTCACGGAGATCGCCGCCACCGTCAAGATGCCCGGGTTCCGTCCCGGCAAGGTGCCCATACCTTTGCTGCGCAAGCAGTATGGCCCGTCGGTCATCGGCGAGGTGCTGGAGCGCGCCATCTCCGACACCACGGCGGAAACCCTGCGCGAGAAGAACCTGCGTCCGGCCATGAAGCCGAAAATCCACATCACCGAGTTCGACGAAGGCAAGGACCTGAAATTCACCATGGCGGTGGAAATCATGCCCAATATCGAAGCGCCGGACTTCGGCGCCATCGAGCTGGAACGCCTGGTGGTCGATGTGAACGATGTGGTGGTGGGCGAGGCGATCACGCGCATGGCGGAAGAGCAGCGCGCCTTTGAGGCCACCGACGAGGATCGGGCTTCCACGGAAGACGATGCCCTGTTGGTGGATTTCACCGGCAGGGTCGACGGCGATGAATTTGCCGGCGGCGCCGCCAAGGATTTCGTTATCGAACTGAATGCCCAGAGCTTCATTCCCGGTTTCGTGGAGCAGATGATCGGCGCCAAGGCGGGTGAGACGCGGACCATAACGGTGACCTTCCCCGACGATTACGCGGCCGAGGATCTGGCCGGTAAGGAAGCCCAATTCGAGGTCGTGGTGAAGGAGTTGCGGGTGTCCAAGCCGCTGGAGGTGAACGACGATCTCGCCAAGGCGGCGGGGCTCGAGTCGCTTGACGCCATGAAAGCCGCGGTCAAGGAGCGGCTCACCTCCGAGTACGCATCGATCTCGCGGATGCGCCTCAAGCGCGGCCTCCTGGACAAGCTCGCCGAACTATCGACCTTCGATGTTCCCGAAGGCATGGTGGAAAACGAGTTCACCCAGATCTGGCAGAATTTGACCGGCGTGCCGATCCATGACCACGACCATGACGCGGGCGGTCATGACCACGGGGACCACGAAGAGGCCCGCCCCGATCCCGTTGTGCAGGCACGTTTCAAACAATTCCTCGAGGAGTCGGGCAAGTCCGAGGATGAGATCAAGGATGAATATCGGGTCATCGCCGACCGCCGGGTGCGGTTGGGGTTGCTGCTTACGGAGACCGGCCGCGGCAACAACATTTCCGTTGCCGATGAGGAACTCAATCGTGCCGTCGCCAATGAGGCGCGGCGCTTCCCGGGCCAGGAACGCCAAGTGCTCGAATTTTACCAAAAGGACGCCGCCGCCCGCGAGCAACTGCGCGCGCCCCTGTTCGAGGACAAGGTGGTCGACTTCATTTTGGAACTGGCCAAGATCACCGATCAGACGGTCACCGGCGACGAGCTGTTGGCCGACCCCGACGACGATAACGAGGCCGGGGCCGGCGAGGACGAACAAAAACAAGCTGCATCCATGGAAGAGACGGTGAAGCAAAAGCCGGCGGCGAAGAAAAAGCCGGCGGCGAAGAAAAAGTAAAGGTGAGACGGGCGCCCCCCGGGCACGCCCCATTGAGCGAAGGTCAGAACCGATGAGTGAAAACACCCCAATCACGATGCAAGGCCTGATTCCCATGGTGGTCGAGCAGACCAACCGGGGCGAACGGGCCTACGATATTTATTCCCGGCTTCTGAAGGAGCGAATCATCTTTCTGATCGGACCGCTCGACGACGCCGTGGCCAGCGTGATCTCGGCGCAGCTTCTGTACCTGGAAGCGGAAAACCCCTCCAAGGACATCTCGATCTACGTCAATTCTCCGGGCGGCGTGGTGACCTCGGGGCTCGCCATTTACGATACCATGCAATACATCAGCCCCGACATCTCCACGGTCTGCATCGGTCAGGCGGCATCCATGGGGTCGCTGTTGCTGGCCGCGGGCGCCAAGGGCAAACGCTATTGCCTTCCCAACTCCCGGGTCATGATCCACCAGCCGTCCGGCGGCGTCCAGGGCCAGGCCACCGACATCGAAATCCAGGCCCGCGAAATCCTGCTGCTGCGCTCCCGGCTCAACGAGATCTACGCCAAGCATACCGGACAGGAGGTCGAGGTCATCGCCAATGCCGTGGAACGCGACTATTTCATGTCCCCCGATGAGGCCAAGGAATTCGGCCTGATCGACGAGGTGGTCACCTCCCGGCCGCCGATCGGCGACGACGGGTCCTGACGAGGGGCGCCGCGTTTAACCGAATCTTGATCCATCTCTTCTAAGATTCCAGGGCAAGGCGTTGCATAATGGCAACGGTCGAAAGGAATTCATGTTGTGTTCCTTTAATATTCCCTTTTTGTTCCATAGACCTGTGGATAAATTTGAGAGAATTTGTTTGAAGTCTGCCCATGGCCTGTGGCAAAGATTAGTCGTTTAGGGGCCGGCACGAGAACCGGCAGTGGACGGTATGCGGATTTTGAGCCCCCATTCGTCGGCCCGGCGGAAAAATCGGAGTATCCATGAGCAAGTCCTCCAATGGTGATTCTAAAAATACCTTGTATTGCTCTTTTTGCGGCAAGAGCCAGCACGAAGTGCGCAAGCTCATTGCCGGACCCACCGTGTTCATCTGCGATGAGTGTGTCGAACTCTGCATGGACATCATCCGGGAGGAGCATAAATCGACCCTGATTCGTTCCCAGGACGGCGTGCCGACCCCGAAGGATATTTGTTCGGTGTTGGACGATTACGTCATCGGACAGGAACATGCCAAGCGCGTGCTTTCGGTGGCGGTCCACAATCACTACAAGCGTCTTGCCCATGCCTCCCAGACGAGCGATGTGGAACTGGCCAAGTCCAACATCCTGCTGCTCGGCCCCACCGGCTGCGGCAAGACCCTGCTGGCCCAGACCCTGGCCCGCATCCTTGACGTCCCCTTCACCATGGCCGACGCCACCACACTGACCGAGGCGGGTTACGTCGGCGAGGACGTGGAAAACATCATCCTCAAGCTGCTGCAGGCGGCCGATTACAATGTCGAACGCGCCCAGCGCGGCATCGTCTATATCGACGAAGTCGACAAGATCAGCCGCAAGTCGGACAACCCGTCGATCACCCGGGACGTTTCCGGCGAAGGCGTCCAGCAGGCGCTTTTGAAAATCATGGAAGGGACCATCGCCTCGGTACCGCCCCAGGGCGGGCGCAAGCATCCCCAGCAGGAATTCCTGCAGGTGGACACCACCAATATTCTGTTCATCTGCGGCGGCGCGTTTTCGGGTCTGGAAAAGATCATTTCCGCCCGCGGGAAGACCGCGTCCATCGGCTTCGGTGCCGATGTGAGCGCGCCCGAGGATCGTAAAACCGGCGAAGTGCTGCAGGAGGTGGAGCCCGAAGACCTGCTTAAATTCGGCTTGATCCCCGAATTCGTCGGCCGCCTGCCGGTGGTGGCGACTCTTACCGATCTCGATGTGGACTCGCTGATTAGCATCCTGACCGAGCCTAAAAACGCCTTGGTCAAGCAGTACCAGCTCCTCTACGAGATGGAATCGGTGGACCTTGAATTTTCCGACGATGCGCTTCGTGCCATCGCCCGCAAGGCCATCAAGCGCAAGACCGGCGCCCGGGGCCTGCGTTCGATCATGGAAAATATCTTGCTTGAATCCATGTACGAACTGCCCAGCCTCGAGAGCGTCGAAGAGATCATGATCAGCGGCGAAGTGGTGGAAGGCCGGGCCAAGCCGCTCTATATCTATGCCGACCGCCGCGAAGACACGGGCACCAGCGCCTGAGGTGTTCCCCTTGAAAACAATTCTTTGCGGGCCACATATGGTGGCGTGCCGCTTGTTTCCGCATGATTGCAGCGGCATTAGTTGAATTTCATTAACCCTTCTCTTAGGGGGGTGGTGTAGAGTTTAATTTGGGTGGTGAGGCCACGCGCTCTTCCTCCCTTGGTTCAAAAGCGGTCCGTGCTGCCGAGGCTGACAATGACTGATCCCTCCGAAAGTACTCTTTATCCCGTTCTTCCGCTGCGCGATATCGTGGTGTTCCCCCACATGATCGTGCCGCTTTTCGTCGGCCGCGATAAGTCGGTGCAGGCACTGGAAAGCGTCATGAAGGAAGACAAGCAAATCCTTCTGGTGGCCCAGAAGGATGCCGCCCTGGACGACCCCGGAACCGATGACATTCACGATGTCGGCACCGTGGGGACGGTGCTGCAGCTCCTCAAGCTGCCCGACGGGACCGTCAAGGTCCTGGTCGAGGGTGGAAGCCGGGCGCGCATTATATCCTACGAGAAAAATGTTTCCTTCTTCCAGGCCCACGCGGTGACCATCGAAGAACGCGAAGGCGAGTCCCAGGAGATGGAGGCGTTGTCACGCGCCGTGACCAACCAGTTCGAGCGATATATCAAGCTCAACAAGAAGATCCCGCCCGAGGTGATCGTTTCCCTCAACCAGATCGAAGATCCTGGCAAGCTGGCCGACACGGTGGCTTCCCACCTGGCGCTGAAGATTTCCCAAAAACAGGGAATCCTCGAGATCGAGGATATCAGCGAGCGGCTTTCCAAGGTGCTCTCTTATATGGAATCGGAGATCGGCGTCCTGCAGGTGGAAAAACGCATCCGTGGCCGGGTCAAGCGCCAGATGGAAAAGACCCAACGCGAGTACTACCTGAACGAACAGCTCAGGGCGATTCAGAAGGAGCTGGGTGAAGGAGAAGACGGCAAGGACGAAATTTCCGAGCTGGAAGAGACCGTCAAGAAGACCAAACTTTCCAAGGAAGCGCTGGAAAAGGTGACGTCGGAGATCAAGAAGCTCCGCTCCATGGGGCCGATGTCGGCGGAAGCCACGGTGGTCCGTAATTACCTCGACTGGATTCTGGGCATTCCCTGGAAGAAGCGCACCCGCGTCAAGCGCAATATCAAGCATGCGGAAAAGATCCTGAATGCCGACCATTACGGCCTGGAAAAGGTCAAGGAGCGCATCCTCGAGTACCTCGCCGTGCAGCAGCGCGTCCAAAAGCTCAGCGGCCCGATCCTCTGCCTGGTGGGCCCGCCCGGCGTCGGCAAGACGTCGCTCGGCAAGTCCATCGCCCGGGCGACGGGGCGCAACTTCGTGCGCATGTCCTTGGGCGGCATCCGCGACGAGGCGGAAATCCGCGGCCATCGTCGGACCTATATTGGCTCGATGCCGGGCAAGGTGGTCCAGGGGATGAAAAAGGCCAAGTCCTCCAATCCGCTGTTCCTGCTGGACGAGATCGATAAACTGGGTACCGATTTCCGGGGCGATCCCTCGTCGGCCCTGCTTGAGGTGCTGGATCCCGAGCAGAATTCGACCTTCAACGATCATTACCTCGAGGTCGATTACGACCTGTCGGACGTGATGTTTATCACCACCGCCAACACCTTGCGCATGCCCCAGCCGTTGATGGACCGCATGGAGATCATCCGCATCCCGGGTTATACGGAGGAAGAGAAAAAGGAAATCGCCAAGCGGCACTTGCTCCCCAAGCAGCTCAAGGCCCATGGGCTCAAAGCCGGCGAGTGGAGTATTTCCGATGGCGCGCTTTTGGACCTGATTCGGTTCTACACCCGCGAGGCCGGTGTCCGCAATCTGGAGCGCGAGCTTGCATCGCTTCAGCGCAAGGCGGTAAAGAACATCGTGTCGGGCGACACCAAGACGGTCAAGATCACCCGGCGTAACCTCAAGGCCTATGCCGGGGTGCGCCGTTTCCGCTATGGCGAAGCCGAGGAAGAGAGCCTGATCGGCTTCACCACCGGCCTGGCCTGGACCGACGCGGGCGGCGAATTGCTGTCAATCGAGGCGGTGATGGTGCCTGGAAAGGGGCCCATCAAGCACACCGGCAAGCTCGGCGACGTGATGCAGGAATCGGTGCAGGCGGCAGATTCCTATGTGCGCTCGCGGTTGATCGATTTCGGCCTCAAGCCGACGGTGCTGGACAACAAGTCGATCCACGTCCACGTGCCCGATGGCGCCACGCCCAAGGACGGCCCGTCGGCCGGGGTGGCCATGGTGACGTCGATCGTTTCCGTGTTGACCGGAAACCCGGTCCACAAGGACCTCGCCATGACCGGCGAAATCTCCCTGCGCGGCCACGTGTTGCCCATCGGCGGGCTGAAAGAGAAGCTTTTGGCGGCGCTTAGGGGCGGCATCAAGACGGTGCTGATTCCCCAGGACAACGAAAAGGACCTGGCTGAGATCCCCGACAATGTCAAACGCGGCATGACCGTCATCCCGGTGAAGACGGTGGACGATGTGCTGGAGAAGGCCCTGCTCAATCCGCTGACGCCCATAGAGTGGATCGAGCCCGCCGAGGTGGAAGTGGCGGCCGCGGCGAAGGACGATGCCGGCCCAGGGGACGTGGTCACCCACTGACCGCCCAAGGAGGTCGAGACCCGAAAGGGGCCGGCGCGCGCCGGCCCCTTTATTGGTGAGACGATCCACCGCACCACCGCGTAAGGGGTAGGCAATAATGGGGAAAACCGAAGAAATATGTTGATAACCCGCCATCTTCCGTTGACGGCCCGGCGCGCCTCTGCGTAAACTTCCCCTCGCATAGGTGCGATTGGCGAACAGAATTAGAAGAGGGGATTGCAAGTGAACAAGAACGATCTCGTGGCCGCCGTTGCTTTAAATACGGGTCTATCGAAGGCCGACGCGGCTAAAGCAGTGGATGGTGTGTTCAGCACGGTTAGTGGGGCGCTTCAGCAAGGGGAAGACGTGCGGCTTGTGGGGTTTGGCACCTTCAGTGTCGTCAACCGCAAGGCATCGATGGGCCGTAATCCGCGGACGGGTGAGCCCATCCATATTCCGGCTTCGCGACAGCCCAAGTTCAAGGCCGGAAAGGGCCTGAAGCAGTCCGTCAATAGTTAGCCTGATTTCCAATTCAGAAAGGCCGGCTGTTTATGGCAGTCGGCCTTTTTTAGTTTCGGCCCTGGGGGCGCCAGGTCCCGTGCGAGGAGGGCGGTTAGCTCAGTTGGAAGAGCACCTCGTTTACACCGAGGGGGTCGGCGGTTCGAGCCCGTCACCGCCCACCAAGGATACCAACGGCAGGGGATCATGGCTCATTCGTTGGCGCGAACAGTGTGCGCGCAAACCCCAGCGTACCGGCCATCCCGCGTAGGCCTTTCCGGGCCGACCTTGCGCTCGGCGGCTTCACCGGCCGGGCCCCCGGGCGGTGGTGTTGACCGGCCCCGGCGGGCATCGGAATTTAACTTTCCGCAACCTTTTGTCTGTACCAAGACATCGTATAAAAAGGGAGATTCCCGAGACCCATGCAGATTGGGAACGGTGCCACGCCATGAACCTTCAGCCGCCCGCCCTCGAGGTCACAAACCTCACTAAGGTCTTCGACAAGCCCGCCGTCGAGGGGCTCAACCTCAGGATCGAAGCGGGTGAATTTTACGCGCTTCTTGGTCCCAACGGCGCCGGCAAAACCACTACCCTGAAGATCGTCGCCGGACTCTTGCATCCCAATGCCGGCACCGTGAAGGTGTTCGGCATCGACGCCCTCGGTGATCCCATCGCGGCCAAGCAATTGATCGCCTGGGTCCCCGACGAGCCGATGATCTACGACAAGCTGACGCCGTTGGAGTACCTGGAATTCGTCGCCGGCCTGTGGGGCATGGATGCGCCGCGCGCCGAGCAGCGCGCCCGCGAGCTCATCGAATGGCTGGGTCTGGGGCCCAATGCCCATGACCGTTGCCAGGGTTTTTCCAGGGGCATGCGCCAAAAGGTGGCCTTGGCCGGGGCGCTGGTTCACGACCCGCGCCTGCTCATCCTTGACGAGCCGCTGACCGCTCTCGACGCCGGTTCGGCCCGGCAGGTGAAGGAGGTGCTCGCCGAGCGCAGGGAAGGCGGCGTCGCGGTGATCATGACCACCCATATCCTCGAGGTCGCCGAACGCATGGCGGAACGCATCGGCGTCATCAACAAGGGGCGGCTGATTGCCGAAGGCACGCTGGAGGAGCTGCGCGGCCAGGCCGGTCCGGTCGGTGACAGCCTGGAAGATATCTTCCTCCATCTGGTCGCCGAAAAAAGCGGCACGGCGTGAACCCGCCAGGGACTTATGCCTGGTTCGCGCGGCACGAGATGCGCCTGTTCTGGCGCGACTGGGTCGGCTTGTTGAGCGCCGGGCGGTCCAAACCCATCAGGGGGCTGGTGATCGCCGCCGTGGTCTTCTTCGGCATCATGCATCTGCTGGCCTATGCCATCATCGCGCCCTTGGCGGAATCGCCAATCGTGCCCGACAAGAAGACCCTGCTCATCGTCACCGGCGGCCTGTTCCTATCCGTGACGACGATGGTTTCCCATGCCATGGATTCGGTGACCCGCAGCTTCTATGCGCGCGGCGACCTTGATCTCATCCTGTCTTCGCCGGCGCCCCCCAACCGCGTCTTCGCCGTGCGCATGCTCGCCATCACGTTGGCGACCATGGTTTTGACACTGGTCATCGCCGGGCCCTTCATCAATGCCTTGGCCGTCCTCGATAGCGCGGTATGGCTTGGGGCTTACGCAACCATCATCGCCCTGGGCGCGGGCTCCACGGCGCTCGCCATCGTCATGACCATCGGCCTGTTCCGCGTCCTCGGTCCCAAGCTGACGCGGATCATCTCCCAGATCGTGTCGGCGGTGATCGGCGCGGCCTTCGTGATCGGCGTGCAAGTGGCGGCGATTCTTTCCATCGGCAGCTACGCGCGGCTGTCTTTCCTGGGTTCGGAAACGGTGGTGGCCCTGGCGCCCGAAGCAGCCAGCCCGATCTGGTGGCCGGCGCGCGCGGTCATGGGGGAGACGGCGATCTTGGCGGCATTGCTGGTGGGCGGCGGTGCCGTGCTGGCCCTGGTCATCGTCATGTCGGCGGGGAATTACGGTAGCCACGTGATCGCCGCGTCAGGCATCGCTTTCGATGAATTCAAAAACCGCCGCCCTGGCCGCCCTTTCCGCGCGGGATCAAAAAAGCGGGCGCTTCGCCGCAAGGAATGGATGGCGCTCCGGCGCGACCCCTGGCTGATGTCGGAATCCCTCATGCAGATTCTCTATCTGCTGCCGCCGGCCCTGCTGCTTTGGTTGAACTTCGCCGAAAGTATCGGTTCGCTTCTGATCCTGGTGCCCATCATGGTCATGGCCGGGGGACAGCTCGGCGGCGGCCTCGCCTGGCTGGTCATCTCCGGGGAAGACGCGCCGGACCTGATCGGCTCGGCGCCGGTCTCCGTCGGCGCCATCATCGCGGCAAAGATCGAGGCCGTGCTCGCCGCCGTTGCCCTGGTTTTCGCGCCGCTTCTGGTCGGGCTTGTCCTGGCCGCGCCGAAACTCGCCGCGGTGGCGGCGCTGGGGATCGGCATCTCGGCGCTGTCGGCCACGATGATCCAGATCTGGTTCCGGGCCCAGGCCAAGCGAACCCGGTTCCGCAGCCGCCAGACGTCGTCCCGCCTGGCGACATTGGCGGAGGCGCTTTCCTCGATCTCATGGGCCGGCACGGCGGCACTGGCGGCCATGGGCACCTGGCTGGCGGTTGGGGCCGCGTTATTCGCGGCGATCACCCTGGCCTGCGCCTGGGCCATGAGCCCGAGCCGCTCCATGGCCAGCTACATGGATCCCTGAGGCTTGCCCGCCCCGCCGCCATGGTCGCCCATCCCCCGGTGCCGGCGGGAGGCGTTCCCGGCACCCCGTTAAAGTGACATTGTGGGATTCGCGGTCTAAGATCGGAACCTAACAAAAAGGGGGCCGGACCTGGTCCGAGCCCCCTGCATGGGGCCCGTCGTCCGGCGCATCGCGATCACGATGACCGCCACGCGGGGTCGGAAATGCCGTGCCGTGAGGGCGAGTCCGGGACCATGCCGGGCCCCTGGGACGGTCCAAACGAAGGGAAACATCGAATATGACCATCGACAGTGTTGAACTGAGAGGGGCCGAGAAGAAGGAGGCCTTCTTCAGGGCCGCCGAGGAGGAAGTCCACGCTTTCGCGTTCACGGTACCCGATGTGGAGGCCCCCAACGGGCGCATCAACTGCTATCTCGCCAAGACCGATAGCTGCAGCGCGACAATTTTAGTGCTGCGCGACGGCTACAAGGCCTCTCACCACTATCATCCCAACCAGGACGGCATTTGGGTGGTGCTCAAGGGCCGGGTGCGCTTCTTCGGCGGTGCCGACGAAAAAGACATGGGCGTCTACGGACCCTTCGAGGGCATCAAGCAGCCGGAGAATTCGCGCTACGGATTTCAGGCGGTGGGCGACGAGGAGGCCTGGCTCATGCAGATCGCGGGATTTCCCCAGGGGGCCGAGGTGGCGAAACGGATTCCCATCGGCGCCCCGCCGGCGCGGGAAGGCGGGGTCAAGTTCGACATGGCGCGGCCGGTCGGCCCATAGCCCGGTCTCGGCCCCAAGCCGTGGGCAGGTTCGCCGGCCCTCTGGCGAAGCCCCGCGAACAGGAGTTCCATGATGGCGGCAAACGGATTCATATCGGCGGATTCCCACGTCAACGAGCCCGAAGCGGTTTGGGACGCGATCCCCAAGGACCTGCGCGTCCGCGGCCCCCATTTCATCCAGGACCCGCCCGGCAAGAAGGGGCTCTACATCTGTTTCGAGGGCCACGAGCCCGATCCCGTGGGCCAGACCTTTCTCGCCGGTACGGGACGGGAACCGGATATCGTCAAGGACACCATCGAGAACTTCACCTGGGACAAGTGGCCCGGGCCCTGGGACCCCAAGGCGCGGATCGGCGACATGGACCTCGACGGGGTGGAGATCGAGGTTCTCTATCCTTCCATGGCGCGGAATTTTTACGGCCTCCATGGCCAAGACACGCCGCTCCAACTGGCCGGCATCCGGGCCTATAACGACTGGATCGTGGAATATTGCGCGGCGGTCCCCGGCCGGCTGTTCGCGGTTTCCATGCTGTCGGTTCTCGATATCGGCTGGTCGGTGGAAGAAATGAAACGGTGTGCCAGGCTTGGTCACAAGGGCGTCATGCTGCCCCCGGGCCTGCCCGAATCCATGAGTTACGCCGACCCGGCGTTCGAGCCCATCTGGACCGTGGCCGAGGACATGGATCTGCCGGTTCATTTCCATATCAACATCAATCAAAGCGCCGATAGGTTGGTCTATGGGCGCCAAGAGAAGTCGATGCTTCAAGCGGGGAACCGCGCGGTCAAACGCCAAGTGTACGATGCCGCGGGGTTGATGAAGGATCTCCTGTTCGGCCTGGTGTTGGAAGGCCACCCCCGCATGCGCGTGGTTTTCGCCGAATACGAACTCTCTTGGATCCTCCCCTTCATGACCAGGATGGACGGCACCGTGCGCCGTTTCGGCCAGGAAAATCCCGACATTCCCCATATGACCGCCCTGGCCAGCGAAACCATCCGCCGCCAAGTCTACTTCACCTTCCAAAACGATCCGGCGGGGATCGCCGGGGCGGCCGCCCTGGGCCTGCTCGACAACTGCATGTGGGCCAACGACTACCCCCACGGCGGGTCCACCTGGCCCAAGTCGAAGGAAATCGTCGCCGCCCAGCTCGGCGGGCTCGACGCCGAAGCGGTGCGCAAACTGGTCTGGGACAACGCGGCCAGTTTTTACGGGATCGCCTAGGGACGAACGGCTTGCGCCTTCACCCGGCCTGGCCCGCGACGGTCGGGGCCGACAACGAGAGCAAAAAGCGGAGAAGAGACCAATGGAACCGCAACGCTATGGCCCCTTCCCCTACCGGACGGCGCGCGACCTGCTGTCCTTCCGCTGGCCGGGCGATGCCCGGCTCGCCGTCTGGGTGATCCCCAATATCGAATTTTTCCCCCTCGACGAGCCGATCCCCGGCGGCCGCGGGGTGCCCGATCTCAACGCCTGGTCGAAGCGCGATTACGGCAACCGAATCGGCGTCTTCCGGCTGATGGATACCTTGGCGCGCTTCGGCTTCAAGGGCACGGTGGCGCTGAATTCGGACATTTGCGCGGCCCATCCGCAGATCATCAGCGAGGCCATGCGCCTTGACTGGGAGCTGATGGGCCATTGCGAAACCAACGCCCGGGCCTTGAATACCATCCCCGAGGACGACGAAGCCGCCGTCATCAGCAACGTCGTCGCGACCATCGAGCGGGCCAGCGGCGCGCGCCCCAGGGGTTGGCTCGGCGCCGGCCTGCAAGAGACCTGGCGGACCCTCGAACACCTCTGCGATGCCGGGTTGGATTACGTCGCCGATTGGGCCAACGACGACCAACCCTACATGATGTATCTGGGCGACCGGCGCCTGGTGTCGATCCCCTATACGCTCGAAATCAACGACCGCCCAGCGTTCGAAAGGTATTATCGCTCATCCGCCGAGTTCGAGCAGATGATCCGCGACCAGTTCGACGTGCTCTACCGGGAAAGCGAGCGGGTGGCCAAGGTCATGGCCATCGCCCTTCATCCCTTCCTGATCGGCGTGCCGCACCGGATCGGGGCGCTTGAAAACGCACTGGATTATATCCGCGGCCATGACGGGGTGTGGGCGGCGACCGGAAGCGAAATCGTCGATCACTTCGTGGCCGTGGCGGGCGACGATTAAGCGCGCGCCGGAAGCCCTCGGCGAACGACAGTCGTTAACCTCATGTCCGCTTTTGACCCAAAGCGGACATAAGCCGTTTTCGTGAAGGGCAGCGCCGCCCGTTCATTTGGCGCTTTTCAGCGTGAATTACTTAGGAGAATATTGCCAACCCTGCTAGTTTGGTTGTCTTCCTGATATACGCCGCTTCGGGTAGAGAAATGGTCCGTCATGAGCTCTACGTTGAAACCCGCACCCGAAATGGATATCGACCCCAAGGTGCGCAACTGCCTCTCCTGCCTGCGTCCGTTCACCAGAGAATGGGCGGGCGAGCGCATCTGCCCCAAATGCAAGCACTCGTCATCGTGGCGCATGGGCTCCCTGCCCCAGTGGCATGTGCACTCCAAGAAGTAGTCCCCGTTAGCAGCATGGCACGTGATGCACACTCCGACATACCGCCCGGGCAGCGCTTTAAACAGAATGGCATTGTGTGGGAGGTTATGAAATTCACTTCTGTGCACGGTATCCCCCA